>Ga0105048_10017762_pt1 | contig 10966 bp, 12 predicted proteins | sample MAT05_FD_78382 | JGI IMG/M metagenome (GOLD analysis project Ga0105048, IMG submission 78382) | Freshwater microbial communities from Lake Fryxell liftoff mats and glacier meltwater in Antarctica - MAT-05 | ecosystem: Environmental > Aquatic > Freshwater > Ice > Liftoff microbial mat | place...
CGAGGTGGTCGGCTATGGCTCCGCCAGCGATGCCTGGGACCTCATCCAGCCTGTGGAGAAGGGCGACGGCACCCGCCGGGCGATGGAGTTCGCGCTCTTCCGTCACGACGTGCCGCGCGACGAGGTGGACCTCATCAACCCCCATGGCACCTCGACGCCCCTGGGTGACCTGCGCGAGGCACAGGCGATCCATTCCGTGTTCGGGGATCGCGCCACGGAGATCGCCATCAGTGGCACCAAGTCCATGACCGGACACCTCATGGGGGCGGCCGGCGCGGTCGAGGGTGTGTTCACGGTCCTGTCGGTGTTCCACCAGCTGGCGCCCGCGACCCTCAACTACGTCGAGCCCGATCCGGAGATCAGGCTCGATGTGGTCCATGGCGCCTCGCGCCCGATGGAGATCCGCTACGCCATGTCCGACAACATCGGACTTGGCGGCCACAACGGCGCGGTCATCTTCAAGCGGTACGACGGCGACTGATCCGGGTCTCCCTGCTTGGCCCTACTGGCGCCGGAAGAAGATGTGCTGCGGATCCGGTTGGCTGGTGGACTGGTCCCACGCCTCGGCATACTTGAACCTGCTGCCGACCTTGACCAGGTCGCAACGGTCCCGCCGCCGGTGTGGCTCGAAACCCTGGTGTAGCTGGCGCCGCCGGTGTGGCTCCGATAGCCCAGGCCCTTGGCAACGAGTGTCTCAAGGCCGCCGATCCCCTGGCCGCCGATCTCCTGGCCGCCGATCTCCTGGCCGCCGATCGCGACCCGCGAGCCCTTGACCGCGACGGTCGTCCGGAAGGCACCAGTGTCGCATCCGGGCTCATGCGTACGGTGGGCGGGTCAGCAGGCGGTCACTCGCGCCGGAAACGGAGTCGCTCGACCGACGGGCTCTCGCCCTCGTCGTAGATGGACTGGTCCCAGGCTTCCGCATACCGGTAGCCCGTGCCGACCTTGACCAATCCAGCTACCACCAGGCCACGGCTGTGGGATGGCTTCCTGGTCCAGCTCGTACCGCCATTGGTGCTCAGGTAGCCGAAGCCCGAACCGCTCAGCCCAACATCGCCGACGTACTCCACGACACCCACGACCAACCGATCGCCCTTGACGCCTACCGTCGTGGGCCGCGCAGACACGAACCCCTTGTCGGAGTTGTTGCGGATGGTCCGGGCGCTCCCGAATGCGGAGCCAAGGGTCGTGCTGGTGCGCACCTTCACGTCGGAGTGCTGGCTGTAGGCAAGCACGACGCGTGATCCCTGCGCGCCAAGCTCCACGCTCCCGGCAGAGGCGAGGGTCGCGACGGACACCGTCTCGAGGTTGGACAGCAGGTAGTCCGGGCCAGCACCGACGGTATAGCGACGAACCTTCAGCGTGTCACCCTGGAACCACGCGACGTAGACCATGTACTTGGTCGCCGCGATGGCGAGGCCGCCGGACAGGTCGCCGGTGCCCAGGTCGAACGATTGCTCCTGCACCTCGTCGCCCTTCTGCTGCGGGACGATGCCCCTGGAATGCACCTTGACCCGCCACGTGTCACCGCTCTTCTGGAACCATGCGGCGGCCAGCCGACGATCTCCGACACAGGCAAGGTCGGGCTCGCGTGCCTCGCCGCTGATGGTCAGGACCGATTGGTTGAGTTCCGAACTGGACGTCGACCTGCCGGTCAGTGCGACCAGCCATCGGCCAGACGGCGACCCCGTGGGATGCAGGCGGTTGATGGCCCACACCCAGCCGTCGCAGGCTGCCGCCTGCGAGTCACGCGACGCGCGGTCGTCGACCCGAGATCGCTGCCAGGAGGCACCTCGATCGATGCTCCAGCCCAGGTATACCCGGCGACCGCCGGGCTGGGCCTCATCCCAGGTCAATGCGATGGTGCCACCATCCCAGGCATAGTCCGTGACATCGAGGTCGTTGCCCGGGCTGGTCGTGCGGACCGTCTCGGTCGGGCCGAAGTCGGCCAGTGCAGGGGTGGCCGCCGCCACACACGCCAGGAGTGCGATGGGAGCCACCCAGCGGACTCGTCGGGTCACATGCATCAGTGCTCCTCGTCGAACCGTATGCGTTGATGTGCGCAGTGTCCCACGCGTGGCAAGGGGCATACGAGGCATGCGTGGCAAGGGGCATACGAGGCATGCCTGGCAGCGGATGCGAAGATGCGCCATGAGCACCGACCAGCCGCGCGTCCCGCGTCCCATCACCGCCGCCTTCTACTACCGCGTCAGGTGGGGTCACCACGACGAGTGGCTGGACCTCTTCCGACGCAACCATTGGCCGGTGCTTCGGGAGGAGCTCCGGTCGGGTCGGTTCACGGATGTGCGCCTGTACGAGCCGAGATTTCACGGCGACGGGCGAGCAGACTGGGATGTGATGGTGACCATCACGTACCGCGACTGGGCCGCGCTGGAAGCCCACAGCGAGGCGGACATCAAACTCCGGCTCTACCCCGATCAGGCTCGCTTCCTGGCTGAGGAGGGGCGTCGCTTCGAGTTGCTCGAGGCCCACTGGGACGTGCCTCTGGCTGATCTCGAGCTGCCCGCCGAGTGAACGATGTGCGCCGGCCAGACCCGGTGCTCGGTTTCCACGGACCGGGCACGGCGATATGGCGCATCAACCGGGAGGCTGTGCTCCTCGGCGCGGGGCCCGCGGTGCTGCTGCTCCAGGTCGCGCATCCTCTCATCGCCGCAGGCGTGGCCGCCCACAGCGACTTCGAGGGCGACCCATTCGGGCGGCTCCGGCGGACCCTGGGCACGACCATGGACCTGGTCTTCGGCGACGGCCCGACCGCGGAGCGAGCCATACGCCGGCTCAACGGCGTCCATGCCACGGTCCGGGGAAGGTGGTCGACCCGGAGGCGGCACGGGTCGCCGGGGCGCACCGATACCGGGCGCTCGATCCGGAGCTGTTGCTGTGGGTCCAGGCCACGCTCGTGGTCACGAGCATCCACGCCTATCGGCGCTGGGTGGGTCCCGTCAGCGACGCTGAGGCGGACGAGCTGTGGCAGGAGGCGCGCGGTGTGGGCACCCGGTTGGGCATCCCGCTTCGGTCCAGTCCGGTCACCTGGTCTGCGCTGACCGACTACTGGCAGCGGATGCTGGATACTGACGGGCTCATCCAGGTCACGGACGCCGCCCGGGGCCTGGCGCCGATGATCATCGGCGCCTCCCCTGCCCCTCCTCCCGGGCTGGGCGGTGGGCGCCCTGGCGCTGCCGGGTCTCGCGGTCCTGCCGCCGCGCATCCGGGATGCGTACGGCATCCCATGGAGTCCGCGTCGAGGTCGGCTTGCGGCGGGCATCAGCACTGGCGTCCGGCTCTGGACCACGGCCGTGCCGATCGCCTGGCGCTCCATGCCCCAGGCACGCGCCGCGGAGCAGCGGGTGCGGGCCGCGGGACAGCGAGTGCGCGCCGCGGCGCCCGGACGGTGACCTCACGCCCGCCGCACACGTGGCGTGCACCATCGACCGCGCGATACGCCTGTCCACGTGGGCCGGTCGGATGTTCACACCGCATGTGCGCACCCGGCTCATACGCACAGCGAGCGTGCAGACCGGACGGGTGGGCATCGCAGGCGGGCATCATCCGGTCGATGGCGCACATCGGGCGTGCGCAGGTCCCGCAGGCGGGCATCAGAGGCCACGGCGGTGGCGCCCAGGGACGCTGCCGCGCTGCCGCCAGGGACACGACGGTCGCGCCCAGGCCCAGCCACCCCGTGCCGCTACCATAGGCCGAACCCCGAGGAGCCCGACGTGCCTGATACCGACCTGTCCCGACGCGCCGTCGTCACCGGCCTGGGCGCCGTCACGCCCATCGGCAACGACCATCCCACCTTCTGGCGCAACCTGGTGGCAGGCGTCAGCGGCGGCGGCCCCATCACCCACTTCGACGCATCCCGCTATGACGTGCGAATCGCGGCCGAGGTCAAGGACTTCGACCCGACCATCGCCATGGACCGCAAGATGGCGCGTCGCATGAGCCGCTTCATCCACCTCGGCATGGCTGCCGGCAAGGAAGCCGTGGCGGATGCAGGCCTGGACTTCACCACCTGGGACCCGGATCGGCGCGACCGGGTCGCGGTGACCGTGAACACCAGCGGCGGCGGCCAGGAACAGGTCATCGATGGCACCGCCACGCTGCATGCCAAGGGGCCGGGCCAGGTCAGCCCATTCGCCATCCCGGCGCTGTCCGGATCGATGGCTGCCTGCCTCCTGTCCATGGAGTACGGCCTCACAGGCCCGGTCCTGACCCAGGTCGCCGCGTGTGCCAGCTCCGTGATCGCCTTCATGGACGGCCTGCGCATGATCCAGCGGGGCGAGGTGGACGTGGTCTTGGCGGGCGGATCCGAGGCGCCACTGCTGCCGGTCGCGTTCGCGGCGCTATCCAATATGGGCGCGCTCTCCAAGCGCAATGACGATCCCGAGCACGCGTCCAGGCCGTTCGACCGGGACCGCGACGGCTTCCTGTTCGGCGAGGGCGCGGGGGTCGTGATCCTGGAGAGCGCTGAACATGCCCTCGCCCGTGGCGCCACCATCCATGCCGAGGTCCTGGGCGCGGCGCTGACCGCGGACGCCTTCCACATCTCGGCGCCCGAACCGACAGGTCGGGGCGCCACACGGGCCATGACCATGGCACTCCGGGATGCTGGTATCGCCCCCGACGAGGTCGACTACATCGTGGCCCATGGCACGTCCACGCCGCTCAATGACGTGACGGAGACCCGCGCCATCAAGGCCGCGTTCGGCGATCACGCCCGTCGCGTGGCGATCTCGTCGCCCAAGTCGATGGTCGGCCACCTGCTGGGTGCGGCCGGGGTGATGAGTGCCCTGACCGCCATCGGTGCCATCCGCGACAACGTCGTACCGCCGACCATCAACCTGTCCAACCCGGACCTGCCGGAGTGCGACCTGGACTACACGCCCAACGTCGCCCGACAGCGGCGGGTCGATACCGCGATCATCAATGGCTTCGGCTTTGGCGGCCAGAACGCCGTGGCCGTGTTCCGCCGCTTCCAGATCTAGCGCCGCACCCGCTCAGCTCGCCGCCGCGATGGCAGCAACGATGCCCTCCGGGACCCGGGTCTTCTTCTCCACCAGGGATTTCCCGGCTGTAGAACGCGGTGCGGCGTGAGGATCACATTCGGCAAGGACAGCAACGGATCGTCGAGGGCCATCGGTTCCCGCTCCAGGACATCGAGCGCGGCACCACCCAGGTGGCCAGACCGGAGTGCGGCGACCAACGCGGCCTGGTCGATGAGCCCACCCCGCGACGTGTTGACCAGGAATGCGCCCTCGCGCATCCGCCCGAGCGCGGCGGCATCCAGCATGTGCCGTGTCGACGGGTCGAGCCAGGCATGCAGGCTCACGATGTCGCTGCGATCACCTCGTGCGCGGTCCGGCATCGGGCGAGCACGACGTCGTGCCCGGCCGCACGGAAGATGCCCTGCGCCAGCTCGATGCTCTGATGATCGCAGTCGGTGATGGCGATGCGACTCATGCGGCGCTCGTCGGCTGTCCTGTCGGGTCGATGACCGCCTTCACGACGGTCCGGTCGCCAACAGCCTGGAATGCGGCCGCCCGATCGGCGAGCGGGAAGGTGGTCGGCAGCACATCGCCCCATCCGAAGCGATCCGCCTCGACCAGCAGCATCGCGCTCGTCATCGGCCGTACCAGCTCACCGGCTGACGCGGGCCCCACCGCCCCGGACCAGACGCTCGACCTCCGCCAGCGTGGCCATGGAGGTATCGCCCGGTGTGGTCATGGCCAGCGCCCCGTGGGCCGCCCCGTATTCCAGGGCCTCGTCCACGGGCTTGCCCGCCAGCAGGCCGTAGATGAGCCCCGAGGCGAATGAGTCACCACCGCCGATGCGGTCGAGGATGTCCAGGTCCCGCCGCAGGGTCGCCTGATGGAACGTGCCGTTGGCCAGGGCGACTGCACCCCAGTCGTTGCGGGTCGCCGTCCGGGCCACCCGCAGCGTGGCTGCGATGACGCCCAGGTTCGGGTAGCGGGCGGCGACCTCCTCCAGGACCGGCCGATATGCATCGGCGTCGATGTGCTGGAAGTCGGCATCGATGCCGTGGGTCTCGATGCCCAGCGCGGCCGAATAATCCTCCTCGTTGCCGATGATCACGTCCACGGAACGGACCAGCTCCTGCATCGTGGCCCGCGCGGCTGCCGCGCCACCGCGCGACTTCCAGAGCGATTCCCGGAAGTTGAGGTCGAACGAGACCAGGGCGCCAGCCAGGTGGGCGGCCTCGATGGCTTCGCGGACCAGGAGCGGCGTCGTAGCGCTCAGTCCGGCGAAGATGCCGCCCGTGTGGAGCCAGCGAGCACCCTGCGTGACGAAGATCGTGGCCCAGTCGACGTCACCGGGTGCCATCTGGGAGGCCGCCGAATTGGCCCGGTCCGAGGCACCTACGGCGCCCCGGACGCCAAAGCCACGCTCCGTGAAGTTGAGACCGTTGCGCACCGACTGGCCGATGCCGTCATAGGCGACCCACGAGATGTGGCTGGTGTCCACACCGCCCTGCAGGATGAGGTCCTCCAGGAGCCGCCCGATAGGGTTATCCGCGAACGACGTGACCACGGTCGTGTGCAGGCGGAAGCAGCGTCGTAGACCACGGGCCACGTTGTACTCGCCGCCGCCCTCCCAGGCACGGAACGTGCGCGCCGTATGGATGCGCCCCTCGCCCGGGTCGAGTCGCAACATCACCTCACCAAGCGACACCATGTCCCATCGGCCGGGCGCGGGCGGCAGGATGCGCAGCGTCATGGGTGGGCACCGGGGTCGCGGACGACCGGTCCGCGGACGCTGCGCACCACGGCGACCGCTTCCGCGGCCAACGTCGTGACCGTGGCCCAAGCGCCAGCATCGAGCAGTTCGGGCTTGACCATCCAGCTGCCACCAACGGCCATGACCGACGGTGTGGCGAGGTATGCGCTCAGCTCCGCCAGACCGATGCCCCCAGTAGGGATGAATCGCACGGACGCGAACGGCCCCGCGAGTGCCCGCAGGTGGGCCAGACCGCCGGACGTGCCGGCCGGGAAGAACTTGAGGTCGCTGACACCGGCATCCAGCGCGCGCATCACCTCCGTTGGCGTGACCACGCCCGGATACACCGGCACGCCACGCGCCCGGCACAGCGCCACCACCCCAGCCCCGAAACCGGGCATCACCACGAACTGGGCTCCGGCGTCGATGGCACGTGCCGCCTGGTCGGTGGTGAGCACGGTGCCAGCACCGACCAGCAGATCGGGCTGTGCCGCGCGCATGAGGCTGATGGCCTCGATACCGGCTGGGGTCCGGAGGGTGATCTCTGCACACGGCAGACCGCCCTCGATCAACGCGACACCCAGGCGCGGCCCGTCCTGGGCACGCCCGATGGCCACCACCGGCACGATGCCGCACTCCCGGATCTGTTCACGAACGTCCAACGACCTGTTCCCATCCTTGCGCTGCTGCCGGTCTGTCCTGCACCACACCTCTGCTGCAGGCTGTCGGTCATCCGATGTTTGCAGGATACCGAACCTGTCACCCATCCACACCTCATGCACGACTCACACACAACCGGCCGTCACCCTGAAGTCATCAAGGAATGACATGGAAGGTGGAGGTTCTCAGATGCGACGTTCTGGTGCGGTCGGGTTGGCCCTGGCTGCAGTGCTGGCACTCGTGGCCGGCGGTATCGGGTACGACCTGGGGGTCCGGCACGCGACGGAGCTGGCCATCGCGGGCGGCGCCAACGTGACGTATGTCGTCAACGCCGGGGGCGGCGGCTTCCCGTTCTTCGGCCTCCTGTTCGGGCTGGTCGTGTTCGGGCTGTTCATGGGCTTCATCCGGCGGGCGATGTGGGGCGCGCGTCACGGATGGGACCGGATGCACGGCCCGCGGCCTGGTGGCTGGGGTGGCCCCACGTCGGCGCCACCGACCGGACCCGGGACGGCACCCTGACCGGACGCCCGCTCGACGGGGGATGGCGATCGCCGTCCCCCGTCGTTGGCCCACCCGCCTAGCATCTGCATTGATGCCCACCATCCTCGTCGTCGATGACTCCGCCGAGATCCTCCGGTTGACCACGGACTTCCTCGTCCACGCCGGCTTCCGTGTCGTGAGCAGCGGGACCGCCGATGGCGCCTTGCGCTTGGTACGCACGGAGCGGCCGGACCTGCTCATCCTGGACCTGGGCCTGCCCGATGGGGATGGCCTGGACGTGGCACGGGCCATCCGCCGCACGAGTGACCTGCCCATCATCATGCTCACCGCCCGGACCGAGGAGAGCGATACGCTCGTTGGCCTGGAGCTGGGTGCGGACGACTACATCACCAAGCCCTTCAGCCCCCGGGAGCTGGTCGCCCGGGTGCGCGCGGTGCTTCGACGCGCCGAGACGGCTCATGCGCCGACGAACGTCATCAGCGTCGGCGGGCTGACGCTGGATGTCGACCGGATGCTGGTGACGGTCGAGGGCCAGCGAGTCGACCTGACACCGACCGAGTTCCAGCTCCTGTCCGCCATGGCCCGCCAGCCCGGACGCGTGTTCACGAGGGCGCAGCTGCTCGATGCCGTACATGGCGTGGCGTTCGAGTCCTACGAGCGTGCCATCGATGCCCACGTCAAGAACATCCGGCGCAAGCTGGAGCCCGCACCGCACACACCGCGCTACCTGCTCACGGTCTTCGGTGTCGGCTACCGACTGGCCGACGACCGGTGAGTCCCGGGCACGGAGCGCGGCCGAGACGCAAGCCGCCCTGGTGGCCCGTCGACGAGCCATGGCCGCCACAGCGTCCGCCATGGGCAAACGCGGCAGGTTCCTGGCGGCGCACCCACGGCCGAGGCTGCTCGATCGGCTGCCTGTCGGTCCTGGCTCTCCCGGTCGTGATCCTCATCCTGGCATTCTGGTCCGGCAACGGCGGTCGGCTCCTGGAGTCGCTGGTCGCGGCCGCCCTCGGACTGGTGGTGCTCCTCTTGCTGGCCTCGATGGCGGCGAGGCTCTGGCGACGAACGGCGTCGGTCGACCCGTTCGTGGAGGCTGCTGCACGGGTCCAGGACGGGGACTACTCGGCGCGCCTGCCCGAGACCGGGTCCGGGGAGCAGCGGCTGCTGGCCCGATCGTTCAACCAGATGAGCGAGCGTCTGGGTGAAACGGATACCCGCCGGCGCTCCTTCATGGCCGATGTCAGCCACGAGTTGCGCACCCCGCTCACGGTCATCCAGGGTCAGTTGGAGGCCATCCGGGATGGCGTCTACCCAGCGGACGCGGCACACATCGCGCCAGCCCTGGAGCAGGTGCGCACGTTGGAGTGGCTGGTGGAGGACCTGCGCACGTTGGCGCTCAGCGACTCCGGCACCCTGCGACTGACTCGCCAGACACTCGATCTTGGCGCGCTGGTGACCGAGGTGGTCGAGGGCTTCCGGGTGTCGACCGATGCGGCCGGCATCGCGCTGGTCGTACAGCGCGCGCCGGGGTTGCCGCCGGTCGAGGCCGACCCGGGTCGTATCGCGAGCGTGGTCCGCAACCTGATCGCGAACGCCGTCCGGCACACGCCTGCGGGCGGCGACATCGTGGTCACGGTCGCAGACGACGTGCCATCCGGTGTGCGTGTCACTGTTCGGGACACCGGCCGGGGCATCGATCCGGCACTCCTGCCCACGATCTTCGAGCGGTTCGTCCGCTCCGCCGATTCGACCGGCAGCGGGCTGGGCCTGGCCATCGCGCGCGCCATCGTGGAGGCACATGGCGGCACCATCAGGGCGGCCAGCGAAACGGGTGAGGGCACGACCATCACCTTCCGACTGCCGACCGACGGAGTCGGGTCACCCAGCGGGTGATCAGGCCGGGGAGTTCACCGCGGATCCTGCGCCACGTGCGGCAGAGGCACCTCTCCGGCCGTGCTGCCCGTTAAGCGGGTCGGCCGGCCGGGGACCATGGACGGGCAACCCTCGCCGGGTGCCTCGCCGGCCTGATCACCCCGTCAGCGGGCAACAACGTGCCGGCCTGATCACCCCGTCAGCGGGCAAGCACACCGGGCAGAACACGCCGGGCAACACTCGCGCGGGAACGGTGGGGGTCCGGCAAGCCCCGGCCGGTCAGGGGCGTGCCTTGGCCGGACCAGTCGTCAGGGGCGCGCCGGTATCGGGTGTCCCTCGAACGCCTCGATGGCCTCCAGCAGATCCGGGGGGATGCGTGTCGCGCGGCCGGAGCCGATGTCGAACATCACCTGGGTGGTATCCCCGTCCGCGACCAGGCGAGCGGGCGCGATGGGCCCGCCCTCGGACAGCACCCGGTACTCCAGCGAGAACGATGAGCGAGATGCCCAGCCGACTCGCGCCTCGACGACCAGCGGCTCGCCAAAGAACGCCGGCTGGCGGTACACGATGCGCGCCTCCGCGAGGACGAACGTGTGCCGCAGCGCATCCGGCCCGGTGCCGAACGGGCGACCCGCCACCGCGGCGTAGTAGCCCGCGCGCGCTGCCTCGAAGTAGGCGAGGTAGGTGGCGTTGTTGACGTGGCCCAGCGCGTCCGTGTCGCCGTAGCGCACCTCGACCGGATGCCGGTATCGGCACGCACCCTCGATGGGTCGACCGCGCGAACTCACCACAGCCACCAGATCCGGCTGTTCAGTTGGCGATGCCGCCGAGCGTCTCGAGGATGGCCTGCGACAGCACCGCGAGGTCCGGCGACCCCAGACCCGTGGCCCTGTCCCAGCCGGGCGTCGCGCTGTCCAGCAGGTTGCCACCGCGCGTGACGTCATGGAATGCCGCTGGGTGCGTCTGGGCGATCTGGTAGAAGAGCGGCGTCAGGAAGCCCAGCCGCTCGATGCCCGCCGCCTGCGTCTGCTGCTGCACGAGCGCCATCGCCCCTGCCCAGAAAGGCGCCGACGCGCTGGTGCCGCCGACCATCTGCCACCCAGCGACACCGGTCGCCGGGTCCGTGTAGAACAGCAGGTAGCCGGTATCCGAGTCCGCAGCCGCCGAGACATCGGGGCAC
>Ga0105048_10017763_pt1 | contig 10964 bp, 12 predicted proteins | sample MAT05_FD_78382 | JGI IMG/M metagenome (GOLD analysis project Ga0105048, IMG submission 78382) | Freshwater microbial communities from Lake Fryxell liftoff mats and glacier meltwater in Antarctica - MAT-05 | ecosystem: Environmental > Aquatic > Freshwater > Ice > Liftoff microbial mat | place...
AGGAGGCGCTTGACCAGAAGCAGCGAACCCCGAGTCAAGGCCAGCGCAACCTGGCCATCGTACGCGGGGCGGTGGATGCAGGGTCGATCCTGTCGGTCAACAACGGTCAGGCACCATGACCACTGCCATGCTCGCCGCGGCCCAGGACAACAAGCGCTTGACCCGACGCAAGCCGTTCTTTCGAATGGTGCGAATCGTGCTGGCTTCACGCACCTCGCATAGCGTTCCGCCGTTCGACATCAGCGATGAAGGCATTGGCCTGATTCTTGACTTTGAAATCAAGCGCGGAACCAGCGCCAAGCTGGCGTTTCCACTGTCGCTCGGCCCCGAGAATCAGGTCGACATCGAGGTCACCGCCGTATGCACGCACAGCCACCTCAGCGGCAAGGCCGGCGGCTTCAAGACGGGGATGCAGTTCCTGAATCCCCCGTCCCGGGTGATCGAGGCTCTCAAGGCCTTCATGGACCTCTAGGCGCTGTGGTATTGCGACCGGCCCTGGTACAAGGGTGCTGCTGGACGCCGACAGCGCCCAGCTGGATCCGGTCCACTTCTTGAACCCGCTGCACACCACCAGGCCGGTGGGCAAAGTACCGGGCTCGGCCGGTCCATTTCCTATGGCATAGTTCAGGAGCGTCTCGGCCAGATCTGCTGCGCATGGCCGTCGGCCGGGGCACGGAGTTTCGTGTCGAACTGTTCATCGTCCAGCCGGTTCCCGATGCGGCGCAAATGACCCGCGGGCCGTAATATCAGTATTCATGGAAAACGACGTATCGCGCGACCTGACCGCACTGACCGACCCGACTGGACCGGCTGCAGCGCCTGAGACAACTGCGCCGCAGCCCAGCGTTGTATGCGTTGACGACGAGCCCCATACCCTGTCGGCGCTGGGCCGTCTGTTCAATGCCAACGGCATGAACACTCGGGTGGCCAACAGCGGCGCGGCGGGGATCGCGCTGCTGGAAGAAGGTGCCGCCGACATTGTCATTTCGGACATGGGCACGGCCGGCATGAACGGGGCAGAATTCTTGCAGGTGGTGTGCCAGCGCTGGCCAGACTCGGTTCGCATCCTGATCGGCGACACGGCAGATGCCGCCACCCTGATCGAGGCCGTCAACCGGGGCGAGATAACCCGCTTCATCGCCAAGCCATGGAACGACGACCAGTTGATCGAGCAAGTGCTTGAGACCAATGACCAGGCCCGGCAGTTGCGGGAACGTGCCGAGATCGCCGCGACGGCCCACCGACGCACCGAAGAACTGCGCGCGCTCGAGAACAGCCTGGAACATAATGCCAGCGCGACCAAGGCGGAACTGACCCAGGTCAACGAGCGGCTGAAGAACAACTTTGTCGTGTCGCTCAAGGTTTTCGCCAGCCTGATCGAAAGCCGACGCACCCAGATGGCCGGTCATTCGCGGCGCGTCGCAGACATGGCGCGCAAAGTCGCTACGCGGCTCGAACTCGAGCCCGTGCTGGTGCAGGAGGTTTTTGTTGCCGGGCTTTTGCATGAAGTCGGCAAACTGGCCTTTTCGGATGATTTGCTCGACACACCGGTTGCCATCATGAAGCCGTGGCAGTTGCAGGGCTACCGCGCCCACCCGGCGCGGGCCGAGCAGTTGCTGATGCCGCTGCAGGACCTGCGTGGCGCGGCTGGCAGCATTGGTGCACAACTAGAGCGCTTTGACGGTGGCGGGTACCCGAATCATCTGCGCGGCCGCGCCATCGTGATCGGTGCGCGCATCCTGGCGGTATGCGCAGACTACGGCAACCTGCAGATCGGCACGCTGGTGCCACGGCACCTCAAACCGCGCGAAGCCCAGATGGTGATCGAGACCTCCAGCGGCAAACGTTACGATCCCTGGGTCATCGAGGCGTTTCTGGCCGTGCTCAACGGAGATCCGCCGGCAGCCACTGCCAAGGCCGCCGCCAGCAAGGCCTTCACGGCGCCGCCCAACGAGTTGGTCCTGAGTGGCAACGACCTGGTCGAGAACATGATCCTGTCGCGTGATCTTTTCTCGCCCAGCGGCCTGATGATGCTGCCTGCCGGCAATGCATTCAGCCAACGTCTGATCGAAAAAGTACTGCATTTCGAGAAGGGCACCGGCGTACCGCTGACGATCTATGTCCAGGGGCCTGCGCCGACCTGATCGACTCTGGCAGCCCGGTGCCTCAGCGCAGATTGCCGGTGTGCCCGAGCGAATATCGTCCTGGCTGCGGCCACACCGTCAAGCCATGCGGCTCGCGCCCGACCTTGATCTTGTCGACTGCACCGCTGCCCGTATCGATGCGATACACCACATCGTCGTAGCGGCCTGACAACCACAGGTGCTGGCCGTCAGCGCTGACGTTGCCCATGTCGGGGCTACCGCCACCGGGTATCGGCCAGTTCTGGACCACCTTGCGGCTGGCAAAGTCGATCACCGACACACTGCCCTTGCCCAGCGGCTTGCCCCGGATCTGATTGCCACCGCGATTGGCCACATACAGGCTCTTGCCGTCCCGGCTCGGATACAGACCATGGGCGCCGATACCCGTGGGAATGAAGCCGATCTGACGGAAACTGGCGCCATCCACCACATGCACGCCGTCGGCCATCATGTCGGCCACGAAGAAGGTCTTGCCATCGGGCGAGACCCGCACGTCCTGCGGCATGCCGGGTGTGGTGCAGATCTCGTTGCCCGGCTGGCCCGGGTCCGGAATCTTGCGCGGCTTCTTGCCCGGTTGGGCGATCAGGGCCAGGGCATCCGGGCGGTCGAAATACGCACTGAGCTTGATGGTCGCGAGCACCTTGCGGTTGACCAGGTCGATCTTGGTGATGCTGCCATTGAACTCGCAGGTGAACAGCGCAAAGCGCCCGTCGATAGAGAAGTCGGCATGGTTGATGCCGGCGCAACCGGGCGTCTCGATCGCATACTGCACCTGCATGGTGGCCACGTCGCGGAAGTCGAGCCGCTTGTAGGCCTCTGCGACCACGATCGCGTACCTGCCGTCGGGCGTCCAGTACATGTTGTAGGGGTCGTCCACGGCGATCGTCGTGCCGGGCTTGCCGGTCAGCGGATCGATCGGTGTCAGGCTGCCGTCGGTGCGTCCTTCGGCATTGTTCGCCACCCACAAGGTGCGCAGGTCCCAGGATGGCACCACATGCTGCGGGTGCACGCCCACCTTGAAGGTGTCGACCACCTTGAGCGTGGCCGGGTCAATGACCGAGACGGTGTTGGCCGCGCGATTGGGAACGTAAACCCGCGCCAGCGCGTGGGCGACCGCCGGACTGAACTGGTTGGCGCCGGTCTCCCGGTACAGGTTCGCCGGGTCAACCACCGGTGGCATGCCGGGGACAACGTCGAGCGTGGCACGGCTCAGCGCAGCCGCTGAACTCGTTGCCGCAGGAGTACCTGTCTGGGCCAACGCGACCCAGGCCGAAGCCAGACCCGCAATCATTGCCAGCCCCGCACCCAGTGCCATTCGACGCTTGTTCATGCTGAGATAGAAAAAATGGGGAAGAAAGGGAGTGGGAAGCGACCGCGAAGCGGGCGGCGCCGCAGCCAACTCACCCATAACGCGCGAGGTCAGCGTGGGGATGACACGGCTTTGCGAATCGCCGCGACGGAGTCGCGCACCACGGCGTCCACTCCAGCCTGCCCAAGGGCTGCATTCGCGGCTCGCGGGTCGCCGAGGGTGCCTCCTTTGGCCCCATCACGCGCCGCCTGCTCGAAAAACTCAGGGAGCACGGATGACGGAGCGACGGCCATCTGCAACGCGGTATCGGCGCTGCCCGCGTGGCTGCCGATTTGCTGTGCACTCAGCCCCTGCGCCCTGAGGCTGTCGACATAGCTGGTTTGCGTAGCCCGGTAATAGGCCGCTATGAAAAACACCCGGTTTCCGCTCTTGGCGCTGGAGGCCGTCAAGCGACTGGCCAGCGCTTGCATGCTGCTCTGGTAACCGCCATGATCGCCGACCAGCACTACATTGTGAAAACCATGCCGCCAGAAGCTGCGCGTCGCACCCTCCAACACGGCGCCAAAAGCCGACTCAGGAATCGAGATCGTGCCGGCAAAACGCATGTGTTCGGTGGGCGGATCGACCCGGCCCTCGGGCACATATGCCAGCACCGGCGCCACCAGCGCATCACCCAGTTGCTGGGCCACCTTGCCTGCCAGCACCCGAACCCGGATACTGTGTTTGCCCAGCGTCAGGTGAGGGCCACTTTGTTCGGTCCCCCCCACCGGAATGATGATGGTCCTGGTACCTTGTTGCAGCGCTGCAGCCACCTGCTGGGTCGTCAGTTCTTCCAAAAACACGCTGGCGGGTGCCGCCCTGGCATGTCCGAGGCTCAGCACGAGGCACAGGGCCGACGCAAGACGATAGGGTTTCATGGCCGGCAAGTGTAGTCACTCAGGGCCGGGGTATCCGGCGACCGGACAAAACTCAGGCCGGCGGATAGCCTGCCTCCGTCAGCGCCGCGGCAATATCAGCGCGGTCCTCGGTGGACTCGACCGTCACCTTCTTGTGCGCCAGGTCGACGTCGACTTTAGCGGCGGAATCGAGGGCTTTGACGGTCTTGGTGATGACGCTGGCGCAGTGACCGCAGCTCATGTCATTGATGGTGAATTCAATCATGGGAATCTCCGAGGGGTTGTTGAACCCTGGCACTATCAAGCTTGCCACAATGTCAAGGTCAAGCCCTATCATGGCATGACCATGGACGCGACATGGGTACGCGAACGCGGCGCTTGACCCTACCATGATGGGAAGGTTCATACTGATGCACTGAGAAGCATGCCATCATTGCCGCCACGAGAAACATCATGAACACCACCATCACCGCCGACCCGCCTCTTGCATCAGACACGGTCGCCTGGACGCTGCCCATCGAAGGCATGACCTGCGCATCCTGCGTATCTCGCGTCGAAAAGGCGCTGTACAAGGTGCCTGGCGTGCTGTCGGCCGAAGTGAATCTGGCCACCGAGAAAGCACAGGTCACCGTGGCCGATCGCCAGACGTCGGTCGAGAGTCTGATCGCAGCGGTTGAAAAGGCCGGGTATGTCGCAGGCGCGGCTACCCAGCCCGGGCAGGACACGGTAGAGCCCGCGCACCCGCACGACAACACCTGGTGGCCGATCGCGGTTGCGGCGGTGCTGTCATTCCCCCTGGTATTGCCAATGCTGGTGATGCCATGGGGCCTGGACTGGTCGCTGCCCGGCTGGATCCAGCTGGCGCTGGCCACACCGGTGCAGTTCTGGCTGGGCGCACGTTTCTACCGCGGCGGCTGGGCCGCTCTGCGCGCCGGCGCCGGCAACATGGACCTGCTGGTGGCCCTGGGCACATCGGCCGGATACGGCCTGAGCCTGTATCTGATGTTCAAACATGCCGAGCACGGCACGCCCCATCTGTATTTCGAGGCGTCAGCCGTGGTCATCACGCTGGTCATGCTCGGCAAGTGGCTCGAGGCGCGCGCCAAGCGCCAGACCACCGCGGCGATCCGGGCGCTCAACGCGCTGCGCCCGGAAACCGCCCGGGTGCGCCGCGACGGCCAGGACCAGGAGGTTCCGATCGGGCAGGTGCGCCTGGGCGACCTGGTCGTGGTGCGCCCCGGCGAGCGCCTGCCGGTAGACGGTGTGGTGGTCGAAGGCGTCAGCGAAGTCGATGAATCGCTGGTCACCGGCGAGAGCCTGCCGGTGGCCAAACACGCCGGCGACAAGGTCACCGGTGGTGCGGTCAACGCCGAAGGCCTGCTGGTCGTCAAGACCAGCGCCATCGGCGCCGAGTCGACACTCGCCCGCATCGTGCGCATGGTGGAGTCGGCCCAGGCGAAGAAGGCGCCGATCCAGCGCCTGGTCGATCAGGTCAGCGCGGTTTTTGTGCCGGTGGTGATAGTCATCGCCCTGGTCACGCTGCTGGCCTGGGGCCTTGGCTCCGGCAACTGGGAGAACGCGATCCTGAATGCGGTGGCGGTACTCGTAATTGCCTGCCCCTGTGCCTTGGGTCTGGCCACACCCACGGCCATCATGGCCGGCACCGGTGTGGCGGCGCGCCACGGCATCTTGATCAAGGACGCGCAGGCACTCGAGATTGCGCACAAGGTGCGGGTCATCGGCTTTGACAAGACCGGCACGCTGACCGAAGGCAAACCGCAGCTGGTGCAGGCCGAGGCGGTCGATGGCGATCGCACCGCCCTGCTCGGGCTGGGTGCATCGATCCAGGCCGGCAGCGAGCACCCGCTGGCGCGGGCGGTGCAGAATGCCGCGCAACAGGCAGGCGCCACGGTGATGGCGGCATCGCAACTGCGCGCCATCGCCGGCCGCGGCATGGCAGCCCGGGTCGGCGAACGTGACCTGCGCCTGGGCAGCACGCGGCTGATGGAAGAACTCAAGGTCGACCTGGCGCCCATGGCGACACAGGCCGATGCGCTGCGCACCCAGGGTCGTACCGTGTCCTGGCTGGCCGACGTCACCGGGCCGCCGGCGCTGCTGGGCCTGTTCGCGTTCGGCGACACCGTCAAGGCCAGCGCCAAGGCAGCGATTGCGCAGTTGCAACAGCAAGGCATCCGCACCGTGCTGGTAACCGGTGACAACCGCGGCAGCGCGGAGCTGGTGGGCCGACAACTGGGCATTGACGAGATCCGCGCCGACGTGTTGCCCGAAGACAAGGCCCGCATCGTCGGTGAACTGCGTGCCGGCAACACCACGGTGGCGATGGTAGGGGACGGCATCAACGACGCACCTGCACTGGCGGCCGCCGATGTCGGCATTGCCATGTCGACCGGAACCGACGTCGCGATGCATGCGGCGGGCATCACGCTGATGCGCGGCGACCCGGCACTGGTGTCCGACGCGATCGACATCTCGCGAAAGACCTACGCCAAGATCCGGCAGAACCTGTTCTGGGCCTTTGTCTACAACGCCGTCGGTGTGCCCTTGGCCGCCTTCGGCCTGCTCAACCCGATGATCGCGGGTGCGGCGATGGCGCTGAGCAGTGTCAGCGTCGTGACCAATGCGCTGACGCTGCGTCGATGGAAAGGTAAGACCCGATGACAACACCCCCATCTATCGCCCACCTGCAGATCGGGCAAGCTGCCAAACGCGCCGATGTGTCGACCAAGATGGTGCGGCACTATGAATCGCTCGGCCTGCTGCCGGTGGTGGTACGTACCGAATCGGGCTATCGGCAATACTCTGACAAGGACGTGCATACGCTGCGCTTCATCAAGCGCGCACGGACCCTGGGTTTCAGCATGCCGGAGATTGCCGAGCTGCTCACCTTGTGGCAGAACAAGCGCCGTTCGAGTGCAAGTGTCAAGCGCATAGCTGCATCGCATGTGGCGGATCTGGATAGGCGTATCGAGGAGCTGAGCACGATGAAACGCAGCCTGCAGACCCTGGTCGACTGCTGCCACGGCGACCAGCGTCCGGACTGCCCCATCCTCGATGAACTCGGGCAGGGACATGGCTGAGCGACAGCCCGGTTCTCCCCCTCGACTTGTGCCACCGGGTGAACCGAACCGCGCGCCGCGTTCGGTCATGCGACGGACCTGGTTCGGGTTGGCCCTGGTCACAGGCCTGTTCGGCGCCGCCGGGCTTTGGCGTTGGGCTCGGGAAACAATGGATGCGGGCGAGGTTGCGGTGCACTTGCATGCGCGCCCCCGCCAGCTGGCCAACCTGCGTTTCACGGACGCGAGTGGGCAGCCGACAGACCTGGCGGCATTTCGCGGCCGTGTCGTGTTGCTCAATATCTGGGCCACCTGGTGCGCACCTTGCCGCGAGGAGTTGCCGACGCTTGACGCGTTGCAGGCGCAGTTGGGCGGCCAGGGCTTCGCGGTCATCGCCTTGTCGATCGATCAGGGTGGCCTGCCGGTGGCGCAGCCATTTCTGGAACGCATCGGCGTGACAAGGCTGCGCGCCTATGCCGATACCTTCGGTGAAGCAACCGAGCGGTATTCGGCCACCGGCGTGCCGCTGGTGCTGGTGATCGACCCACAGGGTCGCGAAATCGGCCGCAGGCTGGGGCGCGCTACCTGGGACAACCCGGCCACGGTGGCGCTGATGCGCAGCCTGATTCCCGGCACGGGCACCGGGTCGTAGTCGCCATGGGGCATGGGCCGCGATCTGCGGCCATCATTTCTGCTTTGCCGCGGCCGCGTTCATACCGTCGTGCTTGGCCCTGATGTGGGGCGGCCACTGCGCCTTGATCCATGACAGGGCGGCGACGATCTCCTCGTCGCTGAGCACACCGTCATAAATCGGCATTGCGCTTTGATACGACTTCAGCCCGGCGCTGCTGGCCACACCGTACTTGGTGATGCGGATCAACACCTCGTCCGGATGGTGCCAGGTGTGGCCGGTCGCGTCATGCGGCGGCGCCGGCAACAAGCCTTGCGCATCCCGTTGTTGCCAGTTCGGCTGGCCCTGCAACTGCGCGCCATGGCAGGTGGCACAGTTGCGAACATACACCTGCTCACCCAGCGCCAGCAACCGTGCGTCGTCAGGTCGCAAGCTGCCTGCGGGTGCTGCGGCAAACGGATTGCCCACGAACGTTACCAGCAGCGCCGTCACCAATGCCAGTACCAAGGCGCACACGACACCGATCTGGACAACAGACTTCATTTTTCCTCCAAGGCATTGATGGGGAATCGTTGGCAACAAGGGGCTGCGCAGTGCCGATTCGAGGGAAGATCGCCTCAATTGTCATCACGCTCTGACTTCGCCCAGGGTTGCCGCAACAAGCGGTCCAAGCGCAACCATTTCGGGTTCCGAAATTCAGGCAATCCGATCTGCATGGCCGTATGACCGTCTTGTGGCTGCGCTCGGTAGGTACGAAACAGCCGGTCCCACCACGGCAGGTTGAAGCCGAAATTCGAGTCGGTCTCCTGCCGATGTACCGAATGGTGGACCCGGTGCATGTCAGGAGTTACCAGAATCCAACGCAGTCGACGGTCAAACTCCAGCGGCAGGCGGGCGTTGGCGTGGTTGAATATCGCGGTGGCGTTCAACATCACTTCGAAAAACAGAACGGCCACCACAGGCACCCCAAAGGCCACAATCACCGCGAACTTGATCAGCATCGACAGCACGATCTCCAACGGGTGAAAGCGCAATCCGTTGGTCAGGTCGAACTCGGTGTCGGCATGGCGCATGCGATGCAGCCGCCAGAACATCGGCACGCTATGAAACAGTCGGTGTTGCAGGTAAATCGCCAGATCCAGCAACACGAAGGCCAGGGTCACCTGCGCCCATGGCGGCATCGGGATGAGGTGCAAAACACCCCACTGATGCTGTTGCGCCAGCATGGCAAACCCTACCACGGTCACCGGCAGCAACAGGCGAAGCAGCAAGGTATTGAGAACCACGATGCCGAGGTTGGACGGCCAACGGCGGCTACGCGGCGTAGCAGACTGGCGGCGCGGCGCCAGAACCTCCCACAGCGCCACCAGCGCGAACACACCGGCGAAGGCGCCCACGCAAATCAGGACTTCAACATCAAGCCATTCCGTTTCCATCGTCGTCCCGCGCAGGACCAACCGGCAGCATCAGGTCATTTCTTCACTGGCTCGATCGTCAGCACGGTCATCGCGCCGTTGGCGTTCTCCACCGTGAACTGCACCTTGTCGCCAACCTTGACCTTTTCAAGCATGGCCAGATCCTTGACCTGGAACACCATGGTCATGGGGGGCATGTCCAGGTTTTTGATCTCGCCATGTTTGAGCGTGATTTTCTTGGCGCTGACGTCGATCTTGCGCACTTCACCGTCCGCCATCGGCAAGGTGGCCATGGCGCTGGCGGAGAGGGTCAGAAGCAGGGTGGCGAGGAGTTGCGTGGTTTTCATGATGCTTCCTTGAGGTGAATGCTAAATGGGGGTTGCAGGCCGCAAATCCATGCGCCGCCCGCATTGGATCTACTTGGCGGCGACCGTTATCTTGCCGATCATTCCAGCCTGGTAGTGGCCCGCGATCAGGCAGGCGAAATCGAAACTGCCGGCCTTGTTGAAGGTCCAGATGATGGTGCCGGTCTGGCCGGGTTTCACATGCGCCATGTAGGGTTCGTCATGTTCCATGTTAGGGAACTTGACCATCAATGCAGCGTGTTCGTCCAGGTCCTTTTTGGTACCGATGACAAACTCGTGCAACACCTTGCCGTCGTTCTTGAGCACGAACTTCAACGTGTCACCCTGCTTCACGTCGATCTTCTCGGGCGAGAAACGCATGGTGTCGGTCATCGAGACCGCAATGGTGCGGGTCACGGCCTTGGCAGTGCCGCCAATGCCCCAGGCTTTTTGCTCCATCTTCATGGGCATGTCCTTCTTCGCGTGCGCCGCGTCGCCATGCGCGAACGCCAGGCTGGCAGTGCCGGAGAGGATGACGGAGGTGATGAATGTGGTCAGTTTTTTCATGTGATTCCCTTGTTCAATGGGGTGTCTGGATCGCAGTGGTGAATAGTCCGGGCAGCCATTCATGTCGACATCGATGCCTCCTTCAGTGGCCTTTGTGTGCGCCGGCGCCGGGTTTGCGCACCGTCAATGTGGTGGTGGGGGTGGCAACCTGCGCGACAGGGGAGCCTTGCAAGCCCGGGACCTTACCGTTGGTCGAGGCCATCTCGGACTTGAAGCGTGCGGGCTCGGGCAGGCTGCCCGTCCACTCGAACGACTGGGTGCCTGCCGGCTGCTGGTACCAACCCGGGTCGCTGTAGTCGCCCGGCTTCTGACCCTTGCGCACCTTGAGCATGCTGAACATGCCACCCATCTCGACAGGTCCGTAGGGCCCGGTGCCGGTCATCATCGGCAGCGTCTGGTCCGGAATCGGCATCTGCATCTCGCCCATGTCGGCCATGCCGCGCTCGCCCATCACCATGTAGTCGGGCACCAGCTTCTGGATCTTGGCCACCAGCCCGCGGTGGTCGACACCGATCATGGTGGGAACGTCGTGGCCCATTGGGTTCATCGTGTGGTGGCTCTTGTGGCAATGGAACGCCCAGTCA
>Ga0105048_10017765_pt1 | contig 10964 bp, 12 predicted proteins | sample MAT05_FD_78382 | JGI IMG/M metagenome (GOLD analysis project Ga0105048, IMG submission 78382) | Freshwater microbial communities from Lake Fryxell liftoff mats and glacier meltwater in Antarctica - MAT-05 | ecosystem: Environmental > Aquatic > Freshwater > Ice > Liftoff microbial mat | place...
CGGCACTGCTGCAGAGGGAGGCGGCGGCGGGATGGTCTCCGTGTTCCGCGCAGTTGGTCCCGAGGAGCTTCAGGTGATCCAGTCGAGTGGGAGGGTTCCTGCAAGTTTAAGCGGACTCGAGTCGAAATATTTCTCCGCGACGGCCGAGGGTGCCGCGTCGTACGCACGTCAGGCCGTCCGCGGCTTCGGCGATGCGCCGTACACTCTCGTCGAAGCGCAGATCTCCAGGAGCTCGCTTTCGGCCGACGTACTCATGCAGGTTGATCGGAACGTACCTGCGGTCGTCTTGCCGAATGCTCACTTGCCACTGCTTGGACCGGCGAAGGTCTGGTCCTTCATGCCCATTCCGTGAGGTAACGCCATGCTGCCCGATTTCATTAATCCCGCCTTCGCATTTGTCGCATTGTGCGGTGTTCGATTCCAGTCGCGTTCCGAAGGCGGCCATGCGGTAACGTTTCGGTCGGACTATCGATGCCAGCTTCGATACGTCGACGACACCGAAGAGGCGGACGCGGACGTCCGCACGTACTTCGTCGGTCACGAGAACGCGAGTGCAGGCGATGAGATGGCGATCGTGCTCGCCTTCGTCGACTGGGAGCGCGAGCGAGATCGCTGTCGTGTTGGAAGAGCATTCGAGCTCCGCGAAGGGACCGTTGTAACGGCGACCGGCGTCGTGCGAGGAATCGCGAGGCGGTGAAGGCGGTCACGTTGTTTCGCCCCGTAGGCCTGGAGGAACTCGAACTGGTCAAGCAATCGGGATGGACAAAGTTTCCTCCCCGGCTGCCGGAGCAGCCGATCTTCTACCCCGTGGTGCAGGAGGCGTACGCCGTTCGGATCGCGAAGGACTGGAACGTGGCATCTAGCGGAGCGGGCTTTGTCACACGCTTCGACGTTGATGCTGAGTACTTGAGCCAGTTCGACGTGCAGCACGCCGGTGGCCGGGATCATGCGGAGTATTGGATTCCGTCGGAGCGCCTGGAGGAGTTTAACTCCCACATCGTCGGGACGATCGAGGTCATCGCGGAGTTTCGAAAGTGAGCGCTCATGACCGACCTGTCTCGTGGCCGACGGTTGCGGTCGGCCGTGTCACCGGGAACGGTCCCCTCCGCAACCCCCTTCCGCGGCGCCAACCGCTGTCGTAGTGCTCGTTGGATTGGGTGCAGGCGGCGGTGGGGCGCCCGGCGGGACGCCCGGCATGGTAGGCCCAGGCTTGAGCACCGACCTGATCGACAGCCCGGCAAAGAGCACGTTCAGGCTGTCGGCGCGCGCCCGGCTCTCGAAGCTGTCCCCGAGAACTCCACGCAGATGGGCCGCCCCGGCACCTTCCTTGGCCACGAGGCCGTCGATGTAGGTCCAGTCCGCTATGCACGAGCCCGAGAGCTCTCGGTACGCGGGCACGCTGCGCCCTGGGCAACGTTCGAGTGCTCACAGGCTCGGACCGATCGGGGCCGCGTCGACTGAGGTCGATGCCGTGGCCGCGCCCGACATCTACACGACGGGTATGCCCGAGTTGGATCAAACGCCCAACGCTCGGCCGGCAGTGAGGCCCGGGATAACCTCAAGGTACTGAAGCGTCCACCACCGATCTGGCACATGGTGGTGGCGGTGCTGTCGAGCTTGGAGATCGCGCGGGGGCGGCGGTGATCGTCGGGGTGCGGTTCCACGGCTCGGGGGCGCCGGCGTTCGAGATGGGGGAGGGGCGGCGCATCTACACGATCGGGTCGGGGGCGTGCGACCTGGTGGTGCCGGCGGAGCTGGCGGGGGATGTGGCGCCGGTGCATGCGACGATCGAGCGGGTGGAGGGGGCGATCCGGATCTGTGATCTGGTGTCGCGGCACGGGCTCTATCGGTCGCCGCGGTCGGCGCGGGTGGCGGAGCTGCTGCTACACGCGGGCGAGGTGGGGTGGGTGGGCTCGTGCCCGGTGCTGGCGCTGGACCGGGAACTGCTGGAGTTGAGGTCGAGCTTGGCGTGGTCGATGGGGTTGGAGGCGCATGGGGCGGTGGATGACGGGCTGGTGGCGGTGGCGTCGCGGGAGCCGCTCTTGATCGTTGGGCCGCTCGGGCTGGATGACGAGCGGTTGATGGATGCGCTGGGTGGGTCGGTGTTGCGGGTGGACCTGGGCGCGAGCCGGGCGCTGTCGGCGCCGCTGGCCGCGCAGCTGTTCACGCCGCGGCGGGATTCGCGGGTGGTGTTTCGGGCGACGAAGGAGGCCCGGGCTCGGTCGATGCTCGACACGTACCTCGAGCGGGTCCGGATCCTGCGGTTGGTGCCGCTGTCGGCACGTCCTGAGGAGATCGTCCGGCTGTTGCAGGTCATCTGGCGCGACGAGTTGCACGCGGACCACGAGGTCGGCGTGCTGGGACGGCGGGCCTTGGGTGGGCTCGCGGCCTACCGGTGGCCGGGTCAGATCGATGAGCTGCGCGCATGCCCCGCGGCTGCTCGCGTACCACCAGCGCGGTGGGCTGAGGGCGGCGGCTCGCGCGCTGGGAGTCACCCATCAGACCCTCGCGGGTCACCTCAACCGGATCGGAGTGCCGATCCTCGATCAGGTCGATCGGGAAATGCCACTCGTGCGGCGGACGCGGGCATAAAATCGGAGCGGCCAAGTGCGTGAAGTTGGAGGCGCGAACAATTGTCCGGAACAAATCGCGTCGGTTTGTTCGCCGGGTAGGACGAGGGGGATCGCGATCGCGGCGTTGGCGGGAATCGACACCGTTCGTGCGGCCGATCTGATCCTCGAGCCTCGTTCGACGGCGGATATAGGAGTAGGGGGGCCGCGATCGCGCAGCCGACCGAAATCGACGGGAATCGATCGGGCGACCTGATCCGCGAGCCCGTTTCGATGGCTGTAGAGAGTAGGGCCGCGATGCATCGCGGCCGGTGTCACCAACAGGGAGCCGTGCCAATGCATGGCGGCGATCCCGCGGATGGAACCGACGGTCCGCGCGCAGTGGCTCGCCGAGCTGTGCATGCTGCCGGTCTCGCGAACGCTCGCGCACCGTCGCGGTCACCCGCTGTGCGACCGCACGGCACAGCGCCCGTTGACGCGCTGGCCGACTTGGTCGCGCTGATGGTGGCGCGGGCCATCGAGGCAACCGCGGCGCTCGCGCCGTGGTGCGACTCCGTCAGGCTTGCGCCCGGCTTCGCCGAGGACGCGGCCCGATCGATCGTGGGCACGATGACCGCGACGACGGCCGACGGCGATCGAGGTGAACCAAAGACGCGTGACGAGGTACCGGCCTGCGAGGCCCGACCGCGCCGCACGATTTCTGTGTGAACGATTTTCCTCGCCCGGCCTGCGTACGGGTCCGGTCGCGATCAACGATCCCAACGTCGTTCTGCCTCCTCCTCGCCTACCGAGCCCGGTGCCTCTCAGGGAGTGTGGCCGACGATGAGGTCGTCCCCGGTGCCTCCGGTCTGGACCTGCCCTGGGCCATCGCGTCCCGCGATTCCTGCACGGCGGCGCCGCAGGGCCGATTTTGTCGGCGACCACTGTTCACACGCTCCGGGGCTCTGATAGCGTCTCGCCCGCATGGGGGATCGGTTTCTGCTTGCACGCTACGCGCTCGCCGAGGAGCTGACGGGGATCGGCGACGATCGACTCCTCGCGCGGCGGCCCGAGATCGCGGACACACTGGTGCTCATCGAGAGTGCCAGCCATTGGGCGCGGGCGGCAGGACGCGAGTTGCAGGCGGCGGCGCCGGGCGCGATGCAGGGGGCGCTGACTGGGTTCGCGATGGGCGGCCCGGCAGGCGCCGCACTCGGTGCGGTCGCGGGCGGTGTCGGTTCGCGGGTGGCGATGCCAGCAGGCCGGACCGCTTCAACCGTCCCCGCGGGGGCAGGGCCAGGACCCGTCGCGGCGAATCCCGCGGCGAGTCAACTCCTCGCGATGTTGTTGCGTCCGGAGGTCGTGCAGGCCCTCGGGGCAATGGCGCTCGGTCCCGCCGGCGCAGCCTCGATCCCGGTGGCGGGCACGCCGGTGCCAATCGCTGCCTTCGCGAACCTGGTGGCCACGCTGGCTGCGCAAGCCGCCGCGCAACAACACGCCTCCACGCCAGCGGCGGTCGCGGTACCGGCCTACCTGGCTGGCGTCGCGAACCCGACGTCGCCGTCGGCGCGCGCCGAGGCGCTGCTCGGGCTCCTCGCGGAGGCCGAGTTCGACGAGTCTGACCTGGAGGACGCGGATCTCGACGGTGCGGTGGCATTGGCGGATGCGCTCGCGATGCAGCGAGATCTCGAGGATCTCGATCGCCTGGAGGCCCGATGACCGAGGAGCAGACCCAGTTGCTGGCGATGATGCAGCAAGATCCGGCCGCCGCCCGCCAGCTCTTCGAAGCGAGCCTGGCCGAGCAGTCGGCGTCGAATCCCGCGCTCGCGATGATGATGCAGCTGATGGCGGCTCGTCCGGGAGCCGGACAGTCGGGATCCGAGCCGGGCGACGACGTCGCACCGTCGACGAAGCGGCAGCGCGTCGAGCGTATGCGGGCCCACCTCCACGAGCTGCGCGCTTCGCTGGACAGCGCGCACGGTCTGCTCGACGATCTGGCCGCGGCGCTGGGCGCGTGTGCGGCGTGCTGGGGCGGGGAAGACGCCTGCCCGGCCTGCCGAGGTCGCGGCGCACCGGGCTGGCGGACGCCCGACGCGGAGCTGTACGACGAGCTGGTAGCACCGGCGGTCAAGCGCCGGACCCGGCCCAACCTCACCCACGGGAGAACCGAATGAGCATGGCGGAAGACATCGACGAGAACGCTTCTGGAATCGACGACGAGGATCTGGACGATTCGGGGCTCCGCGACGACGACCTGTCCGAGCGGCGGCGCCGTCACGGCGTCCGAGTGCGCGGCCGGAACTACGCGCCGTCGCGCGCCGACGGCAGCGCGGTCAACCAGACCCAGATGCAGGCGGCGCTGGCGCGTGTCGCCGAGGATGTCCGCAAGCTCGCGACCGGTCAGCGGGCGCAGGACGAGCGCCTGTCGGCCGGCCTGAAGCGCCTCCGCGGTGACACCCAGCAAGCGAGCCAGATGGCGGCGCTGCTGCCGCTCTTGTTCAAGCCCAAGACGAAGGCCCTGACCGAGCTCACCGTCACCGACAAGGTCATGGTCGATAGCAACGACTCGATGTCGATGCTGCTGCCGCTCATGCTCATGGGCGGCATGGGCGGCTCGTCGACCGCGGGCGGCGGCGACAACATGATGATGATGATGGTCATGATGATGGCCATGGGTAAGAAGTGAGGACGGCATGAACATCGACGTCATGAAGCTCCTCGTCGCGAAGACGATCGCGACCAATCAAGGCGCATCGGAAGAGCGGTCGTTCCAGCTCGGCCTCATCGCCGGGATGATGCCGGGTTTCCAGGGCGTGCTGTTGAGCGCGTTGGTGGCGCAGAATGAAGCGCCCGCGACCCCGGCCGGCACGGCGCCCACCGATCCCAAGGCGCTCCAGCATCAGCTCGAGGCCCAGAAGAAGGCGATCGAGGCGGCGCTGGGGCAACTGGCGGCGGGTGCGACCTCGACGGGGAAGCCGGCCTAGCCAGCGAGCCTCCGCTCGATCCCTCGCTGTGGGATCGAGCGCGACGTATCTTTACAGACGACGACGATGGCAGCGACAAGACGACACCTGAACGAGGCGCGATCGGCGGGCCGAAGCCTCGTGCTGTTGGTGGCGGCGGTCGCAGGCTGCGGGCGCAAGGAGGGATCGCCGTCGCGGAAGGACGGGGATCCGTCCGCGGACGCGAGCGTGCCGGTCGATGCGCGGTGGCGCAGCCAGGAGGCGATCGGCTTCGCGAGCGATCTCATTCCGCTCCTCGAGCGCGACTGCCCGAAGGACGCGCCCCTCGGCTACAACGCGAAGACCGGCATCGGCAAGGAGGTCGTCGCCCTGGGGTGGTTCTGCAACGCATACGTGCGGCCCGGGGTCCTTCGCTACCTGGACGCCCACCTCACCGAGACGTCGCCCCTCACCGTTCGCTACGTCTGGTTCGGCTACGAATGGGATGTTGGACAGCAGCGACCTCCCGAGTGCGAGCACCTCCAGCAGCACGAGGCCATGGAGTACATCACGACCGTGGTGAAGAACGCCGACGGCGTTCCCTTGAGCGATCGCGATCGGGTCCGGGTGAAGCTGCTGGTCGACGACTTCGGTGGCCACATGGTGCTCAGCACCGGGCCGATCAAGATCGATTACGGCACCCGCGACAGCGATCGTTCCGGCCGGGGCGATTGCAAGTTCAGTATCGAGGCCCCCATGGATGGAACTCCGTACGACTGGCGGCGAGATGCAGGGCTGGCGCCGTGACGGGCGATCGCGGGGAGACATGGCCCGAGTCGAGGTCGGGTACGAAGCGGTACCTCGCCGAGGACCGCGTGTCGACACGTGATCGACGGCGACGGCTGGCGGCGATCCTCGCCCGGTCGATCGGGCGGGCGGCACACGAGGCCCTGTCGAGTCACAGCGACGCCGAGGCGGTCGAGGACACTACTTACGCGGCGCTCGCCATCGCCGGGCGGCTTCGCTACCTCCGTCGCGTCCACTCGGGGCTGCCCGACAGCGTGAAGCGCCGCACCATACCGCGCCTTGTCGATGCGTTCGCCTGGGGCCTCGCGGTGTTCGTGCAGGACCGCGGGCTGCAAGGGGAGGTCCGCAGCACCGCGGGCGCTGACCTGTCGCGGGCGCTCACCGAGATCAAGGCATATCTCGAAGCTCTCGGGGCGACGCTGCCGTCGATCGACCGGCTCCAGCAGCGTGCCGAGTCGCGCACTCCGACCGCGACCGACGTCGAGATCGCCGAGGCAGCGACGATCGGGATCGACCGAGCGTCGGCGCGGGCCGAACGTGAGGCGGCGAAGCCGCCCGAGCAGACCCCCGGGGTCGAGGCGGTCGCGGAGGCGGTCGCCGACGAGCTCGAGCATGTGTGGGCAGCGTTCGGGGCTCCCGCGGGGCGCAACCGTTTTCAGTACGTCCCGGCCGCCGTCCTGACCCAGACCCTCGAGCCGGCGATCGGCGAGCTGGTGACGTGGGCCAGCGTCGATCGCGTCGCGATGTCCAGGCCGTGGGCCCGCTTGTTCGCGGTCGAGAGCCTGTTCCGCGCCCAACTCGTACTGCCCCTCAAGAATCGCCAGCTCGCGGTGCGGATCGATGCCAACCAGATCGCCGCGCTGCTCCGGCAGGCGCCGTCCGACTCGCCCCCGACCGACCCCGATGTTGCGCTCGATCTGATCGGGCTGGCGGTCGATGCGGTCCACCGCGCGCAGCGACGGGCAGTGGCGAACCTCGAGCGCGCGCTCAAGGAGCCCGAGCCCCCCGCCGATGGAGGCGCGGTGCTCGCGATCGTCTCGATGGCGATCTCGATCGCGGTCGCCGGGGTCGGCGGGGCGATCGCGAGCTACCTGGTCAAGGGCATGGCGCGCGCCCGCGCCGCTCGCTACGACGGCTACGATGCGCAGCTCGCTCCGATCGTGAAGAGCCTCGACTCGATGATGAAGCTCGGGCCGCTGCGCACGCCGGTGCCCGAGGGCTCGATCCTCGACGAGGGGACGTCGGAGGCGGTGCAGTCCCTGGTGGCCAACGTCCTGTCGCACGACCGGATCATGTCGCTGCTGGTGACCCGCGACGAGACCCGCGAGAAGCCGGCGAGCTCGCGCCAGCTCGCCGACCTGAGCGCGCGGCTCCTCCGCGATCCGCGCAACGTATTCGTCATCGGCCTCGAGCGTGGGCTCGATGGCGAGCACGATCGCGTTCGGCGCCAGCTCGCGGATCTGCGGCCCACGCTGAGCACGGTGTCGATCGAGGTACTCCGCGAGGTCGAGCGCCGCCTGACCGAGGCGGCCAGCCGCGCCGAGGACGCCCAGCTCTTCGTGGCGATGGTCGAGTGGATGAACTTCCTCGCGCGCTGGCAGTATGGTGCGCTCGATGGAACGCCGCGCGGTGCGGTCCTCACGGAGCGCGCCCACACGCTCGCCGGTGTCCTCGCGATCGACTGCCTGGTCGATCGACAGCACCTCCGGTCGGGCCCGGTCACGCTCCACGACGGGCGGGCCGGCGTCGACGCCGAGGTGTGGCGGGCGATCGGCGCAGTCGCCGGTGATGCGGCGATCGCGACCCTGCCGGTCAACAAGGTCTATCGGTTCTACCTGGGCACGCCCGCCCCGGGAGTCGACGCCATCGTCGTCCGGGTCTCGGCGCCGGCGGGCGCCAGCTTGGCCCTCGATGACTACCGCGCTGAGGCCGGGCGCGCGCTCGCGGCGCACGCCCTCGATCTGCCCTTCACGCCCGCGCTCGACGGCGCGATCCGCCACGGCCGCGACGCGCCGAGCGACGAGGGCCGCGCCCTGGCGCGAAGGCTCGCCGCGGTGCCGATGCGCGACCTGCTGCGGTCCCGCCACGAGTTGGTGGTCGCGGCCGGACGCTTTCCGCTGTCGCGGGTGCGCAACTCGTGAAGTGCTACCAGCGCGGCGCGATGCCCCCGCCGCCGTCGAGGCCATCGGCCAGGTCCGCGAGCCGCTGATGGACCCCGCGCTGTGGGAAGTGCTGGAGGGGGAGCCGCGCGCCGAGGTGCCGGTGCTGGTGCGGCTGCACGCGGGGCGCGAGCCACCGCCCGCGGTTCGCGTGATCGCGCGCTTTGCGAACATCGTCACCGCGCGAGTTGCGCGCGCCGACCTGCTGGCGGTTCACGCGCATCCCAGCGTTGCGAGCATGAAGGCGGCGCGCGCCCTGCGACCGGAGCCGGCGCTCGCGCGCGATCGAACCGCGACCGGACCGAGGAGCACGACGCGGAACCCTTGGTGGCACGATCGCCGCGGTCCCACCGGGCGCGGCATCGTGATCGGCGTCGTCGATTGGGGCGTCGACATCACGCACCCGAACTTTCTGCGCCCGGACGGCAGCACGCGGCTCCTCGCGATCTGGGATCAGCGCCCTCGTCGCGGCGGCGGCGGACCGGATCCGTATGGCTACGGCCGGGTGTTGTCGCGAACGACGATCGACCGAGCGCTGCGCACCGAGGATCCGTTCGAGGCCCTCGGCTACGATCCCGCCGATATCGACGTCGATGGGAGCGGCACCCACGGCACCCATGTGCTCGACCTCGCGGCCGGGGTCCCGCGCGTCGGTCCCGGTGGCGTCGCCCCCGGCGCCGAGCTGGTGTTCGTTCACCTCGCGACGCCGGCCGCCGGGCCGCAGAGCATCGGCAACTCGGTCAGCCTTCTGGAGGCCATCGACTTCGTCGCCCAGGTTGCCGGCGATCGTCCGTTCGTCATCAACCTGAGCCTCGGTAGCCACGCCGGCCCCCACGACGGCTCGACGCTCGTCGAGCAAGCGCTCGATGCGCTGGTCGCCAGCGGGCCCGGCCGGTCGATCGTGCAGAGCGCAGGCAACTACCGCCGGCGTCCGATCCACGCCGCCGGCAGGGTGCGCCTCGGCGAGCGCCGGGTCCTCGACTGGCTGGTCAGCCCCGAGGACGACACGACGAACGAGCTCGATCTCTGGTACCCCGGCGACGATCGCCTCGCGGTTTCGCTGGTGCGTTCGGACGGCCGTGCGGTCGCGCGCGCCACGCCCGACAGCCATGGCCCGGTGGTCGTCGACGGCGCGGTGGTCGGGCGCTTCGCGCACCGCACGCACGATCCGAACAACGGCGACAACCACGTCACCTTCGCGCTCGAACCCGACGGCGCCGGCGAGCGCTGGCGTATCGTGCTCGACCCGCTCCACGTCGAGAGTCGCGACAGTCACTGGCACGCGTGGATCGAGCGCGACGAAGACGGCCCCGGTACGCAGTCGTGGCTGCGCACCCGCGACGCCGTCGGCACCTCGACTACCGGCACGATCGCCAACGGACGCAACACGATCGTCGTCGGCGCGTACGACCCGCGCACCGGCGTGCCGGCTGCCTTCTCGAGCGAGGGACCGACCCGCGACGGCCGGCGCAAGCCTGACCTCCTCGCGCCCGGGGTGCGGATCGTCGCCGCCCGATCGTCGCCCGCCGTCGACGACGAAGGTCATCCGATGCTGACCCGCAAGACCGGCACCAGCATGGCGGCGCCGCACGTCACCGGCACCGTCGCGCTGCTGCACGAGGCCGCCGGCCGACCGCTGACGAACGACGAGGTCCGCGCCGCGCTCGGGATCGACCCACACTCGCTCCCCGGCGCCCTCGACCTCCGCGCGGCGGTCGCGCGGGCGGGACGGCTCGTCACCGCAGCGCCGTCCCCCTCGCCGACGAACGCGGCGGCGGCGCTCACCGTGGCGGAGGCGTTCGATCAGATCTTCCGCGGCGGCCACGCATGGCCCGACACCCGGCCGGCGCGGGTGATCGGTCGTCCCGGACGCGCACCGCTGGTGCCGCCGCAGCTCGGCGACCGCTTGATCCGGCGCGCGCTGGGCGAGGGGATGATCGCCGAGACCGTCGAGCTATGCGCCGATCAGCTCGCGGTTCTTCTCGAGGGCGTGGCGCGCACCGGCCGGCTGCCTTTCGACGCCGCGCTGCTGCGCGATGACGATCAGCCGATCGCGGCACCGGTCCTCACCTGCGATCCGATCGGCCCCGAGCCCATCGAGCCGGCGGGCCCGCCCCCACCGCCCGACCCGGCGCCCCCGTTCCAGTTCGACGATGCCTCCCTCGCGCCCGGGGTCGCGGCCGACGCTGTGGCGCAGAACCGTCGCTGGTCGGTCGAGCTGCACCTCGCCGAGATCGCGCCGATCCGCGGCCTCGATCCATCGACCCTGCCGCACGCCTTCGCCAACCGCGTGCTCGCGATCCAGCAGTTCCTGCGTCGCGCCGACCTCGATCAGCGCGTGCTCGGCCGCCGCGTTCACCCGGACGGCGTCCTCGGCCCCGACACGCTGCTCGTGCTCCGCCGGGTCGCGAAGAGCCCGCGCCTGGAGGCGTTCCGCGCCGAGCTGTCGTCGCTCGGGGTCGACATCGCGCGCCTGGGCGCTCTCGGTCGCGAGGCATACCTGGCCG
>Ga0105048_10017769_pt1 | contig 10962 bp, 9 predicted proteins | sample MAT05_FD_78382 | JGI IMG/M metagenome (GOLD analysis project Ga0105048, IMG submission 78382) | Freshwater microbial communities from Lake Fryxell liftoff mats and glacier meltwater in Antarctica - MAT-05 | ecosystem: Environmental > Aquatic > Freshwater > Ice > Liftoff microbial mat | place...
CGCTGATACCTTAAGTCTGCCATTTTATAAATGGTTTAATTGTTTACTTATTTAATTGTTTCTTTTTTGAGCCAGGCTTTTGAGCCCTATTGGGCGACATTGGCGACGCTCCGTTCATCTGTGGGAATACTATTTTGCATCCCTCTCTGCTGTGTTGTTCCCTTAAATTGATACTGTTTTCAATCAGGTCGTTACTTTTCCATTGGTATTAGCCCCCGGTTTAGATGGGCAAAATTTATTAATTGCCCATTTTTTCAGGCCGCAAAAGTAAGGAATAGCCCTTTACAAATTCTGGTTAAGTAAACGTTGCGGGTTAAAGCCTACCCAAACCTTCGGAAAAGAGCTGCCCTACCCTCCGGAAAAAACCGGAACGAGCACTCCGAACCGGAGCAGTTTACCAAACAATTTTAAGATTCGGGAAGAAACCACCGTTACTATGAAGGTCCGTTTGGGTAAGCAGTGGTGGCTGGGCCTACTTAAAATCCATTTCCTTTTTCAAAGCCTCATATACATTAAACACGATAGGGCATATTTGGTAATTCTGAATTACACTCAATAAACGTTGGGTAAAACCATCTTTATGCAAATGCGGAAAATCTCTACAGGTGGAAAAACGTAGATCGTAGACGGTACATTTATTTTCACTTAGAAAATGGCAGGGGATTTTGTTAACAATAAAATCACCCTCACTACTTTGCTCAATATAATTTTCTTTTACCTCTGCCAAAGGCTTGAGAAGATGTGCGGCTAAAGGCTCCAGTTCTTCCGGTTCCACGCTTATCATAAAAGTTTTGCAGCAATTGCCACAAGTGGTGCAATCTATTTTTGCCGATATCTCGCTGTTGAGCCTGTGTACACGGGCATCTATCTTTTCGCCGTCTTTCCCTTTAAGATAGCTGCGAAAACGCCAGTTCTCATCTTCCCTTTCCTGCGCAACCTGGGCAATGGTGGCAAGGTTAGTTTCTAAATAGTTCATTGCAAGTAATATGGCTTGTAAAAATGCAGGTAAATGCAAATGAAATTTATTATTCCGTCTCTTTTTTTAAACACCGTTAACCGAATTAGTGCAACTAGCCACCGGATACTCATTGAAAAACACCTTTTAAGAATTGCTGGGCTTGCATGCAATTTGCGATAGTATGTTTACACTGTCAATGCAAAACACTCATACCAAAACACACTAAAAAACAGTTTATTAAATTTTAAAAAAAACACACAACCACATGCAACACCCAAACAACACCCGACCCATGAAAGTATTGATTCCGGCTTATATCTTGCTGCTGTTAACGCTTTATGGCATCGCAAGTTTACTTTCCTGAAACACATCATTCAACCCACACTCAAATCTCTTTACCCACTTTCACACAAAACACTTCACACCAAAAGTATTTACCCCACCTTTTTTAAGGTGGGGATTTTTTTTGTAGCCTACGCCTAAAGTCCCCGTCAGTTCGTTTACTTAAAGGATACTCTTAACACCATTGTTTCTTCATTGGCCTCCCCCATCCGAACGCCAGCCCGACAAAGTAGTTCTGGCATACCGGGCGGGGGCATTAAAGCCTCGGATGAAATAAGAGGTTTCATCCGTTATAGCGGAACCGTAGAAAATATGCTATAGCTAATGAGGAGAAAACGACATGAAAAGACATTTTTACATCTACAACCGAAGAACGATTTGTAGAAAAAATTTCCCTCCGGGTTGCTAATCCGCAACATCTTCTTACTTAAAATTTTATGGCATGATATTTTGACTAGGGCACTTATTAAACAATTATTTTAAAAAATTAAAAAAACATCATTATGCAAAGAAATAAAGTAGGCTTGCTTATAGCTGCCGTAGGTGCCGCCTATGCTTATTACCATTATACACGTATGACACCTGAGGAGAGAACAAATCTTAAAACCAAAGGAAAAGATTTATTTACCAAAGCCTTTGGTGGCGCAGGTAACATGTTTGGAAATACCAATGCAGCACCGGACGCTAACAAATACTAATAGTCTGCATTTAATAAAAAAAGGAGTTGCTATCGAAACTCCTTTTTTATAGCAAAACCCCAATTACATTCCAGGCTGCAGCAGCCGCCAATTTGTTTTCATTTTCTCTTCGTCCACCATCTTTTTTACATCGGCCAGTAATTTTTTAGCATCGTACACAATGCCATTTTTGATGGTGTATTTAACACCCCCCACCCGGATAATTTTATTGTCTTCCGTAACCTTTATTGCCCCGGTTCCATACAGCACCTGCAGGTTTTCTAATGGGTTGGCATCTATAATGGCCAGGTCGGCCAGCTTGCCCACCTCTACAGAACCCAGGTCTTTTTCCTGGCCTAATGCCTGTGCCCCGTATAGTGTAGCCGACCGTATTACTTCCAGCGGATGAAAGCCAGCCTCTCTTAATAACTCCAGTTCGCGGATGTAACCAAAGCCATAGGTTTGATAGATATAACCATTATCGCTGCCTGCCGTTACCCTTCCGCCACGGTTCTTATACTCATTTATAAAAGTCATCCACAGGCGGTAATTTTCTTTCCACGTTATTTCCTGTTCCGTACCCCAATTAAGCCAGTAAGAACCATGCGACTGCCTGCTGGGCTCGTAAAATTTCCATAGAGTGGGGAGCGTATAATCCTCATGCCACTCCGCCCTTCTGGCCCGGTGCAGGTCGCGGTTTGCGTCGTAAATATTAAAGGTGGGATCCAGCGTAAAATCAATTTCCAGCAATTCGTTCATCACTTTATTCCAATGCTCACTGTAAGGTGGTGCCGCCTGCTTCCATAGTGTACCGGCGGCTTCAAACCGGTGCTGCTCGTTGGCATAATTATAATCCAAAGGGTAATCCTGAATGGTTCGGTTGGTAAACAAAGCTTCGGGCAAACCATACCAATGTTCCATAGTGGTAAGACCAGCCTTTGCCGATTGCACCACGTTCCAGCGGGCTACATCCATTTGTGCATGGTGGCAGGCAGAGCGTAAGCCCAGCTTTTTATTTTCTCTTAATGCTGCATCCATTATTTCTGGCGCAGCCCCAAAAAACTTGATGCCATCGGCTCCCTTTTTTTCATTTTCTCTTACCCATTCTATAGCTTTTTGTGGAGTAGTAATGGGTTGTTTTGCGCCCTGCCCAAACGATGTGTAGGCAAATATTCTCGGTGCAGTTATTGAGTCGGCTGCCGATTTTCTTTTGTGCTCCAGCACCCAATCCAAGCCATTGCCCGCCGAAGGATCTCTTATGGTGGTGATGCCATGCGCCATCCATAATTTAAACACATACTCAGCCGGTGTGCCTTGTTCTTTGCCACCTATATGCCCATGCATATCTATAAAGCCGGGCAGGGCATACATACCCCCACAGTTGAGTTCTTTACCACCATCTTTTAGCTTGGGTCTTCTTTCCTGGTTGATGGGTGTACCGGGGCTGCCCACATTATTTATGGAGATAATGCGGTTATTTTCAATCACAATATCCACGGGACCGGTGGGTGGTGCACCTGTACCATTTATGAGGGTTACGCTGCGGATAATAAGTTGTGGCCATGGTCCTTCTCCATCGCTACGCACCGGGGCTTTTTTAATTTGGGCAAAACAGGAGAAGGATGATAAAAAGAAAATGCTTAAGAGTAATCGCATAAGGTTGGTTTGGCTTTATTAATTTGTGGGCGGGTAAGTTTGGTAAAAAAGGAATGGGATTGATTTTACCGTTCTTGCAGGTAAATATAAAAACCACGGCTTTCAATAGAAAAAAACAACCTAGTAATTGGGTGGAATTACATTCGGGTATCTGTACAGAGAATACTACTGTTCCCTATCCACCCCCACAACCTTGCCGGCCTTCCACTTGCTCTGCAAATCTTCAAAATCCTTTACTTCTTCAGCAGAAAATACGGTGTTGTTAAGCATACCCAAATCAGGCTGCCCGGCATTTACCCAGGCGGTGTACCAAAAACTGGCCACGGCATAAATAGATTGCCGCATCCGCCGCTCCACCATGCCCTTCATGCTTTGGTGGTATGCCGCTGAATATGCCGATGAATATTGACGGATAACTTTCCCATTCCTGTCTTCGAACGAAAATTTTTGGTCGGTAGGATACGTGCTGTTTAAAGACGCTTCAAATTTCAACACGGTGTCGGCTGCTGCGCCGCTTTCCAGTACCCTATCCCATATAAAGGTGCCAGGGCTTTTAATAAAATCAACCTTGCCAATAAAAAAATCGTACTGCTTTTCGGCAAACAATTCCGGTAGGCGGCTTTCCCAAAAACCGTGGATGCCTTTTTGGTTGCTGTGCTGCCCGTCGTGGTTACTACTGGCATGCAGCGGCACATGTGCATCGGCAATGTAGTGGCCTATTTCGGCACTTAATTTTAAAATCCTGGCCTGGTCTTTTTCTTTAAAAGCTTTGGTGAGCCTGCCCAGCATCGTTTGTACCCACCACGGCACAATGCCATTGGCCTGTAAAGTGTCTTCGGTAAATTTTGCTACGGCACTATCCCAGCGGTGCGGCAAGCCCGGCCATGGGTACTTGCCATAATTGTCTATATCTATATAGTGCCTTGGCGCTTCTTCTTTTATGGCATATCGCCTCATGTCGGGGTCTACCGCATGTTCCATTATAAAATCTATCTGCGGTTTGTATAGTTTCAGCATTTCCGGCGGCAGCAGAAACACGGCGTAGTAATTGATTTTTTTATGCCCATAAAAACCCCATGCAAAACAGGAATTGCCTATGACGCAGCAAACAATCAAAACAAGAAATCTTTTAAAAAACATAACGTCAAAATTTATTTGTGAAACAAATTCAAAGCCATTGAAGTTGATACTTGTTCTTTGAACCCTTTTTTAAACTATATCGCCCTTTAATCCTTACCCGTATTTACCGCTTCCTCCACTGTTTCCGGTGCTTCTACCACCCCGCCGCTGATGGCAAATTTTAATGCATCGCTAGCGGCAACATCGGTAAGAGGCCTTATGCGATCCTGTTTTACAAAAAACAACTGTCCGGCTACGGCATAGCTTTGCGGCACATAAACGGTTACATGCTCATCCATACCAAACTGGCTAAGATCTTCGTTGGTAACAAACCCCACCTGCCATACCTCCGGATGAAAAACACTCACCATCACCGCCTTCTTAAACTTTCTTTTTTTGCCCGCAAAAGCTTCGCTAAAATCTTTTACAAAAGAATACACGATTTTGATGCCAGGGGTCTTCTCCAGCAGGTGGTCGAAAAAGCTCATAATTCTGCCAATCACAAAAAAAGAACTTAGATACCCCACCAGTAAAACAAAAGAAATAATGATGATGAAACCCACGCCGGGCGGCACATACACTTCATTGGGGTTTTTGTAAAAAGCACGGAAAACTGGCAAAAGCAAACTATCTATATTGGTAAACAACCAGTAAATAAAATAACCCGTAATAGTAACCGGTGCCAGTATTATAAGGCCCTGTATAAAATATTGTAATAGCCGTTTAAAATCCATTGGCTTTTTCATAAGTGTTGCTTTTGCTGCCATTCAAATGTAATACAATGCTGCTGTGGTGAGCTTATCGTAATTGTGCATGGATGCATCAGTTTATGTTTCAACTTTTGCCCGAGCTTTTCCACACCTAAACCACCAGTCGGGCAAACATTCCAATTCGCCGCTATTTCTCCACTCCCCATTGTTACCTGTTTACATACTCATACTTCGTAAAATTTTGCAGAGGCTTGCCCCATTATTTACTCTTAGATAACCCCCATAAAAGAGAGCAGCAGCCCAATATGAAGAAATTATTACGAATCAAAAAAAAATCTGTCGGAAACTTTGGTTGCATAAATAGTTTCCATAGTTTCGCCCCGTTAAAAAAATGTATGGACCAGAGAGAGAGAATATTAACAAAGGCACATGAACTGTATTTCCGCTACGGCATCCGTACAGTTACTATGGACGAGATAGCAGGGCAGTGCGGCATCAGCAAAAAAACCATTTATCAATTTTTTGAAGATAAAGATGCCCTGGTAAGTTGCGTAATGGATGCTATTATAAACAAAACGGAAAGCGGGTGCATCATGGATCAGCAAAAAAGCGACAATGCTGTTCACGAAATTTTTCTGGCGTTAGATATGGTGCAGAAAATGTTCGCTACCATGAACCCAACCGTGTTGTTCGATGTGCAAAAGCACCATCCAAAGGCGTTTGAAAGACTGGAAAAACACAAATCGGATTTCTTTTTTTCAGTCATCAAAAAAAATATAGAAAAGGGTAAGGAAGAAGGATTGTACCGCCCGGAAATAAATAGCGACATCCTCGCCAAACTGCGGCTGGAGACCGCTTTCCTGCCATTTAACCAGGAACTTTTTCCAAAAGGCCGTTACAGCATCGCCGTTATAGAACAGGAAATGACCGAACATTTTATTTATGGCATGGCCACTACAAAAGGACAAAAACTAATACAGAAATACAAACTGGAACGAACCAAAATTCTATACCCATGATGACGAGAATAAAATACCTGGCTGCAATTACCCTTATAGTATGCACAGGCTTTTGCGGGCAACTGAAAGCACAGCAGGGCGATAACATCCAAAAACTAACTGCACAGCAAGCCGTGGATTTGGCACTAAAACAAAATGCCGATATGCAAAACATCCGCATAGACAAACAAATGCAATTAGCAACCAATGCCGCCATAACAGGGCAGGCTTTGCCGCAAATAAGTGGCAACGCATCCATCCAACGGTTTTTTAGCATCCCTACAAGTGTGTTGCCCAACTTTATTTCCCCCTCTGTATATCAGGTGCTAAAAGACGAGGCCATTAAGAATGGCAACACAGGGCAGCCCATTGTTTTTCCTACAGACTTTGGCAATATCAATGCACAGTTTGGTGTGCCATGGCAGGCATCGGCGGGGTTATCGCTGCAGCAGTTGCTTTTTCAGCCCGATGTTTTTGTGGGGTTAAAAGCCAGAAAAAAATCGCTGGAGTACGCTGACAACAATATTAAAATACAGGAAGACACTTTAAAGAGTGCCGTGCTTCGTGGCTACTACGGCGTGCTGATAGCCGAAAAACGGATTGTGTTTGTAAACGAAAGCCTGCTGCGGCTGGAGAAGCTGCAGTACGATCAGGATCAATTGTTCAAAAACGGCTTTGCCGAAAAACTGGACATTGACAAAACCGAAGTATCACTTAACAACCTGCGCAGCACCCAGTTACAACTTAAAAATTTTATATCACTTGGTTATGCTGCACTAAAATTTACGATTGGTTTGCAGCAAAAAGATTCATTGCTGCTTACAGACACCCTCAGCGTTAGCGAACTAAAAAAAGACTTGCTGGCCATTACCGATACATACAAGCCAGAAGACCGCAATGAGGTAAAAGCTTTGCAAAATGTAAACGACCTGCTTAAGCTGGATTTGCAACGGAACAAGATGGGATATATACCTACCGTGGCAGCTTTTTGGAACGTAAGCACCACCGCACAACGCCAAAACTTTAACTTGTTTGCCAAAGAAAGATGGTTCCCAGCCAATATAGCCGGCGTCAATATCAATATACCGGTGTTCGATGGCTTTCAGCGGAAGTATAAAATACAAAATGCACGGTATGCCGTGGAAAAAAATACGAATACTTTGAACCAGGTAAAAAGGGCCGTGGATCTGCAAGTGAACGTGAATAAGATACAACTTACCAATGCATTGGTTTCTTTAGATATACAAGATCGCAACCAGCTACTGGCTGAAAAAGTATATAACACCACCAAGAAAAAATATGAACAGGGCCTCGGCAGCAGCTTTGAGGTACTGCTTTCACAAACAAGCCTCGAAGATGCTCAGGGGAATTATTTTCAAAGCCTGTATGATGCCATAATAGCCCGTATTGGTTACCTAAAAGCGATGGGGAAACTATAATACTTACACTATATAAACTCACCACTTAAAAGAAGATATATGCAACACGTTTTAAAATCTACATTGGTTCTTACGCTCCTGCTTTTTGCTATGGCCTGCGGCGATAGTAAAAAAGCAAAAGACGGCGCATTAAATGAAAAAAAAGCCGAACTGGAAAAGCTGAAAGCTGATTATAAAAAACTGGGCGACGATGTAAAAACACTAGAAGGCGAAATAGCAAAGCTTGATACATCTGCTTCGGCTAATGCCACGAAGGTAAAATTGGTGAGCACTGCACCAGTAACCACGCAAAACTTTCAGCACTTTATTGATTTGCAGGGCAAGGTAGATGCCGAGAATATTTCTTACATAAGCCCCCGTGGCATGGGCGGGCAGGTACGGGCTGTGTATGTACAGGCCGGCCAGTATGTAAAAAAAGGCCAGTTGCTTCTAAAGCTGGATGATGCCATTGTTCGCCAGCAAATAGTGGCTGCAAAGCAGGGGCTGGAAGCCATTAAAACACAACTATCTTTTGCTAAGAATATTTACCAGCGGCAGAAGAATTTGTGGGATCAAAGCATTGGTACCGAGGTACAACTTATAAGTGCCAAAAACAATGTGGAGAGCCTGGAAAACCAGTTAAGGGGTACAGAAGAGAATGTAAAAGTAATAACCGAGCAACTGAATACTGCCAATGTATATAGCGATGTAAACGGCATAGCCGATGAGGTAAATATTAAAGTGGGCGAAACATTTACCGGAATGAGCAGTAACGGCCCGCAGATAAAAATTGTAAACACCAGCAGTCTTAAAGTAGTGACCAATGTACCGGAAAATTACATCACCCGACTGCACAAAGGCTCGGCGGTGGAAATAACCATACCCGATGCCAACCGAAAAATTAACGCCACTATTTCGCTGATAAGCCAAAGCATAGACCCTACGCAAAGAGGCTTTGTGGCCGAGGCCAAAATACCTTACGATGCCTCGCTGAAACCTAACCAAACCGCCATTATTAAAATACTGGATTATGCCGCCGCCAATGCGGTAGTAATACCTATAAACCTGGTACAGACCGATGAGACCAGTAAATATGTATATGTGATGGAGAAGCAAAGCAATGGCAAAACAGTAGCCCGCAAAAAAGCCGTAACCATAGGAGAAGTATATGGCGAGAACGTGGAAATAAAACTGGGCCTTAGTGCAGGCGAACAAATTATTACCGAGGGGTACCAGAGCTTGTACGAGGGCCAATCAATTGCAACGAATTAGAAGCACTGCCTCTAACTCCCCGCAGCCCCCCTCTAACTCCCAGCAGGGGAGAAAAGAACCGCTCTGGCTCCCTGCACGGAACAAAAGAATCGTGGTGGGGTTTGGGTTAAAAGAGTACTTGCAGGCTGCACAAATGAAGTAATAAAACAATGAAAAAGTTCAGACTCGACAAAACGAACGGTTTCTTAAGCCTCCCCTGCGGGGAGGTTGGAGGGGGAAGAAAATGATTTATATGTCATGTTGGGCAAAGCTCAATAGATGCATTCAGTTGAACGGAGCGTCGCCAATGTCGCTGAATCAGGGAACGGCTTTCGCTTGATTATAAAGAAGAAAAAATACAGGTCTTAACTATCAAACGGTTTTTTAAGCCTCCCTTGCGGGGAGGCTGGAGGGAGAAGAAAAACTACAGGTCTTGCATAACGAACTGCTTCTTGAACTTCCCCCGCGGGGAGGTTGGAGGAGGCATCAAAACCAACTTTATGAATTTTATAGAAGGCGTAAAAGAAAAGTTTAAAGAGTACAAACCCACCAGTTGGGCAGTAGATAACCGCACGGCCATCTACATTATCGCCATCCTTATTTCGCTGTTTGGGCTGTATAAGTTTAATACTATGCCCAAGGAGCAGTTCCCCGATATTGTGGTGCCCACCATCAGCATCAGTACGGTATATATTGGCAACTCTCCCAGGGATATTGAGAACCTCGTAACCCGGCCTATCGAAAAACAACTCAAAGGCATTAGTGGTGCCAAGGTTAAAAAGATAACCAGCACATCGCAGACCGATTTTAGCCTCATTATTATAGAATTTGATACCGATGTAAAAACCGAACTGGCTAAAGTAAAAGTGAAGGACGCCATAGACAAAGCCAAAACCGACCTGCCCAACGACCTCACCAGCGAACCCAACGCACAGGAGTTTGCTTTTAGCGAAATGCCCATCATGTTTGTAAATGTGAGCGGCGATTACGATGGCATAAAACTGAAACAGTATGCCGATAAAATGCAGGACAAATTTGAGGAACTGAGCGAAATAACCCGTGCCGAAATAGTAGGTGCCCCAGAAAGGGAGATACAGGTAAACGTGGACCCTTACAAAATGCAGGCAGCCAGGGTAAGTTTTATGGATATAGAGAACGCCATAAGCCGGGAGAACAACGATATAACAGGCGGCCTTATAGAGGTGGGCGACATGAAACGTACCCTTAAAGTAAAGGGGCAGTTTACAAGTGCCCTTAACCTGCAAAATATAATTGTAAGGAGTAGTGCCAGGGGTGCCACCGTGTATTTAAAAGATATAGCGGAAATAAAAGATACCATTAAAGACAAGGACAGCTATGCCCGCCTCGATGGCAAGAATGTGGTAACGCTGAACATCGTAAAACGAGCAGGAGAAAACCTAATTAACGCCGCCGGAAAAATAAAAGACATTGTAACCCAAATGCAGGCCGATGAAGAATTGCCCAAAGATCTTAAAGTGGTAATTACCGGCGACCAGAGCAAAACCACCGCCACCTCGTTTAACGATTTGGTGAATACCATCATCATTGGGTTTGTGCTGGTATTGCTGGTGCTAATGTTTTTTATGGGCGTTACCAATGCCTTCTTTGTTGCGTTAAGCGTTCCGCTTAGTGTGTTTGTGGCCTTTCTATTTTTGCCCATTGCCGATGGTATTGTGGGCACACCGGTTACGCTCAATTTTATTGTGTTGTTCGCTTTGCTCTTTGGCTTGGGTATTATTGTGGATGATGCCATTGTGGTAATAGAAAATACACACCGCATTTATGACAATGGAAAAGTACCCATTGTGCGCA
>Ga0105048_10017770_pt1 | contig 10962 bp, 8 predicted proteins | sample MAT05_FD_78382 | JGI IMG/M metagenome (GOLD analysis project Ga0105048, IMG submission 78382) | Freshwater microbial communities from Lake Fryxell liftoff mats and glacier meltwater in Antarctica - MAT-05 | ecosystem: Environmental > Aquatic > Freshwater > Ice > Liftoff microbial mat | place...
TGCATCATCGTGGAGAACAAACCCATGTTCACCAACGTAAACGAGTTGCTGCGCATCTGCACGGAAAACACGAAGGAGCTGCTGCGCATGGAACTCGAGATCCAAAAAAATGATCTTGAGGGAAAACTGCACTTCGCTTCGTTGGAACGTATTTTTATTGAAAAACGCATCTACCGCGACATCGAAGAATGCGAAACGTGGGAAGCGGTTTTGGTAGCCATCGAGGCCGGACTTCGAAAGTACGTCACCACCCCATCGGAAAAAGCCGTAACCAGTAAAATTCGCTTACTGCGGGAGCTTACCAAAGAAGACCTGCTGCGACTCACCGAAATCCGAATCAAACGCATTTCAAAGTTCAATACGTTCAAAGCCGATGAAGAAATAGCCAAACTGAACGCCGAACTCGAGGTAACATTGCACCACCTTGAGCGCCTCACCGAATACGCCATTGCCTATTTCGAAACCTTGCTCAGCAAGTACAGCAAGGGTCGGGAACGCAAAACTGAAATAGCCGCTTTTGACACCATCCAGGCCAGCGCCGTGGTGGCCAACAACGCCAAACTGTATGTGAACCGCGCCGACGGATTCCTCGGAACCAGCCTGAAAAAAGATGAGTTTGTTCAAGACTGCTCCGACATCGATGACGTGATTATTTTCCGCCGCGACGGTGTGATGAAAGTGGTACGCATAGATGAAAAAGCCTTCGTTGGCAAAGACATCATACACGTGGCCGTTTGGAAAAAAAACGACGAACGCACAACCTACAACATGGGCTATGCCGACGCCAAAACAGGGCGCAGCTTTGTGAAACGTTTCAACGTTACAGCCATCACCCGCGATAAGGATTACCAGCTCGGCTCCGACACCAAAGGTTCGCGCTTGCTTTACCTCACCGTAAATCCCAATGGCGAAAGCGAAGTCGTCACCGTCACTCTAAGTCCAGGTAGTACGGCCAAAATCAAAATTTTTGATTACGATTTTGCTGAATTGGGCATCAAAGGACGCGACTCGCAGGGCAACATCCTCACGAAATACCCCGTCAAACAAATACGCCAAAAAGAAGTTGGCAAAAGTACCATCGGTGCTCAAAAACTCTGGTACGACGACATCACCGGCCGCCTCAACATCCAGGAACGGGGCCGCCTGATCGGCGAATTCGATACCGGCGACAACATACTTGTGCTTTTCAACGACGGTACCTACGAGCTCACCGACACCGAACTTCTGCAACGTTTCGATCCTAAGGAAATCGTATGGTTGGGCAAAGCCACCCCCGAATTGGTGGTGAATGCTGTGTATTTCGACGGCATCAAAGGCCTGACGATGATCAAACGTTTCCGCATTGAAACCAACAAACTGCGCGAACGGTATACTTACCTCACCGAACACAACAAATCAAAACTGCTGTTCGTGAGTACCGAAGCGAACCCACGCATCCGTTACACCATTAAGATCAAAGGCAAAGCCATGAAAGGAGAAGTCAGCCTTGGTGAGTTTATGGACGTTAAAGGCTGGAAAGCCGTCGGCAACCGCTTGTCCGACCAGCTACTGACAGGCGTCAGCCAGGTTGCTGAACCTGATAACAAACCTGCTCCGGCTGCGCCAACCGCCAAAAACGATGCCATAGAACCTACCCTCTTCGATGTTGTAGATGAACCCAAACAAACACCGCCTCCAAAGGCAGAACCGGACAAAAAATCCTCAACGTTCAAACCGGGAGACACGATCGATTTCGACTAAAAAGTCGTTTGAACATTGATGGCAACTAATGGCCTATTTTGTGATTATGGCTTATCATTGGGTGTTTTTAAAAAATCGTATCCTGTTATGATGATTCGTTTGTTTCTCGTCCTGTTGTTTATTCTGGTATTAGCCACTTTTATGCGCCTGCTCGGCCAAAACAAGCAACCCGAAACCGAATTCAATTTTCCTGTGTACGACGGCTCTGATTTGGGCATGACCTACACGCCTTCCGGAATCAGTTTCAAAGTTTGGGCTCCGTCGGCTGTTGGGGTGCGCCTGTACCTGTATGCCGAAGGTGAAGGTGGCCTTCCTGAACAAATGATCAATCTTGAGTCCGACAAATCCACAGGTGTTTGGAGCATTCGCCTCAATGGTGATTTCAAAGAACGGTACTACACCATCCAGATCCAACGACCCAACATGGGCTGGATTGAAGAAACACCCGATCCTTATGCCAAAGCAGTAGGTGTGAATGGTCGAAGGGCACAAATCGTAGACCTCACAATGACCAATCCAGTAGGCTGGACGGAGGACAAAAGTCCCGAACTTAAACAACCCACCGACATCGTTTTGTACGAATTGCACGTACGCGATTTCTCTTCCAACCCCAATTCCGGACTTAATAACAAAGGCAAATACCTCGCATTTACCGAAAAAGGAACCCGCAGTCCGGAAGGCCTGTCCACCGGCATCGACCACCTGCGCGACCTGGGCATCACCCATGTGCACCTGCTGCCAGTGTTCGATTACCGCTCGGTGGATGAAAGTCGCCCTTCCGACGGGCAGTACAACTGGGGTTACGACCCTGAGAACTACAATGTTCCCGAAGGCAGTTACGCATCCAATGCCGACGATGGGGCCGTACGCATCCGCGAATTCAAACAAATGGTGCAGTCGCTCCACCAAAATGGCATCCGTGTGGTTATGGATGTGGTGTACAACCATACGGGCGCAACTGGAGGATCGGTTTTCGACCGTACCGTACCCGGGTATTACTACCGGCAGCGGCCCGATGGATCGTATTCCGACGCCTCTGCGTGTGGCAATGAAACAGCCTCCGAACGACCCATGGTGCGCAAATACATTGTTGAGTCGGTGCTTTATTGGGCACGCGAATACCACATCGACGGATTCCGATTTGATCTCATGGGCATACACGACATCGAAACCATGAATGCCGTCACTAAAGCCCTTCACGAACTTGATCCGACCATCTTTGTGTACGGCGAAGGTTGGACGGCAGGCTCAAGCCCATTGCCCGACGAACAACGCGCACTCAAAGCAAACGTAGCCTGGCTCGATGCCACGGCGGCTTTCAGTGATGACATCCGCGACGGACTCAGGGGCCATGTGTTCACCCACACCGATCAGGGTTTTGCAAGTGGCAAACCAGGACTGGCGGAAAGTATCAAATTCGGCATCGTCGCCAGTACGCTTCACCCGCAGATCGATTACAGCAAAGTCAAGTATTCCAAAAAGCCATGGGCACGTGAGCCCTGGCAAACCATTACCTATGTATCCTGCCATGACAACCACACGTTGTGGGACCGTCTGGCCATCACCAATCCCAATGCTTCCGAATCCGACCGCATCCGCATGCACAAACTCGCCCATGCTGTAGTATTTACATCGCAAGGCGTAGCATTTATGCATGCCGGCGAAGAGATGCTGCGCACCAAACAAGGTGTAGAAAACTCCTACAACGCTCCCGATTCGATCAACTGGCTCGACTGGAGCCGAAAGACGCAGTACAACGATGTTTTTGAGTACACCCAAGGGCTCATCGCTTTGCGCAAAAACCATCCTGCTTTCCGGATGCCTACAACAGCCTTGATTAAAGAGCACCTCGAATTTTTACCCGTAACCGGCTACGATGAACTGGCCGTAGCCTACCTGCTGAAAAACAACGCCAATGGTGACGCCTGGAAAACCATCCTCGTTTTGTTGAACGGAAATGAAAACAACCATTTTTTCAAATTACCTGAAGGTCGTTGGAGACTTGTGGTCGCCGATTCCGTTATCATGGAAGACAGTGGTATTTTCCTGACAGGCGAAGGCACCTTTGTTCCGCCTATTTCTGCAATGGTACTTGTGAGGGAGGAATAGAATCTGTTTTAGGTTTTACAAAGTAAATAAGTCTGGTAAGCCACTTGAGTGTATCGGGCTCTTTGCTCGGGTCGGTAATGTACATTTCCACCACTGGCGGAATGTTTACAAGTTTATGTTCCAGCATGTAATCATCCATAGCAAAGTGTGCGTTCACTATGCTGTCGTATTTTCCGTAATGGTTGATCACGAGGGCCGAATCGGCGGCGGGCAGCGTGAACAAGGTGGCAGCACCGGTCAATTTTTGCAACGAAGCAGCTACAGACATGGCGACTGCCATGTCGGCCGCTTTTACAAGGGTGTCCCACGACCAGTATAGGTTGGTAAGTATACCGGCTGCGGTAAGATTGTTGGCAGCGATGGCGTCGTTAACGAGGGCGAAGGAGGAATCAGAAAAGATTTTCATGCTGTCGAACGGAACCAACCCACGAATGCCCAGGAAATAACTTTCCGGCACGGACTCCACCAATACTTCGTATCCACGGTATTTTTTGTGGGCCAGGTTTTCGCACAATTTTTTCAGGTTTCCCAGACCGCGTTCAAAGTCTTTGCCTACAAAGGAGTTCACATCGGTCAACATGGCCATACCGTTCCATGGGAAAGGCACATACATGTCGTAAACCCACAGCACCTCTGTTGAGTCGCCTTTTTCAGTCATTTCAAACCAGGTTGGTATGGTTCTTTGCCAGGGTTTTACCATTACAATATCGATATCGACGCGGTTGGGTGTGATGGATTTTATGATTTGCCGGCCTTCGCCTACATCGCCATTTCCTTTATAATTGTACACAGCGCCCACTTCTCCATCTGTGCCTTCAATACTCCACTGCATGCTGTCATCAATTTTACTCCAAGGCGACCAGGCATGAAAATGTTTGAAAAAACGCACTTGTTGGAGTACAGTATCCCGAGGGGCATAAATGGTGGTACTTCTTTCGATACGGTACTCATGTTTTGCAAAAAGGCCCATAATTGCAAACAATGCTACTATACCAATTACGATAAAAAGTAGAATTTTAAGTATTTTCATTCCTGATAGGGTTTTAAAAAGAAACGTGTTGCAAATATTTAAAATAAAAAGTTTTAAAAACAATTTATCCTTTGTTTTTCGACAAACATCGTAAAAAAAGAGAATTTCAACTTGCGGTCGGCCATGCTTTCATCATCCTGGCACCGTTTGAAACACCAATTTGGATGGGTACCGGCGACCTGCCGAACCTTTTTTTGTAAGCAGCGCTCAGCACTTGAACCACGGTTTCAACCGCCGTCTCTTTTACCAGGTTGATCGTACAGCCTCCAAAACCGCCACCCATCATCCGCGCTCCGGCAATGCCTTCGACGGCATGAATCTGATCCACCAAAAAATCAAGTTCCGGACAACTTACTTCGTAATCGAGTTGCAAGCTGCGGTGGGAAGCCGTAAGCAGGGCGCCAAGGGTTTGCGCATCATTGTTTTCCAAGGCTTCGGCAGCCTTTAGTACACGTTCGTTTTCGGTTACCACATGACGACAGCAACGGTAAAGCGCTGCGGGAAGCATGGTTTCTAGTTCGGGCAACCAGTCGGGAAGTACGTCCCTCAAGCTGCGCAAACCCGGCCATCGACTTTTGGCGATGGTCACTACTTCTTCGCATGCCTTTCTTCTGGCATTGTATTCGGTGGACGCAAGATGGTGGGTTACCTGGGTATTGAGCAGCAGCCAAACATAGCCATGCGGACAAGCGGGCAGGTAACGGTGTTCCATGGAGCGGCAATCGAGCAAAAAAGCTCTCCCGGCCTTGCCCATCATGCAGGCAAACTGGTCCATGATGCCGCACTGGTTGCCCGCGTGGTGGTGCTCGGCTTCCTGGGCCACTTCCATGATGGTGTTTTTATGAAGGCCGAGTTTGAAAACCGCGTTGAGTCCCATTGCTGCTGCGCAGGCAAGTGCGGCCGAGGAACTGAGTCCGGCGCCTGGTGGTATGTCGCCCGTAAAACGCACGTCGAAACCGCGTATTGGAAAATTCAAGGCATGCAATTCAAGCGCCACGCCGGCAATGTATCGATGCCACGGCGCTTTGGCAGGCAATGGATCGTTGAGGTTGATTTGCAGTGATTCGCCGAAGTCAATGGCTTCGAGGTTGACGGTTGAAGGCGTGCCATTGGCCCGGCATTCAAGCCGTATGCAAAGGTTGATGGCAGCAGGCATCACAAAACCGTTGTTGTAATCGGTGTGTTCTCCGATGATGTTGATGCGGCCAGGAGCAAGAACATAAACCCAGTCGGAAGAAGGATGTGCAGACATAAGGGCCAAAGTTCCGACAAATCTTTGCTTTACACACCCTACCTTCGTGTCTTCGCATTTCTTTTCGCCTGCTTTTTTTTATGACTGCGCCCATGAAAAAATTTGCCTGGCTTGTGCTCGCAGCATACTGTTATGTACCCGCTTCAGCACAAACCATAGACACCATACGTGTCATGCATTACAACCTCCTGCAATACGGATACGCCAATTGTATGTCCCTGCAAACCAAAAACAATTACCTGGCCGACATTTTTGAGAACACCCGTCCAGACATCCTCACCGTAAACGAAATTGCTCCCAACACCGCAACTATCAACAGTTTGCGCAGCGCCTGCCTTACCTACAACCCGGCCATGACCGGCGCTACCTACGCCAACAGCACCGGATCGAGCATTGTTAATATGCTTTACTACAACGAGGACGTTTTGGGATTTCTTAACCACACCGCCATCACCGGCAATGTGCGCGACATCGATGTTTACCACCTTTACCACAAACCCTCCGCAAGCCCAGCCGACACCACCCACCTTTGGTTTTTCGTAGCCCATTTTAAATCCTCCACAGGTTACGAATTCGACCGCAGTCAGGCCGCCAATGACATCATCTCCTGGCTTTCAGACCATCCATACGTTAAAAATTACATGCTTTGTGGTGATCTCAACCTCTATGGCTCCAGCGAACCGGCTTGGCAAAATCTCATCGGCGGATCCACTTGGTTTTACGACCCCATCGGCTCGCCATCCGGGTGGGTCGGCTCCTCTTTTGCCAACGTACATACCCAGTCGCCGAGCGCCGGCGCCAATGCCTGCGGCTCCGAAGGCGGTATGGACAACCGTTTCGATTTTACCCTCGTCAGCCCAAGCGTTTTGCTCGGCAACCGTGGCGTATTTTATTTGCAAAATACTTGCAAAGCTTACGGCAACGACGGAGTATCCTACAACCAGGCGCTCAACTGCAATACCACTACCTCTGTGCCGCTTTATGTTTGCACTGCTTTGCGAAATGCTTCCGACCACTTGCCTGTTGTGCTCGACCTTGCCGTCGGCAACCTCGCCCAGGTAAGCGCCTCTGAACCGACAACACCCGCGGCCAAAATCATCAACAACCCAGCCACCGACGAACTGCGCGTTGCCATGAACCACCCCGATTTGAACTGGTCTGTTTTTAACGCGCAGGGACAACGCATCAACAGCGGAAACAACGGCGAAAACAGCTTGATTTCCATACCACTTGCCGGACTCCCGTTCGGACCGTATTTTTTGTTGGTTCAAACTCCAAAGGGTTCTACCTTGAGCGCTGCTTTTGTAAAAATTTGATTGCCAGTCCATGCCTCGATCCAAACCCACCTATATTTATGCCATTGCCAGCGTATCGCTGGTGCTGTTCATTCTCGGCTTTTTTGCCATGATTGTCCTGCATGCCAACAAACTGGTTGAACTCTACAAAGAAAAAGTTGACATCTGGGTAGAACTTAAATCTGACGCTGCGGAATCAGACATCGCACGCATCATTGGCGAAGTACGCAGCCAGCCTTTTGTCAAAGCAGAAACCGTCACATTCATCACCCGCGATCAGGCTGCCGCCAGCATGCGCGAAGACCTGGGCGATGAACGCCTTGTGGAAGACTTGCCCAACATGCTCCGCGATGTGGTGCGTTTCAATGTGCGTTCCGATTACCTCAACAACGACAGTCTGCTCAACTGGCGTGAATCGCTGAAACAGGACACCCTTGTAGCCGATTTGTATTTCGAAGCCGTCTCTACAGGCAACATAGGCCAAAACATCGAAAACATGGGTTGGATAACCCTTTGTCTCGGATTTTTACTCATCTTTGCCGCAGTTACGCTCATTCACAACACCATTCGGCTTGCCTTGTATTCCAACAGGTTCCTGATCAAAAATCAGGAGCTCGTAGGCGCGTCCTGGAACTTCATCAGCAAACCCTACATTCGCAGAGGCATCATCAACGGACTGTGGAGTTCTGTACTGGCCATCGCGGCGCTCATTGCCGTGCTTTGGGGCATTCAGAAAAGAATTCCCGAAATCACGCAACTCCAGGACCAAAACGGCATCCTTGCAATCTTTACCAGCCTCATCGCACTCGGTGTGCTGATTTCTGGATTGAGTACGTACCTGGTGGTGAATAAATTTTTGCGCATGCGCGTCGACGACCTTTATTAACACCCGTCGGCCCACAACAAAGACACGAAACTCAACCATGGCTAAACAACCAGCCCGGCGCCCGGCGCCAACACCGCAAAAACCTCAGGCCAACCCACCGCAACAGCGCAAAACCGCTCCTGCCCCCGTGCGCCGTAGTGAAAAGAAAGAAAGCCTGTTCGGCGCTGGCAGCCGCGAACTCATTTACGGACCAACCCAGTTCCGCATCATGGGCATCGGCCTGGCACTGGTCATCCTCGGTCTTATCCTCATGGCTGGCGGCGCACAAAACGACCCAAACACCTGGAACGAAAACGCCATCTATTCGTTCCGACGCATCACCCTTGCTCCCATAACCATGGTGGCAGGTTTTGTCGTGGTCGTTGTGGGTATTTTCAAAAAAAGTCCTGCAGAAGCCGGATTCACACCCATTTCTGAAACGGAACCTGCCTCCGAATGAACCTGCTTCAGGCCATCATCCTGGCCATCGTAGAAGGGCTCACGGAGTTTTTGCCAGTGTCGTCTACAGGCCACATGATCATTGCATCCACGGCCATGGGCATCGCCTCAAACCCTTTTGTAAAGGTGTTCACCGTAGCCATTCAACTCGGCGCCATCCTGTCGGTCGTTGTACTTTATTGGAAACATTTTTTCAAAAGCTGGACGTTTTACCTCCGCCTTTTTGTAGCCTTCATCCCAGCCCTGGTATTCGGTTTGTTGCTTAAGGACTACATCGATCTCCTGCTTGGCAACATTCTCGTCGTGGCTTTTATGCTCATCGCCGGCGGTATCGTTTTTTTGTTTCTCGACAGTTATTTCGACAAACAAAACCAACGTGACTCATCCATCGACGACCTCACCCTGCCCAAAGCTTTCCGAATCGGTTTGTTTCAGGTGATCGCTATGGCGCCAGGCGTAAGCCGCTCGGCAGCCACCATCATCGGCGGACTCACACAAGGTCTCAACCCCAAAACCGCCGCCGAGTTTTCGTTTTTCCTCGCCGTTCCTACCATGTTCGCCGCTACCGTATATTCGCTCTACGATTTTTTCAAAGAACCCGGCAACACTTTCACTTCCAACGACCTGCTCCTGCTCGCCGTGGGCAACCTCGTCGCCTTCGTGGTGGCCATGCTCGCCATACGTTCGTTCATCACATTCCTTACCAAAAACGGATTCAAGTTGTTCGGTTATTACCGCATTGCCGTTGGACTAATCATTTTGGCGCTTTGGGCCATGGGCAAATTGGATCAGGTGAACCTGGATAATTTTTGATTTTTTGGCATACCCTTAGTGTGGTTCACCACAGATTTACACGGAGTTACACAGAGTAAAACACAGAGCTTGTCTTTATTTGAATTCAACTCTGTGCTTTTCCTACGTGTAACTCTCTCGTGAATTACGCTACCAGCTCCAGGAAACCAACTTTGGTCACTCCAATACTTAATAAATCATTTCATATGGAATTATTAACCATTACATTTAATTTATGAAAACCCTCTTAACCACATTCCTACTATGCTTTAGCGCAAACCTGTTTACCCAAACCGAAACCATCCAGCGCCGATTTTGCAAACAGCGTATTGAAGGACTCAGTCCTCAACGCATCGTTTCCTTTGGCTACGATGTTTACCTTCCCTACACCATGGTATTTTCGCCGTTGGGCGAATACCCACCAGGCTCCAACACCGTGCCCGTGGCCGAACGTGCCGACGCGCAATATTCCGGAGGTTTTCGGGCTGCACTGCTCATTCCGGTGTACAACAAAGAAGCAGGGACGTTTGCCTTCAATCTGCAATACCGCAACACCGAATACGCCCTGGAAAACATCGAAACGCCCGACCCACATGGACTTACGGCGGCACTCGACGAAAACGGCCTGCAAGTGCTCAGCGCCGGGTTCACGTTTTTCAAACCACTGAACCTGAAACACTACCTTCAGGGTCAATACATCACCGAACTGGGCGGCGATTACCAATGGGACAATCCGCAGTCGCTCCAGTACCTCCGCCACTCCGTCGCCATCATGTGGGGCAAAAAGGTGCACGAACGCAAGCAGTGGGGTCTCGGCCTTTCCAGTACCTACCGCGGAGGCGCAGCAAATATTTTTCCGGTGTTACAGTTCAACTGGACCTCCTCCAACACACCCTGGGGTGTCGAAATCCTGCTTCCCGCAAAAGCACAGGTGCGGTACAGTTTTACCCCCAACCACATGTTGTTCGCCGGGTTTGAACTCGAAGGCGCGAGCATGCGCATCGGACGGCTTTCCGCCAACGGCAATTCGTTCGAAATACGCCGAAGTGAGCTTCGTCCGCGCTTCGAATACATGCAAAAAGTATGGAAAGGCGTTTGGTTTTCTGCCTCCGCAGGCTTGCGTATGAACTGGAGCTACCACGGCGACATCCTGCCAGAGGGCAAGGATTTTTTCAGGAGCCTGTTTATGGACAAACCTTTTGCGATGTTCAACGACCTTGGCAATCCGTTGTTTTTCCAAGTGGGAATTCATTATGTGGCGTTTTGACTCTCTAAAAATCCCTTAACCCAACCCTTTATACCCTAAAATTCGGATCCTTCGCTTTGCTCGGGACAAGTCCTGATTTACCTTTGAGCCATGAAACAGCTCATCGAATGCGTGCCCAATTTCTCGGAAGGCCGCGACCCACAGGTCATCAAA
>Ga0105048_10017773_pt1 | contig 10961 bp, 7 predicted proteins | sample MAT05_FD_78382 | JGI IMG/M metagenome (GOLD analysis project Ga0105048, IMG submission 78382) | Freshwater microbial communities from Lake Fryxell liftoff mats and glacier meltwater in Antarctica - MAT-05 | ecosystem: Environmental > Aquatic > Freshwater > Ice > Liftoff microbial mat | place...
CTGATGCTCCCCCTCTGGGGGCAGCGAGTGAAGCGAGCGTGGGGGTCGTCAGTCCCGCCGGGCCGTCCCAAGGGACTGATGCTCCCCCTCTGGGGGCAGCGAGCAATGCGAGCGTGGGGGTCGTCACCTATGCGCCCATGAAGAGGTCTTTGTTGACCGCGCGGTTGCGCGCATCGGCCAGCGTGATCATGTTGCGGCGGATCAGGTCGACCAGGCACTGGTCGAGTGTCTGCATCCCCACCGATTGCGACGTCTGAATGGTCGAGTACATCTGCGCGACCTTGCCTTCGCGGATCAGGTTACGGATGGCAGGCGTGCCGATCATGATTTCATGCGCGGCGAGGCGGCCCTGGCCGTCCTTGGTCTTCAGCAGCGTCTGCGAAATGACCGATACCAGTGACTCGGACAGCATCGCGCGGACCATTTCCTTCTCCGCGGCGGGGAACACGTCGATGATGCGGTCGATGGTCTTGGCGGCGGAACTGGTGTGCAACGTACCAAACACCAGGTGGCCCGTTTCCGCGGCGGTGAGCGCCAGCCGGATGGTTTCAAGGTCGCGCATTTCGCCGACCAGGATGTAGTCGGGATCTTCACGCAGTGCACTACGCAGCGCGTTGGAGAACGACAGCGTGTGCGGCCCCACTTCGCGCTGGTTGATCAGGCACTTCTTCGACTCGTGCAGGAACTCGATCGGGTCCTCGATCGTCAGGATGTGACCGTATTCCTCTTCGTTCACATGGTTGACCATCGCCGCCAGCGTGGTCGACTTGCCCGAGCCCGTGGGGCCGGTGACCAGGATGAGGCCGCGCGGACGGTTGGTCATTTCCGCGAAGATCTTCGGCGCGTTCAGTTCCTCGAGCGACTGCACCTTGGCCGGAATAGTCCGGAAGGCCGCCGCCGCGCCGCGTTGCTGGACGAAGGCGTTGACGCGGAACCGCGCGAGATTGGGGACGGCGAAGGAGAAGTCGCACTCGAGGTTCTCCTCGTACATCTTCCGCTGCGCGTCACTCATGATGTCGTACACCATGGAGTGGACGTCCTCGTGCTCCATCGGCGGCAGGTTGATGCGCCGGATGTCGCCGTGAACGCGAATCATGGGCGGCAGCCCTGCGGACAGGTGCAGGTCGGACGCCTTGTTCTTGACCGCGAAGGCCAGCAGCTCGGTGATGTCCATCTATAATCCTGCGCGAAGGCGTTTCCGCCGGTGAGCAACGATTTGTAGCACGCAAGTCGCGTGCCAATGATGCTTGGTGCGCACCCAGTTGCGGTATCCAACTGATTATGAGCCAGTACGAGAAGGCGTGGCAAGCCGCCAGGCGGCGGGTGGACGAAGCCGTGGCCCGGGCAGGCCGCCCTGCGGGGTCGGTGCGGATGCTGGCAGTGGCCAAGACCTTTCCCGCCGAGGCTGTGCGCGCCGTCCATGCGTTGGGCCAGCGGGCCTTTGGTGAGAACTACGTGCAGGAAGCAGAGGCCAAGCACGACACCCTGCGTGATCTGGCGGACGTGGAATGGCACCTGATCGGCCCGTTGCAGTCCAACAAGACCGCCAACGCGGCTGCCATCTTCAACTGGGTCGAGACCGTCGACCGGCTGCGGATTGCGCAGCGCCTGTCCGCACAGCGCGCGGCGAGTACCGCGCCGTTGGACGTTTGTGTGCAGGTGAACGCCAGCGGTGAGGACAGCAAGGGTGGCGTGGCGCCAGGCGAGGCACTGTCGCTGGCACGGACGGTGGCGGCGTTGCCCAACCTGCGGCTGCGCGGTGTGATGGGCATTCCGGCGCCCACCACCGATGTGACGCGCCAGCAACGCGAGTTCGGCGTGCTGCGCAAATGTTTCGAGGCGATGCGCGACGACGGCCTACCGGTGGATACGCTGTCGATGGGCATGTCGGCGGATCTCGAGATGGCGATTGCGCAAGGCGCCACACAAGTACGGATCGGGACCGCCATTTTCGGCGGACGCACATGAACCAGCATTCGAACCACGACAGGCTTTGACATGAACCTGGCTTTCATCGGCGGTGGCAACATGGCCAGCGCCCTCATCGGCGGCCTCGTCAACGGAGGTGTCGACGCGCGCGGCATCCGCGTGGTCGAGCCGTATCCGGCGCAGCAGGACAAATTGCTTTCGCGCTTTCCCGGCATCGGTATCTTTGCGGAAGTGACCGCGGGCGCCATCGACGGCGCCGACCTCGTCCTGCTGGCGGTGAAGCCGCAGCAGATGGAGGAGGCCGCCGGTGCGGTCGCTTCGTTCGTCACGTCCGTGCCGGTCGTGATGAGCATTGCGGCGGGCACCCGGATCAGCGATCTCTCCCGATGGCTGGGCGGGTACGCGCGCATCGTGCGCGCGATGCCCAATACGCCTGCGCTGATCGGTGCCGGTGTCAGTGGCGCTTTCGCGCCCGTCGAGGTGAACGCCGCATCGCGCAAGCTGGCCAGCCGCGTGCTGGAGGCCGCCGGTACCGTCGTATGGGTCAATCGCGAGGAGATGCTCGATGCTGTCACCGGGGTCTCCGGCAGCGGTCCCGCGTATGTGTTCTATTTCCTCGAAGCGATGGAGCAGGCCGCGCGCGAGTTGGGCTTTTCAGCCGCCGACGCGCGCACGCTGGCCTACGGCACGTTCGCCGGCGCCACCAAGCTCGCGCAGGCGTCCGAGCTTGAGCCCGGCATCCTGCGTGCGCAGGTCACGTCCAAGAACGGCACGACCGAACGCGCGCTGGCCACGATGGAGGCGGCGCACGTCAAGGCGCACATCATCGACGCGGTAAAGGCTGCGGCGGAACGCGCGCGCGAACTGGGTGAAGGCAAATAGCTCCCATGGGCCAACAGGTCATCTCCTATCTGCTCGACGTCGTCTTCGGGCTCTTCACGTATGCGTTCCTGTTGCGCTTCGTGATGCAGCTGATGCGTGCGCCGTTTCGCAATCCGCTGGGGCAGGCGGTGGTTGCGCTGACCGATTGGCTGGTGAAGCCGCTGCGCCGCGTGCTCAAAGGCTGGAAGGGCATCGACTGGGCCACGTTGCTGGCCACCATCGTGTTCCAGTTCCTGTGGATCCTGGCCACGCTGCTGGTGTTCGGCGGCATCAACGTGGCCGGCACCGGCCTGCTGTTTGTGCTGGTCGCCACGTTCATCGCGCTGCTGAAGGCCTGCCTGTGGCTGCTGATCATCGTCATCATCGTGCAGGCTGTGCTGTCGTGGGCGGCGCCCGATGGCCCGCTGTCCGGCCTGCTCAATGCGCTGACGTTTCCATTCCTGCGCCCCATCCGTCGCGTGCTGCCGCCCATTGGGGGCGTACTCGATCTCTCGCCGCTGGTGGTGATCGTCATCGCGCAGTTGTTGCTGATGACCGTGCCGTGGCTTCAGGCCACGCTGACCAGCGCCTTCATTTGAGCGCCGATGCGCCGTGGAGGCGTTTCGATAGCGGTGCGCTGATATTGACGTTGCACGCGCAGCCCGGCGCCGGGCACACGCAGGTCGTGGGCGTCCATGGCGACGCGTTGAAGATCAAGCTTGCCGCGCCGCCGGTCGATGGCAAGGCCAACGATGCGCTGCTGCAGTTTCTTGCGGAGGCGTTCGGCGTGCCACTACGGCAGGTGACGCTGGTGCGAGGGCAGACGTCGCGCGCCAAGGTCGTGCGCGTCAATGCGCCGATGTTGCGGCCAGACCTGGTTTGGACCTGACGGCTCGGGTCGACGATTTGCGAAGCGCCTGTAGGCGAGGCTTCAGCCTCGCAGGGTCACGCCCGCGCCAACCCTGCGAGGCTTAAGCCTCGCCTACAAGTCGTACAGCGTTGAGCGATCACGTCGGTGGAGCTTGCACGATCACGTCCGTAAGCCGTACGAAGTCGGCAACACTCAGCGTTTCACCACGCGCGCCGGGATCCACGGCTGCACTTTCGATCGCCTTGGCATCGCACAATGTCGACAGTGCATTGCGCAGCGTTTTGCGCCGTTGCATGAAGGCCGCGCCCACCACGCGCGCAAACAAGGGCTCATCCGCGATGATCGGTTTGGCGTCATGCAACGGCGTAAGGCGCGCGACGGCCGACTCCACTTTGGGCGCGGGCCGGAAGGCGCCCGGCGGCACGATGAAAAGCCGGGTGATGCGAAAGCGTACCTGCAGCATCACCGTGAGACGGCCGTAATCCGCGGTTCCGGGATCGGCGGTCATCCGCGCAACTACTTCCTTTTGCAGCATCACATGCAGGTCGCGCAGTTGAGCGTCATGCGCCGCCAGCAGGAACAACAGCGGTGAACTGATGTTGTAGGGCAGGTTGCCGACGACGCGCAGGTTCGGCCCCAGCGACGGATAGTCGAAGGCGAGGGCGTCGGCCTCGTGCAACGTCAACTGGGCCGGCGTGAAACTGGTGCGCAGCCGCGCGGCCAGGTCACGATCGATTTCGATGGCGCTGATATGGCCCGCGCGCTCGATCAGGCCGCCGGTGATGGCTGCCAGCCCCGGGCCGATCTCGACCAGGTTGTCGCCGGGCACCGGCGCCACGGCGTCGATGATGCGTCGTACATAATGCGCATCGGCCAGGAAGTTCTGGCCGAAGCGCTTGCGGGCTTGGTGTCCTTGCATGCGACAGGATATCTAGCGCGGTCGTGCGAGCTGGATGGCCAGGTCTACCGCGGCAATCAAACTACCCGGATCCGCCGTCCGCGCCAGCGCCGGATCGCGGGCCAGATCCAGCGCCGTACCGTGATCCACCGACGTCCGCGGGAAAGGCAGGCCCAGCGTGACGTTGATGCCCTGCCCGAAGCTGGCGGCCTTCAGCACCGGCAGGCCCTGGTCGTGGTACATCGCGACGACCGCGTCGAACAACTTCACGTGGTCGGGTACGAACAGGGTGTCGGCCGACAGTGGGCCGGTGAAATCGGCGGCCTCGGTGGCGGCGGCATCGGCCATGGCGGGGCCGATGACATCGATTTCTTCGCGGCCGAGGTGGCCGCCTTCGCCGGCGTGGGGGTTCAATCCGCACACGGCGATGCGCGGGCGCGCAATGCCAAACTTGGTCTGCAGTTCGCGGGCCGTGATCACCAGCGTTTCGCGGACGACTTCGCGGGTGAGGGCGGTGGGTACGTCGCGTAACGCAAGGTGCGTGGTGGCAAGCGCCACGCGGAGCGGCGTTTCCGCCTGCCCACCCACCAACAGCATCACCACGCGCGGCGTGAAGGTGCGCGCGGCCAGGAATTCCGTATGGCCGGTGAAGGCAATGCCGGCGTCCATCAGCACGCTCTTTTGCACCGGTGCGGTGACCAACGCGTCGAAGGCGCCGGTGGCGCAGCCATCGCAGCCGCGCTCCAGCAACGTGATGACGTGGGCAGCATTGGTGGGGTCGAGGTGGCCGGGTTGCGCGGCAACAGCAACCGGTAGATCCCATACTTCGATGGCGCCGTTGCCAGACGGATAGGACGCTGCGTCGAATTTGACAAAGTTGGGCGCAATACCAATGCGCGCGGCGCGCGCGGTCAACAGCGCATGGTCCCCCAGCACCACCAAACGCGCCGCGAACGGCTGTGCGGCATGGCGCCGTGCCAGCATGGCGATGAGCTCAGGGCCGATGCCGGCGGGTTCGCCGGTGGTGATGGCAAGCGTGGGGAGAGGATGCACCGGTCGATGTTACCGCGATTGCAAGTGGCCTCGACAAGTGTCGTCGCAGCAGCCCCGGCCACCGCACGCCATCAGGCCAAGCGAACAGATCCTGAGTAAAGTATAGCGGGCGCCTGCAGTGCCTGCGCCACCGTGGCGAACGCAGCGCCGGCCAGAACAGTATGTGCCGGCACCGCCCCGATGTTCGAGAGCGAGTTGCGATGGCCGAAGTCATAGGCGAGATCCCCGCCGAGTGCGGACGTGTCGCTACCCCACAGGTAGCTGGCTGACAACGCGGTGCTGACGTTCCAGTTTGTGAGCGAGGGGTTGGCCACCAACGCAGCATCGAATGCGCTGACCACGCTCTGAAAGTTGAAATCGACGACCTTTTTGTTCAACAGTGGATCGGACCCTGCTGCGTTGAACGCTGTCATGGCGTCAGCCACCACCTGCAGGTTGAGTACGCTTTTGTTGTTTACACTGGCTTGATACCAGTCCTTGAACGTGATCTGGTCGCCGTTGCTGGCATCGAGGATGAGATCGAGGCCGGTCTTGCGGAGCTTCAGGTCGGTGTACGCAATACCACCACCCAACGTCAGTGTGTCGTCGGTGCCAGTACTGGCATTGACGATGTCGGCGCCATCGCCTTTGTTGAAGCCGATGATGTCGGCGCCGTTGCCGGTGGTGAGCGTGTCCGCGCCCGTTCCACCGATGAACATGGCCCGTGCCGTCCCGCCGATCAGCGTATCCGTACCGGCACCGCCGTCGAGTAGATTGTTGCCAACGGTATCGGTGAGTGCGTCGTTGCCTGCGCCACCCTGCACGAGGTCATTGCCGTTGTTGCCGTTGAGTATGTCGTTGCCGGCGTCCCCCCACAGCGTGTCGTTGCCATCCATGCCAGCCAACGTATTGATGCCGGTGTTGCCTCGCATCCAGTTATCGAGCGTATTGCCTGTGCCGTTGATGCTTGCCGGACCTGAGAGCGTGAGGTATTCGATGTTGGCAGCGAGCGTGAATGTAGCTGCGCTCTGGACCAGATCCGTGCCTTCGCTGGCATTTTCGGTGACCACGTCCGTGGAGACGTCCACCACATAGGTATCGTTTCCGGCGCCGCCTTTCAATGCGTCGGCACCGGCGCCACCGTCGAGGATGTTGTTGCCGGTGTTGCCTATGAGCGCATTGACCAGCGTGTTGCCGGTGGCATTGATGCCGGCAGTGCCGGTCAGCGTGAGATTTTCCACATTAGCCGATGCGACAAGCGAAATGGAACTTTGGATGAGGTCGGTGCCTGCCGCAGTGTTCTCGGTAACGATATCGCCTGCGTTGTCGACGACATAGGTGTCATTGCCAAGCCCACCCAGAAGAGTATCGGCGCCCGCGAGGCCACTCAGCGTGTTGTTACCACTATTGCCTCGCAACGTGTTGTTGCTCGTGTTGCCGGTGGCGTTGATCGCCGCGCTACCAGTGAGGGTGAGCTTCTCGACATTGGCGCTTAGCGTGTACGTGGCGCTGGAAAGTGCTTCGTCGGTGCCTTCGCTGGCGATCTCGGTGATGATGTCTGCCGTGTTGTCGACGGTATAGACGTCGTCGCCCGCACCGCCTTTCAATGTATCCGCACCCGCGGCGCCATTGATCTGGTCGTTGCCGAGGCCGCCGGTGAGTGTGTTGGTGCCTGCGTTGCCGACAAGGATGTTGTCCGCAGTGTTACCAGTGCCGCTGATGGCGGATGATCCGGTCAGGGTGAGGTTCTCGAAGTTGGCGCCCAGTGTGAAAGTGATGCTCGACTGGATGGTGTCCGTACCTTCGGCCACGAGTTCCGTCACAATATCGCCGGTATTGTCGACAACGTAGGTATCGTTGCCGATGCCGCCGACCATCGTGTCGCGACCGGCCTTGCCGTCAAGAATGTTGTTGCCGGTGCTGCCGGTCAACGCGTTGTCCAGACTGTTGCCCGTGAGGTTGAAGGCACCGGGGGCCGTCAAAGAAAGATGTTCCACATTGGCAGGCAGGACGTAGGTAATGGTGCTTTGCACCGCATCGATGCCCGCATTGAGGGCTTCGATGATCACGTCGGCGGATTGATCGACGACGTACGTGTCGTTGCCCGTCCCGCCGGTCATGCTGTCTACGCCGGATCCGCCATCAAGCAGGTCGTTGCTCTCGAGGCCGGAGAGGGTGTCGTTACCAGCGAAGCCGAAGAGGCGGTCATCGCCGATGGTGCCAAAGAGGTTGTCGTTGCCCGCAGTGCCTTCGAAGAGCGAGAGTTTGTCGTTGACTTGGGCGGCGGTCCAGATTGTTCCATCCCCAAAACGAACTTCGACCGCCGGATTCGAGAAAATATGCTTCAGGCGCAACCCATCGGCCGCGCCATTGGCGGAGATGAGAATGTGGGAGCCTTCATCGTCCTGGATGCGGTCGACGGCAATGTCAGCAGGAGCCAGCGCGGCATCGACCGCGATCACCGTATTCTCGTCGTTGTACAAATCGTCTTCGAGTGTATCGATACCGTTGCCCGTGGCCAGTACAAACGTGTCGGCGCCCGCGCCTCCCTGCAACCTGTCGGTACCGGCGCCGCCATCGAGGATATCGTCGCCATCACCTGCGATCAGGTTGTCATCGCCACCGCCCCCGCGCAAGGTGTCGTTGCCCTCGATGTCGATGATGGAGTCGTCCCCAAGTCCGCCTTCGAGTAGGTCATTGCCCGCTCCGCCCGAAAGGGAGTCGGGCCCGCCACTACCGGTCAAGGTGTCGTTGCCTTCGTCGCCATAGAGAAAGTCACCTGACGCGGGCAAGAATTCCTCGCCAGCGCGAAGGGTGTCGTTGCCGGTACCCCCATACAACGTGTCACGGCCTTCGGCGCCGTCGAGCACGTCGTTGCCCGCCCCTCCATCAAGCAGGTCGTAGCCGTCGCCTCCGTTGAGCAGGTCATCGCCAAGGCCTCCGGCGAGCGTGTCGCTGTCGTCCCCACCAGCAAGCGCGTCGTCGCCTTCGTCACCATTCAGCGCGTCAATGCCGGCTCCGCCGTTCAAGTCATCATTGCCATCACCACCAGCCAGTTGGTCGTTGCCGGTACCCCCGATAAGCGTATCGATGCCGGCCCCGCCTGTGATGACGTCATTGTCGGCACCTCCATCGAGCGTATCGTTGCCCGTCAACCCGTAGACGTAATCGTTGCCACCCAGCGCGTCGATCTGATCGTCGCCGGCGGTGCCATTGAGAAGGTCCGCACCTGGAGATGGCGTACTCGACAGGCTGGCGTTGATCAGCGGCGCAAGTGCGGTCCAGGACTTGATGGTGCCATCCGCAAAATGCAGGTCGGCGTTGACGAAGGACAGTGTGTCGCTGGACCCGATGACGTGCAGGCGACCCTGCTGGAAGTAGATATCGTCCGCTGCAATCGAGGCATCGAAGACAATGACATTGCCGGCTGCTTCTTCGGCGACGGTGTCGCGGCCAAAGCCGCGGCTGAAGACATAGGTATCAACACCATTGCCGCCGGCCAGGATATCGTCGCCCGCCAGGCCTTCGATACGGTTATCGGAATCGTTGCCGCTGAGGACATTGTTGCCGGCACCGCCTTCAAGATCGGACGCGCCAAGGTCAGCACCCAGCGTGATGTTCTCGACATTGGCAGCAAGTCCGGAGGTGGTGTAGAGGCGGGTACCGGTCCCGTGGAGCTCGGCCGTATCGATTCCTTCGCCCGATTGCTCGACGATCGTGTCGCCGGCGCCGACCACGTAGTAGTCGTTGCCCAGACCACCGTGCAACGTATTGGCCGCAACATTGGGTGTGGCGTCGATGCGATTGGCGAGGGTGTTGCCCCATACTTCGATTGCGCCTGACCCGGTCAAGGCCATGTTCTCGACGTTGGCGGTAAGCGCATAGGTAACCGAGGTGCGGATCTCATCCTGCAGTCTTGGTAGCGTCGCCTCGAAGACGGATAGCTCCACAACGCGGTCGCCGGCATTGTCGACGATGTACACATCCCCCTGACCGCCGCCGATCATCGTGTCGGCCCCAGCACCGCCATCGATGACGTAGCGGATATCGGAACTGAACGAGCCGACGTCCAAGCGGTTGTCGAGGGCATTGCCGGTCACGACATCTGGAACTTCAGTCGAGTAAATGAAGTTGCCAAGGTTCTTGTAGATTTCGACATTGGCGGGAAGTGTGTAGGGCCCGCCTTTCGTATTGATGACCGTATCGATGCCTTCATTCGCGTTTTCGATGACCAGACCGCCCATCGCATAATCAAGGTAGTAGGTATCGTTGCCCTTACCGCCGGCCATCTCGGCGTAGGCCTTGGTACCGCCGCCACCGGTCGCATAGGTGACGCCATTGGCATCCATCGGGGCGCCGGGGCCGTTGAAGGTGTTGTTGCCATCGTTGCCGATGAGGTAGCTGATTACGTTCGACGAATTCGCCCACGCGCTGGAATTGAGCGGGCCGGTGAGCACAAGCCGTTCTACGTTGGGCCGCATGACATAGGAAACACTGCTCTGGATCGTGTCGACACCGGCATTGGGCGCCTCTGTCACCGTATCGTCGCCGTGGTCGACGACGAAGGTATTGTCGGCATTGGTGCCGATCATGACGTTGGCCGTGCCCACCTCAACGCGTGCGGCGATCTGCGCGGCATTCCACACGGTGCCATCGTTGAAGCGGATCTGCTCGATGGCTGTATCTGCAGGCATCAATTCGTACTTGCCGGAAGCCGCGTTGAAGCCCGACAGCTTGCCGAGAAACTGTCCTTCGACGCGCGCCTGGACCGGCCCATTGTCGATCATCACGACCATGCTGTTGCCATCGCGAACGAGCCTGACGTCGATAGGCGCGATGCCGGTACTAAGTTCGATCGTGTCCACTTCGACTGCCAACTGGCCCAGGAAATGCTGGTCGACGATAGTGATGTTTCCGGAAGTCCGCCCGAAGACATAGGTGTCCTTGCCTTCGTGGCCATCCAGTTGATCGTTACCCCCGCCACCGTCGATGCGATCATCACCGCGACCGCCGTTGACGGTGCTGGCGTCGCTGCCACCGGTCAGCGTGTCGTTGCCGTCATGGCCATAGAGATTGCCCGACAATCCGGAGAGATTCAGGATGTCGTTGGCGGCGGTTCCGACGATGCCCTCGGAGGCAAGCGGGCTCGTGAAGTCGAGCTGTGGCGCGGGGCGATTAGTGGCGGCCGACGCAAGCGTCGCAACCTGTGCTGCCGAAAGAGTGGAGCCATCCGCAAATTTGTACTGGGCGATCGCGCCATCCATGCCACCCGCAACGATCACGCGACCGGCGCCGCCCGCACCTTCGATTGCCGTATAGCGATTGTTGCCGGAGCCGTCGATCGCCTGGTGGAATGAAAGCTGGTCCAGC
>Ga0105048_10017774_pt1 | contig 10961 bp, 9 predicted proteins | sample MAT05_FD_78382 | JGI IMG/M metagenome (GOLD analysis project Ga0105048, IMG submission 78382) | Freshwater microbial communities from Lake Fryxell liftoff mats and glacier meltwater in Antarctica - MAT-05 | ecosystem: Environmental > Aquatic > Freshwater > Ice > Liftoff microbial mat | place...
ATAGTTGAGCGAGCGACTAAGATCGCGACCCACCACGGTGATGCTGGCAGCCTTGCCCTGGCCCAGCAAGGCCGCGGCAAAAGCGCCACCCAGACCAGGACCCGTACCACCGGCGATCAAGATGTGACGACCCTCGACCCAGCCTAGATCGTAGTTGCGGTTGGCGATGAGCGGCTGTTGTGCGTCCCAGGTATGTTTGAGCAGCGCGTGCGCTTCGCTGGGGAAGGTTTCAATTTCCTCTTTGGTGGGTTTGCTCAAGGGCGGCGCACCTTCTTTGATGCGCAAACCGGGCGTTGCCTTGCCAAATGGACTACTCATAGGTGCTGTCATTGGGTTACTCGTATCTGTATATAGGTGTTCGGTGATTGGTTTTTGTGCATTTCAAGGTAAGGAACACCCAACCCATAGCCGAGTCGCGCCGCCGCGCGTGCACATGTTAGCCAGCCGCACAACCGTTCAAATCGGCTACAGGCGTAACGCGGGTTGCGATTCCTGTTACCGCCGTCGATGGACGCGCCCACCCACGCGCAACCAGGCGATTGTGCCCTCTGCATCGCGCAGAAATTCGCACTTGGCATCTTTACTCGCGCCCGCTGTGATGACGACATTATCCTGCGCAAAAAAGGTCGCCGGTGACGGCGCTGGTTTGGGGCCAGGCAACGAGTCTTTGTCGGGAAACCCACCTTTGGGGATCACCTGGAGTACAAGTCCACTAGCGGCGCTACTCACTTCGACATCGGTCAGTTGGGCGGTGTAATAGCCAACGTAGGGTTGCAATGCCGCGGCATCGAGTTGCTGTAGTTGCAGTGGCGGTTGCTGGAGTCCCAGGTAGTGATCGAGTGCCCAATTCGTTAGATCGCGCGTGACTTCGCGCCCGCGGTTGGCATTGGTGAGAATGACGAGTGCAAAATTTTGGGCGGGCACCATTACCAACTGGGCAATCTGGCCGGTGGTTGCGCCGCCGTGGCCCACCGTACGTACGCCAGCAATGTCCGACAACAGCCAACTGATGCCCACGGCATCGGCCATGCTGCCCGCCGTGGCCTGTTTGGTCTGCATCGTCGCGACCGTCGCGGGCTGGATCAGCTGTTCCCCAGCCTCGGTTTTTCCCTGATTCAAGTGAAAGCGTGCATAGCGCAGCATGTCGGGCACCGTGGAGATCACGCCGCCGGCGGGATTGGCACTGCGCGCTAGTGGCCACGGCGTAGCCACGGTGGTTGTTTCTGCGGTCGCATCCGGCGTAACTGTGTGGCCAACAACAAAACGATGGGTCATGATCTCGCCCGGCAGCAAGAAAGTCATTGTCATACCCAGCGTTGTAAAGAGCATTTCCTTGGCGACCGTTTCAAAAGGCTTGCCCGTGACCGCTTCGATCACATGCCCGGCCAGACTGAACGCCGCGTTGTTGTACGACCAGATCTCACCTAGTGGCGTCAATTGGGGCAGATTGGCCATGTTGGCAACATAGCGCGCTAGGGCATCGTCACCGCTGCCCGTATCTTCAAAATAGTCTCCCAACCAACCGCCCGTATGGGTGAAAAGATGGCGAATGCGCGCATTTTGGCCAGCCTGGGGATCTTGTAAGCGGAAGGCTGGCAGATAGTGGCGAATGGGGGTGTCGAGATCTAACTTGCCCTGTTCTACCAATTTCATGGCGATGGTGGCTGTCATGGTTTTGGTAATCGAGCCGATCTGAAAGAGTGTATCGTTGGTGACGGGCAGTGGGTGGTTGCGATTGGTGACACCGGCGGCGACCACCGTTTCTTGGCCTGCATAAAAGATGCCCATAGCAACGCCGGGTACGCCCGTTTGTGCCATCACTGTGTCGATTTGGGTCGTGAGGGATTGCGCGTTCATAAAGATCCTTTCGGTGGTTGAGAGGGGTAATGCATTGGGAGGATTATAGCACTAGGGAGAATGGGTGACAAACAGGGGCGAAAATAGCATCGCCCGTGGTGCAACAAGGACCACGGGCGATAGGCGCATACGATAGGCTTTGTCGATCAAAACGGGGCGACAAGGCGATTTAGCAATGCCACCACTGCCGCGTCTGTATAGAGTTTCGGTAGATTATCATAGAGCAAGAAAAGTGCCAACAGAATCACGAAACCGGCAAAGAGACGGCGCAACTGGTCGGGGCGGATAATTTTGGTCAAGGAGACGCCCAGAAAGGTGCCGATCAGTCCGGCTACGACAAAGAGGGCAACTGTCACATAATCGATGGTTGTCTGATTCAAATGGCCTAGCAGCCCGGCCAAACTATTCATGGCAATGATGACCAGCGAGGTGCCAACCGCCTGGCGCATGGGTAACCCCACCAACATCACCAGCGCTGGCACAATCAAGAAGCCGCCGCCTACGCCCAGAAAGCCCGTGAGTATACCCACCACCGCGCCACTAGCCAAGATCACTAGCCAATTGTGGCTGCTATGGGGCTTTTCGATTGGCGTCTTGCGCATGAGCATCAACGCGCCAACCCCAAGCATCAACAAGGCAAAGAGGATCAGCAGCATCGTCGATGAAAAGAGCTGGGAGAGACCCGCCGCCCAATAGGCTGCGATCATACCCGCACCGCCAAAACTAAGCGCCACGCGCCAATTGAGTGTGCCCTGGGCTCGGTGAAAGTAGGCCCCCAATAGGCTATTGGTGCCGACAATCATCAAGGATGCGGTTACGGCCACTTGCGGACTTTGGCCCACAAGATAAACCAGGGCTGGCACTGTTAAAATCGAACCACCGCCGCCTAATAAACCCAGGGTCAACCCAATGACACAGCCAACAAGTAGATCGGTTAAGATGGCTATCATAATGACTTTTCTTTCTCACAATTGTTTCTCACAAAAGGTGACTAATCCTCTACACTGTCATGCCCACCTGGCTTAGTGCGGCAGGTATGGCCGCATGTACGCATAGAGGTAGGACCCAATCCACGCGCCAGCAAAAGTGATGAGGGCAAGGAATTCACCACTGCCCAGTTGGGCATAGATAGGGCCCGGACAGGCACCCGTGATCGCCCAGCCCATGCCAAAAGTCAGGCCGCCAAAGATGATCCCTTTCTGAAAAGGTTTCTCTTTGATCTTGATTGTTTCCCCTTGCAGTGACTTAAGTTGCAAGCGCTTGAGAATCCATAGGCCGATTGCCCCGACCACAATGGCCGAGCCCATGACCAGATAGACATGTGCCTCTTCAAAGCGGAACATCCGCTGAATACGAAACCAGGAAATCACCTCAGACTTGGTTAGGACAACACCAAAGCCAATGCCGACCACCAAGACTGAAACATATTGGAGAAGAGCAGACTTGGTCAATGAATCCTTGGCGTTGAGGATGGCATGTTGATCGTGGGTGAGCAGCTTTTTGCGCAGCATGGTCGTAAGATCCTTCCTGTCTTAAATAAACAGCCCCAGCAAGGCTGTCATCAATAAACCGCCGGCAAAGAAACTCACCGTCGCCACTAGGCTGGGCCACCGTAGATTGGCTAGCCCCATAATCGCATGACCCGAAGTACAGCCATCGGCATAGCGTGCGCCAAAGCCAACCAACATACCCCCAACCAGCAGCAAGAGCCCGCCGCCCCAGGTGTCGTAGTGGTCGGGCAAATAGCCACCGACAGTGGCCCCGAAGAATTGGGTAGCCACCCAGCCCCCAATCAGAATTCCCAGAACAAAGACCAGATTCCAAACCTCTTTACGCCACAGATTCTCACGCAGATAGGTAAGCTGGGCATTGGGCGTGGCAATCGAGCAGAGATGGCGAAAGCTGCTTGAAACCCCCAGGGTTTTGCCAGCAAGCAGCAGTAGGGCTGGCACGCTTAGACCAATCAGTGGCCCACTCACATACCAGGGCCAGGGTTGAAAAACCCAATCCATTTTCTATTCCTTTGCTGTTGTCGATAGCTCAATTTGTTTCGTTGTTTGTGCCCCGTACCGTTGGCATGGCTTTGGACCATAACTCCTTGCCGTCGCGCAGGGTGATCACATTCTTGAAGCCCCGGCTGTGCAGCAGGCTGGCCGCGATTTGCGAACGGTAGCCGCTGGCACAAGTGGTGATCACCGTGTGATCGCGCGGAATTTGATCCAACTGTTGGGCCAACGCACCCAGATGAATATGGCGCGCCCCATGGATATGTTCTTCCATAAATTCTGTCTTGCTGCGTACATCAATGACCACAATGCCATTTTGGGGCAGCCGCCTGGCCAACTCTTGCGCGCTCCATTCGGGCAGTTTTTCGGTTATTCCGCTCACTGCTGCTGGTGTGGCATAACCAGCAATGTTGTCGATGCCAATGCTGCGCAGCGCAAGGATCAGCTCGTTGCGATCTTCTTCTGTGGGCGTTATGAAGTAGAATGGCTTGCTGTAATCGATCAACCAACCGACAAAGGTGCTAAAGTCCTTCCGCTCGGGGATGCTGACGGTGCCGGGAATGCTGGCCGTTGCATAGTCGCCACGGCTACGGAAATCCGCCACAAAGACCCCTTGGCCAATCAGGGCATCCAGCGCCGCGCGATCCAAAAGCTGTGGCGCAGCGAGCGTTTTCAGAAGTGCCGGCCCTTCCTTGTTGACCCGTTTCATCTGGGCGAAGTAGCGCGGTGCTTCTGGTTGGTTGGTCAACAGCCACGCCACAAAGGGCGCTTCCTCGATAAATTGGAAGGCAGGGTTAAAGAGCTTTTCATAGCCAAGGGTGGTTGATGGAATAGCTCCTAATGCTTTGCCACAAGCACTGCCCGCGCCATGTGCCGGCCAGATCTGCAGGTAGTCGGGCAGGGCTTTGAAGCGCTGCACCGTTTGAAATTGATCACGAGCACCGGTTTCTGCTGTGCCCACCATGCCGGCGGCAGCTTCCAACAGATCGGGGCGACCTACATCCCCGACAAAGAGAAAATCGCCGGTAAAGATGCCCATCGGCTGGTTGGCACCGGCGGTATCCGTAACCATAAAAGAGATATGTTCGGGGGTGTGGCCTGGCGTGTGCAACACATCGATCTTGATGTTGCCGACCAGCCAACTGTCGCCCTCGCGCACCAAGATGACATTGGGTTCGTGGGCATATTGATATTTCCAATGAGCATCGCCCATGTCGCTGAGATAAACGGTGGCACCGGTCGCCGCGGCTAGTTCACGGCTGCCGCTGACAAAGTCGGCATGGATGTGGCTCTCGGTAACATGGGTAATGCGCAAGCCTTCTTGCGCCGCCAACCGGAGATAGGGCGCGATATCGCGCGCTGGGTCTACGACCAGTGCTTCACCAGTTTTGGCACAACCAACTACATAGGATGCCTGGGCCAATCGATCGTCATAAAAATAGCGTAGTAACATACCGCTCTACTCCTGTTATCTTGTAATCATCGTGTAACTTGAGCTTGCAAGCTGTTCATAACTTGCATCGGTTTCATTGTTTTGCCGGCTGCGTCGCTTATCGGCGAGTGGCAGGTTGCGTTGGCAATCCCTGCTTCACCAGATCATGCAGACTCCCCGCGTTATAGACGTTTGTATAGCCCGCGGTCTGTAACAGTTGCAAAGCCATGCCACTGCGGTTGCCCGACCGGCAATAGAGAATGACCGGCTTGTCCGTGGGTACTTCGCCCATCTTTTGCGCGACTTCTTGGACAGGTAGATTGCGCGCCCCAGCAATATGCCCTTCGCCAAATTCGTCCGCTGTGCGTACGTCGAGGAGTAGGTGGGGAACCTGGGCTTCGACAAACCGCTGCTGATATTCGCTGGCCGTCAAGTGGGTGGTGGCTGCGCCGTCCTGGCTGTTGTGGCCGAAAAGTTTGGATAAAATGTTCATAGTTTCTTCCTTACGTGATCAGTCTGCTGTACGTCTATCTACTGTACGTCTCTGTACTGTGCATCGGTTTTGGTGCATAAGCCACCAAGCTGTTGCGTCGTTTATGTAGGTAAGTCCATTCTAGCCTGGCTTTGATTCGTCTAGTTCTCCCGACTTGCTTATAATTGTTATAAGCGCTGACTTATAGCAGGAATGGAATTGACAACAATGCTTGATCTGTATAAATTGGACATTTTTCTTCAAGTGGTGCGCGCAGGCAGTTTTAACCGCGCCGCAGAAGGCTTGCTCATGAGCCAATCGGCGGTGAGCCAGCATATCCATGATCTGGAAAATGGCCTGGGGACCAAACTCTTTGAGCGAGGACGACGAGGGGTCAGCTTAACCAAAGCGGGCAGTACTTTCTATGATTATGCCCTCCGTGTTTTTGCCTTAATCACCGAGGCGGAAAATGCGGTGACCGATGTGCGCAAGTTGGCCAGTGGTCAGCTTGTGATTGGTGCGACTCCAGGCGTCGGCACATATTTGCTGCCCGACAGCATCTTGGGGTTTCGGCAGGAATTTCCGAATATTTCGGTTGTCTTGCAGACGGGTGTCACGTCGCAAATTGTCACCGATCTGCGCCTGGGCCGCCTGCGTCTCGGCTTTATTGAGGGCGAACTTGCAGAAGGTGACGAGCCCGATCTGCACATCCACCTGTTAGAAGTCGTTGAACAATTGGTGGTTGTCGGCCCCAATCACCCTTGGTGGAAACGACCAAGTTTGCAGATGGCAGAGTTACAGAGTCAATCTTTTATTATGCGCCAGGCGGGCAGCCTGAGCCGTGTTTGGCTTGAACGGAAGCTGCACGAATACGGAATCGAGCCCAAGATCCGCGGCGAGTTTGATAACCTGGAGTCGATCAAGCGTATGGTGACCCTGGGTACCTGTGTCGCTATTTTGCCTCTCTATGTGGTTCAGCCAGAGGTGAAAAGCGAAATGATCCATGCATTGCCCCTGGTGGGCGCACCTTTGCAACGCACGCTGAAATTAATTTGGCGTCGCGATAAATTCTTTACGCCAATTGCCCAGGCCTTTCTACAACATCTCAGCGCGCGTCTGCCGGCCCTAGCTGGCGTGATTACGCCTACCGCGGCTAGAGCGCCTGCGACCTTGCCAGCGAGTAAGTAGTTTGATGGCATAGATGGTATACTAATAGATAAAACCCTTAAAAGTCATACATACGCTCTGATGTATTACCAAGCTTATTGGTATGACTTTTAAATGGTTTGTCCATAAGCATGACAAAGCAGTTGCTCATGCTTGTGGTTGATGAGCAATAAAATTTTAGTACCCCGCAGGCTCGCTGAAGAAGTCGGACTTTTTTCATTGATTTGCGAACTGCTCCAGGTAAAAAGTCCGACTGCTAGCTGAACTTCTGGCTGAATAGCTACAAATTGCAAACAAAATGTCTAAAGCATGCGCATCTCCTCGATCTTATGCAGCTGGGGAAGCCTGGAAAGCCCCAATGCGCTAGGTAAAGTAGCAACTGCGCACCAGTGAGGTAACAGTGGTTACGCAAGAAAAAGCGACTGAAAAAATTACTGAAAAAAATGTAGAGAAAAATGAAGCCACCACCGCTACGGAGAGCGTCGATTTTATTCGCACCGTGGTCAACGAGGATATGCGCACCGGCCGCTATGATGGCAAGGTGATTACGCGTTTCCCGCCCGAACCGAATGGCTACCCGCATATTGGCCATGCTAAATCGATCAGTTTGAATTTTGGCTTGGCGCTAGAGTACGGCGGGCGCTGTCATCTGCGTATGGACGATACCAATCCCACCACCGAAGATGAAGAATATGTGCGGGCGCTACAAGATGCCGTGCATTGGCTCGGTTTTGATTGGGGCAAACATCTCTATTATGCCTCGGACTATTTCCCCCAGCTGTATGCCTTTGCCGAGCAGTTGATTCTAGATGGCAAAGCCTATGTGGATAGCCTGAACGAAGAAGAGATCCGTGAATATCGCGGTACGGTCACCGAGCCAGGGCGCGAAAGCCCCTATCGCAATCGCTCTGTCGAGGAAAATCTCGATCTCTTTCGCCGGATGCGTGCCGGTGAATTTGCCGATGGCGCGCATGTCCTGCGTGGTAAAGGGGATATGGCTTCGCCCAATATGAAGATGCGCGATCCATTGTTTTATCGCATTCGCCATGCCCATCACTACCGCACCGGCGACGAATGGTGTATCTATCCCATGTATGATTTTGCCCATCCCCTCTCCGATGCGATCGAGGGCGTGACGCATTCGATCTGCACCTTGGAGTTTGAGAATAATCGCGAAATTTACAATTGGCTGGCCGACAATTTGTTGGAAGAGCCGCGCCCCCATCAATATGAGTTTGCGCGCCTCAATCTCGATTATACGATCATGAGCAAGCGCAAGCTGTTGCAACTGGTACAAGAGAACCATGTCAACGGCTGGGATGATCCGCGCCTGTCTACGATTGCTGGCCTACGCCGGCGCGGGGTGACCCCCGAGGCGATTCGCGCCTTTTGTGACAAGATCGGCGTCTCCAAAGCCAACAGCCGCGTCGATATTGCCCTGTTGGATCACTGTATCCGCGATGATCTGAACACCAAAGCGCCGCGCGTCATGGCTGTGTTGCGCCCGCTCAAGGTCGTGATTACCAACTATCCAGCCGGCCAAACCGAAGCATTAGAAGCCTCCTTCTGGCCGCGCGATGTGCCCAAAGAAGGCTCGCGCCCCGTGCCTTTTGCGCGTGAACTCTATATTGAACAAGATGATTTTATGGAGAATCCCCCCAAGGGCTTTCATCGCCTTGTCCCTGGTGGCGAGGTGCGGCTGCGCTACGCCTATATCATTACCTGCGACGACGTGATCAAGGACGCTGCGGGCAATGTGGTTGAGTTGCGCTGTAGCTATGCGCCAGAATCGCGCGGTGGCGCGGCCGTTGATGGTCGCAAGGTCAAGGGCACCATTCATTGGGTGTCGGCTGCTCATGCCGTGCCGGTCGAAGTGCGCCTCTATGATCGGCTCTTTACCACGTCCAATCCCGAGGAAGTGGAAGAGGGCAAGCGCTTTCAAGATTATATCAGCACCCATTCGCTGGAGGTGCTGTCACATAGCTTGGTCGAGCCGAGCGTGGCTAGCGCCAATCTGGGTGATCGATTGCAATTTGAACGGCAGGGCTATTTTGTGGTGGATAGCGTCGATAGCAAGCCCGGCGCGCTGGTTTTCAATCGGATTGTCGAGCTGCGCGATTCGTGGGCCAAGGTTGCCCAGGTTGAGAACGAACCTGCCGTGGCGAGTTCAGTACGTGAACCCAAGGCGAGCGCATCGAAAACAACGGTGCAAAAATCGCCGCCCGAAGCCGCCCCTGATAGCAACACCGGCAATCGCAAATCTAGGACGGAATTGCGCGATGAAGTGCGTGCCCAACAGCCTGAACTTGCCGCCCGTCTCACTCGCTATACAACCGAGTTGGGCTTGCCCTTTGAAGATGCCGACGTGCTCACGGGGGATCTGGACTTGGCACGCTTTTTCGAGGATGCTTTGGCCGTGCATGCCAATGCCAAAAGCGTGGCCAATTGGGTGTTGAATGAGGTGTTGCGCGAGGCCAAGGAGAATGCAATTACCAGCCTCCGCTTTGGCGGCGCACAGCTAGGACAGCTCGTCGCCCTGATAGATGATCGCACGATCTCTTCGACGGCGGCCAAAGAGGTCTTTGCCGAACTAATGGCACAGGGTGGCGATCCGCAGGCGATTGTCGTCGCGCGCGGTCTGCAACAAGTGTCCGATGCCGCGCAACTGCTGCCTTTGATCGACAGTGTGATTGCCGCCAACGCTGAAAAAGCGGCGCAATACCGCGCCGGTAAAACGGGTCTGCTTGGCTTTTTCGTTGGCCAGGCAATGCGTCAGGCTGGCGGCAAAGCCAATCCGCAGTTGTTGCAAACATTGGTGCAACAGCAACTTGCCTAGCGCTACTTTGAATTTCGGTGGGTGATTTGTTGTGGTTTAGTCTTGATGATGAGGCAGCAAATCACCCGTCTGCACACTGTGTATCTCTGTAATGGGCCGCTTGCGTAGGTCAGCTTGGTGCAGGTGCGCGTCGCTATCCAACTTTTTCTGATAAAGTGCCAGGTCACTTGCCCGTAGCAGCTGTTCAAAGGATGTTGTTTGCTGGGTGTCCGCAATGCCAATACTGACGCTTAACGAAAAGGGTCGGTCATTGTAAAAAAAGACAGCTTGTGCAAGCTGCCGACTGATGTGGGTGGCGAGAAGTGTCATCTCGGTGGTGGTGGCCGCCGAACGCATGATTGCAAATTCGTCGCCGCCAATTCTTGCGACTAAATCATTGGGCTCCACATAGGCTTTGAGCGTTTGCGCCAGAAAAAACAATGCCTTATCCCCGGCAGCATGACCAGCGCTATCATTAATCTGCTTGAAATTATCGGCATCCAGCACCATCAACCCAATCGATTCACCCGTGACCAGTGCTCTGGCTAGTCGATCTTGGCCTTGCGCAAAAAAGTGGCGACGATTCGCCAGCCCGGTTAACTCGTCTGTATGCGCCAGATAGAATAGCGTTTGATGCGCCAAATAGAGCCGGTAGGCATAATGGGCAATCAAATAAGCAATGGGTGGCACTGTCAGCGCTGGCACGGCGGTTGCGATGATATATGCCATGCTGGTATTGGTGATGCCAACAATTGTCAGACTGATCGACGTGGCCGCAAGCGAGATGCCTACTGCCATGAGCGTCACCACTGTCATGAAACCCCAGACCCGTAGAGGGGAATTTATGCGCAGGTCTAAAGAAAATTTCATAGAGTATATCAAGGCTGCCGGTGCACTAGATTCAATACCAATTCTTGAATTTATTTGTCGGCTAGAATTAGTATACTGTAATTTCTTGCTGAACAGAATTTCAAAAATATTACAAAATATATTACAGAAGACTTTTGTATAGTAAACTGGCCTTAACCAGTTATGCCAGAAATCCCTAGGGTGGCCATGAACTATCTTGATTTTGACCTCGCGATTGAAGTCATTGACTCCGCAACAGGCTCTTACCGGGCGCGGGTGCTGCACTCGCCCGCCGGTGAAGCCAGCACTGAATTTGTGTTGCCTTTTTCCGCGGTTGAATTAGAGAATTATATCCTGAAAATG
>Ga0105048_10017779_pt1 | contig 10960 bp, 9 predicted proteins | sample MAT05_FD_78382 | JGI IMG/M metagenome (GOLD analysis project Ga0105048, IMG submission 78382) | Freshwater microbial communities from Lake Fryxell liftoff mats and glacier meltwater in Antarctica - MAT-05 | ecosystem: Environmental > Aquatic > Freshwater > Ice > Liftoff microbial mat | place...
CTGATCATCAATGACGTCAGACCGAATGATGGTGTCATCTGTGTAGCCGCTCATGAAGAGCACCTTTAGATCCGCACGGCGGGCTTGTAATAGCGCGGCAATGCGCCAGCCATCTAGTTCGGGCATTACAATATCGGTAACGAGCAGGTGAATGGCACCATCATGTTGTTCGGCGAGGGCAAGCGCCTTGAGGCCGTTGGTTGCTACCAGTACCGTGTAGCCATGCGCTTCTAGGGAAAATGTAGCAATACTACGCACGTCATCATCGTCTTCCACCAAAAGGATTGTCTCATTGCCTTGTTGCACAATTTTCATGTTGTTATCGGGCAGAAGTGTTTCGCGATTGGGGGCGACAGCCGGCAAGTAGATTTTGAAGCAAGTACCAATGCCGAATTCGCTCCATACGTGAATATGACCCTCACTTTGCCGCACAATGCCAAATACGGGGGACAAGCCCAAGCCTGTCCCCTTGCCAACCTCCTTGGTGGTGAAGACTGGCTCGAAAATACACGCTTGAACTGCGGGGGTCATTCCACAGCCCGTATCGACTATGGCAAGCTCCACATAGCGCCCTGGCCGACTTTCCCCAGCGAAACTGTAGCCTGCATCCAACTCGACTTCTTGCCGGGTTATTGTCAACAAACCACCTTGGGGCATAGCATCCCGCGCATTCACCGCCACTTGCCCAAATTGGGAAACCCAACGCTGGGATTGGCTTGCAATTAATTTTTATTGGCGTGCGCTTCTTTGCTCTGGAAAGCACAAAGGGTTTGCTGGCGCAAACGGCAGCCCCGCGCCTACTTATCCCTGTGATACACATAATCTTATATAACCGGCTTCTAGCTATGTATCTATAGGAACGGCCGCGAAACTGAACTACAGTGTAGAAGGCAATACCGAAATTGCCTAGAAAATATAGATAAATATAAAGTCGGTTGAGTGTGACCTGGATACAGGATACAGTTGAAAGCAGAGGAGAAAACATGGCCAGCGGAAATTTTCAAAAGTTGTATATTGACCAACTGAAAGATCTCTACAGCGCGGAGAAGCAGTTGACCGAAGCGTTGCCCAAGATGGCAAAAGCAGCCTCTACCCCAGCGCTGCAACAGGCGTTCCACATGCACCTAGAAGAAACCAAGGTGCATGTGGAACGGATAGAACAAATTTTTACTGGGCTCGATGGTAGTCCACGCGGTAAGCGCTGTAAGGCCATGGAGGGCTTGATTGAAGAAGGCGCAGAGCTGCTTGAAGAAAAAGCCAAATGGGAACCCGAAGTCTTGGATGCCGGGTTGATTGCAGCGGCGCAACGTGTTGAACATTATGAGATTGCCGCCTATGGCACGGCTCGTACATTTGCCGAGCAACTAGGCGATACCCAGGCCATTAGCCTGCTCCAGCAGACGCTAGATGAAGAATATGCCGCCGATCAGAAGCTTACCAAGTTGGCTGTCAGTCGTGTCAACGAAGAGGCACAGGCCTAGACTTTACAGCGGCAACTGATAGAGCGGTTGCCAAGTTGTGTAGATTGACTAGACCGGTAGCGTCATCTTGACGCTACCGGTCTAGTTGCATATGCCGCCCTCGCTTGTGCGTATGATCCATCACTATCTATTTCACACGAGCAAGCGCTATAACCGATAGACACATCTATCCTCACTCGTTTCTATTCTCTACTATTATTCTGCAAGGTAAAGGAAAAATCATGAAAGCACTCTGTTGGCACGGCAAGAACGATGTCCGCGTGGATACTGTTCCTGATCCTAAAATCCAAGACCCGCATGATGTGATTGTGCGCGTCACCGCCACGGCCATTTGTGGGTCCGACCTTCATCTGTTAGATGGCTATATGCCAACGATGGAATCGGGTGATGTACTGGGCCATGAATTCATGGGCGAAGTGGTCGATGTGGGTAAAGGGAACACGAAACTAAAACTGGGAGACCGGGTTGTCGTGCCCTTTGTAATTGCCTGTGGCACCTGCTATTTCTGTCGCAAAGGCATGTTCTCGCTTTGCGACACATCCAATCCCAATGCAGAAATCGCACGTAAAGCCATGGGCCAATCGCCAGCTGGTTTGTTTGGCTTCTCGCACATGCTTGGCGGCTTTGCCGGCGGCCAGGCCGAGTATGTGCGTGTGCCATTCGCCGATGTCGGCCCTATCAAGATTTCATCTGATTTGCGCGATGAGCAAGTCCTCTTTTTGTCGGACATATTTCCCACCGGCTATATGGCTGCCGAGAATGCCGAAATTGAACCGGGGGACACAGTGGCAGTTTGGGGTTGTGGTCCGGTTGGACAATTCACAATTCAGAGCGCTTGGATGCTCGGTGCTGGGCGCGTAATTGCGATCGACCGCGTACCCGAGCGATTACAAATGGCAGTCGAAAAAGGCAAAGCAGAAATTATTAACTTTGACAAAGAAGATGTCTATGATCGCCTGATGGAGATGACAAGCGGGCGCGGGCCAGACCGTTGCATCGATGCCGTTGGCACCGAAGCGCATGGGGGCGGTAGCCTAGATGCCGTCATCGACAAAGCCAAGGCCGCCATGTATCTTGGCACCGACCGACCGCATGTGTTGCGCGAGGCGATCATGTGCTGTCGCAAGGGCGGTACGCTCTCTGTCCCAGGCGTCTACATCGGCTTTCTCGACAAGATTCCGTTTGGCGCAGCAATGAATAAAGGATTGACCATCAAAACTGGGCAAACGCATGTACAGCGCTATCTTGAGCCCCTTTTGCAGAAGATTGAAGCAGGTGCAATTGACCCCTCTTTCGTCATTACACACCGACTCAAGCTCGCTGATGCCCCCGATGCCTACAAAACTTTCCGCGATAAAGAGGATGGTTGTATCAAGGTTGTAATGACACCTTGATCCGTCTAGCGTAGTCGCGCGAACCGGTATAGGCTGTGGTCTCAAATGGCCTATACCGGATTTTTATATTCGCCTAAAACAGGTAAGCCAATTGCCAGTTTACGCACTTCTCCTCGCGGTCCCCCTCAACGCCAAAAAATGTCGAAACTCGCCCATAATCCACGCCCTTTGTGCTTCATCCGTTCGGGCCGCATCCGTTGTAGCGTCATGGTTTGCGCGCAGGATAGCGGGTTGGACTGCCCGCTACAACTTCTGTTTGTTATTCTATTTGTTATAGAAGTTACGCAGTTGCCTGGAACGCCGGTATCCCTCCGGCCTGCCACCAGCGATAGCAACGCTGCCAACTGCGTAACGCCTATGTTATATGGAACAAAGAAAGTGGAACCTCCATAGTACGGCTCCACTTTCTTTGTTCGCGCTTACTTTTATCTGCTATATCTATGGATATAACAGAGTCGCCAAGGAATATTTACAACAGAATTCACGAGGCTTTAACCAGGATATCGCGCTGCGTTGCCAAATAGCCACCATAGGCAGCGGCGGCGGCGCTGAGCAAGAGACCAACAAATGTCCAAAGTGCGGCACTCGCAACCCCGTCTGCCGCCGCCTGACCTGCTTCACGTGCCGTTTGTTCTGCATTGGCCAGGGCGGCCTGACCAGCAGCTTGCGCCTGGGCTCCCGTCTCTTGTGCCTGGGCACGGGCAGCTTGATAGGTCTGTTCCAATTCGTTTACCAGCTCTTCAGCTTCAGCTGGACTGCGTCCACCCCGTTCAACAATAAAATTAGTGAGTTCTTGTTGGTCGGCCTCGCTAAACGTTTCGCCGCCATTGGTGGCAATGCGCTGGATCAATGCTGCCAACTCTTCACGGCTTTGCGGGTCATCGGCAACTTCACTCACTGTCTCACTTAACTGTTGGGCCGTGCTGATCGTCTCACTGATGGCACCCGAAACAGCGCTTGTATCCACACCGGCTTGGTTCAAGATGCCTTCTACCTGCTGCTGCAACTCGCTCAAGTCTAGATCCCCTGTGCCCTGCACTTGATCGCCTACTGCTTGCGCAGCATTACCCGCCGCATCGGCGACAGTTGGTGCAACTGCGGCAATGCCTGTCCCAACGGCAGATAGCCCACGCCCCAAGACACGTGCCGTCCCGCCGATCAGGCCACCAACGGTTGTGGTGAGCAGATAAAATGTCAACAGCGTTGTCAGCCCCCAAGTTAACAGGCCATGAAGCAACCCATCTTGGCGGTGTGGGATACCGGCCAGACGCCCAGCCACATAACCACCTGCAAACAGCGCAATCAGCAAGCTGACGGCAAACCAGATACCCGCACCGACTCCAACACCGGAAACGGGGTTCCCTTCTGTAAGCGGGTCAATTGTGCTGGCACCAATGCCAATGCCTAGAATGCCTAGGACTAATTGCACCACTAGCGCAATCACTACCCCGGCAAAGATCGCACCCCACGAAATACGGCGCTGGACCCCTGGTTCTGGGGCACCAACTACTACATCCACGTTCTCTCGGCGTGTTGCCATAATTTATTCTCCTTTTATCTTTCGTTGATCTTTTGGTTGATCTTTTGAGGGAAATCAGAACCCCCATCATTTATAACCTATCTACATAAAAATATAAGCGCCTAAGGTATAAAACAGAGACATATATAAAGATAGATGATTGTAACGTTGGCCGTATAGAGTACAAGCACATTATCTGCGCTGCTAGGCTCAACGGTACGAAAACTCTGCTCGTAGTCGTCCTCTAGCACCTCTACACTTACTGGTTCAAACAAAAATGTACCAATCTGCTGAGATGCAGGAGCGCTAATCGGGGCATCGGCAAGAAGCCTGGTAGTATCAATCTGCACGGTAACAGGAATAGTCAACTGATAAAGTTGGTCACCGACGAGTAGCTCAACTGTCGCCTTTGCTTCCTTCCACACCAATAATAATCGGCTCATTGTTCCCTTCGGAATCCTGAGCGGTAGCAGGAATAGAACCAGTTATAGAGAACAATAGCAAGACCGAGATATGTCAGTACTTGTCGCATAGGGGAGTCCTTTCACAATTTGAGGAGGTAAGGGATTGGTTATTAAAGGGCTTCTCTATTACAAGCACAAACCTTTTGATGGAAACCAACATTTTGCTTACTCTTTGTTTGTGTAGGAATCCCTAACTGCCTTCCACCGCTTCGCTACCATTCAGGTTGACAAGCTCCGTAGCACGTAGATCCCTAGCCAATAACACTAACACGACAGCCCGTTCCCGCTCTGTCTGACAAGCGTCCAACAGCTCCAAAACCTCGACTACTGTTAGATAGTTGGGTTGCAACTTGTCACATTGCGGTAAGCCCACCTTGGCCATTGGGCTTTTATCAAGCAACTCTTCTTTACCGCAGAAGGTGAGAAAGGCGCAGATTGCCCTGGCACAAGTGTGGATGGTGTGACTGGATAGTTCTTTTTTTGAAGATGGATATAATACAGCCGAATGTGAGTAGGGCAATGGCGTTGCTGGGGTAAATATGCTGCGCGGCGAGGAAACGCAAAAAGCGCCCAGCCGGTGCCGATAATGGTCCAGGGTGCGCGCTGTGCTGTCCAACGGCTTGATTCGCCGTCTCGGATAAAACTATTATAGGCTTCAGTAACTGTGGGAAGCCAGCGTTCTAGCCTCGTAATAACTCCTGGAAACGATTGAAGTTATTACACTATGTTTGGGGACACTACAGGTGTGCAAGCCGTCCTTCAAGTACCCTCGGTGGGAATCGAACCCACGCACCTGGCTTCGGAGGCCAGTGCTCTATCCACTGAGCTACGAGGGCGAACTTGCGCTTGCTACCCTCTGTTTATACCATAGCTTCTCCTGTTGAGCAAATTGTTTGGCCGTCTCGGATCGAGGTTGCGCCATCGGCTGTCTGGGCAAATGGCCGATTCTGAGAAAGACCCTTTTCGCCGTGTGTCTGGCACGCGTGTATAATGAGCGCATGTATTTGGATCGAACCTATCGTCCACGCCGCCGTACACGCGGTTTGGGGCGGCTCTGGCCACTAATTTTTATTGCCTTACTGGGCGTGATTTTGTATGAGGAGCAACCGCGCTGGTTGATCGCGCAAAGCCCGCTGCCCACACCCACGCCCACCCGCAGCGCCATCTTTTTTCAAGCGTCGGCAGAGAGTGCGTTGCGCGCCAACAACTATGAGGCCGCCTTTCGCGCCTATGCCGAAATGAGCCGGTTGGAGCCCACCAATCCCGACAGCTTTATTGCCCTGTCTGAGCTGCATTTGATGTTTCAGGATACCGAGCAAGCTTTGCAAGCCGCACAGCGCGCCGTAGGTGTTGCACCCAATGATCCCGATGCCTTGGCGGCGCGGGCGCGGGCCCTCAATTGGGAAAATGAAAACGACGATGCGGCGATCGATGCCTTTGACGCATTGGAGATCGACCCCGAGCATGTGCGCACCTTAGCCGTGCTCAGCGAAATCTATACCGACATTGGCAACCGCGATATTGCCGAGAATTATATCAATCAAGCCTTAGCGCTTGATCCTACAGATATATTGGCCTTGCGCAATCGGGCCTATCTGTTGGAGCAGCGCGGTGACTATGAAGCCGCAGTCGCGGCCTATGAAGCGGCAATTGCCGCCGCGCCCCATCGCTTTGATCTCTATATTGAGTTTGGTCGCCTGTTGCGCGTGGGCTTGGGCAATTTTGATCAGGCCGTCGAAGTCTATCGGGCTGCGGTAAAAGTCTACGAAGCGCCGATTACGTTGGATGCGCTGGGTGATGGCCTCTACAATAATGGTGATCACTTGCAGGCTGTGCGCGAATTGCGCAAAGCGATTGAGCTTGATCCCACCTTTGGGCTTGCGCAGATTCATCTGGGTATGGCGCTCTATGCCCGGCGCAATTATGAAGATGCCGCGACGCATCTGGAAATCGGCTTGCGACTGGTCGGTGATGATGCGCGGGTTGAGCAGATCTATACCGCCGGCCTCGCCTATGTCTACAAAGAACCGCGCGAATGTGAGAAAGCGATCCCGTGGCTGCAAAAAGCGTTAGAACTGGATACCACCAGTTCGCCGGCCCTTGATGGCATGGCGCGCTGTAGTCAACCCTAGAATCGACAGTTGTTCACCGTTACCCAACGCTTATGACGCTGAAACGCACACGCCTAAAATCAGAATTACCCCAAACTGCGCGCCGGCGCGCCCCAGGCAAGGGCCACCTGCCACCGCCACCAGCCAAGGTGGATCAGGATGGCGCGGCGGCGGGGACGAAGGGGGAAAGCAGCCGTGTTGCACCCCTCACCACGACCAGCAAGCGCCGTTTACAGCGCCGCATTCCGCAACTTGCCGTCCTCCAAGAACCCATCCAAGCCAGTGTGCGCAAGGTCTTTGATCTACGGCGCTTTCTGTTTGTGATTGCCATGACCGTGGGCGTGCTCTTGCTGCCCCAGCCCGAAGGCTTGGCCCCCGAAGGCCAACGTGCGCTAGCTCTGTTTATCTTTACGGGCTTAATTTTGGCCTTAGAGCCTGCGCCTTTGCCAATTGCGGCGCTGATGGTGCCTGTCGCCCAGATTGCACTGGGGATCGATGAAGCTACAATTGCCTTTGCGCCTTTTGGCAGCCCCGTACTCTTTCTGATTTTGGGAAGCTTGTTTCTGGCCGAGGCGCTGCGTAAGCATGGATTGACGCGGCGGCTGGCGCTCTATGCGATCCTGCATAGCAAAGGCGATTTTCGGCTGTTGGTCCTGGGCTTAATGTTGATTACTGGGTTTCTGAGCATGTGGGTGCTCAACACCGCCACCACGGCGGTGTTGATTCCTGTGGCGATTACGATTGCCCAGCGCGTTCAGCGCCAAGAAGTGGCGCAACGGGCCCTCACCATTCTGATCCTGTGCATTGTCTATAGTGCGAGTATTGGCGGGATTGCCACAATTATGGGCAGTGGCGAAAATGCGATTGCCAGTGGCTTGCTGGCCCAGAGTATGAGCCAGGGCTTTGGTTTTGGCGATTGGATGATCTATGGTTTGCCAATTATCTTGATCTTGCTGCCGTTGAGCTGGTTTCTCCTATTTTTGGCTTTACCCGTGCCCCCAATTGTGATCGATACTGAGCCCGTGTCCAAGGAATTGGAACGTACGGGTGGCTTGACAGGAGCAGAACGGGAGATTCTGTTGGTATTAGGTGTTTCGGTTACCTTATGGGTGGCTGGCAGCAGTATTGAGCAGTGGTTGAACTTGCCCGAATCCTTGTTGAGCAGCGCTGTCGTGGCGATTGGCGCGGTTGCCTTTTTATCGGTCGAGGAAATTGTGGACTGGAACGATCTCAAAGGGGTAAACTGGGGGGTCTTTTTCGTGATTGGGGCCGGTCTCACCCTGGGTGAAGCGCTGAATTCGACTGGCGCAAGTTTGTGGTTTGCCAATCTGCTCGCGCCGCTCTTGCAATCGCTGCCCTATATCTTGATCTTGTTGGCCCTGATCGTGATTGGGTTTATTTTTACCCAGTTTATGAACAATGTGACGTTGGGTGCCATTCTGGCTCCGATTCTGATTACCCTGGGTGAAGCCAGCGGCATTCCGCCCGTGCGCTTGCTGATTCCTACGATCTTCGCCATTGCGCTGGCCTATATGTTGCCCAGCGCCAGCGCCCGCATGACTCTGGCGGCGGTCACCGGTGCCATTGACCCCAAGGATATGGTGCGCGCTGGGTTGATTGTGGGCATTCCTTCGGCCCTGGTGATTCTCTGTTTCTTTTACCTGGCAAGCTTGTTTGGTTTGATTTAAGCTCAACCCGGTAACCCAGTGTTATTGATCGCTGTCTTGGCTGGTCGTAGCTGCTTTGTCTGCTACCTGTCGCTATTGAAACAAGGAGAAGCTTATGCGCATCTGGTTAATTGGCGCTGATCAAAAAGGTACCGAAGCGCTGCGTCAATTGCAAAAGAATGCCAATTTCGAAGTGATTGTGAGCGACTCGATCGAGCAGCCCAAGGCGGTGACCGAGGGGGTCATTGCCAAGGTGGATTATGTGGAGCAGGTTTCGTCGGTCAATGTAAATAAGCTAGCGCGGCGCATCCGGCCTGATTTAATTTTGATTGATCCAAGTGCTGGGCAACGCAACATTGGTCGCGTCACTGGCGGCAGCGCTTTTTCCGAGGCGCTCCTAAACGAACTGATAACCGTCAGCGAATACGCCTGTTTGTTGTTATAGTGTCTATGCTCAACCATGCCCAAACAGATCAGCCCTAAACAAATGAGAATCGGGAACCGATCGTATGATTGATTGGAATGTCTATCAGCAGGGAACGCCCCATAATCTTGGCCTCTATCGGCTGGACGGCTTCAGTGGCAATCGCCAACAGCTGCTTACGCTGCACGCGTGGATGACGGGTGGCGATGATCTGCCCGCCATTGCGATTAGCGGTGAGCAAGGCAATGGCAAAAGTACATTGGCGACTGCTGCGGCCTGGAATCTTTTTCATCACTTCAGCGACGGCATTGTCCGCGTCAGCGCCGCCGGTGCTAACCGTTTTCGGCTCTATGATGTGGTGCGTACCATGGATAGTGTGCTGGGCACCGAATTAACCCGCACCTCGGAAGATCGCTGGGGCATTACCATTCTGGAGCAACTCTATCGCCGCCGCCGCCTGCTGATGATCGACAAGCTGGCCGGCGCCACCGAAGAGGAACTAGCCACCTTGGTCAGCATCATCAGCCATCTGCACGAGTCCGAGGGCATGTCGCGTATTTTGTTGATTGATCGCAATTTTAGCCCACGCATTGCCGACCTGGTCCAGCATCAACATATTCATCTCGATGGGTTAGCACGCACCGATCTGCCTGAATTTATCGAACGGCGCGCACCAGATGCGGTCAAGGCTACCGCGCTGGCCAATCAGGATGAAATCTATCGTCTGACGGCAGGGCGGCCGTTGGGCTTGCGCTTGTTGTTGGGCTTACTTTTAGATTTTGAATTGCGCGATCTTGTGCCCATGATCGATGAGCAGGAAGATGCCCAAGGCATGGTTGAAGTGAAAAATCTGGTGGCCTTTGCCGTAGAAAACTTTGCAGTCTTTAACCCCCAGATTGGCCCTTTACTCGAACGTCTGGTCAGCGCTGCCGGTGGTGCATCGCTGACCGCCCTGCGCGAACTTTTTTGGCAAGATTTGGGCACCGCAACCGAGTTGGAAGAATCGATTACAGCGCTTTCTGCACGGGGGCTGCTGGACTATGATCTCTATCGCCAACGCGTGGTGTTGCACCCGCTGATTCGCAACTATTTGGAGCAGAACGCGGTCATGCTGGGCGAAGAATGGGAGCGCAGCCATGCCCAATATTATCTGCAATTTGCCCAGCGCTATGTCACCATGCCCCTCGAACGCTGGCGCGAAGTGGATGGTGAGTGGGGTAATATCTATCGCGGGGCAGATTGGTGTCAACAGCGTGTGCTGCGGCTCTGGCAGAGTGCGCCGCTGACGCTATTGGAAAAGCAGATTGCCGAACAGCGGCCACTGGCCATTCCACCTGACGAACCATTGGTTAATACGGATTTACGGCTTGCCCGCGACTATGGCGTCGCTTTGGCCCATTATGCGTTTTGGCGGCATCCGCCGGGCAGCGTAGACTGGATCGCGACCGGCGCGGTGGCGGCGCTGGGGCTCAGCGATTTGCGCGACTATGCCTGGCTGCAAATGAATATTGGCCGCCAACTTTTTTTCACTGGCGCGCTGGCCGACGCGATCCGCTGGTTAGAGCGGGCGCAGACCATTTTTGACGAACGCGATCTGCTTATGGAGTTGGCCTATGTCCTGACGGATCTGGGCACCTCCTATCGCATCCGCGGCGAGCCGCGCCGCGCACTGGCCTATTTCCACGCCACCTTTGATGCCGTAGCGCAACTGGGCGATCAGCGCGCGCTGGCCACGGCCTACATGAATTTGGGCAGCGCCCATTATAGCCTCAACAATTATGAGCGCGCGCTGCAAGAAAATCGCAAAACGCTGCGCATTGCCGTACGTCTGGAAGATGATCACCTGGCGGGTAGTGCCTATAATAATATGGGGCTGGCGATGGAAGGGATGGAGCAGTTC
>Ga0105048_10017781_pt1 | contig 10959 bp, 13 predicted proteins | sample MAT05_FD_78382 | JGI IMG/M metagenome (GOLD analysis project Ga0105048, IMG submission 78382) | Freshwater microbial communities from Lake Fryxell liftoff mats and glacier meltwater in Antarctica - MAT-05 | ecosystem: Environmental > Aquatic > Freshwater > Ice > Liftoff microbial mat | place...
GCCTGCCCGACCGCCGCGACGAGCTCGCCGGGTCGCTCGCGGCGCGTGATCGCACCGTCGGGCCGGTGAGCCCCGAGGTGCGCTCGCCGATGCCGGGCACCGTCGTCGCGGTGCACGCCGCGACCGGCGACCCCGTCGCACGCGGGCAGCGCCTGCTCACGGTCGAGGCGATGAAGATGGAGCACACCCTGCTCGCCCCGGTCGACGGAACCGTCACCATCACCGTGCGCGACGGCGCGATCGTGCGCCTCGACGAGGTAGTCGCGACCGTCGCCGAGCCGCAGCCGGCCCCCGACCCACAGCAAGCACCAGAGCACCAGCCGGTGCCCGACGCACCCGTCGGCGGCACCGCATCCACCACCGACGACGCCCCATCCGGGCCGGTCGGGATCGTCCACAGCGAGGAGACAGCATGAGCTACCAATTGAGCGACGACCACCTGAGGATCCAGGCCGAGGTGCGCGACTTCGCCGACACCGTCGTCGCGCCGGCCGCCTACGAGTACGACACGAAGCGCACCCTCCCCTACGGCATCATCGCGCAGATGGGGGAGATGGGGCTCTTCGGACTGCCGTTCCCGGTGGAGTACGGGGGAGGGGGCAAGGACTACCTGTCGCTGTGCCTCGCCGTCGAGGAACTGGCCCGCGTCGATCAGAGCATCGCCGTCACCCTCGAGGCCGGCGTCGGCCTCGGCGCGATGCCCGTGTACCGCAGTGGCTCGGAGGAGCAGAAGCTCGAGTGGCTGCCGCGGCTCGCGAGCGGCTCGGCGCTCGCCGCCTTCGGGCTGACCGAGGCGGAGGCCGGATCGGATGCCGCAGGCACCCAGACGACCGCGACGCTCGACGGCGGGCAGTGGGTGATCAACGGCACGAAACAGTTCATCACCAACTCCGGCACCGACATCACGAGGCTCCTCACCGTGACCGCCGTCACCGGCGAGTCCGTACGCCCCGATGGGTCGATCAAGAAGGAGCTCTCGGCGATTCTCGTGCCGACACCGATCGCCGGCCTCACCGTTGAGCCCGCCTACGACAAGGTCGGCTGGCACACGTCCGACACGCATCCGCTCACCCTGCGCGACGTGCGCGTGCCCGAGGCGAACCTGCTCGGGGAGCGCGGCCGCGGGTTTGCGAACTTCGTCGCGACCCTCGACGAGGGCCGCATCGCGTTCGCGGCGCTCTGCACCGGGGCGGCACAGGGGTGCCTCGACGAGGCGATCAGGTACGCCGCCAGCCGCAACGTGTTCGGCCGCCCGATCGGATCGAACCAGCACATCGCCTTCACCCTCGCGCGGATGCAGGCGCGGGTGCACACGGCACGACTCGCCTACTACGACGCCGTCGCGCGCATGATGCGGGGGGAGAGCTTCAAAATGGAGGCATCGATCGCGAAGATGGTCGGCAGCGAGGCCGCGATGGACAACGCGCGGGCCGCGACGCAGATCTTCGGCGGCTACGGGTTCATGAACGAGAATCCGGTCGCCCGGCACTACCGCGATTCGAAGGTGCTCGAGATCGGCGAGGGAACGACCGAGGTGCAGCTCATGGTCATCTCGCGCGCCCTCGGGTTCCAGGGATCGTAAGGACCCCGTGACATCGCGAGAGCCGGTCGACCAGCGCGGCCTCTACTTCGAGGAGTTCCGCCTCGACGCCGTGTACCGGCACAGCCCGGGACGCACGGTCACCGAGTCCGACAACGTGCTGTTCACGACGATGACGATGAACACCCAGGGGCTGCACCTCGACGCGGAGTTCGCGGCGGGCCAGCCGTTCGGCCAGCGCCTCGTGAACTCGATGCTCACCCTCGCGACCATTGTCGGTGCCTCCGTCGCGCAGCTCACCCAGCGCACGATCGTGGCGAACCTCGGATTCGGGAGGGTCGCGTTTCCGCATCCGCTGTTCCACGGCGACACGCTGTACTCCGAGACGATCGTCACGGCCAAGCGGCTCTCGGCGTCGAGGCCCGGCCAAGGGGTCGTCACCCTCGAGCACACGGGGCGCAACCAGCACGGCGTGGTGGTCGCGACGGCCGAGCGGTCGACCCTCGTCTGGTGCGAGGGGGCACGGCCGTGAGCTTCCTGCCCGGCCCGTCGCTGCTGTTCTGCCCCGCCGACCGTCCCGACCGGTACGACAAGGCCGCAGACCGGGCGGATGCCGTGATCCTCGATCTCGAGGATGCCGTCGCGCCAGCCAGGCGCGGGTTCGCCAGGGAGGCGCTCGCCGCGCATCCGCTCGACCCGGCACGCACCATCGTGCGGGTGAACGCGACGTCGTCGCCCGAGTTCGCTGCGGACCTTGCGGCGCTTCGGCGCACCGCCTACCGCACCGTGATGGTGCCGAAGGCGGAGGGCGCGGAGGGTCTGGACCGTCTCGACGGGTACAACGTCATCGCGCTGTGCGAGACGGCCGCGGGGATCGTCGCCGCGCGCGAGATCGCGGCGCACCCCCTCGTCATCGCGCTCATGTGGGGGGCGGAGGACCTCGTGGCCTCGCTCGGAGGCACCTCGAGCAGGCGTGCCGAGGGCCGCTACCGCGACGTGGCGCGGCAGGCCAGGTCCATGGTGCTGCTCGCCGCCGCCGCAGCCGGTGTCGCGGCGATCGACGCGGTGCACCTCGACATCGCCGACCTCGCGGGTCTCGCCGACGAGGCGGACGACGCCGCCGCGAGCGGTTTTCGTGCGGTCGCCTGCATCCACCCCGGGCAGGTCGAGGTGATCCGCTCGGCCTATCGCCCGAGCGAGGCGCGTGTGGAGGAGGCGCGAGCGCTGCTCGAGGCAGCGGAGGGCAGTGACGGGGTCTTCCGCTTTCGTGGGCGGATGATCGACGGGCCCCTGCTCGCGCAGGCCGCCGAGCTGGTGCGCCGCGCGGGCCCGCGGGGGACGTGACCGCCTGCTCGCGCGACGCCGGGCGGATGCCTAGTGCGCGGGAGTCTCCGATGTGGCAAAGAACTGTGCCCGACCCAGAACGTGGTCGAGGAAGTTGAACCCGAGCACGGCCGGAGTGCTGGTCGGCTCGAGTTCCAGCGACTCGACGTCGAGCGCGGTCAGGGTGAAGAAGTAGCGGTGCGAACCGTGACCGGCGGGAGGAGCCGCGCCGAGGAACCGAGTCAGGCCGAGCTCGTTCGGGAGCGTTATCGCGCCCTCGGGAAGCTCGCCGCCCGCACGGTCTCCGGCCCCGGCCGGCAGGCCCGTCAGCGTCGCCGGAAGGTTGTAGACGGCCCAGTGCCAGAAGCCGCTGCCGGTGGGCGCATCCGGATCGTAGACGGTGAGGGCGAGGCTCTTCGTCCCCTCGGGAACGCCGCTCCACGAAAGGGCTGGTGACCGGTCCTCGCCCCCGGCGCCGGCGATGCCGGAGCGCGCCCACAGGGGCAGCTCGTCCCCTGCCTCGACATCGGGAGACTCGAGGGTGAAGTGTTTCACCTCTGGCAGGTTCCAGTTGGGGTCGTTCATTGGGAAGAGCCTCTCTATCGTGGTGCTCCTGTCTACCGCACCGACTCTGACAGCGAGCCAACGCGAGCGGAATTCCGACCCTGTCAAGGTGTTGGGCACGCCTCCCGGTGTCCGTACGATTCTGCTCAGACGAGGAGCACAGCATGGAGAGACCCCCGACCTCCAACCATGAAACGGCCTCGAACCGTCACACGGCTCCGAACCGTGAAGCGGCCTCGAACCGTACAGCGACATCGAACAGCACAGCGATGCCGGACGACGCCGCGTCGCCGGCGTCCGCCAGCCACGGCGCTGCGAACGTGACAGGCGGGTTCCCGGTGGCCATCGACGGGAGCACGTTCGGCTGGACGGCGGGGCTCGACGAGACCATGCGCATACTCACGGGGTTCGCCGACGCGGGAGGCCGTCTCGTCTGCACCGCCGACCACTACGCCGGCGGACGCAGCGAGGTCATGATCGGCCGTTGGCTCTCCACCCTGCGCGACAGGTCGCAGGCGATCGTGGCGACCAAGATCGGCCGCCATCCTGACTCGACCGGGCTCAGCGCCCGTTCGATAGTGCGCGCTACTGAGGCCTCCCTCTACCGGCTCGCCACCGACTACATCGACATTCTGTCGTTCGACGGCGAGCATCCGGAGACTCCGATCGACGAGAGCCTCGAGGCGGTGGATGCGCTGCGGCGCGCGGGCAAGGTGCGCTACCTCGCGGCATCGGGCTATCGCGCCGAGCGCATCGCCGAAGTCGCGGACTTCGCCGCGGCCGCTGCGTACCCCGTGTTCCGGGCCGTGATCGCCGAATACAACCTGCTTTGCGCGGCGCAGTTCGAGACCGAGCTGGCGCCGGTTCTCCGACGGCTGGGAATCGACGCGATCACCCGGTTCCCCCTCGCCGGCGGCCTGCTGGGCGACGATGAGCGGCCGGGCGAGCCTCCCCACGACTACCGCACCCGCGGGGCCGACCGGCCCAGCCGTCGCGCGGCCAGTGTCCGCCGCGCGCTGCGCCGGGTCGCGGACGAGCGCGGTCTGCGTATGCGGCAGGTCGCCCTCGCGTGGGTACTCTGCCATCCGGGGGTCGCGTCGGTAATGGTGCAGGCGCGGGATGTCGACGAGCTCGACGGTCTGCTCGAGGCCGTGCCGGTGCGGCTGACCCGGCATGATCTGTCCGCGTTGAACAAGGTCGCCGCATGAACGCCGGTCGTGGTGACGAGCTGACGGTGGCAGAGCCGACGGGACCGCGCGCGGCAGCTCCGGTGTCTCCGCGTGCGCTGCCCGGCCCAGCTGATCCCCTGCTCGACCTGCGCCTGGCCTCGCTCCGCGAGGAGCAGCCGCGGGAATCCAGCCCCGTCACCGGCCCGATCCCCCTGCGGCGCCGGCGGATCGGCGACTCGTCGCTTCTCGTATTCCCCGTCGCGATCAACGGCACCGGCTTCGGCCGCACGATCGATGCGGTGAGCGCGGGCGGCATCCTCGACGCCTATCGCGGCTTCGGTGGCAACTTCATCGATACCTCGAGCGCCGCGGCGGGGGGCCGGAGCGAGAGCATCATCGGCGACTGGATGAGGTCCCGCCGCGCGAGGTCCGACGTCGTGATTGCCACGCGGGTGGGCTCCGGCGCCGGCAGCCCGGGGGTCAGCCAGGCAGCGATCACCACGGCGGTCGATCGCTGCCTCGAGCGGTTGGGCACCGACCACGTCGACCTGCTCTACCTCGACACCGACGACCCCTCTGTGTCGTTCGAGGAGACGCTGCTGGCCGTCGACGCCCTCATCGGGGCGGGCAAGGTGAGATTCTTCGGGCTGGCCGCGCACGCGGAGAACCGCCTCGTCGAGGCCCGCGTGATCACCGCCCAGCTCGGCGTGCCCCCGGTCGTCGCCCTCCAGGTGCACTACAGCCTGCTGCGCCGGGACCTGTTCGAGGGAACCCTGGCCGGCGTCGTCGCCGAGCAGGGGCTGGGGGTCACCGCGCGGTTCCCGCTCGGCGCCGGGTTCCTCGGCGGAAAATACCGGTCCGCGGTCGACCTCGCGGCCTGCCCGCGGGGGCGTTCGGCTGTGACGCCCCCGACCAGGCGGCGGCTCAGGGTGCTCGCCGTGCTCAGCCAGATTGCGCGGGAGCGCCACGTCGCACCCGCGACGGTCGCTCTAGCCTGGCTTCTCTCGAAGCCCCGCGTCGTCGCGCCGGTGCCGGGGGTATCCGGCCCGGAGCAGGTGCTCGACCTCGTCGCCGCGCCGTCGGTGCAGCTGACGCGCCACGAGGTGGCGGCTCTCGACCGCGTGTCGTCCTGACGGAGCGGCTCAGACGGCCGTCTCGCTGAGGATGCGGGCGCCGACACGCTGCAGAGCCGCAGTGGCCGACACGGGGTCGCCTGCGTAGGCACCGGTCATGGCGCCGTCGCGCGCGAGGATGAACTCGTCGGCGGCGTCCCCCGGAAGTGGATGCCCCGCCTGGCGCAGTAGCCCGGTCAGTCTCGAGGTGTACCAGTCCCGGTGGGACGACACGATCTCTCGCACCGGGTGCCGCGAGTCGGCGAATTCCGCGGCCGCGTTGATGAAGGCACAGCCACGGAACCCGGCGGAGTGGGTCTCCGCGGAGATCTCGTCGATGAGGGCCAGCACGGCCTCTTCCGGTCCCGCTGCGGTGTCGACGATGCCGTCGAGCTGGGCCTCCACCTCGGCGTGCTGCGCTCGCAGGTAGTCGAGGATGAGACGGTCCTTCGAGCCATAGTGCTTGTAGAAGGTGGCCTTCGTCACCGACGAGGCGCTGATCAGCTTGTCGACACCGACCGAGTGGATGCCCTCCCGGTAGAAGAGGCGATCGGCGGTCTCGAGGATGCGCTGCTTGGCTCCGGTATGAGCCGGCCCGGTCGGGGGCACGAGATCACGCTGTGCCGACGGATCTATCTCAACGATCGGCACAGCGTGACTCCCTCGGGCTAGATGTCCTCAAGTCCCTTGAGGCAGCGCACCGGATTCGGGGGCGATCCGGTGATGTTGCACCGCGAGATTCGGGTTCGCGGCCTGTTACTGGTTGTGCCGTCCGGGGGGTGACGGCACATCATCACGCTAACAGCTTCTGTGGGACAGACAAGTCTGTTTGTCCTCCCGTCGGTCCAACGGCCTACCCCCAGTTCGCGGGGTACCCCGCTCCCTACGGCCGGTGGAACCTCACGTAGGATCGTGACAATGAATGGAGCAGTGCAGCTACCCCACGGAGTCCCGGAGACATCTTTTACGGCATCCGGCGATGCCCTCGTTCGACGATCGGTGCTGCCGAGCGGGGTGCGCATCCTCAGCGAGAGGGTGCCAGGCGCGCGGAGCGCGACGATCGGGTACTGGGTCGCCGTCGGATCGCGTGACGAGAAGGCCGGCACCTTCGGATCGACCCACTTCCTGGAACACCTCCTCTTCAAGGGCACCTCGAGTCGCAGCGCCCTCGAGATCGCCGTCAGCTTCGACGCCGTCGGCGGCGAGCACAACGCGATGACCGCGAAAGAGTACACCTGCTACTACGCGCGGGTGCAGGACCGGGACCTCCCGATGGCTGTCGACGTCATCGCGGACATGCTCACGTCGTCGCTACTGGACCCCGACGAGTTCGAGACCGAACGCGGCGTCATCCTCGAAGAGCTCGCCATGGCCGACGACGACCCCTCCGATGTCGCGGGAGAGCGGCTCTTCGAGGCCGTATTCGGGGATCACCCGCTCGGGCGCCCCATCGGCGGCAGCCCCGAGACGATCGCCGCCGCCACCCGGACCGCCGTCTGGGAGCACTATCGCGAGAACTATCGGGCGCAGGACCTGGTGATCACCGTGGCCGGCGCGGTCGACCACGACGAGCTCGTCGCGGGAGTCGAGCGCGCGCTCGTAGCCGCCGGGTGGGACCTGTCGGTTCAGGCCTGTCCCGTCGAGCGGCGCAGTGCGACCCGCGACGTGATCGAGCGCGCCTCGCCGCTCGTCGTCGTGCAGCGGCCGATCGAGCAGGCGAACGTGCTGCTGGGGGTCGGCGGCATCGCCGCAGGCGATGAGCGCCGCTCCGCAATGGCCGTTCTCAATTCGGTATTCGGCGGCGGAGTATCCTCCCGCCTCTTCCAGGAGGTGCGCGAGAAGCGCGGGCTCGCATACTCCGTCTACTCCTTCTCGCCGAGCTACTCCGATGCGGGCCTGTTCGGGATCTACGCGGGATGCTCACCGGCGAAGCTCGAGCAGGTGTCGGAGCTCATGCTCTCCGAATTCAGGCTCCTCGCCGACAAGGGCATCACCCCGGACGAGTTGAAGCGGGCCGTCGGGCAGCTGAGCGGGGCATCCGCCCTCGCCCTGGAGGACTCCGACACCCGAATGTCCCGGCTCGGCCGCGCCGAGATCACCCTCGGCGAGTTCTCCGACCTCGACGAGTCGCTGCGGCGTCTCGCGCTCGTGACCCTCGACGACGTTCAGGACCTCGCAGCGCAGCTCGTCTCGCGGCCGCTGACCATCGCCGCCGTCGGCACGATCGACGAGTCGATCCTCGCCGGGTTCGCGACCCACGCTCGGAAGGCCTGATGTCGCACTTCCTCTACCTCGTTCGCCACGGCGAACAGCGCGATGCCGAGCACGGGATGCCGGACGGCCCGCTCTCGGCGCGCGGCGAACGCCAGTCGTTGGCCATTGCGCATCGCCTGGGCGGTGTGCCGTTCACCGGGGCATGGCACTCCCCGCTCGAGGGTCCCACCGCGACGGCCGGCATCATGACCTCGAGCATGCTCAGCCTGCACTCAGAGCCGTCGGCGCTGCTGTTCGACTGCATTCCGTCTGGGGCAACACCCGACATGCCGTCGGCATTCCGGCCCTTCTTCGGATCGGTCACCGACGCGCAGGTCGAGGCGGGCGAGGCCCAGATGACCGACGCCGCGGCCGAGTGGCTGACGCCGTCGCGCGACGACCGGCACACCCTGCTGATCACCCACAACTTCGTGATCGCGTGGTTCGTGCGGGAGGTGTTCGCGGCGCCCGCGTGGCGATGGATGGGCACCAACCAGGCCAACTGCGGGCTGACCATCATCCGGGTGCGCTCGGTCAAGTCGCCCGAGCTCATCACCCATAACGACCTTGCACACCTGCCTGCCGAGCTGCGTACGGGACTGCCCGTTCCGCAGCCGCTCTGAGCCGCACCCCAGACCGTCGACGCGGAACCGGACCACCCGGTTCCGGGAGGAGCACACCAATGGACAGCACCGAACTCCGAATGCAGCAGCAGCCGCTCAAGGCCCTGTACAAGGACGATCCGACCGCCGCTCTGGTGACGCTGCGCGCCGACGGAGTCGTCGGCGGCGAGGGGATCACGTGCTCGGTACAGACCGGTCGCGCGATGGTCGAGGCCGGGCTGCACCCCGCCACCGGGGGAGACGGGCTCTCACTGTGCTCGGGCGACATGCTGCTGCAGGCGCTCGTGGCCTGCTCTGGCGTCACCCTCCAGGCGGTCGCGACGGCCCTCGAGATCACCATCGCGGGAGGCTCGATCACGGCGGAGGGCGACCTCGACTTCCGCGGCACACTCGGTGTCGACAAGGAGGCTCCGGTCGGATTCCGCCGAATCCGCCTGAATTTCGACCTCGACACGACGGCGACCGAGGAGCAGCTCGCGAGCCTGCTCAAGCTCACCGAGCGCTACTGCGTCGTGTACCAGACCCTCGCGACCCCGCCGGAGCTCAGCGTGAGCATCTCCTGACGCCTCCCGCCGATCGCCGTGCCGGTCACTCGAGCTCGGTCGTGAGGTTCTTCGCGAACCAGTGCGTCGCGTTCGGGTTGGCGTTGTAGGCGGGCACCTCGACGAAACCGCTGCTGCGGTAGAGGCCGGATGCGGCCGCCAGCGCGGAGTTGGTGTCGAGCACGAGTTCGCTCGCACCGAAGGCCAGCGCGCGCGCCTCGAGCTCCTGGAGCAGGTCGCGTCCGACGCCCCTGCCCCGCAGGTGCGGTTGCACCCACAGGTGCTTGACCTCGAACCGGGTCACGCCCGCCGAGTGGGAGAGCAGTCTCACGCCCCCGCAGCCGACGTCGGCCGGTGCGCCATCCACGGCCTCGCCCTCGACGAGAAGAAACACCCCGCGCGGTGGAAGGAAGTCCGCCGGCGACGGGAGGGTGGTTCGATAGATGCCCATGGCCGCCGGGAATGTCGCGGCGCGGCTCGAGAAGTACTCGGTGAGGAGGCTCGCAGCGGCATCATCCGTCACCGGCGCCTCGCGGTAGCTGACCATTGCCCCAGCCTAGGGGCGTCGCGGTGCCGGGACCGCGACCGGTGCGTCTTGGTAGATTGGGCCCATGACAACCAAGGTCGCCGTGATCGGCGCTACCGGCAGGATGGGCCAGCTCGTCTCCCGCATCATCGGCGCGGCCGACGACTTCGAGCTCGTCGCCGAACTCGACTCGCGCGCCCCGCTCGAGGACATGCTCGCCGCCGACCTGGCGGTCGACGTCACCCTTCCCGGCGTCAGCCAGAAAGTCGTCGACTACGCCATCGCGAACGGGCTGAGCGTTCTCGTCGGCACGAGCGGGTGGTCGAGCGAGCGCATCGCCTCCCTCGAGAGCCGTCTGTCGGGCAATGACGCGGTCGGCGTTGTCATCATCCCCAACTTCTCGATCGGCTCGGTGCTCGCGAGCACGTTCGCGACGATGGCCGCCAGGTTCTACGACTCGATCGAGATCGTCGAGACGCACCACGCCTCCAAGGTCGACTCGCCCTCGGGGACCGCCGTGCGCACCGCCGAGCTCATGAGCGCCGCCCGCGGACGGAGGGGCCCCGTCGTCGCCCCGCATACCGACCAGCGCGCCAGGGGCCAGCAGGTCGCGAGCATTCCCATCCACAGCCTGCGCCTGCGCGGAGTCGTCGCCAAGCAGGACGTGGTATTCGGCGGCAACGGCGAGGTGCTGACCCTCAGCCACGAGACCATTGCCCCGAGCTCCTATGAGGCGGGGATCCTGCTCGCGCTGCGCGCGGCGAGCACGGCCCGCGGCGTCACCGTCGGCCTCGATAGGCTCATCGACCTCACCAGCGGCCAGCAGACGTGACCGCCCGGATCGGGGCCGCGCTCATGGCGCTCCTCCTGCTTCTCTATCTGGGCGTCGTCGCCCAGCTCGCGTTCCGCCTGATCGCCGCCGACGACGCCGTCGCGCGCGGGCTCGGCATCGCGCTGCTGGTGCTTCCGCTGCTCGGATTCTGGGCGCTCATCGCCGAGATGCTCTTCGGCCTGCGCAGCCAGCGGCTCGGCCGCATCGTCGCCGGCGAGGGAGGGCTCCCGGCCGACTCGCTGCCGCTGCGCCCGAGCGGCCGCCCTGTGCGCAGTGCCGCCGACGCCGAGTTCACGAAGTACCAGACCGCGGTCGAGGGCGAGCCGAACAGCTGGAAGGCGTGGTTCCGCCTGGGGCTCGCCTACGATGCCTGCGGGGACCGGCGTCGCGCGCGCCAGTCGATCCGACGGGCAATTGCGCTGCAGCGCTCTTCCGCGCCGGCCTGACCGGCAGCCGGCCCGGGCGTGCGCCGGCC
>Ga0105048_10017782_pt1 | contig 10959 bp, 7 predicted proteins | sample MAT05_FD_78382 | JGI IMG/M metagenome (GOLD analysis project Ga0105048, IMG submission 78382) | Freshwater microbial communities from Lake Fryxell liftoff mats and glacier meltwater in Antarctica - MAT-05 | ecosystem: Environmental > Aquatic > Freshwater > Ice > Liftoff microbial mat | place...
GTCGCCCTGGACCCACCAGGGGCCAAGCCCCTGGACCTTAAATATATGAAAATAAATGGGTTTCCAAAGGCCGTCGGCCTTTGGTGGGTCCCTGCGGTGCGGCTTCGCGCCGCAACGGCAAAGCCCTGGCCTTGGCTTTCTCTATCGGTCAATCATTAGAGGGGTTGGCATAATACCAGGCAGCCCAAAGATTGATCGATGAAGGAAGGCGAGGGCTCTGCCGTCGCGGCGCGAAGCCGCGCCACGGGATCCGCAAAGGGTCAGAGACCCTTTGATCCCATTACCTTTAGTGGCCGTGCCCGCTGCCATCAGTTGAACCCGTGTATCAATCTGGGGCTGCTGGCGTAGCCAAGAGAATTCGTGACGTGCCCAAAACCTATTGGAATTTCTATTTTTCTTGCAAATTAAGGTCCAGGGGCTTGGCCCCTGGCGGGTCTGGGCAGAGCCCAGCCTCCGCTATCTTCATGCCTATGGGGCAACGCCCTGGCCTTGCCTGGCAAGGGGTCACTCCTGGCGACGGTTGGTATAGATCGCCGACCTGCGCCCTACCGCACCACGCCGCGCAACCGCGGATCCAGGATGTCGCGCAGAGCGTCGCCCAGCAGGTTGAAAGCCAGCACCAGCAGAAAGATCGCCACCCCTGGCGCCACCGACAACACCGGCTGCTTTTCCAGGAACGGAAAGGCCGCCTGCAGCATGTTGCCCCAGGTCGGGGTCGGCGGCGTGACGCCAACGCCGATGAACCCCAGCGCCGCTTCGGCCAGCACGGCGTAGCCCATGCCCAGCGTCGCCTGCACGATCACCGGCGCCACGGCATTGGGCAGGATGTGGCGATACATCAGCTTGATCGTGCTGGTGCCGGCCGCCTGCGCGGCGGCGACGAAATCCAACTCACGCAACGCCAGCGCCTGGGCACGGGTGATGCGCGCCAGCCACGGAACATTGGCAATGCCGATCGCCAGGATCACCGTGCTCAGCGAATTGCCGATCGCCGCGGCTAGCGCTACGGCCACCAATAGCGCCGGGAACACCACGACCGCGTCCATCACCCGCATGATGGCGTCATCGATCCAGCCGCCGATGGTCACCGCCACCAACCCCAGCGGCACGCCCAGCAGCACCCCCAGCCCGACCGCGCCCAGGCTGACCTGCAACGCCACCTGGGTGCCCAGGATCAGGCGTGACAACGTGTCCCGGCCCAGCTGGTCGGTACCCAGGACATGCGGCCAGGACGGCCCCAACAGCAGGCTGTCGAAATCCATGTCCTCGCTGTCGAACGGCATCAGCCAGTCCGCGCCGAGTGCACCGGCCAGCACAACCAGGATCACCACCGCGCCGAACAATGCCCGCGGCGTGCGCAGCAGCCGGCCGAACACGGTGCCGTCGCGAAAAATCGACCCGAACGCCCTCATCGCGGCTCAGCCGTCATAGCGGATGCGGGGGTCGAGCACGGCGTAGAGGATATCGGTGACGAAGTTGATCACCAGCACGGCCGTCGCCATCACCAGCACGCAGCCCTGCACCACCGGGAAATCGCGCTGGAACACCGCCTGCACCATCAGCCGCCCCATGCCGGGAATGCCGAACAACGTCTCGATCACCACCGAGCCGGCGAAGATGCGGCCGATTTCAAGCCCCATCACCGTGATCACCGGCAGCATGGCATTGCGCAGCGCGTGCCCGATCACCGTCGGCCAGCGCGCCAGCCCCTTGGCGCGGGCGGTGCGGATATAGTCCTGCGCCAGGACTTCCAGCAACGCCGAGCGCATCTGGCGCATCACCACCGCCGAGCTTGTGATGCCAAGTGCCACCGCCGGCAGGATCATGTGCCGCAGGCTACCCAACGGATCGTCGCCCAGCGCCACATAGCCGCGCGTCGGCAGCCATCCCAGCGTCACCCCGAACAGCAGGATCATCATGATGCCGAGCCAGAACCCCGGCAGTGCCACGGCCCCCACGGCCGCCATGGTCGCCAGCATGTCGGGCCATCGGCCGCGATAGACCGCCGAAATCACCCCCGCTGGCAGCGCGATCGCCGCCCCGATCAGCCAGGCGAACAGGCCAAGCTGGAAGGTGACCGAGGCGCGCAGCAGCAGTTCCTCACCCACGCGCCGCTGGCTGGCGGTGGAGCGGCCAAGGTCGCCGCTGGCCGCCTTGGCCAGCCAGAGCACATATTGCACCGGCAACGGCTTGTCGAGATTGTACTCGCGCCGCACGATTTCCAGCTGCTTGGCGTCCAGCTGCTCGCCGGCACCCAGCATCATCCGCGCCGGATCGCCGGGAATGGCGTGCATCAGCGCGAACACCATGAAGGTGATCAGCAGCAACGACGGCACCAGCTGCGCCAGCCGGCGCAGGATGTAGCGTTGCACTTGGGTGGGCTTCCGGCCCGGTCCGCGTCAGGACTTCTTCAGCCACATGCGGTGGAGGTACATCTTGGCGTCCCAGCCGAACACCTCGTCGATGCCCATCACATGCTTGGGAGCGGCGGCGTAGGTCACGCCGTACAGCATCGGCACCATGTGCGCTTCGCCCAGCACGATCTCGTCGACTTGACGGTAGACCGCTTTCCGCTTGGCGATATCGGCGGTGGCGGCGCCCGCGTCGATCAACGCATCCAGCCGGTCGTCCTTACGCTTGCCGGCGTTGTAGTAGCCGTCGGAGCGGTAGATCAGCGAGGCGTTCCAGTCCGGTTCGGGATAGCGGCTCCAGGAGGTCATGAAGATCGGCGTCTCCTGGCCGTAGTTGAACTTCTCGGTGGCGACGGTCACCTCGTAGACCTTGAGGTTCAGCTTGATGCCGATGGCGCCGAGTTGGGCGCGGATGATCTCGGCGGTCGGGGTGTTCAGCTCGCTCGGCCACAACATCGCGTCCAGCTCGAAGCCGTTCGGCTTGCCGCCGAGCTTGAGGTATTCGCGCGCCTTGGCAACGTTGTAGGTGGGCCGGGCCACCGTCGGGTCGTAGGCCCACGAGCCGGTCGGCCACATGCCGCCCTTGGCGATGATGGCGCGGCCGAAATACACCGCCTTGTTGATCGCCTCCGGGTTGATCGCATGCGCCACCGCCAGGCGCAGGTTCATGTCGTCCAGCGGCGCCTTCATGGTGTTGTACTGCAGCGTCAGCGCGATACCGCCGCCATCGAACTTGCGCATATTGTAGGTTGGGTTGTTCTCGAAATTGCCGACCTCGCGGTACGGCACGTAGATCAGGTCCATCTCGCCGGCCTTCAGTGCCGCCACCTGCACCGTGGGGTCGGACACCGTGTTGACCACGATCTCGTCCAGGTACGGCAGCGGATTGCCCGCCGCGTCGCGGCCCCAGTATTTCTCGTTGCGCACGAAGCGCACATGGCTGCCGCTGACGTATTCCGCCACCTTGAACGGCCCGGTGGAGACCGGCTTGAAGATATAGTCGGCGCCCATCGCCTTCACCGCCGTCGGCGAATTCATCGCCCCACCGCGATCCGCCAGCGTGCTGAGCACCGAGCCCCAGGGCCGCTTGAGGTTGAAACGCACCAGATGCTCGTCCACCGCCGTCACCGAGTCCACCGCGGTGAAGGCGGCGCGCGGCGTGGCCTTGGTGGCGGGGTCGAGCAGACGCTCGACGTTGAACTTCACCGCCTCGGCATTGAACGGCGTGCCGTCGTGGAACAGCACCCCCTTGCGCAGTTTCAGCTCAACCTTCTTCGGGTCCGACACATCCCAGCTTTCGGCCAGCGAGGTCGACGCGCGAGGGTTCAGCGCCGGGTCGGCATCCACCAACTGATCGACGAACTGGCGCCAGTAATAGGCGTCGCCACCAGAGCGGCCCACAACCGGGTCGAGTGCGCCCGGAGCCAGCTGATAGGCCACACGCAGCTTGCCACCGTATTGCGGCTTTTCCGCCTGGGCGCGGCCATGGCGCGCCAACAAAACAGTCGAGCCCGCACCGAGCAGCGAAGCCTTGAGCAACGTCCGACGCCGCACGCCATCACGTAGTGCCACGTTCGTTTCCTCCGATTGTTGTTCCGTGCAGAACCGCACGGTCGGCCTTACGGCTTTTATTGCGGCCAGGATGCGAGCCGGGCGCCGGACGCGTCAAGCGGCAATTGTCGACATTGCACGAGGCCGCCAACTCATTGGCCTACGATAGAAAGCAAGGTGAGGGCTCTGCCGTCGCGGGCGAAGCCGCGCCACGGGACCCGCAAAGGGTCAGAGACCCTTTGATCCCATTTCGTTTAGAGGCCGTGCCCGATGCCATCAATCGAAGCCGCAGAACAATCTGGGGCTGCTGGCGCAGCCAAGAGCACTCTTGCCGTTCCCAAATTATCGACCCATTGGGATTTTTAGTTTTTCGTACAGGATAAGCTCCAGGGGCTTGGCCCGTCGCGCGAAGGCGCGCTCCGGACCTGGCGGGTCTGGGCAGAGCCCAGCCTCCCATATCTTCGCGCCTATGGGGCTTGGCTTGGCCTTGGTCAGCAAGATGCCACTTTTTGAAATAATTGATTTTATACCAACCATCCTAGTGATTGACCGATCCAGAAAGGCAAGGCCAGGGCTTTGCCCTGGACCCGCCAAAGGCCGGTGGCCTTTGGAAACCCATTTTATTTCAATAGTATGAGGTCCAGGGGCTCGGCCCCTGGTGGGTTCAGGGCAAAGCCCTGGTCTTGCCAGGCCATGGGTCACTCCAAACGTTGGTTGGTATAAAGCTAATGGCGGATCTACGCCGCCTGCTCGATCGTCATTGCATCGCCAGCCAGCCGGGTCTGGCGGATATCGCGCGGCTCGGCCGGATCGAACCGCGTGCCGCGGTGCATGGTCGAACGGTTATCCCACATCACCAGGTCGTGCAGCCGCCACGGATGGGAGTAGACAAAGCGCGGCTGGGTCGCGAACTCCGCCAGCTCGCTCAGCAACAGGCGCGCCTCCGGGATCGACATGCCCTCGATCACGCCGGCATGCGACGACAGGAACAGCGACTTGCGGCCGCTGCCGGGATGCACACGCACCATCCGGTGGCGTACCGGCTTGAAGGCGATACGCTCCGCTTCGGTCAATTCGTCGAAACCGATCCTGCCGCGCGAGTACATCTGCGAATGGTGACAGACGAGATCCTCGACCTCGGCCCGCCAGCGCGGGTCCATCGCGTCATAGGCCGCGCGCATGTCGGCGAACTCGGTATTGCCGCCCCACGTCGGGATGGCATGGCCGGTCAGGATCGACCACGTGGCCGGCACGGCGCGGAACGAACTGTCCGAATGCCACAACCGGTCGGCCAGCTTGAACATATAGGCCCGGCTGTCGCGGGCCAGCGGCTGGCCTGCCCGGTCAACATTGGAGAAATCGGCGAGCCCCGGCCCGAGCGCGCGCGCCTCCTGTTCGGTGCGAAAATGGATCGGGCCTGGCGCTGTGCCCTGGATGGAGGCACTGCCCGGCTTGCGCTCCAGCACGCCGAACTGCAACGAGAATGCCAGTTGCTCCGCGTCGCTCAGCATCTGGTCGCGCAGCACCAGCACCGCGTGGTCGTCTATCCCCTTCGTGATCGCAGCGACGTCGTCGGGCGACAACGCCCGCCGGCAATCGACGCCGAGGACCTCCCCGGCGAAGACAGCGGCAAGCGGGCGGATCATGACGGCCATGTCGATGCCTCCTGCAGGGCGAACGTGGCGCCTGGTTCAGCTGCGCTTGGGCTGGTGGAACTCGTACGGCGGATAGTCCTTGCCGATGTCCGACACCACCTCGATCAACGCGGGTGCGTTGGAGGCGATCGCCTCGGCCAGTGCCCGCATCAATCCCGCCGCGTCCTCCACCCGCCAGGCGCCCACGCCGAACGCCCGGGCATAGGCGACGAAATCAGGGTTGGTCAGCACCGAGCCGGAATGCCGCCCGTCGAACAGCCGCTGCTGGTCGCGCAGCACGTTGCCGTAGCTGGCATTGTTCACCACCACGGTCACCAGATTAATGCCGAACTGCATGGCGGTGGCCAGGTCGGAACCGCCGAACAGGAACCCGCCATCGCCACAGATCGACACCACCGGCCGGTCGGGGTTGGCCACCTTCACCCCCAGCGCCGTCGGAAAGCCATAGCCCAAGGTGCCGTTGAAGCCCGAGGTGATCATGGTGCGGGGTTTGTATACCGCCAGGCCATACCAGGCGATATAGGCCACCTGCGTCACCTCGTCGACGATCAGCCCATCCTCGCCAACGGCCTCGCGGATCGCCTCGACCAGCGAATACTGTGGTTGTGCCTTGCTGATCTTGGCCAGCGCGGTCGCCTTGGCCGTGGCGATCGCGGCACGCCGATCGGTGCCGGCGTTCTTCGCCACCGCGGCCGCCAGCGCTCGCGCGCCATCTGCGGCATCGGCGACGATCGGCACATCCACCGTCAGGCGGCGATGCTCGGCGGCATCGATGTCGATGCGCGCGATCTTCAACCCCGCCGGCGCCGGCATCCAGCGGCCCAACGGCACATCCAGCCGCGTGCCGATGCCGATCAGCAGGTCGCATTTGTCCCACAGCTCGAAGGCCGCGACCGTGCCCAGCGACAGCGGATGGCGGCTGTCCACCACCCCCTTGCCGGTGCGGAACGACACCACCGGCGCGCCGATCTTCTCCGCAAGCGCCAGCACCTCGGCCCCCGCCTCGTTGGCGCCGCCACCGACCCAGATCATCGGGAATTTCGCCGCGTCCACCAGCTTGGCCAGCGCCGCGATTTTTTCCGGGTCGGGCACCGGGTTCACGCGCTTGCCCAACGGGTCCATCGGCGTCACGTCGGCGGTGGCCGGGAACATGTCCCACGGCACCTCCACCGCCACCGGCCCCGGCCGGCCGGAGGTCATCGCCTGGAAGGCGCGCGCCATCACCTGCGGCGCATCGGTCGGGTGCTCGATGCGCTCGGCGAATTTCAGCATCGACTTCAGCGTGGCGAGCTGGTCCGGCATTTCGTGCAGTTGCCCACGGCCGCGCCCGATCATCGCACTCGGCACCTGGCCGGTGACGCACATGACCGGCGCGTTCACGCCCCATGCCGTCAGCATCGCCCCCATGGCGTTCATCACGCCGGGGCCGGGCACCACCGAAAACACCCCTGGCTTGCCGGTCGATTGCGCATAGCCCAACGCCATATAGGCGGTGGTCTGCTCATGGCGTGCATTCATCACCCGCAGTTGGTTGGCGTTGCGCGCGAAGGCGTCGAACAACCCATACATCTGCACCCCCGGCAGGCCAAAGACGGTGTCCACGCCGTGGCGCAGCAGGGAATCGACAATGGCGTCGCCGCCGGTCATGCGAGGCATGGGCTGTTTCCTGTCCTGTGTTCCGTCCCTGGGGGCGACTGTGGCACGGCCGAGCGCCAAGGTGAATGCGCGTGAGCCGGCAGCCGGTTGCACAGCCGAAACCTTGCGGGCAGCCTCGCACTGGCGTCAAGTGATTGTCGACAATATCGCGGCGACAGCCGCCAATGGCGACGGGAAGGAAACATCGATGTCCTGGCAGGAAGAAATCGACGAACTCAACCAGCGCCGCGGCATGGCCGAAGCCATGGGCGGGGCCGAGGGCATCCGCCGCCAGCGCCTGAACGGCAAGCTTCTGGTGCGCGAGCGCATCGCCGCCATCGCCGACCCCGACAGCTTCGACGAGTTCATGGGCCTGTCCGGCCACGGCACCTACGAGGGCAGCAAACTAATGCATTTCCTGCCCAAGGGGTTTGTCACCGGCATGGTCAAGCTGGACGGCCGCAAGGTCGTGCTCTCCGCCGGCGACTTCACCGTGCGCGGCGGCTCCGGCGGCCATCGCGGCGGCATGGGCCAGGAATTGTCCGCCGCCGAGCGCGCCATCGAATGGCGCCTGCCCTTCGTCCGCCTGCTCGATGCCGCCGGCGGTTCCGTGCGCACCTTCGAGGATTACGGCCGCACCTACCTGCCCGACGGCAACCAGTGGACGCACCTGGAAGTGAAGCTGCTCAATCTGGTGCCCACCGTGTCGGCCGTGCTGGGCTCGGTCGCCGGGCTGCCGGCGATCCAGGCATGCCTGGCGCATTTCAACGTCATGGTGAAAGGCTTCACCCAGATCTTCCCGGGTGGCCCGCCGGTGGTGAAGGCCGCACTCGACCTTGATATCACCAAGGAAGAACTCGGCGGCGACCACATCCACACCAAAATCTCCGGCTGCATCGACAACCTCGCCGAAACCGAACAGGACGCCTTCGACCAAATCCGCCGCTTCCTGTCCTACCTGCCGCCCAGCGTGCACGAGATGGCACCGCGCGGCCCGATCACCGACGATCCCGCGCGCACCGAGGAAGCCCTGCTATCCGCCATGCCGAAGAACAAGCGCGCCACGTACGATGCGCGAAAATTGCTCAACGCCGTCATCGACAAGGGCAGCTTCTTCGAGATCGCGGCGCTGTACGGCCGCGCCCGCATCACCGGCCTGGCCCGCGTCGACGGCTTCCCGGTTGCCATCATGATCAACAACCCGCGCTACAACGGCGGTTCCACCGATGTCGCCGCCGGGTCGAAGGTGATGCGCCTGATGCAGCTTGCCGACCTGTTCCACCTGCCGCTGATCTCGCTGGCTGACGAACCCGGCTTCATGGTCGGCCCCGACGCCGAGCGCCAAGGCATCGAACGCGCCGGCGCGCGCATGGTCGCCACCGTGTGCTCCACCCGGATGCCGTGGCTCACCATGGTGCTGGGCAAGCTCTACGGCGTGGCCGGCCAGTGCCACCATCGGCCCTCGGGCATGTTCCGCCGCTACGCCTGGCCGTCGGCCAACTGGGGCAGCATGCACATCACCGGTGGCGTCGCCGCCGCCTATCGCCGCGAAATCGCCGACGCCCCCGACCCGGCCGCCAAGAAGGCCGAGATCGAGGCCCGGCTGCAGGCCCTCGCCTCGCCCTTCCTCACCGCCGAATCCACCGGCCAGGACATCATCGACCCGCGCACCACGCGCCAGAAACTGGTCGAGTTCGTGCACGATGCACAACGCATCCTGCAAAGCCAGGTCGGCGTGCCTGGGCTGCCGTACCTGCCGTAGCCACACGCCGCGCCACCGCGCCAAGGCGATGCCAGGGAGGCTGGGCTCTGCCCAGACCCGCCAGGGGCCAAGCCCCTGGACCTTATTCTGTAAAAAAACTAAAAATTCCAATAGGTTGATAATCTGGGGATGCCAAGAGTTTCTTCGCGGCGCTAGTGGCAGCTTGCACGACCAGTAAAGGTAATGGGATCAAAGGGTCTCTGACCCTTTGCGGGTCCCGTGGCGCGGCTTCGCGCCACGACGGCAGAGCCCTCGCCTTTCTTATCTTGGTGCCTATGGGGCATTGCCCTGGACCCACCAAAGGCCGACGGGCTTTGGAAACCCATCCATAAGGTCCAGGGGCTTGGCCCGTCGCACGAAGGCGCGCTCGGGACCTGGTGGGTCCAGGGCGAAGCCTTGGCCTTGCCTTCTGCGTAGGTCAATAATTAGGCGGATTGGTAACAGGATGCACCGGACGGCATCGACTCGACCGGAAACAGCGAATGGGCAAGGGTCAGCCTATAGCGAGGGCGAATCCGACCGCTGATCGTCGGGTGCCTGCCCGGCCAGAGCCAGCGCGCGCGCATAGACCTGCTTGCGCGGCAGGCCAGTCGCCGCGGTCACCTGCGCCACCGCCTCCTTCAGCCGGTGGCCGGCCAGGGCCGCGCGCAGCAGCGCATCGACATCAACCTCCTGCGCGGCCTCGGCCGGCGGCGGGCCCAGCAGCACGCAGATCTCGCCGCGCGCCGCATGCCCGGCATAGTGCGCGGCCAGCGCCGCCAGCCCGTCGCGCCGCACCTCCTCGAAGCGTTTGGTCAATTCGCGCGCCACGACTGCTGGCCGGTCGCCGAATGCCTGCGCCAGATCGGCCAGCGTCTCGGCCAGGCGGTGCGGCGCCTCGTACCAGATCAGCGTCGCCGACAGCCCGGCCCGCTCGGCGGCACGCAACCCGGCAAAGGCGGCCAGCCGTGCGGCCTGGCGCGGCGGTGCGAAGCCGAGGAACAGGAACGGGTGCGGCGGCAGCCCCGACAGCGTCAGCGCCAGCAGCGCCGCATTGGCGCCCGGCACGCCGGTCACCGGCAACCCCTCGGCCAGTGCCGCGCGCACCAGCCGGTAGCCGGGATCGCTCACCAGCGGGGTGCCGGCGTCGGACACCAGCACCACGCACCGCCCCTGGCGCAGCAGGCCCAACACCCGGCCGATGCGCGCATCCTCGTTGTGGTCGTGCAACGCGGCCGTGCGCGCGGTGATCCCATGGGCAGTCAACAGCCGCGCGGTGGTGCGCGTGTCCTCGCACAGCACCAGGTCGGCGGCCCGCAACATGGCGATGGCGCGCAGCCCGATATCGCCAAGGTTGCCGATCGGCGTCGAAACCAGCACAAGACCGCTGAACGCCATCGGCGCAGGGGGCTGCTTCCCGGTTTCCGCCACATCGCCGGCGGCCGGGACGGGGTCGGCCGCGTCAGATGGTTTGGGAGGCATTTGGCATGTTTCGTCGTGCATTCACGCTGGCTCTCGGCACGCTAGCACTCGCCGCTTGTGCTGTATCGCCCACACCTGCGCCGCGCAGCGCCGGCTTCGCCCGCCCGGCATTGCCCGGCGCCATGCCGATCCCCTCCACGGTGGCACCGCCAGGCCGCACCGTGGCGCTGCTGGCCCCGCTGTCCGGCCCCAATGCCGAGCGCGGCCGGGCCCTGGCCGCCGCCGCCCAGCTCGCCCTGTCGCCCCCCGACTCGCCTTCGCTCGACGTGCGCGACACCGGCGGCACCGCCCAGGGTGCCGCAGCCGCGGCCCAGGCCGCGTTGGCGGCCGGTGCCGGCATCATCATCGGCCCGCTGACCGCCGCCGAAACCGCCGCCGTGGCGCCCCTGGCCCGCGCCGCCCGGGTATCGGTGCTGGCCTTCACCAACGACCCCGGCCAGGCCCAGCCCGGCGTTTGGACGCTGGGTATCATGCCGGCCCAGCA
>Ga0105048_10017783_pt1 | contig 10958 bp, 10 predicted proteins | sample MAT05_FD_78382 | JGI IMG/M metagenome (GOLD analysis project Ga0105048, IMG submission 78382) | Freshwater microbial communities from Lake Fryxell liftoff mats and glacier meltwater in Antarctica - MAT-05 | ecosystem: Environmental > Aquatic > Freshwater > Ice > Liftoff microbial mat | place...
CATGTGGATCGACTGGGTCAAGAACGCCGAGCCTGTGCCCGCCGAAAAGCGGGCCGAGCTGGCCGAGCGCGACCTCATCCTGCGTCGCACGATCGTCGAGCGCGACCCTGCGAACGCGCTGGCCGCCCGGCGATTCCCCGCCGGTTACGAACAGCGCCTCGTGAAGGCGCTGTGGGGTGCCGAGCGTCAGCTGCCCCGACCGCAGGCCTGATTCCCCCTTTCGGACCCGGAGATCGGATGCGCTCCTGGTCCGGAAGTGATTCTCTAGAAACAGGCCGCCGGCCGAATCACGTTCGGATCGCCCCACCCCCCACGACGCCGCCAACCAGAACCATCGGCGTCACCAGCAGTCGAGAGGTGAACATGACCCAGGCACCCACCGCACCGAACCTGACCACCGCCAGCGGGCCTCCGCCCGGCGTAGGCGGCCCCCCTGGCAACGGCGGTACTCCCGACTTCGCCGCCATCGCCGAGCGCTATCTGACGGCCGAGCAGACCGACTTCGACGCGCTCACCGGACTCGAGAAGGAGTTCGCGATCGGCGTGAAGATGGTGATGCGCACTCTGCACGAGCAGGTGCCGTACCAGCACGAACTCAATGACGCGATCATCAAGCTCCACCTTCAGTCGGTGCAGTTCGCCAGGGAACGCGACCTCATGGACGACTGGAACGCCCACGACATCAAGACCATGAGCCCGGTGAACAAGCGCATGGGCCAACTGATCGCCGCCACCGGCAAGAAGGAACTCGCTGTGCTGGCCGTGGCCGGCTACAGCGCGTGCCACTACCACATGGTGCTCGAGACGACCCGCTCCGAAGACGGCCTGCGACGCACCTGGATCTCGCCGTTCAAGGTCTGCCTGGAAGCGGGTTCACGCATCGGTCAGTTCGACATGACCGAGCAGTGGCTCTGGGAGGCGTACGTCATTCCCCGCTTCCAGGGATACGCCAAGGACCTCGGCGTGGAGTTCGAGTTCGCCACTTGGAACGACGAAACCCGCGAAGTGTGGGTCCAAGTCAAGTAGCCCCACCAAAAAAACCTACGGTCCAGTATCGACCCCTTTTGGCCGCATCAGGACCACAAGTTCTCACCTTCGAAGACTTGTGGTCTCCAGGCGGACAAAGACGGTCGATACTGGACCGTAGGTTTGTTCAGGGGTGCTGGTTGTGCTCGGCCCGGACGGCCGCGGCGACCTCGTCGGGGCCCGCGCCATCGGCCGCGCCGAACAGGGCGGTTGAGGCCGCCGAGTCGGCGTACTCCTCGAAGCGTGCGATCCGGCCATCGATCACGGTGACCACCAAACAGGTAGGCACGCGCACCCGCGCTCCACTCGTCGAGGTGCCGACCGTCACCGCCTGCACGACGAAGCCACCGTCGAACACCCGGCATTTCACATCCTCGACGCTGAGGTCTGCGCCTGCATCCATCCGACGTCGGCGGCTCGGCGTCGAACGGATCGGGGCCTCCCACTCGCCCACGTTGTGCCATGTGCTGACGCCGGGCGCATACACACTTTCGTCTGCGCGTCGTCCGGCTACGAAGGCGGGCAACCAAATGCTGGCCACCTCCCAAGCGGCGCGGACCCCTTCCACGGTTGGTGCCGCCAGGGCTGGCACGACCGGCGCTGGGTCGGCCGCGGTCGAATCGGGCATGGAGACCTCTGCTTCTGTTGCGACGAACCGGTTGACAGGGCCCCGACCGGAGCCGGCAAACCCACCCATTGCGCTCCACTAGGGTCGAGCGACCCGATGCTGCCACGCACTGCGCACCGGCCACTAGTGCGACCGCACGACCGACCGTCCAGTACCGCCCCGCGGGTCGGGGCCGTTCATCCTCAGGAGCATCTATGGCACCGCTGACCGCCGAGCTCATCCTCGACCGTATGACCGACGCCGAGCGTGAGCGAGCCGCCGTGGTCGACAGCGTGCTGCCCGTCCTCCGAGCGAATGCGAAGGAGGCCGACGCCCAGGGTCGCTTTCCCGAGGAAAACCTGAAGGCGATCTCGGAATCCGGTCTGCTCGGCCTGGTCATCCCCACCGAGTACGGCGGCATGGGCGGCACGCTTCGCGACCTGTGCGGCGCCACCTACGCCATGGGCACCGCATGCGCATCAACCGCGCTCGCCTACTTCTTCCACAACTCCTCGTCATCGCGCGGGATGCTTCCGCTCGGTGCTATCGATGCCGGCCTCTACACCGACGAGGAAGTACCCGTCGTGCGCGCCTTCGCTGAGAAGGTCCTCACCTACATGGGCACCGATCGGAAGTGGATCGGCAACTTCGCCAGCGAATCAGTCAAGGCCGAGACGGCGAACGTCGTCATCCAGACCGAGGCCTCCAAGGTGGACGGCGGGTGGCTCGTCAATGGCACGAAGTCGTTCGGCTGCCTCTCGACCGTCGCCGACTACTACCTCGTCACCGCGCGACTCGAAGGCGCCACCGACCTGAACGGTCTGGCGCTCTTCCTCGTCGACCGCACGCAGGACGGCGTGAAGCCGCGCACGCACTGGAACGGCCTGGGCATGAGGTCCTCCGATAACGACGGCTGCATCCTCGAAGACGCCTTCGTCGCCGACGACATGGCGCTCACGTTGCACGGCGGCTTTCAGCGGGCGACGCAGGTCGCGCGCGGCACCTGGGTCGGAAACCAGATCGCGATCGCCGCGATCTACGCCGGCGTTGCGCGCAATGCGTATGAGTACGCGCTCAAGCGCACGATGGACATGAAGTTTGGCGACACGGGTGCCTCGATCGCCACGAGCCCGATGCACCAGATGATCATCGGCGACACCGAGCAGAAGTTCGAAGACATGAACATGTGGCTGCGCCGCCAGATCGACCTCGAGACCAGTGAACCCCCGCTGCTGCCGAACGACGCCGTGGGCCGCCTCTGGCGCCTGACCAAGGGCTCGATCTGCGAGCGTGCCTTCGAGGTCACCACGAACTCGCTCAAGATGTGCGGCACCAGCGGCGCCCTCATGGATAACGAGATCGGTCGCTCGCTCCGTGACGCAGCGATGGGTCTGGTTCAGGCGTTCCCGGCCGAGCGCGGCAAGCTCGACGTGGCCAAGCAGGTCACCAGCGGGCAGGGCTGGGCCGGCATGACCATGCTCGAGAAGAAGTAGCGCGTTCGCTCACTCTCCACGATCAGATGATCGAGCGCCGCGACTGCGGCAGGGATGGCGCTCGGGTGAGCCTGCCCATAGTGTGTGAATTGTGCGACGGAGGCGTTCCGTTAGTGGAACGTGCGCCTTCGGACAACACCCACCCGACCCTGACCGGCTGAGGCCGGCGATCGCCCAAGGATGGTCCCCATGCTCAAGAACTTCTGGTGGCCCGTTGAGTTCAGCGAAGTCGTGATCGACAAGCCCATGCCGCTGCAGGCGCTGGGTCAACGCTTCGTCCTGTTCCGCGACGGCAAGGGTCAGGTTCACTGCCTGAGCGATCTGTGCGTCCACCGTGGCGGTCCGCTGTCCGAAGGTTGGCTCAGCGAGGACAAGAACAGCATCGTGTGCCCGTACCACGGCTGGGAGTATGGCGGCGACGGCAGCTGTTCGCGCATCCCGGCGCACCCCGAGCGGGGAATCCCCAAGAAGGCGCGCGTCGACTCCTACCCGGTGGTCGAGAAGTACGGCTGGGTGTGGGCCTTCCTGGGCGACCTGCCCGAAGAGGAGCGCCCCCCGATCCCGGAGATCCCCGAGCTCGACGACCCGAACTTCAAGCGTGTGACCGGTAGTTACTACTGGAACGTGAACTACGAGCGGGCCGTCGAGAACGCGATGGACCCCTCGCACGCTGCGTTCGTGCACGGCAGTCGCTTCGGCAACATCAAGGATCCCTCGATCCCCGACTTCGACATCGCCATCACGCCCTGGTCGGGCCTTGCCACCATCGCGCTGAAGGCTCCGCCGAAGAACCTCAAGGGCGTCTGGGGCCGTCTGTTCAAGTCGAAGTACAAGGCCGAGATGGGCGATGGTCCGATCCTCACCCACACCAAGGCCGGCTACTACCTGCCGAACATCAACCTGCTTCACGTGCCGCTGCCCATCGGCAACTTGATCCTGGTCGATGCCAATCTTCCGATCGACGAGCACCGGACCCGCTCCATGTACATCGGTCTGCGTGACTTCATCAAGGCCGACTGGGCCGACAAGGACACCCACCGACGGATCAACGACATCTTTAAGCAGGACGACAGCGTCATCAGCAAGCAGCGTCCTGAAATTCTGCCCTACAACCTGTCGGATGAGCTCCACGTGCGTTCGGACTCGCTCCAGGTCTCCTACCGCCGCCGCCGCAACGAGCTGCTTGACCAGGGCTGGGGCATCGACATGCACCAGATCGTGGGCGACGGTCCCCGCGACATCGCCGTGGTCATCCCCTCCCCGGCTCGGACCAACAACCCCGAACTCGCAAACGCTTGGGTGCACAAGGAGGTCAACTCCCGTGAGATCCTCTCGGGGAGTAAGAAGGTCCGCGACGCCGGCGGTAAGACGGCGTTCGAAATCGAAGAGGCAGACGTCACTTCACGAGCATGAGTGGGGCAATGCATGACCGAGCGCTGGGCGCAGAAGCTGTCCTTGGCCAAGCTGGAGCAGATCAAGGAACGCCTTGGACTGACCGAACTGCACGGACCTGACGGCGGATCCTTCCGTCCCGTCCTATCCGCTCGCGATCAGTCGGTGATCGGCGAGACGCGCATCCTGGTGGGTGAGGGTGTCGTGAAGAAGGTCGTGTATCACGCGATCACGGCCGACTTCATCGGTCTCGACAGTCACATGATCTTCGCGTTTACAGATCCAGAGTCGGCGGTTCCGCACTGGACCTTCGACTCGGTGCTCAACCACCCCACGTACGCGTTCCACCTCGACCTGCTACCGCGCGTCGACCTCGGCTCGCACCGCAAGTACATGGAGTACGTCTTTGGCGCGCTCGATGAGACCTTCGAGGCAGGCAAGAACCACAACGGTGTCTCCGAGGCTGCACTCGGCCCGATCCAGCGGTCGATCATGTCGGCCTGGATGCTGGCCTACCGGGTCACAGCTGAGGAGTACCCGAACATGGACCAGTACGTCCAGAAGTACCTCGACCGCTGGTACGACTTGGTCGAGAACGGTTTCCCGGAGGATGTCGTCGACTCCATCAAGGACACCGACATCGCCGCTCGCGACCGTGCCAATCGCGGCATGATCTTCAACCGCGAGATCGACCACGTGTGGGATCTCATTGGCCCGCTGGTCGGCGACGTCCAGTCCGAGATGCTGCGTGCCCAGCTCGAGACCAACGAGGTCGTGGAAAGCGTTCCGGCCGATTTCACGCTGGCGCGCTGACACCTGATCGACGGCAGAAGGGGATGGCCGATCCACGGCCATCCCCTTCTGCGTTCACCGGCTCTGCCTAACGGGCGGCGAGCACGTTCTGGAGGGTGGAACGAATGGCTTCACGCCCAGCCGTGGGCAGCGTTGACAGCAAGGAAAGGCGTTCCTAACGTGATCGCACTCATCCGGTGCGCCGCCACCAGCCGCACCCGCAACGCACTGGGAGATCCGACGTGACGCTGCCCACCCCGCCGCAGCCATCCGGCGAGCTTCCTCCGCCGCCGACTGGTTACACCCTGACTGGCGGCACCGGTTCGGTTCCTGCCGCGGCCACCCCAGCCACCGCAGAAGTGCTCGAGCTCGACGCCGACACCGTTGTCGACATGGCCTGCTTCGAGGGAAAGCCGTCACGGGCCGTACGGGTGATGGCGGCCGCGCCCTTCGGCTGGTGGCCAGCGGCCGTGCTGGCGATGGTCGCCCTGGTCGACCGGGTGGAGCAAACGATCCTGGCCGGCGCTCTGCCCGCGATCAAGGACGAGTTCGGCCTCACCAATGCCCAAGCCGGACTCCTCGGAACCGGTACGGCGATCGCTGGCGCGATCCTTCTCTTCGTCGTGGCCCGTATCGCCAGCCAGGTGAACCGCAGCAGGTGGCTGGTCTGGGTGCTGGTGTCGTGGTCGTTGCTCTCCCTGGGATCGGGACTGGCCCAAACATTTCTGATCCTGGTGCTGATGCGCACCCTCCTCGGCGCGGCAGGAGCGTTCAACAACCCGCTGGCCGGGAGTCTGCTAGGTGACTACTTCCCACGGGCGGGACGCTCACGCGCTTACGGCATCGACCGGCTCGCGTTCTACCTGGGTAACCCCATCGGGGTGGCGTTGGGCGCAGTCATTGCGGCGTCCTTCGGTTGGCGAGCCGCGTTCTTCGCGATGGTCATCCCCGGCCTTCTGGTCGCCCTGCTGCTGCTGTTCCTCAAGGAGCCGCTGCGCGGAGTCTCGGACCGCATCGACGCGATCCGCGCGGCCTCTGACCCGGTCGTCAGGGCCCGGCTGCAGTCCGACGAGGCCGCCATCAACAAGAAGGACGAGTTCATCCGCTTCAAGCTCTTCGACCGCGGCATCTGGAACGACTTCCGAACCCTCCTCCGGATCCCGACGCTGCGCGCGGTCTACTTGGCTCAGGCCGCCCTGTTCTTCGGGCTTGGCGGCATTTTCCTCTTCGCCACCGAATTCTTCACCAGTGAGTACGGGGTCGACCTCGAAGGCGCCGGCGGAATCGCCGCCGGAGTCGGCGGCACTGGGATCCTCATCGGATTCGGGATCGGCCTAGCACTCGGCGACCGCAAGCAGGGGATCATCCGCGGATGGCGCATCCTGCTCGGATCCATTGGGCTCGCGATCGGCGCCGTCGCCACGCTCGTGTTCGGCCTCGGGCTTCCACTTGTTCCCACGATCCTGGCCTACGCCGTGCTCAACATCGGGTTCTCGCTCTCGATCCCGAGCATCACCGCAGCGACGTCCGACCTGTGCGGACCGAACCTCAGGGGCCAGGCGTTCGCTCTGACCGCTTTGGTGTCATCGGGTGCCTCGGCCCTGGGCCCGCTGATCATCGGGCTGATCGCCGACGCAACCGGTTCGATCCAGACCGCATTCCTGTTCCCCGTGCTTCCGCTCGTCGCTGCGGTCTTCCTTGGGCTCCGGGCCCGCCGCACCTATGACCACGACGCCGACGAAGCCCTGCGCCAGTTGGCAGTCTCAGACGCGTGAGATCGGGTCAGGCCACATCCTGCGCGGTCGGCGGAAACAGCCCGGCCTTACTGACCAACGACGGCGTCTTGCGCCCCAGCACCTCTTCGAGCCAGGCGCTCGCCTCGAGCAACTTCGGAAGGTCGATGCCGGTCTCGATACCGCTGCGGTGCAGCGCGTAGACCAGGTCTTCGGTCGCGATATTGCCGGTGGCCTTCGGGGCGAAGGGGCAACCGCCGATTCCGGCCAGGCTCGCGTCGAGCACGCTCACGCCCGCCTCCACCGCGGCAAGCGCGTTCGCATAGCCGGTGTTGCGGGTGTTGTGGAAGTGCGCGCGCAGTGGAATGTCTCCTGCGATCGCCTTAGCTATCTCGAAGCGGCGCTTGACGTCGACCGGAACGGCCACCCCAATGGTGTCGGCCAATGCGATCTCAGCGACGCCGTATGAGGCGGCCTTCTCAACGAGCATGGCGGTGCGTTCGATCGGCACCTCACCCTCGAACGGGCAACCGAAACTTGCCGCAAGGGTGACCGTCGGAATGATCCCGGCCGCTTTGGCGAGCGGCACCACCTCGTCGAGCACGGCCAGGGCATCGACGGTGTCCATCCGTTGATTTCGCTGGCTGAAGGTGTCGGTGCTGACCACGACAACGTTGATCTCCCTGACGTTGGTCTCGGCAGCACGGTGAAAGCCTCTGCTGTTCAGCACCAAGCCGATGGTGGAGAAGCCCTCGATGACGCCCAGCCCCTCGAGCACGGCCTCGGCGTCGGCCATCTGGGGTACGGCCTTCGGGTTGGCGAACGAGGCAACCTCAGCGCGGTCGACGCCTGCCTCAACAGTGCGTCGGATGAGCTCGACCTTCTGGTCGGTGGTCAGAAACGCCGGGTCGTTCTGAAGGCCGTCACGGGCGGACACCTCGACGATCTGGATTCGGCTCATCGATCCTCATCTGGGTCGGGCTGCACACGCGGTGCCGGCCTTTGTAGGTTCATCGGTGACACTTTCAACACACGGGGGTCGGCGTCGATTCCTCGATCGCCGCGCAGCGAGGGTGTCCACATCCCGGGACATCGGATCCCACGCTTCGGGACGCATTTCCACTGTACACACGGCTCCGATAGGGGCCGACCGACGAGGAGGGCTCATGGCCACCGAACCGCTGAGTGATGACATCGGCGCGAACTACTCCGGCGCCTTCGACGGCTCGCTCGGATTCGGCGACAACCCCGTCCTGCTCATGATCGATGTGTGTCGGGCCTACATCGACCCCGAGTCGCCGCTGTATGCAGGTGTCGAGTCGTCGGTGGAATCGATGAAGCGCCTCGTGGCGGCAGCGCGCACGGCGGACGTTCCCGTCATCTGGACCCGCGTCGAGTACGAACCAGGTGGCGCCGACGGTGGCTACTTCTACAAGAAGGTGCCGGCCTTGAAGCTGTTCGATCGCGGATCGAAGTACGGCGAGTGGGTCGCGGGGCTCGAACCGCAGGCGGGCGAGCGGGTCGTCACCAAGCAGTATCCGTCCGCCTTCGTCGGCACTGACTTGGCGGCCACCCTGCACGCTGATGGCGTCGACACCGTGATCCTGACCGGTTGGTCGACGTCGGGATGCGTCCGCGCGTCGGGCGTCGACACGGTGTCGTACGGCTTCATTCCCATCATCGTTCGCGAGGCCGTCGGTGATCGACACCCCGGGCCGCACGAGGCCAACCTGTTCGACCTGCAGGCCAAGTACGGTGAGGTGGTGTCGGAATCCGACACCGTCGACTACTTCTCGAAGCGGAGCCAGCGTTGATCACCCACATCGTCCTGATGAAGTTCGCCGATCCCAGTAACCGCGACGAGGCCAAGGCGCTCCTCGAAGCGTTGCCAGCGCGGATACCGCAGATCGCCTCGCTTCACGTCGGTCTCGACGTCATCGGGTCCGAGGTCTCTTACGATCTCGCGTTGACCACGACTCACGCATCGGTCGAGGACCTCAAGGGCTACCAGTCGCACCCCGCGCACGTGGAATTCGGCGGCTGGCTCCGGCCGCTGCTGACCAGCCGCGTGGTCGTCGACTACGACGCCTAGCAATCGCAGGCACGCTCTGGCGTGGGCGTTTAGAGTCCTGGCATGGCAGCCGAGCGTTCGCGCACCACCTCACTGGGTCCGGTGGCTGACGTCCGGCCCACCAAGAAATACGACGACCTCGTGACGGTGCAACTCAGCACCGTCGCCGAACGGCAAGCTCGCGGAAGGTTGGCACGACAAGAGGTTCCCCGCACCTCGCACGCCATCTTTGAGGCGAGCCCCCATCGACCCGACCCGGTCGCGCTGCTTGAACGCCAAGCCAACTCCCGGGTGCCTGAGCTGGTGCCGATCCGGTACGGACGCATGCTGGCCTCGCCATTCGCATTCTTTCGAGGTGCGGCGCTCATCATGGCCGACGACCTGGCCCACACGCCGCGGTCAGGCCTCACGGTGCAGGCGTGCGGAGATGCGCACCTCAGCAACTTCGGCCTCTTCGCCTCGCCAGAACGCAACATGCTTTTCGACGTCAACGACTTCGACGAGACTCTTCCTGGGCCGTGGGAGTGGGACGTCAAACGCCTTGTCGCCAGCGTCGTCGTCGCCGCCCGCGACCGAGGGTTCTCCATCAAAGAGCAACGTGCATGCGCTCTTGCCACTACCTCTGGTTACCGCACAGCGATGCGTCGCTTGGCGGAGATGAACAACCTGGAGTTCTGGTACGCCCGGATCGATGCCCGACAGATTCTCGATGGGCTCAAGGGCACCAGCGTCCCCCTGGAGCAGCGGGCCAAGAAGGTGATCAATAAGGCCTACTCGCGTGACAGCCTTCAGGCGGCGGCCAAGCTGACCGAAGTCGTCGATGGCCACCGCCGATTCATCAGCAACCCGCCCGTGATGATGCCCGTCTCGACCTTGATGCCGGAAGTCGATGCCAGTGACGTCATGGACGCGATGACTGATCTGCTCGTCAGCTACCGCACGGTTCTCCAGAGCGACCGCTCGTACCTCGTATCGCAGTTCAAGGTCGTCGACCTCGCCCGCAAGATCGTCGGCGTTGGCAGCGTCGGCACACGAGCGTGGGTTGTTCTGCTCGAAGGGCGCAGCCCCGACGACATCCTGCTGCTGCAGGCCAAGGAGGCACAGCAATCGGTGATGGAGGAGTACCTCGCGCCGAGCGTCTACCCGAACCAGGGCGAACGAGTGGTGTCCGGTCAACACCTGATGCAGGCTCAAAGCGATATCTTCCTCGGCCAGCAGCGTGTGGTCGGCCTCGACGGAGCCGAACGCGACTACTACGTGCGCCAACTGCGCGACTGGAAGGGATCCTTCGACCCGAACTACATGATCCCCCGTGGCCTGTCGATCTACGGTGACGTCTGCGGTCGCACCCTGGCCCGAGCGCACGCCCGATCGGGCGACCGCATCGCGATCGCTTCATATCTCGGCACCGGCACCGTGTTCGACAACGCCGTGGCCGACTTCTCGCAGACCTACGCCGACCAGAATCAGCGCGACTACGACGCTATGCGCGCGGCCGTGGCCGACGGTCGCATCGAGGCCGTCACCGGCATCTGACCCACTGCGACGCTGCTTCCCCCCCCGTTCAGGGAAGGGCTAGACGGGGTAGGCGTTCGCCGAGCCGCCGGAGCCACCGGGACGGAAGGCCGCGGGGGCGTGGATCGAGACGTTCTGGACGTACTCCAGTAGACCCTCGTCACCGTACTCGCGGCCAAAGCCCGACTTCTTGACGCCACCGAACGGCGCACGGGGCGACATCCCCGTGCGGTTGTGGGTGTTGATGAAGACGAACCCCGCCTCAAGACGTTGCGCCACCGCGAAGGCCTTCGGTTCGTCGGCGCTCCACACCGATGCACCAAGACCCA
>Ga0105048_10017788_pt1 | contig 10957 bp, 7 predicted proteins | sample MAT05_FD_78382 | JGI IMG/M metagenome (GOLD analysis project Ga0105048, IMG submission 78382) | Freshwater microbial communities from Lake Fryxell liftoff mats and glacier meltwater in Antarctica - MAT-05 | ecosystem: Environmental > Aquatic > Freshwater > Ice > Liftoff microbial mat | place...
CAGTCGCCTCGGCGGCAGTCACCTCGGCGGCAGTCGCCTCGGCGGCAGTCACCTCGGCGGCAGTCGCCTCGGCGGCAGTCACCTCGGCGGCAGTCGCCGACTCGCACACGGGCAACTTGCGTGCAACTCGCCATGTCATCCTGAGCAGCGAGCTTGCGAGCGTCGCGAAGGATCTCCCAGATCACACGGGCTGGTGTGGGAGATCCTTCGCTTCGCTCAGGATGACAAGGTTAGGTCCGTGTCTCCACTTGATCCAGGCAGTTTCAGGGTCGCAGCCTGGTGATCGGGTCGCAGCTCGGCGTGGGGCGAGGACGGCGCCGGCCGGACTGGCTGGCTGACCTCACCTGGGGCTCGCCGCTGGTGGCGGTGGCCCTGGCGTTGCTGGCTGGCTGGGGCGTCGGGGCGACCGTCGTGCTCTGGTCGCCAGTCGGGGCGCTAGCCGTCGCCGGCGGCCTGATTGTCGCCTGGGCCGTCACACGGAGCGTGCAGGCGGGGCTGCTTGGGATGGTGGCCGTCGCGTCGCTGCTGCCGTACGCGGTGATCCCCGTTCGCGTCGGCGTCTCGCTGACGTTCATGGACGCGCTGCTTGCCGTGATCGTGGTGGGCTGGCTGCTGCGTCACGTCCTGCCAGCCGGGCGGCTGGCGTTGACCGGGGCCGGCTGGCTCTTGCTGGCGTACCTCGTGACGGCCATCGCGGCGCTGGTCATCGGCACGTCCTATGCGTCGCCGTCCGGCGCGGCTGTGCGGAGCTTCCTGAAGTACATCGTCGCGATCAGCCTGTTCATCGTCGTGGTGGACGCCGTGCGCGACCGGGCGACCGTGCGGCGGCTGGTGCGCGTCCTGATGCTCGGCGGCATGGCGGCGGCGGGCCTCGGCCTGGTGATCCACGCGCTGCCCCGCCCGACGATGGTGGACGTGCTGTCGTCGCTGGGCGTGCTGGGCTACCCGGCCGGGCCGGGTGTGCTGCGCTTCCTGCCCGGCCCGAACAACACGTACTCGGACACGTTGCGGGCGGTCGGCACGTCCATCGACCCGAACGTCTTCGGCGGCATGCTGATGTTGGCGGGCACGCTGATGCTGGCGCAATGCTTCTCGCGGCGGCCGGTGCTGCCGCGCTGGCTGCTGGTCGCCGGGCTGGGCGTGACGGCCGTGGCGATGGTCCTGTCGCAGTCGCGGGCGTCGTGGCTCGGGCTGGCTGCCGCCGCCGGGCTGCTCGCCACCATCCGCGACCGCCGTCTCTGGCTGCTGGCCGTGCCTGTGGCCGGCGCACTGTTTGCGCTGCCGGCCGGGCGGAACATGGTGGCGCGACTGATCTCCGGGTTTACCGCCCAGGATCGCGCGGCCGCCCTGCGCCTCGACGAGTACCGCCAGGCGATCCAGATTATCCGCGACTACCCGGTGCTCGGGGTCGGGTTCGGCGGCGCGCCGGAGGTCGGCACATTCGTCGGCGTCTCCAGCATCTATCTGCTGGTGGGCGAGCATACCGGGCTGATCGGGCTAGGGTTATTCCTCCTCACGCTGACGGCGGTCGCCTGGGCCGGCCTGCGCGCCGCCCTGTTCGCGCCGGACCCGGAGGACCGCGCGATGGCCGGCACGTTGCTGGCCCCACTCCTGGCGGGGGCGCTGGTCGGCAACCTGGATCACTATTTCATGAACCCGGCCTTTCCGCACATGGTCGCGCTGTTCTGGCTGTACCTCGGGCTGCTCGCGGCGACGGCCCGCCTCACAGTCGAGTCTCCGGCGGCAGAATCGGCTGCCTGACCCCGCCCGACATGGTGCCCTGCGTGACACTGGATAGGGGCGGACCGGGCCGGGCCACGCGCTTCTGAGATTCTGTGCAGCCAGATGGCGTACCCTGATGAGACAGTGCAGGCTCAGTTGTGCGACCCGCCGGGCGGCGTCCGGCGGCACGGGAGGTAGACGATGGCGATGACAGTAGCACCGGCCGAAGTTGGCAGTACCGCGCGTGGCCCGCATCAGGGCGCGTTCAGGCCGCCGGCAGTCGGCGTGCGTGGCGTCGTCAGTTCCGCACACGGGCTGGCGTCGCAGGCCGGCGTCCGTGCCATGATGCTGGGCGGCAACGCCGTAGACGCCGCCGTCGCCGTCGCCGCCACGCTGGCCGTCGTCGAGCCGTTCATGTCGGGCCTGGGCGGTGGCGGCGGCTACATGCTGATCCGCGACGGCAAGACCGGCCAGATTCATGGGCTGGATTACCTGGGGCGGGCACCGCGCGCCGCCCGCGCCGACGTGTTCACCGACCAGGAAGACCTGTACAGCGATGTCCGTACGTCCTGTCAGCCGAGCGCCGTCGCTGGATGGCTGGCCGCGCTGGAGCGCTTCGGCACGCTCGACCGCGCCACCGTCTTCAGCTTCGCCATTGAGGTGGCCGAGCGCGGCTGGCCGATTACGCCGTTTGCCGCGACCATGCTGGCCGGTGCCGAAGCCCGCCTGAGCCGCTTCGCCTCGTCACGCGCGGCCTACCTGCCGAACGGCTGGGTGCCGCGCGTGGGCGAACTGGTGCCGCAGCCGGGCATGGCCCAGAGCCTGCGCATCATCGCGGAGGGCGGAGCGGATGCGTACTACCGTGGTCCCCTGGGCGAGCGCATCACGACGGCGGTGCAGGAGGCAGGCGGCTGGCTCACGATGGACGACCTGGCGGATGTGCAGACGCGCTGGCTGGAGCCGTTGGCGGTGCAGTATCGCGGCAACACCGTGATGACGATGCCGCCCGAGTGCTCCGGCGTGCAGTATCTGGAGTCGCTCCGCATCCTGGAGGCGTTCGACCTAGCCGACCTGGGGCACAACACGACCGAGTATCTGCACCTGCTGTTGGAGACCATCAAGATCGCCAGCGCCGACCGAACGGCCTACACGATGGACCCAACCGTGCCCGCCGAAAGCCTGCTGGCCGACGATTTCGTGGCAACGCGCCGTGCGCTGATCGACCGGGAACGCGCCGCGCACAGCGAAGGCGAACGGTTCCGCGCGCAGGAGGACGGCCTGATTCCGCCGGGCGACCCGCGCCGCTACCAGCGCGACCACACCACTCACTTTGAGGCGGTGGACGCCGACGGCACGCTCGTGTCGGTGACGCAGAGCAACGGCGGCGTCTTTGGGAACGCGTTCGTCGCCGGTGACACCGGCATCCCCATGAACAATTTCCTGTACTGGCAAGACGTGAACCCCGAGAGCCCGAACCACCTGCGCCCCGGCCTCCCGATGGAGTGCCCGATGGCCCCCTGCATCGTGACGCGGGACGGCACGCCGGTGCTGGGCATCGGTACGCCCGGCTCGTTCGGCATCCTCCAGACGCCGCTGCAAATGCTGTTGAACCGGCCCGCCTTCGGGTTCAACGTGCAGACGGCCATTGAGGCACCGCGCGTGCGAGCCTTCGAGCGGACGCTGGTAGATGTGGAAGGCCGGCTGCCAGCCGCGACCATCGAGGGGCTGCGGGCGCGCGGCCACGAGCTGCGCGTGCTGGACGCCTGGACCTCGGCGGTCGGCGGGGGGCACGGCGTCGCCATTGACCCGAGCAGCGGCCTGATGACCGGCGGCGCGGACCCCCGCCGTGACGGGGCAGCAATCGGCTGGTAAACCACCGTCTGGCTGCCGGCCCCGGCGCGGCAGGGTAGCCAGCGACCAACACGCCAACGAGTCCGTAGCAACACAAGTAGGTGCATCCACGAGTGGCAGCAGCAGACCCGACACCAGGCCAGCACCAGACGCCAACCCGTAGCACGACCGCACAGGCGGACGCGACGGCGTCTCCTGCTGCCCGGCGGCGGCAACTGTTGCGCGTCGAGCGGTGGCTGTTGCCGGCCATGTTCATTCTGTTGTTGCTTCTGCTGATGATGAGTCTCTCTGATCGTCCGCTCGTCCACCCGGCGCTGGCACTAACCCTGGTTGCCATTGGTCTGGTGTGTCTGGGAGTGCTCTGGCTGCGGATGCGCGCCGCTGACAGCGCTGCTGCCGATGAGCACTTGCGGGCCGAGGCCGACCGTGACCGTCTCAGCCTGGCGCTGGGGCGTGAACGGGCGACACTCGCCAGCGTGATCGCCAGCATGAGCGAGGGGGTGGCAATCCTTGACGCCGACCGAATCGTCCGCTATGCAAATCGTCCTGCTGCCGACGTACTTGGTATCGACTCCGGATCGACACTCGGCAGCCACGTCGAGCAGGTCTTCGGCCGGCTGGCGGCGCACCTGGATTCACCAGAAGAGGCACTTGCGGACTGGCGGCGCATCAGCGCGGACCCTGAGGCGCGCGGCATGTTCGAGGTGCGGCTGCTCAATCCCAGTCCGCGTGACATCCGGATCCAGGTCTTTCCCGTGCCGACGGACGACGATGCCCGGGCCGGTGTCGGCCTGACGCTGCGCGACGTGACCCAGGAACGCGACCTGGACCGCGTGAAGGACGAGATCATCTCGGTTGTCAATCATGAGTTGCGGACGCCACTGGCTAGTGTCGTCGGCTTCGCGGAGCTGCTCCTGGCGCGCGAGTTCCCCGAGGCGCAGCGCCGGCGCTTCCTGACGTCGATGGTGCAGGAGGGGCTACGCCTTGCCGCACTAGTTGACGACCTGTTGGATCTCCAGCGGCTGGCTGTCGGGCGGGAGCCGTTCACGTTCGAAGCCTGCTCGCCGCGTGCCCTGCTGGAGCGGAGCGCCGCGACGGCCGGCCTCGACGCCACGACCCCCATCGTCGTCGAGGCCGCTGCCGACCTGTCGCCGGTGCGCGCCGACGCCAGCCGGGTGCAACAGGTGTTGAGCAACCTGCTCGGCAACGCCCGCAAATACTCCCCGAATGGCGGCACCATCGTCCTGAGTGCCCGTGAGGTTGACGACAGCGTGGAACTGGCCGTGACGGACCAGGGGCTCGGCATCCCGCCGGAGGCGTTGCCGCGCCTGTTTGAAAAGTTCTTCCGGGTGGACAACACGGACCGCCGCGAGATTCGCGGGACCGGGTTGGGCCTCGCCATCGTCAAGCAGATTGTCGAGGCGCACGGCGGGCGCGTCCGCGCGGAGTCGGCCGGCCTGGGCCTGGGCAGCCGCGTCAGCTTCACCCTGCCGGTTGCCGACGTGCCATCAGCCGTTGGCGATGTCCTCATCGTCGAAGACGATGTGGTCTTCGGCCGCCTCCTCGAAGTCGAGCTTGCCGCGCGCGGCCTGACGGCGCGGCGCGTCGAGACCGGGGCCGCCGCGCTCGGGGCCGTCCTCGGGGAGCCGCCGCGCGCCGTCATGCTCGACCTGATGCTTCCCGACACCACGGGCAGCGACCTCCTGCGCGACCTTCAGGCACGCGGCGTCGCCGTTGGGACGGTCGTCATCATCACCCATCGTGATCTCATAACCGCCGAACGTGACGAGTTGATGGCGCTCGGGACCACCCGCGTCATGCTCAAGCGGCCCGGCGTTGCAAGCATCGCTGCCGATCTCGTTGCCGAAGCGCTCGGTGTGGGCGCGGCCGGTCGTGGAGTACCCCCATCATGAGTGAATCGCTTCCGGATGCGTCAACCACGGGTCAGCCCGGCCGGCGCACCGTGCTGATAGCTGACGACGAGCCGAGCATGCGGCTGCTCGTCACGGCCACCATCTCGTCCGACCAGATTGCCGTGCTAGAGGCCGCCGACGGCGACGCAGCCTGGGTGCTCATTCAGCGGTACCGGCCGGCCCTGGTCCTGCTTGACGTGCAGATGCCCGGCCAGACCGGCGTGGAGTTGACCCGCCGCATCCGCGAAGACCCGGCGATTGCCGACATCAAGATCGTCATTCTCACGTCCAAAGCCCAGGCGACGGACATCGCGCTGGGGCTGGCGGCCGGCGCGGACCTGTACCTGACCAAGCCGTTCTCGCCCATGTCGCTGATGACCTACGTCGAGCAGGCACTCGGCCTGTAGCCGGCTCGCCGGGCCATCGCGCGACCGGGCAGCCGCGCCTGTAGGTCGGCCCGTGCGGCAATCGGCTGGCAACTTCGCGGCGTTCGTGGTCCGTCAGCCGTGATTCTGTTGACGCCCCGGTCCTGGTGTGATACACCCAGGGACAGACGTTGTTGCTGCCATAGCCGGCGTCAGCGTGCGGAGCAGGCGACACCGCAGGTCGTCAGCAACGCTACCAGTGGGGGTAGACAGTCGCGCCAGTGACCGGTCTGATGGAGCGGCCCAGGTCGGTCACATGATCGAGGCGGAACGCTGCCGCCAGCGTCGATCATGGAGACGCGAGCGGGACGCGCCACACCATGAAGCCAGCATGAGGTTCTTGCGCCGTAGACCCCTGCGCCTTGACGCATCGGATTCCTCATGGTACACCCTCGCCACGAAAGTCACTGCGTAGCTGTCAGGCTGCGCGCGCTCGGAATCAGGGTACTGCCCTGATGCTCCACGACGGAGGAATCGCACTGATGGCACTACAGCGTGAGTTTTCGCGCAGGGGTTTTCTACGCACCGGGGTTGGCGTCGTCGGCGTTGGCCTGCTGGCAGCATGTGCTCCCGCTACCCCGGCTGCTAAGCCCGCCGCACCGGCGGCTACTTCTGCACCGGCTGCTGCCGGTAGCCCGGCCGCTGCCGGCGCTCCTGCAGCCAGCCCGGCCGCTGGCGCACCTGCCGCTGCCAAGCCTGCTGCTGGTGCCCCTGCCGCCCCGGCCGGCGCTGCTGCATCCAAGCCAGCCGCACAGGGCGGCCTGGGCAGCCAGTTCATCGGCAAGTGGGAAGGTCCCGAGATTCTGCTGGAGGCCAAGCGCCCGGCCAAGCTGGGTGAGGCTCCGATGCTCGCGGAGATGGTGAAGGCGAACAAGTTGCCGGCCGTTGACCAGCGTGTCCCGATGGAGCCGATGGTCATCAAGCCGCTGGCCGAGATCGGCAAGTACGGCGGCATCTGGCGGCGTGCATTCACCGGCCCTGCCGACGGCGAGAACGGCAACCGGATCGTCTCGCTGGACAAACTGGTGTTCTGGGACTACCAGGGCGTGAAGCAGAAGCCCGGCGTGGCGAAGGGCTGGGAAGTCACCGACGGTGGCCGCACCATCACCTTCTTTTTGCGCAAGGGGCACAAATGGTCGGACGGCCAGCCCTTCACCGCCGACGACATCATGTTCTGGTACAGCGACATCTACGGAAACAAGGATCTCGTGCCGTCTCCGACCTCCGAGTTGTCGATCAATGGCAAGGTCGGCACGCTGGAGAAGGTGGACGAGACGACCGTCCGCTTCAAGTTCCAGGATCCGTACCCCGGCTTCATGGACGTGATGGGTGGCAGCACGTTCCTCGGTTCGTCGCAGAACCAGGGCGACAGCTATCGCGGCATCGTCGCGCCAGCCCACTATTTGAAGCAGTTCCTGCCGAAGTATGGCGACCAGGCGAAGATTGATGCTGCGGCGAAGGCTGCGAACTTCGACAACTGGGTCAGCTACTTCAAGTTCAAGATCAACTGGCGGCTCAACGTCGAGTTGCCGACCCTCGGCCCTTGGAAGACGGCCACGCCCATCAACACCCCGGTCTGGGGGCTGGAGCGCAACCCGTACTTCTACGCTGTCGATACGGAAGGCAACCAGCTTCCATACTTCGACAAGGTACAGATGACCATTGGCGAGAACCTTGAGGTCATCAACCTGCGGGCCATCGCCGGCGAGTACGACGAGCAAGAGCGGCACATGGATCTCGGCAAGCTGCCCGTGTTCATCGAGAACCAGCAGAAGGGCAACTACGCCATCCACCTTGACCCTGCCGCAAACGGTGCTGACGCCGCCTGGCAGATCAACCAAAGCTTTGTCGCCGACGCCGAGGTCGCGAAGTGGCTCCGCAACCGCGACTTCCGCCACGCGCTGGCGCTGGGGCTTGACCGAGACCAGTTGAATGAGACGTTCTGGCTGGGTGTGGGCACGCCGGGCTCGTCGGCACCGGACGAATCGTCGCCGTACAGCCCCGGCCCCGAGTGGCGGAAGAAGTGGGCCGTCCTGGATGTCGCGCAGGCGAACCAATTGCTTGACAAGATCGGCCTGGAGAAGAAGGATTCCGAGGGCTACCGCCTCCGGACTGACAACGGCCAGCGGCTCCGCATTGAGATGGTGACGGTGGGCGGCTCGTTCGTGCCGTTCCCCAAAATCGGCGAGATGATGGTGCAGCAGCTCAGGAAGATCGGCATCCAGCTTGACTCGGTTGAGCACGAGCGGTCCCTTGCCGAGCGGCGACGCGACGGCAACGAAGTCCAGACGGTCATCTGGGCGAACGACGGTTCAGAGCTGATCTACGCGTTCCCGGACCATGCCATTCCCGTGCGGACGGGTTCGTGGATGGGGCCGGAGATCGGCAAGTGGTATCAGAGCAACGGTGCAGCCGGCATGAAGCCCGAAGATCCTGAGCTGCTCAAGGCACTTGAGCTGTTCCGGGGCGCATTCGGCAAGGAGGAGGCGGACCGCATCAAGACGGCGCAGGATATCTGGAAGCTCATCGTTGAAGAGACCTGGACCATCGGTACGGTCGGGCTGTCACCGGCGGTCATGGGCGTCCGAATTGTCAAGAACAACGTCGGGAACATCCCGCAGCGCCAGTTCAACGGCCAGCACGGCCGGACGCCTTGCGCCGCGCTCCCGCCAACCTGGTTCTTCAAGAGCTAACCGTCTCCACGCACCGTGCACAAGCGCAGGCTACGGCAGCCTGCGGCCAGCACTGACACATCGAGTGACGAGGGTCGAGTGGCGGGCATCAGCCTGATGTCCGCCACCTTGCACCTGGAGTCCCACCCCACACTCGGAGCTGGATAGAACGATGATCTCGTATCTCATACGGCGGCTCCTCCTCGCGTTGTTCACTGTTGTGGCGATCTCGATTTTGTCGTTCGCCATCATCCAGCTCCCGCCGGGCGACTACGTAGACGCCTATATCGCGCAGATGTCGGCATCAGGTAGCGCAGTCTCCCAGCAAGAGGCCGAGAACCTCCGCATCCAGTACGGGCTGGATCAGCCGATCTATGTTCAGTACTTCAAATGGGTGACCCTCGCCATGCGCGGGAACTTTGGCATGGCGATGGAATGGGGCCGCCCTGTCACCGAGGTGATCGGCGACCGGCTGGCCCTGACCATGGTCGTGTCGATTGCCGCCGTCATCCTGACATGGTCGCTCGCGCTGCCGATCGGCGTCTATTCGGCCATGCGGCAGTACTCGATTGGTGACTATGTTTTCACCTTCATCGGGTTCATCGGGTTGGCCGTGCCGGGCTTCCTGCTGGCGCTGCTGATCCTCTACTTCGGGTTCACCCTCTTTGACGCCAACATCGGCGGCCTCTTCAGCGCCGAGTACCTGGACGCTCCCTGGAGTCTGGGCAAGGTCTGGGACTTGATGGGGCACCTGCCGATACCTGCGCTGATCCTGGGGCTGGCAGGCACGGGGCAGGCCGTCCGCATCATGCGCGCCAACCTGCTGGACGAACTCCGCAAGCCGTACGTCGTGACAGCGCGCGCCAAGGGCCTCTCTGAGACCCGCGCGATCATGAAGTACCCGGTGCGGGTGGCGCTCAACCCGTTCGCCAGCACCATCGGCTACACCCTGCCGTACGTCGTCTCGGGCAGCATCATCGTCTCGCTGGTGCTGAGCCTCCCGACCGTCGGCCCGCTATTACTCAAGGCACTGATCGCGCAGGACATGTTCCTGGCGGGCACCATCGTGCTACTGCTCGGAGTTATGACCGTGATCGGTACGTTCCTGTCCGACTTGATCCTAATGTGGATTGACCCACGCATCCGCCTGGAAGGACGGTAAGCAATGGCGCAGACTGTTCGCGACCCCGACGAGGCCGCCCAGATTGAGATGCCGGTCGATGCGACTGTCGTCAGTGGGTCGGTTGCCGAAGAGCGTGTCTCCGTTGCCAGCCAGTGGCAGCTCATGTGGTGGCGGTTCCGCAAACACAAGCTGGCGATGGTCGGGGCGATTGTCGTCATCGTGTTCTACTCCTCAGTGGTGTTTGCCGACTTCCTCGCCTACGCCGACCCTGAGACCTCCGACGCGCAGCGCGGCCTGATCGCGCCGCAGCCTATCGTCTGGTTCGATCCGGATACGGGCGGCTTCTTCCCCCACGTCCCGGGCCTGGTTGGCGCGCGCGACCCGATGACGTTCAAGCGCGTGTACGTCATCGACCCGGCCGTGAAGGTGCCGATCACGTTCTTCGCGCAAGGGTTTGAGTACAAGGCGCTCGGCTTCATCCCGATGAACCTCCATCTGATCGGCCCGGCGGACGGCTCCCCAGCCGAGCAGAGCATCTTCCTGATCGGGACGGACATTCAGGGGCGCGACATGTGGTCCCGTCTGATGTACGCCACGCGCATCTCGTTGACCATCGGTCTCGTCAGCGTGGCCGTGAGCCTCGTACTCGGCGTCGTGCTGGGCGGCTTCTCGGGCTTCCTGGGTGGCTGGATCGACACGGTTGTCCAGCGCGTCATCGAGATTCTGCGCTCAATCCCGACGATCCCGTTGTGGATGGGCCTCGCTGCCGCCGTGCCGCAAGACTGGAGTGTTCTCCAGGTCTACTTCGTTATCACGATCATCATCTCGTTGATCGGCTGGACGGAGTTGGCCCGCGTGGTGCGCGGTCGGTTCCTCTCGCTGCGCGAGGAAGACTTTGTGATGGCGGCGGAGCTGTCGGGGTGCAGCCAGGCGCGCATCATCTTCGTCCATATGGTCCCGCTCTTCCTCAGCCACATCATCGCGGCCACGACTCTGGCGCTGCCGGCCATGATCATCAGCGAAACATCGTTGAGTTTCCTCGGCCTCGGCATGCGCCCACCCGCCATCTCCTGGGGGGTGTTGCTGCAACAGGCCCAGAACGTCCAGACGGTCGCCATCTCACCGTGGCTGCTCTTGCCGTCGGTGCCAGTGATCATCGTCATCCTGGCGTTCAACTTCCTGGGCGATGGCCTGCGCGACGCGGCCGATCCGTACAACTGAGCAGACGAGTTCGCAGCAGGCGAGTCGAGA
>Ga0105048_10017789_pt1 | contig 10957 bp, 8 predicted proteins | sample MAT05_FD_78382 | JGI IMG/M metagenome (GOLD analysis project Ga0105048, IMG submission 78382) | Freshwater microbial communities from Lake Fryxell liftoff mats and glacier meltwater in Antarctica - MAT-05 | ecosystem: Environmental > Aquatic > Freshwater > Ice > Liftoff microbial mat | place...
TCGGTATCTTTGGATTCTAAACAGGAGAAGGAACAATCATGCAGGTGCGACGTGGCAGAGGACTAGACCGACGTATGTTTTTGGCAGCCTCGGCGACCAGCAGCGCCGTTTTGCTGAATCCATTTTCAGCAAGTACGGCGGAACTACAGGAGAATCAAAGCAACTCCATTTCTAGGGAGAACGCTCGCACCGGAACTCGAAAATGGATGCTTGAAAAAACCCGAATTGATCCGGCAACCAAGTACCGATGTCCGTGGATCGAAGGCTATGTTTCACACACGAGTATTCTGCCCGGCGAAACATTGCAGGTGATGGTGAGTACCAACCCGGCGAGTGATTTCACAATCGACTTTTTTCGCCTAGGTTTTTACGGAGGCGACGGCGGACGACAAGTGCATGCAACCGATCGATTGGCTGGTGGTGTCCAACCAATGCCCGAGGTTGGGCCCCGTCGACTTCAGAACTGTGATTGGAAAGTCAGTTACGAACTGCGTATTCCGGACGATTGGATGAGTGGGGTTTACGTAGGTAAGCTGACGGAGCTACGTGAAGGTTTGCAGAGCTATGTCATCTTTGTGGTAGGCGATCAACGCAAGTCAGATTTCGTATTCCAGGTGAGCGATCACACTTGGCAGGCATACAATCGCTGGCCTTCGCAGTATTCGCTGTACGACGATGGAGTAGACCAATGGTATTGGGGTAACAATTCCCAAGTGAGTTTCAATCGCCCTTACGGAAAGTATTGTCAGATTCTGGATGCACCGTTATCTATCGGCTCTGGCGAGTTCTTCCTTTGGGAGTTTCCCTTTGTATATTGGCTTGAAGAAAACGGATTTGACGTCACTTATGTTTCCAATACGGATCTTCATCGAGATGCGGACCAACCGAAGCGAGGCAAGGGGTTCATTAGTGTTGGCCACGATGAATACTGGACCATCGAGATGTTTGAAAACATGCAAGCCGCAATCTTGAGCGGAACCAGTGTCGGTTTCTTTTCTGGTAATGCAGTATGTGGTCGGATCGAATGGGAGGCAGCAACCCGATCCATGCGGCGCGTCGGTGTTTTTGGACCTCCTGGTGGAACGCGTGAATTCAGTTCGATGTCGTCGTTGAGGCACGAGCGACCGTATGCGAATGAGTTGATCGGCGCGCACAGCACTGGTCCAGTGACGGGAGGTGCGGACTGGATATGCACCTTGCCTGAGCATTGGATCTATAAGGGGACTGGAATGAAAAGAGGAGATCGTATCCCTGGCGTTGTCGGCTGGGAATGGCATGGCGATCCGGCGGACAAAGTGGGACTTGAGATTGTTGCCAGCGGATTGACTCAGTCCGCTCCAGGTAAGCTAAACGATGGACTCTACACTGCAACAGTATACCCTGGACCGAAGGGCAATTTCGTTTTCAATGCATCCACTTGCTGGTGGGCAGACGGTCTGTCTGCCCCACCTGGTTATGTTCGACCAAGTGTTTATACATCACCCCAGGGTCCGAACCCACAGCAGCGGCAAATAACACGAAACGTGTTGAATCGAATGTTGCGAACTTGATCGACATCCGGGTTGTTAAAATATCGACCTCCTTTCGTCACAGGCTAAATCCGCTTCTCTGCTTCCAGAAAGAAAAATTTTCTTAATGCGGAACCGAACAACATGATTGCCAAAGAAATACTCGACGAAATCGAGCCGCTTGGTTCAGATAGTTACAAGCGAGTCATTATGAAGCATGGCGTAAAAGAGCCCTGTTTTGGTGTCAAGATTAGCGATTTGCAAAAAATCGTGAAGCGGGTCAAAAAAGACTACCAACTCGCACTCGACCTGTACGATACGGGCAACTACGACGCGATGTATCTGGCAGGTTTGATTGCGGATGATGCAAAGATGACTAAAAAAGACCTTCAGGATTGGGTGTCGAAAGCCTATTGCCGAGGACTGTGCGGCTGGACCGTAGCGTGGGTTACTAGCGGAAGCATCCACGGTTGGGAACTGGCGTTGGAATGGATTGATTCCAAAGTACCGCTAACCGCTGTTGCCGGCTGGGGAACTTTAGGAAGCGTCGTATCTGTTAAATCTAATGCCGAATTGGATCTCAAAGCAATTCAGAAATTGCTCCAGCGCGTGCAGAAAAAGATTCATAAAGAACCGGATATGGTGCGATACCAAATGAATGCGTTCGTTATTGCGGTCGGTTGTTACGTTGAATCGTTGACCGAAGGTGCAATCGAGATTGCAGAAGCCATTGGACCTGTCACAGCTGACCTTGGCGACAATGACTGTTCGGTTCCATTTGCCCCAGACTACATCGAAAAGGTTCGCAAGCGCGGAGCCATTGGAAAGAAGCGTAAGACAGCGAAATGCTAAAGCGCCTTCTCCAAAAAAAATCCTAGGAATTGTACAATTAAACAGCGTGTCAGTTCTTCGTCGATGCCTGCTGTCGGAGGATGCTATCGGCGAAACGGAAGCTGCAAATGATTGGTAGAACAATGAGGCTGACCAATGTGGCCGTTGTTAAGCCAAAGAGAATGACGAGCCCTAAGGGATACTCGATTTCCTGACCAGGGATTTCTCCAGTTAGTATCAGTGGTACGAGCGCGAGGCCAGTTGTTAAGGCGGTCATCATGATCGGTGCGAGACGTTCTTCGGCTCCGCGCATGACTAGTTCGCTTTGGCTTGTGACACCTTCCTCGGTGGCTAGATGCCGGTAATGGCTGATGAGCATGATGGCATTGCGGGCTGCGATGCCTAGTACGGTTACGAAGCCGACGAGTGAACCGAGCGATAAAATTCCACCCGAAGCGTGAACTCCTAGTACACCGCCCAACAAAGCGAGAGGCAGCATACAAAGAATAACGGCTACGAGCTTCCATGATTGAAAGTCGATAAACAAGATCACTGCGATCGCGCAGATGGATGCCATCGAAAGAAGTAGCAGTCGATTGCGAGACGCTTTTGCTTCTGCATACTCGCCGAGAAACTCCGGATGATAGCCAGTCTTGAAATTAACATTGGCGAGAACGGCACGCTCGATATCTGTGGCTACTGAAGCAAGGTCTCGACCGTCGACGTTGCAAGTGATGTCGATGCGCCTGGAGGCGGCTTCGCGTTTTATCTCGTTGGGAGCAGGAACAATCGCCAGCTCAGCAACGTCACCTAAAGGGACTTGGCCTCCCGCAGGTGTGTCTATCATCAATTCGCCGAGCGTTCGTAAGTCGCTATGCAATCCTGTTCCTCCACGCACGATGACTCCGAAAATATTCTGATCCTTGTAGATCTCACCAACTTGCGTTCCGTTAACCAAGGTGGTGACGCTTCGCATCAGTGCACCGGGTGTGAGATTGAATTGCGACGCCGCTTCGGGCCGCATGTGCACTGATATCTGTGGCACCAGAACCTGCGGTTCCACTTTTAATGTTGTGACGCCAGCGATCGGTTTAATCTGCGCCGCGACCAGGTTCGCTGTCGACCTTAACTCGTCCATTTCAGGGCCGAATACCCGTACGACGATCGCCGCACTGGTGCCCGTCAATACTTCCTTGATGCGTTCGGTCAAGTATGTCAATAAGTCGCGATACAGGCCGGGGTATCCATCGACAATTTCCTGCACCTTGGCCACCGTTTTGTCGTAGTTCTTGTCGTCGATGCTAATCCAGAGTTCGGTGAAATTGGGTCCAACCACTTCGTCGGCGACGGTTGCTCTGCCGATGTGGGAACCGAAATTTAAAACCCCATCGACCGCCATCATCTCTTCGCTCGCACGCAGGGTAATCCGATCCATGGCGTCGATACCGATGCCCGGTTTTTCGACCCAGTGCATCAAGAAGTCGGTCTCGCGGAACTTGGGCATCAGCTGTTCGCCTAAACGCGTCATGGTGCCGGCGATGCAAAGGAAGATAATTGCCGCCACGATCAGCGTTCCCCAACGAAAGCGTATAGCGCGGCTGAGTACCATTCGATAGAGTCGCTTGAAAAATAACACCAACGGACCGTCGACATGACGCTTCGTGGCCGACGTTGGCAGCAAGAAGAGGGACATTGCAGGTGTGACAGTTAACGCAACGGCCAGCGAGGCTAGAATTGCTAGAATGTAGGCTCCCGCGAGCGGCTTGAAGAAAGCTCCTGCGAGCCCGGTTAGGAAAAATACCGGCAAGAATGCCAAAACTACGATAATCGTGCCATAGACCACTGCACTCCGCACCTCCATCGACGCATCCAAAACAACCGCGAAGGAGGAGCGAGGATGCTCCGATGTCACGTTCAGTCGCAAGCGTCGCATGATGTTTTCGACATCGATAATCGCATCATCGACAACCTCACCGAGTGCGATGACCAACCCGGCCAAAACCATCGTGTTGACCGTTCCACCTCGATAGTACAAAACGAGCATTGCCGCGATTAACGAAAGCGGGATAGCAGTGGCACTGATCACAGCGCATCGCCAGTCGAATAAAAATAGAACCAGAACGACGATGACCAGTACACATCCAACGAGCATGGAGTGACTGAGGTTTCTGAGCGAACGTTCGATAAAAGTTGCTGGACGAAAGATAGTGGTGTCGTACACAACCTCTCCCATGGCTGGTTTAAGGTCCGACATGGCTTTCTCGACTTTGCGAGTCACATCGAGCGTGTTGGCCCATGGTTGCTTTTCGACAATTAGCAGCAGTCCTGGTCGATTGTTGATGATGGCATCGCCGATCGGTGGTGCGTAATCAAACTTGACTTCGGCAACGTCGCGAATGCGCAGTGGCGAGCCATTGGCGGCCAGAGCACCGCCGACTAATCGAGTGGAAGCCGGTTGCGCGATCGTCGGGCGAATTGGAATCTCGCCTAGTTGATCGGGCGTGTAAACGGCTGGGACATGACGCAGCGCCAGGCGTTGGTTGGGCGTATCGACAAATCCACCCGAACCGACGGCGGTAGCATCGCGAACGGTTTGCAAGACAGCGTCGAGTGTGATGCCATGTCGATTGAGCCGCACTGGATCGACGATCACCTGAAGTTGAGGATCTTTCTCGCCCCAGACCGCAATGTTCGCGACTCCCGCAATGCCCATCAATCGTGGTCGGATCGTCCACTTGGTCAATGTCGTCATTTCCATTTGACTTTTCGTATCCGACCAAAGGCCGATCTTCAGACACCTGCTGAGCGATGAAAGTGGCGGCAAAATGACCGGAGGTCGAGCAACCAACGGTAGTGACGCCTGGGCAAGTGCAAGTCGTTCCTGCACCAATAGCCGAGCCACTAGCAAATCGGTGCCCGGTTCAAAGATCATTCGTACGCTTGACAATCCCAATACCGACTTCGAACGAACGGTTTGCACAAACGGAATACCATTCACCGCGTTTTCGATCGGTACAGTGATGAGGCTCTCAATATCTTCCGTCGAGATCCCGGGGGCTTCGGTTTGTATTTCCACCAACGGCGGAGCGAACTCTGGGAAGACATCCAGCGGTACTGAACCACCGCTGCGGACACCAATGACCACCAGAACGATAGCCAAGATGATTACCAGTAGTCTGAGTTCGAGCGACGTCTTGATCAGCCAACTCATTTACCGGCTCCGAACTCGGTCCCAAACAACTCGGCCGCGCCATCCGTTACGATCAAGGTACCGATTGCTGGTCCTCTGGAGATAATCGCTAGATCTCCTTCGACCCATTCGAGTAACACACGACTACGTGCGAACTTCGTGCCACCCTCGGCTGTACTTGTCGATTTTACGTACACCCAAGTTCCACCGTGGATGTCATAAAGAATCGCCGCGGCTGGAACGACTTTGGCTTCGGTCACACTCGTCATCGGAATGTCGACGCCGATTCGTTGCCCGGGCATCAATTGCAGGATGCGGTTGTCAACTTCGTAATACAAGTCGGCAGACGAGGTAGCCGCATCGGCTGTAGGTGGCGCTGCAATCGGCTTGCCAAGTTGCGGCGTGCTGCCCAGTGGCGAACCATCGAGCGAAACAAGATAGACAGCTTTTTCGCGCATGAATTTTGGCAACAAATCAACATAGACCGGTACGCGAATCCATATCGTACTCAGGTCGACGACTTCAAACAGCGGCGTTGCGGATGTGACGGTTTGTCCGGGAGAGACTTGAACATTGCGAACGACACCAGCCACGGGAGCCGCGAGTGTAAGAGGCGAGGCAGGATCGATTCGTCCATCCATACTCGGTTTTTCCAACACCTGCAGTAACGAGGTCAATTCCATTTCCCGCTGTTTGGCGGCCTCGAGCACGGATCGCGCCACGCTTAGCAAGGCCTCAACGTCATCGAGTGCTCGACGGCTTCCTGCCCGATCGGTGAGTAGCTTCGCAGCTCGGTCACGAGCGATCTGCAGTCCCGTGATTTCGGACTGGCTGCGAGCCACCTCACCTTGTGCCGTAACCATGGCGACCAGCAAGTTGGCTTTCGCTCCGGTCATTTGTACTTGCTCGGCTGGCGTTGGAACATCGCGTTCCGGAGACAAGAGCGGTTTCAGAATCATCAAGGGCTGGGCGGCTGCTACTTCGCTACCGGGCTGTGGGAAAAAACTATCCGCAGTAGCAATGACGCCCGATACGGGAGCGGAGGTGATGATGGATCTGCCGGACGGAACGATGGCTTCGCCAGCCAGGGTCCGGTGGCGCGACACCTCCCGTTGTTCGAGCGGCACCACTTGGATCGCCAGCCGCTTCACAGCGTCGCTGGTCAGCGTCAGTGTCGCCAGTTCGGTCTCGTGCGGAACCATCTCCACCTTGGCAGGAGCTGCTTTGGCAGGGGTCGAATGAGCAGCCTTATCCGCGCAACCACTGGTGAACAGGACGGCGACTATCGCCACCTGAAATCGCAAAAATGTTTGGAACAAAGGTGTTTGAAAGAAAGCGACGGATCGTAGTACGGAAGACTTCATAGGCGTTCATTGTAGTCGGGAAATCTGACACTTCTCGCTGATCGCCAGTATCTTCGATTCGATGGCAAGCGAGAAACCCCGGTTTATCGTACTCGTACTGAGCTTTTGGCGGTACTCGTACTGGTACTCGATCAGCACTGCCAATTTCGAGTACGAGTACGAGTACGAGTACCATTGCATTGAGTACGAGTACGCATCCACTTCTCATAAACCGGGCTGGTTGCGAGTTTCAGTTACTACCCGCTGGTGGGCTTGTGGCGGCAAGAACCTCTTCCGCTGCGAGAGGTGGGGCAATCAGACTGCGGCCGACGCTTCGTTCCAGCTCTGCGACGGCACGATTGCACGCGGCGGTTTGAGCTAAGATTTGCCCCTTCGCGGTTAGGTATTGGTTGGTGGTTTGCAGAACAATGAGATAATCCGAGCCACCATCTTCGTAGCCCATTGTGGCGATCTGTAAAGCATCAATCAGGGCAGGCTCGACTTCCTTTTTCAGAATCACGAAATTGTCATTGGCTTGTTGCAATTGACGATAAGCCGTTCGCACGTCGGCTACGATCTGATCTGAAATTGCATCGCGAGTATGCAGCGCTGCATTGAGCTCCCAATCGGCTCGCAGTATTCCCCCTTGATTACGGTTAAAAATGGGGATGTCCAAGCGGAGGCCAGAGCCCGAAAACGTAAGGTCTCTAATAGTTCGAACATCAGCGACACCATCCAGCCTCAACCATAGCCAGCGCGATAAGTTGGAACGCTCCCGAGCAGCGGCGACAGCCCACTTGGCAGCATGCAAATCGGGGCGGCAGGCGATCGCTTCTTGGACCAGTTCTTCTTCACTTTGCGCCGGAATAGTTGGTTCCTCGAGCCCCCCGGGTACAAGCGGTTGGGCCAAGTGTGGCAGGCCGATCAACGTTGCGATACGAGCTTCCGCTATTAGGATGGCCGTTCGCTGCACACCGAGCGATGCCTTTGCGTTCAGTGCGTCCACCTTGGCGGCGATCGTTTCCAATTCGCTGATGTCACCCTCTTTTAGACGATCGTCCGTTAGCTTGGAGATCCCGTCACGAATCTCTTGCGCTTCCATGGCTAAGTCGGCTTGCTCTTTCGCCAACACCCAATCTGCGTAAGCGATCCGCACGTCGCGAGCGAGATTCAATCCGTTTTGAACAAGCTGCTCACCAACGCGACGATATTCCCGATTGGCAACTTTTACACGCGTGGGACGTAGAAGGTACGATTCAATCGGCGCAAACAGCGTGTACTGCCCCTCTTTGGCACCGCCCGGAAAGTAGGTCAAGAACTGCGGATTAATCAGTAAGGTTGCTTGCACTGTGTCACCACCGGCGGCACCTAGCAAAGCCAGTGTAGACTGAAAAGCGGAGTTGTTCGCTAGGGCCGTCAAAACCGCTTCATCTTCACTCAGCCCATCCTCGAGCACTACTGTCGCAGGAATTCGCGTTTGGCAAGGAGATACTGTCTCCATGGTCTTGGACGTTCTACACGCCAACTGTCTGGAAACCAGATTCGGATCGCAGCAAGGCACGGGAGTTTTGCAGCCAGCAAACAAAAGGGTCAGACCAGCCATTGTCGCTGCACAGGTTCGATAGTAGACATCCATGTCGTTCTTTCGAGATCAATGATTGCAAAACATACAGAGCTCATTTCGATCACCTTTGTTTCGACCATTGCAACGTGACAGTACACTTCATCCATTACAGCTACGAACGATCGCGCAGTTGTCATCACGTGAGTAATCGCCTTTTTCGTCATAACCGGACTAACACATTGCTTGATGAGAACAGCAGCCGTCCGCAAGCTGCTCGACATTGTGTTACCTCGAATCAACTGCGACAACGAGAATCAAGGTCGATGGTACCACGAATTTACTCATTTTTCAGAGACTTTTCGACGAACGCCATCCTTTTCGATGGCATCCTAGCGTTTCGCCCGATGAAATGCTGTCTTGTTAAGTCTGAGGCGCTAGCCGATTTCTTGCGGCGTGGCTCGGCTAGCGCCTCAGGCTCAAAATCTCAAGCAGTTGCAACGCTGAATCTTCAAAGAGTAGTCTTGTGTGGTGGTGATCAGGGAGAAGTGACCATTTTCGCTCATATTTGCAAAACTAGCCGAAACTCGACTTGTCGCCTCATCCGCTAGGAATCTATTGTGACCGAAGACCTAGACCCCAATTGTCAATTCAACGAAATTCCTCGAAAAGCTTGCGGTTGTTGAAAGTCGCTCCCAACCATGAACTTGTCTTTTGCTTCGGGGTGTGTTCGAAGGCAATCGCTATTAGAGGGATTTAGCTTGTGTTTCGTTACTAGCATACTGCTGGCTGCTTCAGGCTGCCAAATTCCTGTGGCGAATTCGCTATTTGCACGCAATATTCTATCACCGATCCAGCGGGTGAAAAAGCCGATGGTCGAGGCGACGAGTTATGTGGAGTCTGAGCCTACGGGCAGAACCAAACCCAATCTGACTCAGTTTGGTAGCACGCTAGTCCAACCCACAGGAGCGACGGGAACCAACGACTTATCAAGCGATTCTAGGACTCCAAGCCGCAACGCTGAAACGCTTCTTTCCGAAGCGAACCGATGGCAGTTCGATCCGTTGCTCGATAGCCGAACATCGAATATCGATTCCAAGGATCGGCCCGGAGGGAATCGCCTTGCGACTCTTTTTGAACGATTGTGGGACGATCAAAAGAACTTCTATTCCCCGGAGTCGCTGACATTGCTAGGCGGGGGTTTAATTGTGGGTGGCGCGATGGCGAATTCATCAATCGACGAAGGCATCTATCGTCACTTCCAGAGCAGTGTTCGCGGTGCAACGTCTGATGATTGGTTTGAATCTCTTCATGCCAGCAAAGAACTCGGTAGTGGAATATACATACTTCCCGTTCTCGCCACGGCCTGGGCTGCGGGCGAATTTTTCCCAGAAAGCGAGCTCGTGAAAACTGGTGGGCGATGGGGAGAGCGATCGATACGTGGATTTTTAGCCGGTGCGCCACCATTGATCGTGATGCAACAGCTAACTGGAGGTTCAAGACCGACCGAGACGGCTGAAAGTTCCCGATGGCATCCCCTGCGAGATAACAATGGGATTAGTGGGCACGCGTTTATGGGCTCTTTACCATTCATTACCGCCGCAAAGATGACGGAGAATCGGGGTTATAAGATTCTGTTCTATGCTGGTTCGGCAGTAGCTCCGCTGTCGAGGGTCAACGACAACGCGCACTATCCCTCACAGATCGCCTTAGGATGGTGGATGGCCTACTTGGCGGCGAGCGCGATCGACGCCACAAACAATCCCAACGCCAGATGGCGGTTCTATCCCTATTCGACTGATGATGCCTCAGGCATGTTGGCTGAATTTCGATTCTGAGTGCAAGTCTCGATTTGAATGGCCGATGGGAGAGTTGTTTTCCCAGAATGAAACTTAGTCGTTGCATACTGGAATGCCAGTTGTTCAAGTTGTTGAGAGGGGAGGTATCGGTATCGTTGTTCTGATTCAAAAAACTCCGGTCCTCAACCCCAGCTCTAAACGCACTGGATCAAAGATGAAACGCCTTTCATCTTCGTGGTTCTCTGTTTTTGCATCTCTTGGCAGAACGATCGTCATCAATAGGTTTGTCATTGTTTCCGTTTAATTGTTACGCTTGAAATCCAAGCACGCGTTCGATTGCAATAGACATTTGATTTCATGCCTCTTTCTCCGTCCTAAGCTGCTTACAGCCATCGGAGGTAAGGTCAAAAAACTTGGCTTTCGATTGGATTCACTGGCACCCTAGATCGAAGCGATCCAGGCTCTCTTTTCCATGCGATGAAGAGCGGGATTGTTTAGGAGAAATCTCTACCTAGGACCCGCGGCTAGCGCATCTTCAAGTATTCATTTTCGGGTACGCCCTTCGTTGCACGACGCTCCGCGTCGTAGAAATCACGACTCGGAGTGTCGTGCAACTAAATCTGCCAACCCAATTATTTAGGTTGGACAATGCTTTATCGCGCGTTCATGCGCAATAGTTTTGAATTGCGATGTTTTCCATCTCCCCAAATGGCCTACAAAACAAA
>Ga0105048_10017791_pt1 | contig 10956 bp, 8 predicted proteins | sample MAT05_FD_78382 | JGI IMG/M metagenome (GOLD analysis project Ga0105048, IMG submission 78382) | Freshwater microbial communities from Lake Fryxell liftoff mats and glacier meltwater in Antarctica - MAT-05 | ecosystem: Environmental > Aquatic > Freshwater > Ice > Liftoff microbial mat | place...
GTGGCAAATGACTCTAGCGATTCACCACGCCCTTCGTACCTCAGAGCGTGCCACCCGTGCCACCCGTGCCACCCGTGCCACCCGTGCCACCCGTGCCACCCGTGTAAGCAGTAAGCAGCAAGCAGTAAGCAGCGAGATTTGCGATCCGAGATCTGCGATTTAGGATCAGAGTATCAGTCGAGAATGCTACTGCGATCGCGATAATAATTCATGCAAATGAAAATGGTGCTTGCCAAGTTTTCCGCCATAATTGCCGCCCGTGATTTTTCGTATGCCGCAAGATGGCCCTACCTCGCATGCAGCTTGAATACCCACTCGCATCGCGTGTCCGACGACTTCCGGCGATAGTCCGTCAATGACCAGCTCCAATGCGGCACTGGTTTGATCGAGTACATAGGATTTGGTTTGTTCTCGCAATGTGGGGCAGAATGCGTCGTTGGTTGAGGCATTCAGCATTTTGTACTTCGAGCCCACTTTGGAACCGCTCCGAGCGACGCCGCCAGGGAAAGGTGTAATGCAATCGCGAAGGCGTTTGATGGCACGAACGGCATAGTCGCAAGCATGCAAAGCTCCGTGGATCGTGTCGGCCAAGACGAGGAAGTTTCCTCCGCCTACAGCGGCTTGTCGACAGACGGTATCCTGACACACGAATTCGCCATCCATGACTGGGATTCGCCAGTAGCGTTCTTTCCCAATCTTCTTGGAGATTTGGTGGCCGTCACCGAAATAGCGAAGCTTGGATCCCATCGCGACTCGCTTTTCGCTGTAGAGACCTGCAAAAACGGAAGTACTTGGGCACGTAAGGACACATTGCCCAACGCGCCGAACCAATTGCTTCTCAAGTTCGCCGCCAGAAACGCTAAAAAGCAAGATTGCAACTCCAGGACGACCGTCCGGAGTCTCGTCCGATTCAAGGAATCGTTCCACCGCAGCTTCGACGCCACAGCCAATGACGCTCGTCGCGAAGCCCGTCATGGCCTCGGCGGCTCGCCGCGCCCAAGACGGCTCGGCGGCCGTAATAATGACGCGAGTGCCTGTCATATCAAAGGCTTCAGCGAACGTATCTTCGATTTCAATCCCATTTATTTGCATCGCAAGCTCAAGTTCGTGGTGTTTTGCGAAAAATCTAAGCATGCCGTCTGGCCAACAGGCTTGTGAATCGACCATAATGCAATGCGATCGAGGCGATGGACAACAAGTAAAGATACCACCCACGCTCTGTCAAGCGTAGCTACCCTCGCCAGACGGTGGTCAACTAACACGCCAGCCACTTTTTCGCCTCAACACAAACTCATTTAAGGCAACTCACTATGGGCCGAATTGAAATTGGTTTTCAATACCCTTGGTATTTGCTGCTGTTGTCGCTGATACCTCTCGTTTGGTGGCTTGGGCTGAAGTCCTTGGCTGGTCTTGGGCCCTGGCGTCGATCTATTGCGATTGCACTGCGGACGGCAGTGATGTTGCTGGTCATTTTCGCAATTGCTGGAATTCAGTGGATATGGTCCAGCGAGAAACTGACGGTTATCTATTTATTGGACCAAAGCGATTCGATTCCGGTCGCCAAGCGTCAACTGATGTTTGAATATGCCATTCAAAGCGTCAAAGCTCACCGTCATTCGGAACGGCAGGACAGAGCGGGGCTAATCGTTTTTGGTCGTGAGGCCGCCATCGAAATCCCGCCGTACGACGAGGACCTACCCAATATCAATCGACCCGAGTCGTTTTTTGGCAAGTCGGATGCAACGAATTTGGAAAGTGCGCTCAAACTCGCTCAAGCCAGTTTCCTGGAAGACTCCGCTAAACGCATCGTAATCTTGACCGATGGCAACCAAACGTTAGGTTCCGCCGAAGTGACCGCCCAGAGGTTGAGCGATACCGGCATCGGAATTGACGTCGTGCCCGTTCGCTTGGATTCCCAAACGGAGGTCTTGGTTGAGAAGATTGACGTACCTGGATTTGTTCGACAAGGTCAAACGGTAGACGCTCGCGTTGTTATCAACCGCTATAGCGAGGCTGGAAACGCAATGGACATTCCTGGGCATTTGCGAGTCGTTCGTCGCATAGGCAATCAATCGGAAGTGTTGGCAGACGGAGACTACACCCTCGATCGAGATATCAACGTAATTCCGATCCCGCACAAGATCGATGAGACCGCCGGTTACACTTACGAAGCCGAGTTTACCACCAAGGACCCAGCCAACGACACGATTACCCAAAACAATCGTGCGACCGCGTTTACCTACGCGCGCGGCAAAGGAAAGGTCATGTTGATTGAGGACGGGGTGTCGCCTGGGAATTACCAAAGGTTTGTGGACGCTCTCCGACGGAATGATATCGATGTCGACGTCCGAGATACGCGCAACCTCTTTTCCAGTTTGGTCGAACTTCAATCCTACGACTCTGTCATCCTAGCCGGCGCGCCGCGTACGAGCGGAGACGACTCGACTCAGATCGTTTCCTTCACCGACGATCAAATCGACATGCTTGTCCAAAGTGCTCAGCAATTCGGAATGGGAATTCTGATGTTAGGTGGTCCTGAGGCGTTTGGCGCAGGTGGTTGGACCAACACCACGCTAGAAAAAGCGATGCCGGTTAATTTTGCCATTAAGAACAGTAAAGTAGAGGCGGTGGGTGCGCTTGCGATGGTGATGCATGCATGCGAAATACCCGAGGGGAACCACTGGCAGAAAATGATTTCCAAGGCGGCATTAGAAGCCTTGGGGCCAAGTGACTATTGCGGTGTTGTTCAATACGACATGTCGGGTGATAAGTGGCTTTGGGGGACCGGGGCCGCTGGTCTTCTTAAGGTAGGCGAGAACAAGTCCATGATGAAGTCGCGAATGAACGCAATGACACCAGGTGACATGCCCGACTTCGACTCGGCCTTGAATTTGTCGATGAGAGGACTGAAAACAGTCCCAGCATCTTTAAAACATATGATCGTTATCAGCGATGGGGACCCAACCCCTGCGTCGGCGGGTATCCTTTCGCAATTCTCCAGTGCCAAGATTAAGATCTCGACGGTTGCAGTTGGCTCGCACGGTCCTGCGGGAAGCAACGAACTCAAGCGGATCGCCAACAAAACGGGCGGGAATTACTATGTGGTACAGAATGCTTCAGCGCTCCCAAAGATCTTCATGCGCGAGGCTCGACGCGTAGCCAGGCCGTTGGTTTTTGAACCTGAAGGTGGCGTGCAAGTCGTCCTTACTCAGCCCCATGAAATTCTTTCAGGCATCACAGGCGATCTGCCCACCATCCGCGGATTTGTGCTCACGGAACGCAAGGAAAGCCCTTTGGTAGAAGTGCCGTTGCAGTCCACCAAACCGGCAGAGCCCGATAATGCATCGCTTTTGGCAACTTGGACATACGGGCTTGGACGTACCGCCGTGTTCACAACAGACGCAGGCCATCGATGGGCTGGTGATTGGGTGAACTCACCGTTCTACGACCAATTCTTCTCACAAATGGTGCGATGGACTATGCGTCCCTCCAATGACGACTCCAAATACAACATCGCGACCAACGTCAAAGATGGCCGCGTACAGATCGTCGTCACGGCTATGAACGCAGACGATAAATTCGTGAACTTTTTGGATATGAATGCAATCGCCGTCGGTCCAGACTTGAAGCCCATCAACATTGCGATGAGACAACAGGCTTCCGGTCGATACATTGGGGAGTTGACGCCAGAGCAAGCCGGAAGCTACATGCTTAGTATCGTCCCGGGCGGCGGCAAGCCACCGATTACCACGGGAGTGACGATGCCATTCTCCGACGAATATCGTGTTCGGCAAGTCAACATGCAATTGCTGGAATCGTTGGCGGCTCGCAAGCCGGCGGGTGGCGAGGCAGGAAATCTCTCGGCCTCCCTGGAAAAAGACTCGTTGAGGGAAGTGCTGAACGTGGATTCATATCGTAAAGGGCTGCCGCCAGCCAAGAGCCTCAAGGATATTTGGCCATTGGCCGTCCTTGTCGGGGCCACGATGTTTTTCGCTGATGTCTTCGTACGTCGCGTAGCCTTGGATGTAGGCTTGCCCCTAAGAATGCTGGCTGCGAGACTTCGACGACGTAGAGACGATTCGAAAGCCATGGATGCAGAACAAAAGAGCCGTCTAGACCGATTGAGAAGCAGTAAGAATATCGTCGGTGACGATCTTCTGAAACAGAGGGCAAGCACCCAATTCGAACCAGACCCAGACGTGGCGGCCTCCGTCACGGCTGCCGAGGAGGCCTTTGGGATTGGGGCTTCGAAGACCAGTCGTCTTGATGCGTTACCGAAAAAGCCAAGCATGGGTGTGGAAGAAGAACAAAGTTATACATCTAGATTGCTGGATGCGAAACGTAAAGCCAACAAGAACAATTAGCACTTAACCTAGGAAGCTACATGAGTAACGTCGCAGAATCGATGCAACAGCAAGCAGAAACGTTTCGCAATCGATACGCAGCAGTTCGCGAACAAATTGGGCGAGTGATCGTCGGTCATGATGAAATCGTGAACGGTGTGTTGACGGCGGTCTTTGTAGGCGGCCATTGCTTGCTGGAGGGGGTCCCTGGACTCGGCAAAACGATGTTGATCAAAACCCTTTCGGAGACCCTTTCGCTCGATTTCAATCGTGTGCAATTCACGCCAGACCTGATGCCTTCGGACATCCTCGGCACCAACATGATTGTTGAAAATGATGGGCGACGCGAATTTCAATTTCAGAAGGGCCCCATCTTTACCCAAATTTGCTTGGCGGACGAAATCAACCGGGCTACGCCAAAAACTCAGTCGGCTCTTTTGGAAACCATGCAGGAGGGGACGGTAACCGTCTCCGGCAATCGCTATGAATTAAAGAAGCCCTTCTTCGTCCTTGCTACGCAAAACCCCATCGAGCAAGAAGGAACCTATCCACTTCCAGAAGCCCAACTCGATCGCTTTTTGTTCAAGCTCGTCGTGGGCTATTCCACCCGAGAAGAACTCAACACGATCATCGATCGAACGACGCGAGGGACCATCATCACTCCAGATAAGGTTATGGACGGTGAGGAGATCAAACGTTGGCAGCAGCTCGTCCGGCAGGTGGTTTTGGCCAAGCATGTTCAGGATTACATCGCAAGGCTCGTATTGGCAACGCATCCTGGCGGCAGCTTAGCCCCAGACGTCACGAACCAATACATTCGATGGGGCGCTAGCCCTCGCGGTGCTCAGACGATTGCTCTGGCGTCGAAAGTTCGCGCGTTGTTGGATGGTCGTTATAACGTCAGTTTCGAAGATATCCGCCGTGTGTTCCTGCCTGCCATGAGACATCGCGTTTTGCTCAACTTCGAGGCCCAAGCAGAAGGGATTGAATGCGATCGAGTACTTCTGGACATTCTCGAAAAGGTGACAGAGCGTGCCGACGATCTAGCGGCAGCTTGAGTTTGGCACTATGTCGCCTTTCGCTCCGCGAAAGGCGACAATAATAAAAATAGAAATGATTTGATATGCGTTGTTTGAGTATTATGTTGGGTTTGATTTGTGTCGGTTGTGCGCCGTTCCTTGCGAGAGCAAGTGACTGGCCAGAGTTTCGTGGACCAACGAAAAACGGCTTGAGTGAGGAAACGGATCTGCCTGTGAGTTGGAGCGAGACCGAAAATGTCCGATGGTTTACCAAAACCAAAGGGCTGGGCTGGTCGTCCCCTGTTACACTCGGCGATCGAATCTACTTCACTTCTTCGATCAACACGGAAGAAGATGTTGCTGCAGACGGGGAGTTGCGAGGAAGGCAAAGTTTGCAATTGGTTTGCCTGAATGCTATGGACGGAAAAGAAGTTTATTCGAAGGCGATTTTCGAGCAACCAAAAGATGCACCGAAAATTCACAACAAAAATTCGCACGCGAGCCCAACTCCCATTATTGAGGAGAGTCGGATTTATGTTCATTTTGGCCATCAAGGGACCGCCTGCACGGATCTTGATGGAAATAAGATTTGGGAGAATCGAAAAAACGCTTATCCACCGACACACGGCAACGGCGGTTCGCCTATCATCGCAGACGGTAAGTTGGTCCTCACTTGTGATGGTGGAGACGCACCTTGCACGCTTGCATTGGATCTTGCAACGGGAGCGGAGGCTTGGAGAACGAACCGGGAAGTCGTGGCTGACAAGACGTTCTCTTTTTGCACTCCGATGTTGATCACAATCAATGGTGCTTCTCAGATCATTTCACCCGGTTCCAATATCGTTCAATCGCTTTCGCCCAACGATGGCAAGGTCTTGTGGTTGGTTCGGTACGATGGCTATTCCGTAGTGCCACGTCCAATCTTTAGCGGGGGTACGCTTTTTGTTTGCACCGGTTTCAACACTCCAAAACTCTTGGCTATCGATCCCAGTGGAAAAGGGGACGTGACAGATACCCATGTCAAATGGACGTATGGTACTAGCGTACCATCCACGCCTTCCATCCTGTGCGTCAAAGATCAGATCGTCATGGCGAGCGACAAGGGCATTGCGACGGGCGTTGATATGCAGACGGGCAAAGAAGTTTGGCGAAAGCGACTCGGTGGAGACTACTCCGCTTCGCCAACGGCATCCGGGGACAGAGTTTATTTTCAAAGCGAAGCTGGTGAGTCGGTGGTGCTAAAGATCCGCGAGACACCTGAGGAACTTTCCCGAAATAAATTGCCGGGTCGAATCTTCGCATCCTATTCGGTGATCGATCAAGATTTCCTTGTCCGCTCAGAGCAAGGGATTTATCGAATTGGTAAGCAGTGAGTCAAGCCATGTCTAGCCATCCGCGTCGATGGTTCATGTACAGTTTGAGTGGCTTGTTTATTTTTCTCTGTTTGGCCATCATTCTCGCAGCTATTTTGTTGCTGCGCCGTGGGAAGCTGCCAAGAGCCGGATTGATAGCAGGCAGTTCCATGGAGCCGATTTTGCGAGGGCCCCGTTTTTTGTGGACGTGCCCGCACTGCTCCCAATCTCAAGAATTTGCTTTGGACACTTGCAAAAGCAATCAACCTTTTTGTTGCCGATCGTGCAACATAATCGATATGGCGTCTGCCATCGACTTCGACGACAGCGACAGTCTCTTTGATAGGGTACGTCCGGGTGACCAAGTTCTATTTGCAACACTTCGCTCGGTTCGAACAACCCGATCTAGGGACATCGCTTTGGAACTGGCACGCCCATCGGGACTTCGGCGCGGAGATATTGTCGTATTTCAGGAATCGCTCGATTCAAAAAGAGAGATTAAACGAGTTGTCGGTTTTGCGTCCGAGCTCATTGCCATCGAGTCAGGTGACCTTTTTGTCGATCAAGAACGCTGGTGCAAAACGATGGAGCAATCGCTTAGGCAGTCGATACTGCTGAACGCTTGGGACAGAACCAGTCCTGACAATGACAAGGAACAATCGATTGATTCGAAAGGCCGTTGGGTATTGGGAGCGGAGACGTTTAATGGAATACTAAGTTCCACTTCAGTCAGAGCAGACACTCCAGACACTCCAGAGATTCCTAGAAAACTGCTATTTGATCGTCACTTGGATGGAGCTATTAACAATAAGTTGGGCGTGAACGCACACGATTCCCATGTTGTTTTCTCGGTGCCCGACTTTGGATTTGCATTTCAACTTTCTCTTCCTGAGAATGCGTGGCGAATAGAATGCGCATTGCGATCGCCGATCAGCCGTCCAAAAATCGCAATCGAATTAGTAGGCCGTTCTGTCACGATCGAATCCGGCGATCATGTGGCGTATGCGGAGTTGTATCAACGGGAAGACAAGTCGGTTTGGATCGCGATAGCCATGGTTGATGGTCATCTAATCGCTGGAAGCCCAGAGCAGGAGTGGCTGAGAATGGTGTTGCCTGCAATGGATGCGGACTCTGCAAAAGATGTCGACGAAGCGAAGCCGCCAATCGAAATTACAGCCGTATCCGGTAGCCTTGCCATCGATCAGATGCTGGTTTTCCGGGACATCCACTATCGCGGGGCTGGAGATTCGGAAACACAGTCCTGGGAACCGGGCGATCGAATCGTAGTACTAGGAGACAACGTTTCCGCGTCGAGCGATTCTCGCGACCGATGGCCCGATGGCTTGCCAACCAATTCGGCAAGAGGAGTATTGATTCAAACCGGCAGTCCGATCGAGGTGTTGCTCAGGCAGCGATAGGCGAGCGTGTTGAACCCATTTTTTAACCACGAAGTGAGTTCATTTTTTAACCACGGATTACGCGGATCACACGAATAAGAAAAGCAGAAAGCGTTTCGAGTTTTTTCCCAACGTCGTGCTGGCCTTAGCAAATCGGAAAGACTCCCTATCCGTGCAATCCATGAAATCCGTGGTTAAATTTCGGCGATCTACGATCATGGCTGCGCACTCCAGGTTTTCCAAGGGTTAGCCGATTCCTCGATTCGCCATAGCACAACCTGTCCATTGTCCAGTCCAGCGGCAATCCGTCCTCTTGGATTGCAAGTGAACGACGAAATGTTGCGGTTGGGAATGGATTGCAAGGACTCTTTTTCTTGGATGCGCGTGCGCTTCTTCTTCTTTGGTTTTTGCTGTTCGATTTTGTCTTTGTCGTTTGCCTTTTCGTCGTCGACTTCATCTTGAACGATTATCAGCCGACGGATGCGTTCTGCTTCAGGAACAAGGATCAAGCCGTTTGCAACTTCGACGTGTTGCACTTTTTGTGGCAACCCTTCGAACTTGGCAATCGAACGAACTTCTTGGCCTTCGGACCACAGTCGCAGTGTGCCGGTTTCATCAAGTGTGATGGTACCAAACTGAGTTCATACAACCCCACCGACGGTTCGTTCGTGATCGGAATAAGCAAAAAGCACCTGACCATCGGTTGCTTCAAAACTCTTGGCGGTACGGTCCAAAGATGCCGAGAGTATTCGGTTGTCTTTGCCAGACCAATTTACGCAAGTCACACCCGCGGCGTGTGGTATGGATGACACTCGCGGTTGGAATAAGTCTAGGGAAAAAAGTGTAACACTCCCATCGGAAAAACCCGCTGCTATCTCATTGCGATATGGGCTTGCCGCCAAACTGGAACAAACATCGCGACTGAATCCAAATGCCGCGAGTGGAATTCTAGTGGCAAAATCGAATGCTTCTAACACACCAAATCGTCCTGGAGCGCCGGAAGCGGTTATCAACAAAGCACCTGGAGCCCACTTCAGGTTCGTGATCATTTGTCCCCGAGTTGGCAGACGGAAATCAAGCGACTGTCGTTCGACGTTCCAAACCAAGACTTCAGAATAGCCTCCAACCAACAGAAGCTTTCCGTCCGGGCTCAAGAGCAACGCCGAAATCGGAAGCGGTTTTGCATAATGGTTTGGAGCTCTTGCACTTGTCTTGACTTGACCATAAATCTCGACCAATCGGGTAGGGTGTTGACTCGCAACGTCTTTAGCTCCGGAACGAAGCCAACGCCGCACGCTATCGATTTCCCAGGCATCCAGAGTTTCGGCATCCAGGGGCATGCGGGTGGTCGCATCCTCCGACGTAATGCGAACGAGAAGCTCACTGGCGTCGAGGTTTTCGAACGCTACTGGCATTGCGCCAGAATCGCCAGGCTGAAATAGCAGACGGCTGTCCGCGACCGAATACCCGCCTTCTACCGTCGCCCCGCCGTGGCAGCAAAAGCACTTCTCTACCAGAAGAGGCACTAAGCGCTCACGAAACAGTAGCGAATCGTCACCCAAACTGACACGAATCTCCCCGAGGGATAGAAAAACGGCCAACAAAACGAGGATTAAGTTATTCTGCAATGGAGTTGGTCCTGACGAATCCGGTTTGAACGAAATTCTGGCTCGGAGATTCGATCCGTCCATCACGACATGAAGAATCACAATTCGGCATGTTACTATTCGTTAACTGGAAAACGACCGCCGACCGACGACATTCGGTTGCGCGACACGATGGAACTGTATCCAGCGTATGGTTCGTCGGCGGCGAAATTCTTGTCGACGCGTGAAGGGGGTTCCGCCGTTCATTGCGTATCCACATGTCTTGAGAGACGGAGCCATTTCCCCTGGGCAACATGCAAGTTTCCTGGGGAAGCGGTACGATCCCTTCTTTTTTGATTCGGATCCAAACTCAAAGGAATTCGGCTTGCCCGAGCTTGAATTGCCCAATTCCATTTCGCTGGAGCGGCTGGGACAACGTCGCGAATTGCTGCGAGTGATTGACGATCAGTTGCAGTTGGCGGAAAGATCGAGCGAAGCCAAGGGGCTGGATGAATTCCAGCGGCAGTCGATGTCGATACTTTCCTCGCCCAATTTGAAGAAGGCGTTTGATTTGGCCAAGGAAGACGACGCGTTGCGCGATCGATATGGTCGAACAACCTACGGTCAGTCTTGTTTGTTGGCGCGACGACTTATCGAAGCCGGCGCTCGATTCGTAAACGTATATTTTTCGCGTGGAATTGGTGGGAAAGGGAGCGAAGGCTGGGATACGCATCAGGAGAATTTCAAGGATCTGCGGGATCGGCTACTGCCGATGACGGACTGTACCGTACCCACTCTAATCGCGGATCTGGAATCACGTGGTCTTTTGCAGGACACGTTGGTTTTATGGATGGGAGAGTTTGGGCGCGGCCCACAAATTGGTGATCGAGACGGTAAAGGGCGTGGTCATTGGCCCCACTGCTACACGGTCATGATGGCGGGTGGAGGTGTCCGAGGTGGAGCGATCTTTGGCAAGAGCGATGAGCGCGGTGCCTACCCTGCGTCCTCTCCGGTTGGCCCAGAGGACATTGCCGCGACGTTGTTTTGGGCACTGGGCATTGAACCCGACAGAGAAATTCGCGATGCAGCCGGGAGGCCACTTCCTATCTCCGGCGGTTCCCCAATCGAATCGATTTTTGCCTAGTGTAGCACGGTGGTCCCCACCGTGAAACGTCCCCACCGTGAAATCACGACGGAGATAGGTGTCACGCTCAACCAAAAAGTTGAGCGATGGGCTTGCCTTCGTCGAGCAGATTGTA
>Ga0105048_10017792_pt1 | contig 10956 bp, 12 predicted proteins | sample MAT05_FD_78382 | JGI IMG/M metagenome (GOLD analysis project Ga0105048, IMG submission 78382) | Freshwater microbial communities from Lake Fryxell liftoff mats and glacier meltwater in Antarctica - MAT-05 | ecosystem: Environmental > Aquatic > Freshwater > Ice > Liftoff microbial mat | place...
AATACTTATGTAAAAATCTGAAAATCAGCAGGAAACGTTGAAAATAAACGTGCATTCCAATATGTTTTAAGATATAAAATAATATATATCCAGAAGTATCGTATTAATATGTGGTTTATTTCTCTGTGTCCGCAGTGAATCCCTCGGAGTCGAGCATTGAAAACTCTTGCCCCTCGGCTGATCTTCGCCGCTCTGTTGTTGGTGCCGTTCGGCTTCGGCTCACAGTTCCTGGTAAATCTGGCGATGCTGACGGCAATGTCGGCCCTGCTCGGCCAAGCATGGAACATCGCCGGCGGGTTCGGGGGGCTGACCAGCTTTGGCCATACGGTGTTCTTTGGGCTGGGCGCCTATGCCGCGGCGATCCTGGCGACGCGGTACGGGGTATCGGCCTGGTTCGCGCTGCCGGTGGCGTTCGCGCTAGGGGGGGCGGTGGGGGCGGTGATCGGCTTCGCCTCATTCCGGGCAGGGCTTCGCGGGTCGTATTTCGCGCTGGTGACACTGGCCTTCGCCGAAGCGTTCCGGGTGCTCGCAACGGCGAGCGAGTTCACCCGCGGCGGCCAAGGGATTAACGTGTCGCTCGATCTGGGGCTGGCGAATTTCCAGTTCGCCGACCGGCGCGCGACCTATGCCGTGATCGTTGCGTTGCTGCTGCTGGCGATGGCGGTGGCGGCGTGGCTACGAAGGTCGCGATTTGGGGCGCAGTTGATGGCAGTACGCGAGAACGAAGATGCGGCAGCGGCGCTGGGCATTGACATCGTGTTCACCAAGACAGCCGCGTTTTCGCTCTCGGGCGGGTTCGCGGCTCTGGGGGGCGTTGTCTATTGTCAGACTTACCTGTTCGTCGACCCGCTTATTGCCTTCGGGGTGGAGCGCAGCGTGGAGATGCTGCTGGTGGCGATGATCGGCGGCGCCGGCACGGTGTGGGGGCCGGTGCTAGGAGCGCTGGCGCTGCATCTGGTGGCCGACACGGCGCGTAGCTTCATCGCCACGCCGGGCTTCGCGCCCATGCTTTATGGGGTGATGCTGCTGGTGATCGTGGGATTGCTACCAGGCGGGGTCGCCAGCCTTGGCGCGAGGTGGCGCCGTGCTTGAGGTGAACGGTCTCTCCAAGCGCTTCGGCGGACTGCAGGCAGTACGCGACGTCGCGCTGACTGTAAATGAAGGCGCGATCACCGCGCTGATCGGGCCGAATGGCGCTGGAAAAACCACAACTTTCGCCATGGTTGCGGGGTTCATCCGCCCGGACGCTGGCAGCGTGCGGTTCCTGGGTAAGGAGATGGCCGGGCTGCGACCCGACCGGATCGCGGCACTGGGGATGGTGCGGACCTTCCAGGTCACCCAACCCTTTGCCGGGCTATCGGTGATGGAAAACATCCGCATCGGCGCCTTTCTGCACGAGGCCGATCCAGGGCTGGCCGAGGTGCTGGCGCGGGAGGTAGGCACCCGCCTCGGTCTGGGGGCAATACTAGACCGGCCGGCGTCGGGGCTGACAGTCGCCGCGCGCAAGCGGCTAGAGGTGGCGCGCGCCCTGGCGACACAGCCGCGGCTGTTGCTGCTGGACGAGGTGATGGCGGGCCTCAACCCCTCCGAACTCGGCGAGATCGTGTCGATGATTCGCGCGGTACGCGATGGCGGCGTCACGATCCTGCTGATCGAGCACATCATGGCCGCCGTGGCGGCGCTGGCCGAGGAAGTGAATGTGATGGCCGAAGGTGCGCTGATTGCACGTGGAACACCGACGCAGATCGCCAGGGATCCAGCGGTTGTGGAGGCCTATCTCGGGCACGGGGCAGCGGCGCGAATGGCGCAGAGTGGCGCACGGCATGCTTGAGGTGCGCGACCTACACGCTGGTTATGGGCCGTTCGAGGTGCTGCACGGTGTTTCGCTGGAGATGGCGGCCGGCGAGATCGTCGCAGTGCTGGGATCGAACGGCGTGGGCAAAACCACACTGAATCGGGCGCTTTCGGGGGTCATCCCGGTGCGCGGCGGGGTGATCCGCTTCGATGGCCAAGACATCACCAGAAGCGGCTACGACGCGATCGTCAAGGCTGGGCTGATCCATGTGCCGGAAGGACGAAAGATCTTTCCGAACCTTTCAGTACGCGACAACCTGTTGCTGGGCGCTTGGCTGCGCGGGCGGGCCGAGCGAAGCCGTAGCCTGGAGCAGGTGTTGGACCTGTTTCCCCGCCTGCGCGAGAGGCTGGGCCAGTTCGCCGGGTCGATGAGCGGCGGCGAGCAACAGATGCTGGCAATCGGGCGTGGGCTGATGGCCCAACCACGGCTGCTGATCCTGGACGAGCCGTCGCTCGGGCTGTCTCCGCTGCTAACTGAACAGGTCTTCGCGCTGATCGCGCGGTTGCACGGGCAAGGCATGTCGATCCTATTGGTGGAGCAGAACGTGATGCAGTCGCTGGCCATTGCACAGCGAGCCTACGTGGTCGAGCATGGTCGAGTTGCGCTGTCGGGCCCAGCTGCCGCGCTGGCCGACGATCCGCGGCTGCGCGCCGCCTATCTTGGATTTTAAGGAAGACCCTGATGGATCTGTCGTTCGACCCCGCTGCCCTGCCGTTCGATTCCGATGCAATGCTGGACGGGTTGCGCCCATGGATCGAATGCGAGAGCCCTACCTTCGATGCAATGGCGGTGGAGCGGATGCTGGACCTGGCGGCGCGCGATCTAGTGGTGGCTGGTGCGCGAATTGAACGCATCGCTGGGCGCATGGGCTTCGCGGGTTGTATACGCGCGACCTTTCCGCACACGAGCAGCGGGCCGGGTATTCTGGTGATGGGGCACATGGATACTGTGCACCCGGTGGGCACATTGGCGAAGCTGCCGTTCCGGCGCGATGGGACGAAGTGCTACGGCCCTGCGATCCAAGACATGAAGGGTGGCAATTACCTCTCTCTGGAGGCAGTGCGGCAACTGGCGCGAGCGGGTATCGCGACCAAGCTGCCGGTGACCTTTCTGTTCACACCAGACGAGGAGGTGGGCAGCCCCTCCACGCGCGACCTCATCGAGGCCGAGGCGGCAAGGCACAAATATGTACTTGTGCCGGAGCCCGGCCGACCCGATGGAGGAGTAGTCACCGGACGCTATGCCATCGCCCGATTCAACCTGGAGGCGACGGGCCGACCGAGCCATGCCGGTTCGCGGCCCGGCGAAGGGCGCAGCGCGATCCGCGAGATGGCGCGACAACTGATCGCCATCGAGGACATGACCTCTGCCGACTGCACCTTCAGCGTGGGTGTGATCCACGGCGGACAGTGGGTAAACTGCGTCACCACCACCTGCACCGGTGAGGCGCTGTCGATGGCCAAGCGCCAGGAGGACCTGGACCGCGGTGTCGAGGCAATGCTGTCGTTGCGGGCGAGCAGCAACGATGTGCAGTTTCAAGTGAGGCGCGGCGTGACCCGGCCAGTCTGGGAGCCCGATGCCAAAGGGATGGCACTTTACGAGCACGCTCGGCGGGTTGCCAACCACCTCGGTTTCGACATCGCACACCAGAGCAGCGGCGGCGGTTCGGACGGGAACTTCACCGGGGCCATGGGAATTGCCACACTTGACGGCCTGGGCGTTCAGGGGGCCGGGGCACATACGCTGGAGGAGCATATCGAGGTTGCGAGCCTGGCGCGGCGCGGCAGGTTGATGGCAGGGCTTCTGGGCAGCCTAGAATAGGGCGTGAACGGCCAAAGCGGTATCGCTGCAGCCGTGCTGCAGACGACCCAACAGGAATTGAGCCCTAGGTCGTCGCCCCAGTCATCGGCGATCCCGCTCTTTTGTCGCAGTCCTCATGGCGTGTTCATCCTTTCTACGAAGGATGGTCACGCGTTCGTTCGACAGCGGTGCCCCGGTTGCAACCCGCACCGGCCATAGTGTGGACACGAGCGCGGCGCAAACTCAGATCAATGGCGAGTGCGGTTTTTTGCAGGGCCGGCATCTTGGCAGAGGGCACGCGTTATCGTAGCAGTTGATATGCAATCATTGCACAGGAAGGACGCGCCGGTGCGCATCACACGCAAGCTGGCATCAGGATCCCCAACATGACGACCCTGGTTTCCACCTTTGGTGCACGCCGCGCCGACCAGCGCCGTGGATGGCGCGTGGACGGCATCGCGCTTACCGTTCTGGGTATCGTCTTGGTTTTCGTGCTCACTACCGTCATCCGCTCGCCGATGAAGGACGACGTGGCGTGGCTGTTATGGGTGGCCAAGAAGTACCTCGCCGGGCGCGAACTATATGTTGATCTGGTGGAGGTGAATCCACCACTGGTGATCTGGCTGTATGCGATCCCGGCGGGAATCTCGATGTGGCTCAACGTGGCCCCGAAGCTGGCGTCGACGCTGTTCTTCGCGGTGATTCTGCTCGGTTCGGCATGGTGGACGGCGAGCCTGCTGCAAGGCCGGGCGCCGATGCTGCAGCGGCGGGTGCCGGTGTTCAGTCTGATCTCCACCCTGTTGCTGGTGCTTCCGGGCGTGGAATTTGGCCAGCGCGAACACTTGCTGGCAGCAGTCGTTCTGCCGTACATCGCACTGTTCGTACGCGCCCTGGAGGGTGAGCGCGAGCCGTTCGTCCAGGCCGGATTCGCTGGCGCCATCGCCGCGCTGGGTTGCGCGATGAAGCCGAGTTATGGGCTGGCGCTGGTGATGGTTGAGGTGCTCGGCCTGCTGCGTGGACACCGCCGGCTGCGCGTGGCGCCGGTTGCCTTCGTCGCCACGACCGGGCTGTACGGCGCCTCCGTGCTGATCTTCGAGCCTGACTTCCTGACCAAGGCCGTGCCGCTGGCGCTCGCGTTGTATGGCGGCACCGATACCTCGGTCTGGCATATCCTGTTGGAGAGCCGAAACCTGCTGTTCGGCCAGGCAGTGGCGCTTATCCTGTGCTGGTACAGCCAGGAAGCAATGGGTCGGCACTCCCCCTTCTTGCGGCATTTGTTTCTGGCACTCGTGGCGTTCGGGGCGGCCTGCACCGTGCTGTTTGTGTTGCAAGGCAAGGACTGGTTCTACCATCGCCTCCCGGCGACCACGGCGACGGTGCTGGCTCTTATTCTTTGGCTGACGGTGGTGCTGTCGGCGCAGGCCGGACGGCTGGCCGCGGGTGCGCCGACCATGTCATGGCGGCGACTGGCGATGCCGGTGCCACTGACAATTGCCGCATTGCTAGCCTTTGGAGTGGCCAATGTGCAACGTGTGCGCCCCTGGGTTGAGGCGGCGGCGGAACCGAACCTGTCCACCGAGGTGAAGTTGGTGAAGCTGATTAAGCGCGAGAAGGCGAAGACCTATGTCGCCTTCTCCGAATGGATCGCGCTGGGCTTTCCCGTAGTGAACGATAGCGGCGTCTCCTGGTCCTCCCGATTCGACTCGATGTGGGCACTGAAGGGCGAGATATGGAAGGCGCGCCAGGAAGGACGTGCGCCGAAGCAGTGGCCGATCAGGCGCTGGGTGGCGCGGGATTTCGTGGCCGGCTGCCCAGACATCGCCGTGGTCGACACGCGCGAGGGCACCAACTACATCGGCCTGTTGGTGGATTCCGACGAGGAGTTTGCGCGCGCCTGGTCGCACTACCGCGAGATCGCCGCCTTCGACGGGCTGCGCGTGTTCAAGCGCGACGAGGCGGGCTGCGCTGGCGAGCCGCTGCCGCCGGGAAGGCCACCACAAACGGCGGTAGTTCCAAGCGAGTAAGAGAACGGCGGCACGGCTGCAGCCCCACCCCTCCTCGGTAAACGGAGAACCAAATCAGGCGCGGGCTAATTCCGGCAGGACGCGGGCCCAGGCCCTCAGGCCATCATCGAAGGACGTCAGGCGAAAGAACTCGTTCGGCGCGTGGATGTTCTCGTCAGCGATCGCATAGCTGAGCATCACCGTCTCCAGGCCCAACTGCTGCTTGACCATCGCCGAGATCGGCAGAGTGCCGCCGACGCCGACGCGCAACGGCTTGCGGCCATGCACCTGTTCGATCACCCGCTCGACCGCGGCAAGGAAGCGGTCATCTTCCGGAACCGAATAGGCAGGGGTGCCGTCGCGCGAGCGCTGCACGTCGATGGTGGCCCAAGCGGGGCATTTGGCGCGCAGATGCGCCTCCACGGCGTCCCCGGTGCGCCTGGGATCCTGACCCGGGCCGAGGCGGCAGGTGAGCTTGGCGCTAGCGGTGGCGGGAATCACGGTCTTGCCACCGACGCCCTGGTAACCGCCGGTCATGCCGTTCACCTCGATCGTCGGGCGCAGCCAAAGCGACTCCAGCAGGCGCGCTCCAGGCTCGATAGCGCCTGCGGTCGCGCCGATTTCGGCAAAGAATTTTACTTCGTCGAAGTCGAGGGCTTCCATGCTGGCGTAGTCGCTGTTCGACGGGCGTTGGAGCCCATCGTTAAAATGAGGCACCGAAATTCGGCCCTCTGCGTCATGCAGCGTGGCGAGCAGGCGGGCCAGCGCCATGGCGGCATTCCCAACTGGGCCACCATAGCGGCCGGAATGCAAATCGTGCGCGGCGGTGCGAACATGCAGTTCCATACCGATATTGCCGCGGCTATTGGTGTTGACACTGGGGATTCCGGGGCGCCAGCGGCCACCATCGGCGCTGACCAGCACATCGGCGATCAGCAGGTCGCGATAGGTGTCCAATATCCCAGGCAGCGAGCGACTGCCGATCTCCTCCTCGCCTTCCAGCAAAACCTTGACGTTGAGCGGCAGGGCACCGGTGACGGCAAGCCATGCTTCAAGGCCGGAAAGTGCGATCCACAGTGGCGATTTGTCGTCGGATGCGCCACGGGCAACGTAGCGGTCGGCGTGCAGTGTCGGCTCGAAGGGCGGGGACTCCCATTGGTCGAGCGGGTCGGGTGGCTGCACGTCGTAGTGGCCATAGACGAGGATGGTCGGCTTGCCGGGGGCGTCGGTCCATTGCGCAAAGACGGCGCTATGCCCGCCATTGTTCAGCAATTGCACGTCACGCATGCCAATGCGGGCGAGACGCGACTGGAGCAAGGATGCGGCCTGGTCCATGCCAGACTTGTAGGTGGGGTCGGTGGAGACCGAGGGGCAGCGAATCAGTTCGAACAGTTCGTCCAGAAGGCGCAGGCGGTTGGCCGCCATCCAGTCATCGACGGCCGCAAGCTTGGCTTGCGCCGATGAGTCCGCGACGCTCATCGCCCGCCATCCACCTGGAGAATTTGACCATTGACGAAACTGCCGAGGTCGGACGCGAAGAACAGCACGCCGTTGGCGATGTCCTGCGCCGTGCCCAGGCGCTTTAGCGCGATGCGGCTGACCATCGCCGCCTGACCGTCGGCGCCATAACTTTCCCATTGCACTTCGGTGGAGGGGTTGGATCGGATGAAGCCGGGGGCAACCGAGTTCACGGTGATGCCGAAGGTACCGAATTCATGGGCTAGCTGACGCGTCAGGCCGATAACCGCGTGCTTGGCAGAGCAATAGGCCTGGATCCCGGTGAGCGAGGCCTGCAACCCGGCGCCGGAGGAGATATTGATGATGCGGCCGTCGCCGGCCTTCTTCATCGCCGGGACGACGGCGCGGGAGAGGGCCATCGCGGCGCCGACATTCACCGCAAACACGCGGTCCCAGTCCTCGTCGGGCACGTCCTCCAGCGGATGCATCACCTGGCCGGCCACGCCGCCGGCGTTGTTGACCAGAACATGCACCGCCTGCCCGGTCGCCTGCTCAACGTCACGGATCCACGCCGTGGCGGCGGGCCGGTCGGTGAGGTCGATCACCTTCGGCGTGGCCCCGGTCACGCGGGCGGTCTCGGCCAGCGGCTCCGGACGAAGGTCGCAGGCATGCACGATGGCGCCAAGATTAGCGAAGCTGGCAGCGATGGTGCGGCCGATGCCGTGGCCGGCGCCGGAAACGACCACCACGCGGCCGTCGAAGCGGATGTTCATTGCGGAAGCAACTCCAGGAGGTTGTCGTCGTGCATCGGGCGGCTGCCGTCTTCGATCTCGTGGATCAGGGCGACGAGCTTGGTGATAGTCGGCGTGGCGATGCCGTGCTTCGCACCGATATCGGCGATCGGCTTGATCTGGACATCGACCTCCGTCCCGCGGTGGCGCACGAACAGGTCGCGCCAGATGCCGGAATGCGTCTTGGCGCTCGGGCGGTTGAATTCGACCAAGTCAGCCACCGCCTTCTCGGCCAGCTCGCGCGGCGCGTTCGGCATGAAGGCATTGGGGTCGTAGCCATTGAAGCCCATGGGGGTGATGCCTTCGGCCAGCGTCACCTCGTTCACCTCGCGGCCAATGGCCCGCCAGACCGGCATCATCTCCGGACGGGCCAGGCAGTCTGCGATACCCTTGGCCCCCAGGGCCTGGGCGAACAGCATGGCGCCGTAGCCGAGCTTGCCCCAGAGATAGCCCCAGATGTTATCGGTGGTGATGGCGTTCGGCTCGAACGCCGACAGGATGGCATGCAGCCCCGCCAGGCGTGGCGTCATGCGCCCGTGCAGTTCGCCCAGCACCACCGCGCCGCGGCTGCCGAACATGATCTCGCCAGGAGCGATCCAGTCCGTGGAGTAGTTGACGAAGGCCCCCACGGTGCGATCGCGACCGATGATCGGGGCAATGATCGTTTCACAGAGTCCGTTCTGCATCGACAGCACGAAGCCGTCTTGGGAGAGGTGCGGTATCAAGGCGCGGGTCGCTGTCTCGGTGTGCTGCGCCTTCACCGCCAAGAATATCATGTCCCACCTCCCCTCCACCTCTTCCGGGGTAAAGGCCGGTGCAACAATGGTGAACTGGTCCACCGGTCCGGTGATCATCAGCCCCGTGGTGCGGATCGCCTCCACATGCGCGGCCACAACATCGACAAAGGTGATGTCGTGGCCGGCACGCTTCAGGTATGCGCCGGCAGTGCCGCCGATGGCGCCGGCACCCCAGATCAGAATGCGCTGCGGCAAAGTGGCGGCCATCACCAGTCCTCCATCTGTGCGCGTGTTTCCTCGACTGCGATGTTCCAGATGGCCAGCATGTCATCGTCTGGGCGCTGGGTGCGGCCGCCAAAATTGCCGTCTTCCAGCAGGGTGCGCGATTCGAACGGGGCGAGAGTTTTGAGGCGGTCGAGATCGACCATCGGCTTAGCGTCATCGGCTGGTGTGGAAGGCAGGCGCGTCCAGGGAAAATTCTCCATCCAGCTGCCGTGGCTGGCGACACGGTCGGTGGCTTGCACCAGCGCCATGGTGCGCGGGGCACGCCACCAGTCGTGGAAGCGCACCCGGCAATCGGGGTTGTCCATCATCCATTCCTGCGCCAACGCACCAGCCGGAGCATTTCCCCCGTGCCCGTTGACGATGACGATCCGGCGAAATCCGCTGCGTTTCATGCTGTCGAGCAGGTCCCGCACCACCGCGCACAACGTGTCGACCCGCAACGTCATGCTGCCCGGGAAGGATTGGAAATACGGTGCGAGCCCGAACGGCACGGCCGGAAACACCGGTATCCCAAGCGGCTCGGCGGCGTCAACGGCGACGCGTTCGGACAGGATGGCATCGGTGGCGAGCGACAGGCCGGCATGCTGCTCCACACTGCCGATGGGAAGCACGCCGCGGTCGTCATGGCGGAGCCAGTCCTCGACCATCCGCCAGTCCATCTGCGCGATGCGCATGCCATCCCTCCAATCCGAAACTCCAGCGCCCACGCTGGCACAGAACGGGGGGACGTCAACCGGCATGATGGCCCGTCGCCTTGATTCAGCGATTGGCGGTGACGACCTTGTCGCAGTTGAGGCGGTGAGCCATCAGGCAGTCCTCGACGCGGGTGGTTTGCGCGAGGTGCTTGACCAGGAAAATGCAAACCACGAGCACGGCGAGGGTGATCGCCAGGCCAGCCAGGCTCACGGTCTGCCGATTGGCCGCCTCCGCTGCCTCTGCCTCGGTTTCGAAACGCTGGGTGCCGGCCATGCCACTCTTTCTGACGGGCGCATCGGTGGTGTGCTCCCGGGACCGTTGCAGTCTAGCCGACATCACGGGATCAAAGGCAACAAACTGCCACATGAGCAGGGCGCACGCCTGGATTGAATACCGCGGCGCCGTGAGGCCCGGGGAGACGCGGTGATGGTTCCACCGCTTCAGGTCGCGCCGCTATCGGTGCTGGTGCTAGCCTCCCTTGCGGCAATGTCCGAGGCGGCCTGGCTGGTGTCGCTGGCGGTCGGGCTGGCGGCGGTGGCGATCGGGTGACATGCTGGCGCGATGCGCAACGCCATCCGTCACCTGAGCGCGGTCGATCCGGCCATGCAGGCGCTGATCCGACGCGTCGGGCGCTGCGGCTATGCGCAGGAGCGGCGCGAGCCGTATGAGGCGTTGGTTCGGGCGATCGCGCACCAGCAACTGCATGGAGCGGCTGCCCGTACCATCCTGGGCCGGTTCGTTGCGTTGTATCCCGAGCAGGCGTTCCCGACGCCGGAGCAGGTGCTCTCGACCAGTGACGAAGCGTTGCGGCGTTGCGGCTTCTCCGGCAGCAAGGCAGCGTCAATCCGCGATATCGCGCTGCGGGCGCTGGAGGGCGTGGTGCCGACGCGGCGGGCCGCGGCGCGGCTGTCGAACGCGGATCTGATCGAGCGGCTGACGGTGATCCGCGGCGTAGGGCGGTGGACAGTTGAAATGCTATTGATGTTCAACCTCGGGCGCGTCGATATCTTGCCGGTCGATGACTTCGGCGTGCGCGAAGGATATCGCAAGCTGCACGGCCTGGACGATCAACCGAAGCCGAAGGAGCTGGCGGCAATCGGCGAGATGTGGTCGCCGTGGCGCAGCGTGGCGAGCTGGTACCTCTGGCGCGCCGCCGAGGAGGGCCGGGCGCAGACGCAGCAGGCTTGAGCGGCCGGATCCGTTAGGGTCTGAGGTGAGATAAGTAAGGCCAGGGCTCTGCCCTGGACCCGCCAGAGGCAGCGCCTCTGGACTCCATTTGTTTAAGTGTTGTTTGGGGAAGGGGGCCATCACGGTGGTTGAAACATCCCGAT
>Ga0105048_10017793_pt1 | contig 10956 bp, 4 predicted proteins | sample MAT05_FD_78382 | JGI IMG/M metagenome (GOLD analysis project Ga0105048, IMG submission 78382) | Freshwater microbial communities from Lake Fryxell liftoff mats and glacier meltwater in Antarctica - MAT-05 | ecosystem: Environmental > Aquatic > Freshwater > Ice > Liftoff microbial mat | place...
TACGAACCGGCAGACGCGGTGGCCGCGGAAATCGTTGGTAATGAGGTTGCCTTCCCACTCCGGCGGCAGGTGCCGGCCGCCGACGATTTCGAGGCCGCAGTACTTGGGCGAGCCGGGGTTCAGGCCGGGGAGCATGCGCGGAGCATCGCGGGCCGCATCGTAGTACGCACCAGGCACGACGTAGTTGATGCCTTGACCGCCGGCACCGTCGGTGGCGAAGGTCGCGCCATATTTATCCCAAGCGACGCCCCAACTGTTCCACCAGCCGCGGGCGAACACTTCGAGCTTCTCGGTCTTCGGGTTGAACTGCCAGATGCCCCCGGCGTTCAGCCGGCGGACGCCGTGGGGCGTCTCGATGTGGCTGTGGATGTACACGCTCTGGCTCATGTACAACATTCCGTCTGGCCCGGTGCGGAAGGTGTGCAGGATGTGGTGCGTGTCTTCGGTGCCGAAGCCGGAGAGGACGATCCGCTTCTTCGTGGCCTTGCCGGTCTTCGGGTCGGGTTCGCTGAAATGGACGAGGTCGGTGGAATCGGCGACGTAGGCTCCGCCGAACTGGTCGGGTTCCACGGCGGTGGGAATCAGCAGGCCGTCAGCGAACACGGTAGTCTTGTCGGCTTTACCATCGCCATCGGTGTCTTCGAGGATCAGGATTTTGTCGTTGGCCTTCTGCCCCGGCTTGATCTGTGGGTAGACCTCGCTGGCCGCGACCCAGAGGCGCCCCTTGGAATCGAAGTTCATCTGCGTTGGCTTCGCCAGCATCGGGTCGGAGGCGAACAGGTTCACCTCGAAGCCATCGGGGAGGATGAACGTCTTGCGTTCGAGCTCCGGATCGGGATCGGGAACCGAGGCATTCCGCTGTGCTTGCGAAACGCAAGGGAGCAGGCAGAGAGCGAATAGAGAGAGCCGAAGCATGGTTGGTGATCTCGGAATTGGAAGATTAACCACGGAGGCACGGAGGCACGGAGAAGACATTAAGATTTTCTTTCAAATGATTTTGCTCTTCTCCGTGTCTCCGTGCCTCCGTGGTTAGACTGGTTTATTTCAACTTTATGCGAAGGTCGGCGATGTCCTTCTCGGCCTTCTCGATCAGCGGATCGAACTCGGCGATTTCCTTGCCATTCTGCCCTTGCTCCTTCTTGCGGAAGCCGAACAGGTACGTTTGATTCTGCGGCCGCCAGCGGTTGAAGAAGAGGACGTTCTTGGCGATGATGGCTCCGCGGAGTGCAACAAGTCTCATTGATTCGACACTGTTGGGAATGCCAACTTTAGTCCATTCGCCCATCGTAAATGCGTAACCTTGTTCATTGAGATGGAAGCCGTTTTCAGTCAATTTGCTAATGCCCAGAGGCCCATTGAATAGATCATAGCATTGGAGCTTTCGCACTTCGGAAATCGTTTTGATTGCTTTGCAATAGAGATTCAGTCTGTCATTCTTCTGTTCGGCATTGTTGATCGGTGCGACGTTCTCAAACGGTGTCGGCGTCATCAACACGATCCGCGCCTTGGTCGGGGCCAACCCGTCGATCAGCTTCTCGTACCCTTCCGTGAACTTTTTCACGCCATCCGGGCCGTCGAAGGATTCGACCTGTCCGTAGCAGAGGACGATCACCGTCGGCTTGAGTTCCTTCACGAAGGCCATCGTGCGAGTGAAGCCGGCCTTGGGGCCGTCGAAGCTGCCGCGGGATTCGCACCAGACGGTGTCGCCGCTCCAGCCGAGGTTGCGGAAGGTCACGTTCTTGTCTTTGTTCAATAGCGTGAGGGCGAGTTCCCAGTAGCCGTACTTCTGCTCGCGCTCGATGAGTGTGGAACCGAGGAAGACGACGCGGTCGCCCTCGTTGAAGAGGAACGGATTCTTTGCAGGTTCTGCGGCGAGGGTGAGGGCCAGCAGGCAGGCAGCGATATTCATGGAGGGGGACACTCACAAAATCGGGGGGACGATGTCCCACTGTATGGTTCGCAAGGGGACGATGTCCCCCAGCGTTTAGGATAGTGTCGCAGATTTGTCGGGCGATGCCAAGATTTGTTGTTCGCCTCGTATTCGATCCGTCATCCATTGGATGGTGAAGAAGAACACCGGCGTGAGAAAGACGCCGAAGAGGGTGACGCCGATCATCCCGGCGAACACGGCGGTGCCCAAGGTGTGGCGCATTTCGTGCCCGGCCCCCTCGGCCAGCACCAACGGCACCACGCCGAGGATGAAGGCGACGGAGGTCATCACGATGGGCCGCAGGCGGAGCTTGCACGCAGCCAAAGTCGCTTCCTTGATGCTCATTCCCGATTCGTGCTTCTTGCGGGCGAACTCGACGATGAGGATGGCGTTCTTGCAGGCCAAGCCCACCAGTACCACGAAGCCGATCTGGGTGAAGATGTTGATATCGAGGTTCGCCCAGCGCACGCCGAGCACGGCGGAGAACAAGCACATCGGCACCACGAGGATCACTGCCAGTGGCAATGTCCAGCTTTCGTACTGGGCCGCGAGCACGAGGAACACGAGTACCACCGAAAGAATGAACGCCCACATCACGGTATCGCCGCTGTCGAGTTGCAAAAGGGCGAGTTCGGTCCATTCGGGTTTCATGCCGGGTTCGAGTTGCGTTTCGGCGATGCCGAACAACTTGGAAATCGCTTCCCCGGAACTGGTTCCCGGCGCGGGGCTGGCGGAGATCGGCGAAGCCGGGTGCAGGTTGTACCGCACCACCATCACGGGGCCGACGATGTCTTTCACGTTGAAGAATTTGCGGATCGGAACCATTTCGCCGGTGCGGCTGGGCACTTGAACGCGCTTCAGATCCTTCAAATCGTTGCGATAGCGTTCGTGGGCCTGCACGGTCACCTGCCAAGTGCGGCCGAAGCGGTTGAAATCGTTGACGTACTCGGAACCGAAGAACGTTTGCATGGCCTTGATGACGTCGGCGATATCGATGCCAAGGGCCTCGGCCGCTTCGCGGTCGAACTTGAGTTCGAGCCACGGCGTATCGGCGCGGAACCCCGCGAACAGCCCGGTGAGTTGGGGAGTGTTCTTCGCTTCGTTCAGAACGCCATCGGAGGCATTCTGCAATTCGCGGCCGCTGGAATCGTTGGCTTGGCGATCTTCGATCATCAAGCGGAAGCCGCCGGTGGCACCGAGTCCATCCACGGGCGGGGCACCCAACACGGTGGCCGTGGCTGCGTACAAGTTCTCTTGGCAAGCGTTGCGCAACTTCTCCGCGATGGCAGCATCGGATCGATCCGCCGCGAGGCGATGTTCAAAATCGTCCAACATCACGTAGATCGTGGCGAAGTTCGCGGCGTTGCCGCCGAGGAGTGCCGATTGCCCGGAGACGGCGACCGTGTGATTCACGCCGGGGATTTGTCGCGCCAAGCGATCCACGATTTTGGAAGCTTCCTCGGTTCGCGGGAGCGATGCCGAATCGGTGAGTTGCAGGTTGACGATCAAATAGCCTTTGTCTTGTGGTGGGATGAAGCCGGTGGGCGTGGTGTTGAAGAGTTGCCAAGTGCCGACGAGGGCACCGCCGTAGATGAGGAGGGCGAGCGGCGCGAGCAACAGAACCAAGCGAACGCCGCGGAGGTAGCTGTGCGTCAGCCGATCAAAGCCCGCGTTGAAGTTGCGGAAGAGCCATGCCAGAAACCAGTTCAACGGCTTGGCGAAGATCAAGCCGAGCAATGCTCCGGCGAATGCCAGAATCAGCATCGGGAGCCACGGTTTCCACGGCTGCAAGAATGCGGGGGCGTTGGCGGCCCAACCGTTCAGCGTGGGCTTCAACGCCGGCAACAACAATTCCACGGCGGCGTAAGCGAGGATTACGGGGATCGCCCACGTCGGCAAGGGCTTTTCGCGGCGTTCGCCTGGCTTATGCGGTTTCAACAGCAGCGAGCACAACGCCGGGCTGAGCGTGAGAGAATTGAACGCGCTGAGTAGCGTGCTGATGGCGATGGTGACGGCGAATTGGCGGAAGAACTCGCCGATGATACCGGTGATGAACACGCACGGCACGAACACCGCTGCGAGTACCAACCCCACGGCAATCACAGGGCCGGCCACGTCGTTCATGGCGGCGGTCGTCGCATCGCGGGCGGATAGCCCGCGGGCCAAGTGATACTCCACCGCCTCGACCACCACGATGGCATCATCGACGACGATACCCACCGCGAGCACCAACCCGAAGAGCGTGAGCGTATTCAGACTGAACCCGGCCAGCGACATAAATCCGAACGTTCCAATGATTGCCACGGGCACGGCCGCGAGCGGGATGATGGCGGAACGCCAGCTTTGCAGGAATAAGAGCATCACGAGGGCCACGAGAATCACGGCGTCCCGCAGGGTGCGGAAAACTTCGCCGACCGATTCTTCGATGAACGGCGTGGTATCGTACACGATCTGATACTTCACCCCGGTGGGGAAACGGGCTTCGAGTTCCTTCATCTTTTTCTTGACGCGGGCGGCCGTTTCGATGGCGTTGGAGCCGGGGAGTTGAAAGATGGAAAGGGCGATGCTAGGGTTGCCGTCGAGCGTGCAGGTTTGATCGTACGCGGCGGCCCCGAGTTCGATCTTCTCGGTCACGTCTTTCATCCGCACCGCCCGGCCTTCGGTATCCGTCTTAATGGCAATCTCGGCGAACTGTTCGGGGTCGCTCAATCGCCCGAGGGTGTTGATCGTGAGTTGGAACGCTTGGCCGTTCGGGGCGGGGGGTTGGCCGATCTGGCCCGCCGCCACTTGGGCGTTCTGCTGTTCGATGGCGTGTGTCACGTCGGCCGGTTTGAGGTTCCGCACCGCCAGTTTTTCCGGGTTCAGCCACACCCGCATGCTGTAATCGCGTTGGCCGAGGAAGACGATATCACCGACGCCTTCCAAGCGAGAAAGTTCGTCTCGCAGTTGGATCGTTGCGTAGTTGCTGAGGTACAGGTCGCCGAGGTTGTCTTCCGGGGAGGAGAGGTTGATGATCATCAGCGTGCTGGGCGATTTCTTCTTCACCAGCACGCCACGGCGTTTCACCTCGGCGGGGAGTTTCGGCGTAGCGATGTTCACGCGGTTCTGCACGAGCACTTGGGCGATGTTCAAATCGCTGCCCGGTTTGAACGTCACCGTGAGCGTGTAACCCCCATCGTTCGTGGAGGTGCTCGACATGTACAGCATGTTTTCCACGCCGTTCACCTGCTCTTCGATCGGCGCGGCCACGGTATCGGCGATGGTGCGCGAGTGCGCACCGGGGTAGAGCGTGCTCACTTCAATGGTGGGCGGCGTGATCTCCGGATACAGGGCAACCGGAAGCCGCGCTAAGCCGACGATCCCCCCGAGAGTGACGAGGATCGAGAGCACCGCAGCGAAGATCGGCCGGTCAATGAAGAAGCGAGCGAACACGGTTCAACCTCCGTTCTGTTCGGGGGGCGGGGGAATTCGATTGGGCCGCATCACTTTCTCGACAAGCTTCCGCGAACTCCGGAGCGGCCACAGCAGAATTTGCGATACTCTGCGAACCGGCGCCGATTGGAACAACTTGCCGGAGACCATACGATCGACGGCGACATAGAACACCGGCGTGAGGAAGATGCCGAAGATCGTCACGCCGAGCATGCCGGAGAGCACGGCGATGCCGAGTGCCCGCCGCATTTCTGCGCCGGCCCCACTGGCGAACGCCAATGGCATCACGCCGAGGATGAACGCGAGGGAGGTCATCAGAATCGGTCGCAACCGTTGGCGGCACGCCGCGAGGATCGCTGTGGCACGATCCGCCCCGGCTTCGCGCTGCCACTTGGCGTACTCCACTATAAGGATCGAATTCTTGCAAGCGAGGCCGATCAACACCACGAAGCCGATCTGCGTGAAGATGTTCACATCCTGCTTCTTCATGCCGATGCTCGAAGCGATATTCACGCCGTATTCCTTGCCGGGTTGCATCAAGCCCAATGCGGTGGCAGGATTGAACTCGCAGCCGAACGAGCGGAACGCGAAATCGCTCGCGGCGATGGTATCCCAATTCGTAATCCAAATTCCCGCGAGCGAACAGGCCACGCAGGTGGGCACCACCAGAATCACGGCGAACGGCAAGGACCAACTTTCGTACAAGGCCGCGAGCACCAACACCACGATCAACACCGCCAAACCGAAAACGGCCATGCCGGTATCGCGGGATCGTTGTTCGAGGAAGGTAAGCTCCGTCCACTCGTAGCCCATGGTGTTCGGGAGTTGTTCGTGGGCGAGTTGTTCCATCACCGAGATGGCTTCACCGGTGCTGGCTTTCGGGGCCACGCTCATGTTGATCGCCGCGGCGGGGTACATGTTGTAACGGCTCACCACCAGCGGGTTGCTCACCGAAACGATCTCGGTCAACGCGCTGATGGGAACCAACCGACCGCTCTTGTTGCGTACCTTCAAACGTTGCGTATCCCGCTCCACGCCGCGGTATTGCTGATCGGCTTGCACGTTGACCTGCCAAGTGCGGCCGAACTGGTTGAAATCGTTCACGTACCTTTGGCCGAGCATCGCTTGCATGGTCGCATACACGTCCAGCGGATCGACGCCCTCGGCCACGCATTCTTTATCGTTCACCTTCACCAACAACTGGGGCGAGTTCGTTTTGAATACGGTGAACAGCCCCTGCAATCCGGGTTGCTGATTCCCCTTCTCGATGAGGCTTTCCGTTTGGCCTTGCAGAGCCAGATAGCCGACTTCGCCTCGATCTTGAACCATGAACTTCATGCCGCCCGCCCGGCCCAATCCCGGCACCGCCGGGGCACCGAAGATGTTCACTTGGGCTTCCGGCATCTTCTTGGAGATGGCCGCACGCAAGGGGCCGAGGATGTTATCGACGTACAATTCTTCGTGCGGTTTGCGGTTCTCGAAAGAATCGAGGATGATGAACATCGAACCGAAATTGGAACCGTAGGCGCTGAGCACGAACGAGTTGCCCGCCACGGCGTTGCAATGCTTGATCGGCCTGACGTACTTCACCCACACTTTCTTGCCGTCCTTTTCCTCGATTTCTTTCGCGCCTTCTTCGCCCGGTTCGGCGGGGATCGCCACCTCAAAATTCAAAGCGATGTTCGCGAGGTTATCGATCGCTTCGCGGGTGCGTTCGGCGCTCGCCGCATCGGGCAGTTGGATGCTGGCGATCATGTACCCTTTATCCTGGGTGGGGATGAACCCCATCGGCAGGTGGAAGTACCCGCGGTACGCCACGCCGGCCGCCCCGGCGTAGAGGATCAAAATAATGATGGGGATACGAATGAATTTGCGAACGCCGAAGATGTATGCTTTGCCGAGGCGTTCGAACCCGCGATTGAATAACCGGAAGAACCAACCGAACAGCAGGTTCATGATCCGCGTCGGCAGATCGGGCCGGGCGTTGTGCGGCTTCAACAATTTCGCGGCGAGCGCCGGGCAGAGCGTGAGGGAATTGAACGTGGAAATAATCGTCGATACGGCGATGGTGAGTGCGAACTGGCGGAAGAACTGCCCGACGATTCCGGGGAAGAAAGCGCACGGCACGAACACGGCCACGAGTACGGCCCCCACCGCGATCACCGGCCCGGTGACTTCGCCCATGGCGTTCAGTGTGGCCTCCCTAGGGGAATCGCCCCGTTCGAGCCGCTGTTGCACCGCTTCCACCACCACGATCGCATCGTCCACCACGATACCCACGGCGAGCACCAAGCCGAACAGCGTGAGGTTGTTCAAACCGAACCCGAGCGAGGCCATGGCCCCGAACGTACCGATGATGGCGATGGGCACCGTGGCGAGGGGTATCAACGCCGAGCGCCAAGATTGCAAGAAGACGAGCACGACTATAGAAACGAGGATGATCGAATCGCGCAGCGCCTTGAAGACTTCGAGGATCGAAGAACGAATGTACGGTGTGGTATCGTAGCCCACCTCGTAATGCACGCCTTGCGGGAAATCCTTCGCCAACTCCATCATTGCCAATTTCAACTCGGCTGCCGAATCGAGGGCATTGGCATCGGGCTGAAGGAAGAGCGCCAAGCCGACGGTTTCGCGTCGGTCGAAGCGGTTGGCGATGTCGTTCGAGCGGGCGCCGAGTTCTACCCTAGCCACATCGCGGAGGCGGGTGATCGCACCGTTCTCGCCCGATTTCACGATGATCTCGCCGAATTGCTCCGGATCTTCCCGTCGGCCGGGCGTGGACACGACGAACTGCGACTGGCGGTTGATTTCCCCCGGTTGCGGGCCGATACGCCCCATCGCCACTTCGGTATTCTGGGCGCGGATGGCATTGACCACGTCGAGCACTGTGAGTTCCCGCGATTCGAGCCGATCCGGGTCGATCCAAACGCGCATGCTGTAATCGCGTTGGCCGAAGATCGTCACATCCGAAACGCCGGGCACGCGGGTGAGCACTTCCTTGATGTGCAGCGAAGCGTAGTTGCTCAAATAGACTTGATCGTAAGTGCCGTCCGGGGAACTGAGGGCGAAGGTGAGCAAAAGTTCCGGGGAGCGTTTGCGGGCCGTTACCCCGATGGCCCGAACCACTTCGGGCAACTCGGGTATCGCCAAGTTTACCCGGTTCTGGACGAGCACTTGGGCGAGGTTGAGGTTCGTTCCCGGTTCGAACGTGATGGTGAGAGTGTACGTGCCATCGCTGGTGCACTGAGAGGACATATACAGCATTTGTTCGACGCCGTTGACCCGCTGTTCGAGCGGTGCGGCGATCGTCTTGGCAACGACTTCGGAGCTGGCGCCGGGGTAGTTGCAATCGACTTGAATCGTCGGCGGCGTGACGAGGGGGAACTGCGAAATGGGCAACCGAAAGAACGAAAAGGCCCCGGCCAGCACGATCCACAACGAGATCACAGTGGCGAAGATGGGGCGATCGATAAAGAATCGGTATACCACGGCGTTACTGGGAACCGGCATTGACTGAAGCGGGTGGAGCATTCGAGGCGGGTGCTACGGATGCGGGGGCGAGCGGCAGGTAGGCAACTGGATCCCGCGGTTTCGGCGTCACTTTTGCACCGGCCCGCACCCGCTGCAATCCATCGACGATCACACGATCCCCCTCGCGGACGCCGCTGTTCGGTTTCTCGGGTACGGGTTCCACCACGCAGAATTGTTCCGGCCCACCTTTGATCCGTTTGCGTGAAACCTGCATGACAACCTTCACCGGGCGATTCACGGCCTTGTCTTCGGCATCGATCACGAACACGAACTTCAAACCCTGATCTGTGCCGATGGCGGTTTCCGGAACCAAGATCGAAGGCTTCGGCTTGCCGAGGGGAATCCGCACGCGAACGAACAACCCCGGTTGCATCAAGCGGTCGGCGTTATCGATTTCCGCCCGCATGCCGATGGTTCCGGTACCGGAGTTCAGTTTATTATCGTCGAAAATGAGGGTTCCTAATTTCGAAAAGCCTTCTTCATCCGGGAGGCCGATTCGCACTTTCGTATTGCCTTCCCGGGCGGACACCAGTTCTCCGGATTTTACCAGTTTCAATTGGGTGCGGTCGTCCACATCGAAATCGGCGTACACTTTGTCGATGGAGACGATCGTGGCGAGCAAGGTATCGTCCGCTTTCACGAGGTTGCCTTCGTCGATGGCACGTTTGCCGATGCGACCCTTGATCGGCGAGAGGATATGCGTGTAGTCGATGTTTTGTTGAGCCTGCTTTTTCAGGGCCTCCGCCACTTCCACGGCCGCTTTCGCTTCCGCGAGTTCCCCGGCGATTCGATCCGCTTCTTCCAAGCTGATCGCGTTCCGGGGGAGCAACTCTTTGGCGCGTTTGTCGTCTCGCGCCAGCCGGTTCGCTTTGGCCTCGGCCTGTTTCACCGCGGCTTTCGCCCGTTCCAATTCCGCTTGGAACAAAAGCGGGTCGATATCGAACAAAGGCGTTCCAACTCTCACTTCATCGCCATCTTTGAAGAGAACGTTGTTCAAATGCCCCGTCACCCGCGCCCGAACGTCGACGATTCGGTATGCGGTGATTCGCCCCGTGAACTCTTCGTAATCGGCCAAGGATTCGGTGGCGGGGAGGTCGAAGATCACTTCGGGTGGCTTGCCTTGCAAGATGGTGGCGGGCGGGCGGGTGCAACCCATCACTCCCGATAGAATGAGAAGCATTGCCGGTATGATCGGAAATCTCATGGCGTGTGGATTCCGTGGTGGGGTTCACCTATTGTTTTACCCCGGGGGCGCTCCGCCCCAACATTTTTTTTGGAATTCCGATGACGCAACCTCCAACGCACCCCGCAGCCCCGGGCGATAAGCCGGTTCTCGTGTTGATCCACGCCTTCCCGCAAGACCACACCATGTGGGAAGCCCAAGCCGCGAACCTCCGAACGGATCATCGCGTATTTGCGCCGGACGTCTTCGGTTTCGGCGGCACCCCGCTGCCCGATGAAGATTGGACGATCGATAGTTACGCGGACAATCTCGCCGCGGCGATGGAAGAACTCGGCATCGATACGCCGTTCGTTCTCGGAGGGCTTTCCATGGGCGGTTACATCGCGTTGGCCTTCGCCCGAAAGTTCCCCGAGCGATTGCGCGGGCTGATTCTCGCCGATACCCGTGCCGATGCCGATACCGAAGAAGCCAAAGCGAATCGGGAAAAGACGATCGCCGCGATGGCCACGCAAACCCCCGCCGATTTGATCGAACAGATGCTTCCGAAACTGCTTTGCGAATCGACCCGCGCATCGAAGCCGGAGATTGTCGAACGGGTGCGAACCACGGCATCGCGGCAATCCCGCGAGGGAGTCATCGCGGCGTTGAAGGCCTTGCGCGATCGCTCGGATTCCACGGCTAGCCTGAAAAACATGCCCTTCCCGACACTCGTGATCGTGGGAGCCGAGGATGCGATCACGCCCCCCGCGCTCGCGGAAGCCATGGTGAAGGAGTTGCCGAACGCAACGTTGGAAGTGATTGCGAACGCCGGGCATTTATCGAATCTCGAACAGCCCGAAGCGTTCGCTACCGCCATCCGGAATTGGATGCAGAAGGCGAA
>Ga0105048_10017796_pt1 | contig 10955 bp, 8 predicted proteins | sample MAT05_FD_78382 | JGI IMG/M metagenome (GOLD analysis project Ga0105048, IMG submission 78382) | Freshwater microbial communities from Lake Fryxell liftoff mats and glacier meltwater in Antarctica - MAT-05 | ecosystem: Environmental > Aquatic > Freshwater > Ice > Liftoff microbial mat | place...
CCTGAGTTCGACCATGTCGATCGTGCCACGAATCACCACCCCGCCGGCGGAGACCGGTGTGAGCGGAGCAAGGGGCATGGCCGTGGTCCACCCGCCGGCTGCGTCGAGCACGAGCCGAAGACGTGCACTCGCCAGCACGCCGGCGACACCCTCGTATCGGAACGTGACGTCGACGTGGTCGACGATCCGTAGGAACGCCGTGTCGCCGGTGTCGATACGACCCTCGGGGTAGGCGTCGCTCACCGGCACGTCGACGCCGTAGGAGAGCGCGCCGATGTGCATCGGCACCGGCTCCGCGACGACGACGGTCGGTGGCACGAGGAACGCGGTCACCAGGCCGGCCACCACTGCGACGTCGGCCACGATCAACAGCGCGTGCCACCACCTCCAGCGACTCAGTGCGAGATGGTCCGGTGCGAGATGGTCCGGTGCGAGATGGTCCGGTGCGAGATGGTCAGGCCCGTCCGGAGACCGCCCCGTGGTCGGGTCCTCGGCCCGCGCGTCGATGTCGGCGGGGTCGACGCCCGCAACAATGGGTCGCCCCGATCGGCCGAGCGTGAGCAGACCTGCGATCCCGATCAGCACACCGGCGGCGAGCGCCATCGCGAGCGGCGAGCCGATCCACCGACCGATCTCCGGCAGGTGGAGCACCTGGCGGCCGATCATCTCGTCGGCAGCTGGCGTCACGACGTCGACCGACTGGTTGCTGTCGCCGCGGACCTCGAAGGCGGTGTCGTCACCACCGACGATCCGGTGCAATACCACCTCGCCGCGCTCGTCGTCGCGGTACGCGATCACATCACCGATGTCGTAGCGGTCGGTGCGCATCACGACCACGAGATCGCCGGCCGAGAACGTCGGCTGCATGCTCACGCCGTTGGTGACCACCGACGCGAGCCGGCCAGTGGCGAAGCCGGTGGCGATCAGTGCCACCGCACAGAGGAGCAGAGCGCCGAGGAAGCGCCGCAGGACGCCCACGCCTCGTCCGATCAGTTGTCGACCCGGAAAGTCACCGTCTCCACGTCGACCGACTTGGCCTTCGTGCCCGTCGGTGTGCACGACGAGGTGCCGCCGCCCGAGATGGTGGTGCAGGTGTACGCCGCGCCGGTCAGAGCCGGCACGCTGTCGTAGAACTCGATCTCGAGTGTGCGACCGGCGACGTTACCGGTGACGGTGACGGCGACGGAGTCGATGTCGTCGTCGACGCCGATGTTGTAGTCCACGTCGGTGAGCACTGCGCCCGTGATCGTCTGGTCGACGGTACCGCCGATGAAGCTGTCGCTCGACGAATCGCTGAGCCCACCTGCGGTGAATGCGCTGCCGGTCACGGCGACCGCGCCGGCGAGAGCGACGGCGGCGATGATGATCTTGTTGCGCTTCGTGAGGTTCATCCGTGTGTCTCTTCCTGCGACGGCATCAGGCACCCGAGCCTGTTCAGATGTCAGCCGCACCCCGGAGCCCGGGGGATGCTGACGTCGAACCGGTCAGGCTTGATGGTCCGGAGGAACCTGCCTCACGCCCGCAAGTCGAGCGCACACGGTGGTGATCGGCGCGTCGTCCCAGCTCAGCAAGATCGCCACCGGGGGATGTCGGGGCCTCGCTCGGGTGGTCACCGAGGGACGCACGAGGGATTCCGCACCAGGGGCGTGGGTCAGGGGGCAGGCGCGACGACGGTGATCACGATGACCGAGCCGGCTACCAGTGGCGTGCCCGGCTCGGGCAGCTGTAGCACCACCGTGCCATCGGGCAGCGGGTCACCCTGCTCGGTCTCGGCACCATCGACGGTCTGCACGACGATCTCGAGCTCCTCGGTCTCGGCGAAGGCCTCCACCGTCACCTGCTGCTGGCCCGAGAGATCGGGCATCGCCACGACCGCCCCGGTGATGCCTCCGAGCTCGGCGTCCAGTTCGGCGACGCGCTGCGTCAATAGATCGCGTTCGGTCACCAGGGCATCGCGCTCTGCGGTGATCGTCGCCGCAGCGGCCGCAGCCTGCTCGACCTGCGTGAAGAGATCGGCGACCTGTGCGTCGAGTTCGGCGATGCGCTGGTTGGCCGCGTCGAGCTGGCCCTGCAGGCCGACGAGCAGCTCGCCCGAGTCGCCGACCGCGACCTCGAGCTGCGCCTCGAGCTCGGCGATGCGAGCGTTGGCGACGTCGAGTTCATCGCTGCTGCCGCCGTCGGAACGTGCTCCCGCCCAGAGCAGTCCGAAGACGACAGCCACGATCGCGAGCGCCGCGGCGACACCACCGAGCAACGGCTTGCCGTACTGCTCGCCGAAGGTGCGGCGGCGGCCGACGTCGACCAGCAGCACCGATCCGGTCGGCGCCACCGAGCCGGCCGCGGGCGCCTGACGCAGCACGAACCCGTCGGGCTGGCCTTTGGTGGCCGGTTCGACGTCGTTCACATGGATGGTCCATCCGGCCGACGAGGCGTATGCACGCGCTGCCTCGACCCGTTGTCCGACCAGTTGCGGCACCTGGGCGCCGCCCCGAGCGCCGGGCGCATAGGTGTCGGTGGGTGGGTAGCTCATGGATCGTGCCCTTCCGAAAGCAGCGGATCGCCGGTGCAGCGCTGGTGGCGCGACCGATGTCTCGCTGGAGCGTAGCGATGGTGAGCAGGTGTTGGTGATCGCGTGGTGGCCGTCGCGTGGTGGTCCGGCGCGTGCCCCCTCGCGGCTGCCAGCGGGGATGGGGCCAGCGGGATGGGGCCGGGATGAGTGCAGAGATGGGTGCGAGGATGTGGGTATGGGTGTGGAGATCGAGCGCAAGTTCCTCGTGGTCGGTGAGTCGTGGCGTGACGGTGCGCTTGCCAGCCGGATCCGTCAGGCGTACCTCGTGCGCGACCCGGCCCGGTCGGTGCGCATCCGCGACGAGGATGGGCGGGTCACGTTGACGATCAAGGGACCAGGCACAGGTGCGGGTGGCATGACCCGTGACGAGTTCGAGTACGAGCTACCGGCTCACGACGCCGAGGGCATCTTCGCTCTGTGCGAGGCCGGCACGATCGACAAGACCCGCCATCGCATCGACGTCGCCGGGCGCACCTGGGAGGTCGACGAGTTCCACGGCTCGCTGGCCCCGCTGGTGGTGGCCGAGGTGGAGCTCGATGCGGCCGACGCCGAGGTCGTGCTGCCCGAGTGGGCCGGCCACGAGGTGACCGGTGACTCGTCGTACAGCAACGGCGCACTCAGCAGGCGCGCCTGATCTCGTCGTGCGTCAGGTGAGGTTCTTCGCCAGGCGCAGCCCGGCGAGCTGATCGGGTGCGATCAGCGCCTTCATCGCCACCTCGAAATCGGGCAGTCCGTACACCTCGCCGTCGTCGGTGATCATCACGAAGCGGTCGAACTTCTCGAGGAAGGTGCGGTCGTGGCTGACCGCGATGACGGTTCCCTCGAATCCGTCGAGCGCCTGCTCGAGCGCCTCCGACGACTCGACGTCGAGGTTGTCGGTGGGCTCGTCGAGGAGCAGCACGTTGTGGCCCTCGAGTTCGAGGCAGAGGATCTCGAGCCTGGCCTTCTGACCACCCGACAGGGTCTCGAACTCCTGGCGGGCATTCGTGCGCAGGCCGTAGCGCGCCAGGGCCTTCATCGACTTCTCGTCGTCGAACACCCGGTCGCGCACGATCTCGAAGCACGTCCTCCCCTGGAAGTCGGGGCGGTCGTTGATCTGGTTGAACATCCCGATCGACGTGCGCGGGCCGAACGAGATCGTGCCCTGATCGGGCACCGCGGTGCCGGCGAGCGCCGACAGCAGGTGGGTCTTGCCCGTGCCATTCGGGCCGATCAGGCCGAGTCGTTCGCCGTGGTGCACCTCGTCGGAGAACGGCAGGAACAGATCGCCGATCGACACCTGCTCGAGCTTGGCCACACGACGGGCTGCGTCGGCGCCTCGAAGGCGCACATGGATCTGCTGGTTGGCCACCGGGGGCGGTGGCGGCCCAGCGGCGACGAACTTCTCCCAGCGCGTCTCGGCCCCGTTCGCCTTGGTGGCGTTCTTGAAGTTCTGCGCAGCGCGCTGCTTCATGATCTTCATGTGCTGGAACAGGCGACGCTCCTCGTCGTTCCAGCGCTTCAGCTCGTCACCCATCAGCTCCTGGCGTCGCTGACGGGCCTCGGGGAAGGTCTCGTACGACCCTCCGTGCACCCAACAGCCCGAGCCCTCGATGACCACGATCTTGGTGGACACGCGCTCGAGCAGCGTGCGGTCGTGGCTCACCATCAGGATCGTCGATCGGCACGCCTTGATCTGTTCCTCGAGCCAGCCGCGGGTGGGGATGTCGAGGTAGTTGTCGGGCTCGTCGAGCAGCAGCACGTCGGCGCCCGAGGTGAGCAACAGGTCGAGCACCATCCGTTTGCGCTCGCCGCCCGAGAGTTCGCGCACGAGCCGGGTCGAGAAGTCCTCGATCGGCGTCTTCACGCTGCGCTGGGCGGCAGCGGCCCACTTGGCCTCGAGCTCATAGCCGCCGTGGTCGCCCCAGTCGGCGAGGGCCTCCGCGTAACCCATGCCATCGTCGCTGCCGTCGGCCAGCGCTCGCTCGGCGGCAACGAGCGCCTTGCCGGCGGTGCGCAACAGCGGCGTGGCCACCTCGAGCAGCATTTCTCGCAAGGTGTCGGTGGGGCGTGACATCCCGACGTCCTGCGTCATCGTCAGCATCGATCCGCCGACGGCGAACTCCCCCTCGTCAGCATCGATGATCCCGCCGAGAATGCGCAGGATCGTGCTCTTGCCCACGCCGTTGGCACCCACGATCGCCGCGTGCTCACCGGGCGCGACCCCGAAGCTGACGTCGAAGAACAGCTGATCGGCCCCCGGCGGGGCGTAGGCGAGTTCGGACACGACGATGCTGCTCACGGCCGTCGAGTCTGGCGGCTGGCGACGCCAGTTCCGCAACGGTCGTACGGTCGACCTGCCGACCGGCACCTGCCGATGCTGCGTCAGCCGACGGTGGGCAGGACGACCCGTTCGCCGAACTCGTCGAGTCGATCGAGGCCGCCCGGGCCGGCGAAGAAGAACGCCGGCACCATCACCCGGCCGACGCCGAGCGCATCCAGCTGCGCGACTCCCGCCACCGGATCTGCCATGTGCTGACCGAACATCGCGTTGATCTCGATGCTCGCCGGATCTCGTCGCTCTCGCTCAGCGGCCTGTCGTACGCGAGCGATCAACTCCCGCAACCGCTGCGGGTCGCCTTCACCGGGGAAGTACCCGTCTGCGAGACGGGCGGCGCGACGGATCGCCACGTCGGTATCGCCACCCACGAGGATCGGGATCGTCCCGTGCACCGGCCGTGGGCTGCAGGTGACAGGCGCGAAGTCGACGAACTCACCGTGGAACTCGGCATGCGGAGCCGCCCACAGTGCGCGCATCGCTGCGACGTACTCGTCGTTGCGCGCACCTCGCCGTTCCCACGGCACGCCGAGCGCATCGAACTCCTCCTTCATCCAACCCACGCCGAGACCCAGCTCGAAGCGCCCGCCGCACAACTGATCGAGCGTCGCCAACTCCTTCGCGAGCACCAGCGGGTTCCGCTGGGGCACGATGAGGATGCACGTGCCGAGCCGCATCGTGGGCGCGGCAGCCGCGGCGAACGCGAGCCAGATCAACGGATCCGGGATCGGCGTGTCCGGCACGGCGGGGATCTTGCCGTCGGCCGTGTACGGGTACGCGGATTCGATCGTGGTCGGCATGATGACGTGCTCGCCGCCCCACAGCGACTCGAAGCCCGCCGATTCGGCGTGCCGGCACACCTCGAGCGCGGCGGCCCCGTCGACGGCAATGCTGCTGGCGAACGCGAGCCCGAACTTCACCCTGCCACCGCCGACGGCACCCAACTCCCGTGGAACCCGAACGGGATACGTGGCAGCTCGATCGAGGCAACGGGCGTGTCGTCCATCGTCGACGCGTCCAGCACGACGAAGCGGCTCGAGTCGGTGCCGGCGTCGTACACGAAGGTCATGAGGTAGCCGTCATCCTCAGCGGTCGCGCCTGCAGCGGCGACGAACACCGGCTCGCCCGGGATGCATCCGCGGCCCAGGTCGATCTCGGAGCGCTCGCCCGTGGTGCGGTCGTACTTGAGGAGAGCACCGGACTGATCCATCGGATCGTCGTACGACGCGTTCTCGGGGATGGCCATCATGTAGCCGTACCGGTGCTGCAGGCCGACCACGTGGTCGGCCACCCGCGGGAACTCACCGGGCCGGTCGTCGATCTGCTCCTCGCGCACCTGCCCGGTCGTCATGTCGATCGTCCACCGCCACAGCGCCGGCGACGGGAAGTCCATCATCGACTCGCGCCACACATGGCTCATCCGGGCGACATCGAGGACGATCGTGTCGCCGGACTCGTAGGAGTTCATCGGGTGGAAGACGTAGCACGGGTCGATGTCGAACCACCGCACGTCGGCGTCGGTGCCGTTGCGCGGCATCACACCCAGACGTGACGGGTAGTCGTCGTCCCAGTGGATCGGCATCTCGCCGCGCATCGCCATCTCGATGTCGAACACCGCCGGCAGGTCCATGAACACGACGTGGTTGCGGGTGACATTGAAGTCGTGCATCATCGTCGGCCCGCCGACGGTGATGTTCTCGGTCTGGACGAGTCGGCCGTCGGCCGACACCCGCAGGTACCGCAGGTACGGCTCGAACGCCGAGTATCCGAACGCGAGCAACTCCCCGGTGACCGGGCAGATCTTCGGGTGTGCGGTGAACGACCCGGCAAGAGCACCATCGAAGTCATGTGCGCCGACGGTCGACAGGGCGCCGTCGAGCACGTAGGGAACGTGACCCTCTTCGAGCGCCATGATCCGGCCGGCATGGCCGACCACGTGGGTGTTCGCCTTCGATGCCCTCACGTCGATCGCCACTGCCGGGTCGAGCACGTCGACCGACGGATCGGCGATGAACGGGGTCTGCACGTACCGGTTCCGGTACCACTCGGCCCGTCCGTCGCGGAGGCGCACCCCGTGCACCATGCCGTCACCGAAGAACGGGTGCACGCTCGTGCCGGTGAAGGGATTGGCGCCGTTGCGGAGATACCGGCCGTCGAGCTCGGCCGGCAGCGTGCCGGAGACCACCAGGTCGGTGATCGTGAGCTCATGGTCGGTCGGCCGTCCGTTGCCACGCAGGTGCAGCGGTGTGCTGTCGTCGATCGTCGTCATCTTCGGGACCCCCATCCTCGTCGTGTTCGACGCGGTCACCGTACCCCATCCGGGACCGGGAATCTACCGTCGGTAAGTTATCGCCGACGCCTTCGGTGTCGTTGGATCGGCCATCCGCGACCCGCTGCGGGTCATCCCTGCCGGGGTGTTGCGGCCGAACCGGATCCGGCGATGGCATCGACGGCGGCAGTCGCGCCGCCCGACGCGACGATGGAGGCGGCCACCGCACGGGCTCGGGCCCGCACCGGTGACGTGCACGCAGCGTCGACGGCCTCGATCAACTGGTCCTCCGTCAGGGTGTTGGGGGCGAGCGATCGCCCGACCCCGGTGCGCTCCACAGCCTCGGCGCCGGCGAACTGATCGGTGGAGAACGGGAGCACCACCTGGGGAACGCCTGCTGCGGCTGCTTCGGTGACGCTGCCGTTGCCGCCGTGGTTCACCAGCACGTCGGAGTGCGCCAGCAGGGCGACCTGCGGCAGATGGCGGGCGACGAGCGCTCCATCGGGGATCGGCCCGAGCAGCTCGACCGGTGAGCTGCCCGAGGCAAGCGCCAGCCGCCATCCGGCGCGACGAGCAGCGCGTACGGCAGTCGCCAGCACGTCGTGGCGGGCGCTCAGGAACGAGCCGAGCGCGACGGTGACCCTCGGGCCGTCACCGACCGGGAGTCGCACCTCGCCGAGCTGTTCGGTTCGTGCGAGCGCCCCGACGAACACGTGCCGGTCCGGCAGCGGACGAGCCGGGTCGTGGAGGGCCTCGGGATAGACGTACACGGTGGGCGATCCGGGTGCGGAGGTGAGATCTCCCGCCGGCGGGCGGTGCGGGGCCCGACGGGCGAGCACGTCGGCCGCAGCCGCCGCGAGGTCGTCCACCGATGCACGGCACCTGGCGCGCAATGCATCGAGGTCGGCGGCATCGGGCACCATCGATGCAGGCCATGCGGGTGGCAGGCCGTACACCTCACCCGGCGCCGACAACGCACTCGGATGCCCGAGCACCACCGACGCGGCGGCGATCCCGAGCGCGTGCAGTGCGAGCCGAGCTCCGAAGGCGACATGGTCGACGGCGACCCGATCGGGGCGGACGAGAGCGACGATCTCACCCAGCCGGTCGAGCACGCCGTCGGGGTCGTACAGGAGGTCGTGACGACGAGCATCGGCCTGGTAGCGCAATGTCGCCAGCGGACCGTCGCGCGTGGCATCGAAGAACGCGCGGAGGTGCTCGTCTTCTCCCACCGGCTGCTCGGTCACCTCGATCACGCCTGCGTTGCTGCCTCGGCCGAGACGCAGGTCGATCCACTCGATCCCGGCCGCTTGCACGAGCGGGCGTGTGGCCGGCCCGGTCGCCACGACGGCTCGGCCGTGCCGTTCCTGCCACCTCGTTGCGATCTGCAAGAGCGGCACCAGGTGCGAGACGTAGTCGGGACTGACGACGAGCAGCTTCATCGCGTCGACCCTGTGGGGTTCATCGCGCTGCACGTCGCGACGCCACCGGCACCGGTACGAGGCCCCGGTAGACGCTGCCCAACGCCTCGGCCATCGTGTCGATGCTCAGCTCGTCGCGAACCATGCGACGGGCCCGCATCGCACGCTCGGCTCGCAGCTCGAGATCTCTGTCACGAGCCATCGACAACGCCTGCACCACGGCCGCGCGCACGGCGACGGCCGACAGGGTGTCGCACAGCACCCCGGTGTCACCGTCGTCGACATAGCTCCGCGGACCGCCGCGCGCCGGCGCCACCACCACTGCCCCAGCGGCCAGTGCCTCGACGATGGCGAGTCCGAACTCCTCCTTGTCGCTCGCGCACACGTACACGCCGCCGTGCTCGGCAACCTCCACCATCAGATCAGCGACCGCCGAGGGAGCGAGGTTGCCCGTCAGCGTCACCAGCGACGGGTCGCGACCGGCAGCAGCACCACGGACGAGCTCGATCGTCGACTGCTCATCGGCCGAGGGATGCGTCAGATCGCCGCCGACGATGATGACGTTGACGCGATCGGACAGACCCGGTTCGGCGACGACGGCATCGACGATGCGTTGCGGGCCCTTGGAGGGATGGAGCCGCCCGACGGTGAGCACCCACGGCAACGACCGCCGCCACGCCGGCATGGCCGCGAGCACGCGCTGCACCATCGGCGACGGACCGTGCAGCCAGCGGCGGGCGCGAGCCCGGTCGATCTCGCCCACGTCGACGCCCTCGGGCACCACGGTGACCCGGCGACCGAGATCGGCAGGATCGAGCCCGAGCAGTTCGACGAGCTCCTGACGGATGGTGGGTCGGGGCAGCACCACCAGATGGTCGGCCTGGGCGGTGAGGCGTTCCACCATGCGGGCGCGGAACCAGTACTGGGCAGCGGCATCGTCGATCGCGAACCGCAGCCGGTCGAGTCGGCCGTCGTCCTGCAGGGCATCGATCACGATGTGCGGATCGGGGGCAGCAGTGAACACGACCGGCTGACCGAGACGACGGGCGGCAGCAGCCGCGGCGAGCGTGCCGACGTCGGCCATCCGCAGGTGCCAGATCACTCGGCGGCCCACCAAGGCCCGGCCCAGATCGATGAACTGGCGTTCGATCTCGAGTCGATGCGCCCATGCCTGACGCCACGGCAGCGGACCGGGCTCGCCCACCGGCACGCGAACCACACGATGACCGGGAGCGAGCTGCTCCCACGGGGCCTCGTGATCGTGTCGACGGGTGACGGTGACGACCTCGGAAATGCCGTCGATGCGGCCGAGCGATGTCCCCAACGATCGCAGCAGCGAAGCGATGCCGCCGGCGTCACCGGCGCCGAGCGAGGAGCCATCGCGATCGATCCGTGCATGCAGGAACGGTTGCACCACCACGATCCCCGATGGGTCACCGTCACCGCCGTCACCGTCACCGTCACCGCCGAGCGGGCCGAACCGGTCGACGAACTCGTCGTCGACGGGCGGCGGAGGCTCGGGCTCGGAGATACCACCGGAACGTTGCCACTCGGCGAGCGTGCGCTCGGCCAGCATCGCACTGAAGCCGCCGGTGGCAGCGAGGCGGCTCAGCGCTTGGATCGCCGCCGGTGACGAGCGACGGGCGGCGAGCGTCCACGCCGCGTGCCCAGCGAACGGCTCGTCACTGTCGAGCACGATGGCCAGCAGTGCCTCGTCGACCGAAGGATGTGCGACCGAGCCGAGCGCGTGGATGGCGGCGATCGCCGAGACGTCATCGCCGTCGCGGACGGTGCGCACCAGCTGCGCCGCGGCGACGCTCGGATCGGGTGCAACCGCCGCAGCAATCCGTAGGGACTCGGCGAACCGCAGCGCGGCGGTGAGCCGAGGTTGCGCGGCCAGTTGCGCGAGCGCCCGGCCCAGATGATCCAGCCCGAGATGATCCAGCCCGAGATGATCCAGCCCGAGATGATCGTGCGTGATGGAACGGGACGGTTCGCGGTCCGGCTTCATGGAACAGTCTCCGGCGCCGAACCCGCCGTCGGATCGTTGTCGCCAACAGTCGCCATGTGACGTACGACCGGACATGGCGTGCCGGCCCACGTTGCGATCACCGTTCGAATCCTTGCCGGGATCGCCCGACAGCATCGAGCAGCGCTCGCCGATGAGTCCGATTCGCCGTCGCGCGCTGATCGGGTCCTGATCCGTCACCTCGGTCCTCTGGGCGCAGCGCTTCGGTTCGTGCGTCCATCGCTTCGGCACCTCGTGGATGATCAGCGTCGACCACCCTCAGCCCGACGGGTGCCCGGTGATCGTCGGACGCTGGCCGATCAGGTCGTGATGGACCGCTCATTCTGTGCGAGTACGCCGACGACAAGGCA
>Ga0105048_10017798_pt1 | contig 10954 bp, 7 predicted proteins | sample MAT05_FD_78382 | JGI IMG/M metagenome (GOLD analysis project Ga0105048, IMG submission 78382) | Freshwater microbial communities from Lake Fryxell liftoff mats and glacier meltwater in Antarctica - MAT-05 | ecosystem: Environmental > Aquatic > Freshwater > Ice > Liftoff microbial mat | place...
GCACTTCGCCGAGAATGACTTCTTGATGCACTGGATAGCGCGCCCCGGCACGTCGCTCGAGGCCGTGTCGCGCACTGCCAACTTGGCGCGCGCCGAGCTGCTCACCGTCCCTGGCGTGCGCAACTTTGGCGCGCACGTCGGACGTGCGGAGGTCGCAGACGAAGTGGTCGGCTCGAACTTCGCGGAGCTGTGGATCAGCGTCGATCCAAATGCCGATCTCGACGCCACCGCCGCGCGCGTCCGTGAGGTCGTCGATGGCTATCCCGGTGTGTTTCGCGATGTGCAGACATACCTGCAGGAGCGGATGCGCGAGGTGCTCAGCGGCGGTGGCGGCGCGATCGTCGTGCGCCTGCGCGGTGACGATCTCCCGGCGCTGCGCGCGCTCGCAGGAGACCTGTCGCACCAGCTCGAATCCGTCGACGGGATCGCGCATGCGCGGCCGGAGGCGCAGGTGCTGGTCCCGCAGATCCAGATCCGCGTCGACCTCGAGCGCTGCGCCGCGTGGGGCGTCGAGGCCGGCATCGTGCGCGCGCGCGCCACGACGCTGCTCGCCGGAGAGACGGTCGGGCAGCTCGTGCGTGGCACGCAGCCGATCGACGTCGTCGTGTGGGGAAACGAAGCGAGTCGCGCCGATGTGGCCGCGGTGCGTGACCTCGGCATCGCGATCGACGGTCGCGTTCTGGTGCGCCTCGGCGACGTCGCCGACGTCGAGATCGTGCCAGTCGCGAACACCATCGCGCACGACGCGACCGCGCGGAAGCTCGATGTGCTCATCGATCTCGCGCCGGGGGCCGATCTCGCGCGCGTGAGCGCCGCGGTCGCGACGCGCGTCCACGCGCTGCGACTACCCACCGGTCACCACGCAGAGATCCTCGGCGAAGGAGCGGCGAGAACCGCTGCGCGCGCTCGACTATTCAGCGCGGCCGCGTTTGCCTTGCTTGGCATATTTTTCGTGTTGCTCGCCGACTTCCGCTCCGGCCGGCTCGCGCTGATGGTGTTCAGCAGCCTGCCATTCGCGCTCGTCGGCGGCGTGCTCGCGGCAGCGCTCGGCGGCGTCATCTCGCTCGGCACGCTCATCGGTCTCGTCGCGGTCATCGGCATCGCCGCGCGAAACGGCATCATGCTCGTCTCTCACTTCCGCCATCTGGAGGCAGTGGAGGGCGTGCCTTTCGGCGTCGAGCTGGTGGTGCGCGGCGCACGCGAGCGCCTCGCGCCGATCCTGATGACGGCGCTCGCGACCGGCCTCGCGCTCGTCCCTGTCGTGCTCGGCGGTCACGCCGCCGGCCACGAGATCGAGCACCCGATGGCGGTCGTCATCCTCGGCGGGCTGTGCAGCTCGACCATCCTGACGCTGCTCGTGACGCCCGCCCTCTATGCCTGGCTCGGCGGCGCTGGTCGCCGACGCGATGAAGAGGCGTAGTGTGAGGGGCACTTAATGTGAGGAGCCGATGCGGGTACTCGTAGTCGACGATGAAGCGGACGTACGCAGTGTCGTGGCGCGCGCGCTCAAGGCCGATGGTCACGCGGTCGCTACAGCCGCGGATCTCGACGCGGCGCGCATACGTGTCGCCGAAGGCACGGACTTGATCGTGCTCGATCTGCGCTTGCCTGACGGCTTCGGCCTCGACCTGTGTCGCGCGCTGCGCGCAGAGGGCTCGACCGTCGCGATCCTCGTCCTGACGGCGCTCTCGCAAGTGGCGCTCCGCGTCGAGGGGCTCGATGCCGGCGCCGACGACTTCCTCGCCAAGCCGTTCGCCGTCGCCGAGCTTCGCGCGCGTGTCCGTGCGCTCGGTCGGCGGGGCACGCTGCCGCGCGGGCTCACGTACACGCACGACGACGTCGTCCTCGATTTCGCCGGGAGGCACGCGACGCGCGCCGGCCACGACGTCGCGGTGACCGCGAAGGAGTGGTCGATCCTCGAGATGCTCGCGCGGCGACCCGGGCGTGTCGTCGCGCGGCTCGATCTGCTCGAGGGTGTGTGGGGAGACGCGAGCGACAGCGCGTCGAGCTCGCTCGAAGTGCTCGTCGGCAGGCTGCGGCGCAAGCTCGGCGCCGAGCTCATTCGTACGCTGCGTGGCGAGGGCTATTCGCTCGTGGAGCCGCGCAAACATGCCGAGTGAGACGAGCCTCGTTCGACGCGCCGCTTGGAGCTCCGCGCTCGCTGCCTCGGCCGCCGCGCTGCTCGCCGCGTTCGCGACGACGGCATTCGCGTCATACCTCGTGCAGCGCGAAGAAGACCGCAGACTCGAAGAGGCCGCTGTGACCTTCGCCACCGAGCTCGCGCACGAAGGCGTCGACCGCGCCGCGATTCGAGCGGTGCAGCGCGAGGAGTCTGAAGAGATGGGACACACTGGCATGCTGTTCGCCGTCTACGACGCGAACGATCGCTTGCTCGTCGGCGACCGACGCCTCGCACTGCCGCGCGCGCCCGGCTGCATGACGGCGAACGCCAACACGCTCCGCATCTGCCACACGACGTCGACTGACCGCCTCTCGGTGGTGGTCGGCGCCGCACACACGTCGATTCTCCCGCTCCTCGTGTCTGCGTCGGTGTTCGCCGCGCTGCTCGCCGCCGTGCTCGCATGGATCGCGAGTCGTCCGCTCTCGCGCTACGTCGTCGCGCCGCTCACGCGCCTGCGCGATCGCATCGCGCAGCTCGATGTCGACGCGATCTCGCAAGCCGACCTCGGGCCGCCCGAATACGTCGCGGAGGTCGACGCGCTGCGGAGCACGATTGGTCAGCTCATCGTGCGCGTCGAGCGCGCGCTCTCGGAGGCGCAGCGCTTCGCCGCGAACGCGGCGCACGAGCTGCGCACGCCGCTCACCTCCGTGCGCGCGGAGCTCGAGCTGCTCGCAGAAGCGATGGGCGAGTCTGAGGCCCGCGCCGATGCGGTCCGCGCGCAGCAAAAGCTCGGCGAGCTCTCCGTGCTCGTCGAGCGCCTCCTCATCCTGTCGGTGCCGGCGCGCTCGACCGACGACGCACACGAGCTCGTCTCTCTGCGCGATCTCGTCGAGGACGCGATGGAGCCGCTGCCGCCCGCGGATCGCGCCCGCATTCGGCTCCCCGACGGCGACGCTCTCGTGCACGGTGACGCCGCGATCCTCGCCACGATGGTCGCCAACGCGCTCTCGAATGCGCTCAAGTTCGGCAGCGCGGTCACTACCGCCATCGAAGTCGCTGGCGGCCGCGCGATCCTCCGTGTGGATGACGACGGCCCCGGCCTCGACGCCGCCTTCCGCGAGCGCGCCTTCGAGCCATTCTTTCGCACAGCAGACGCGCTGCGCCGACGCGTCCCAGGGCACGGACTCGGCCTCGCGCTGATTCGGCACATCGCGCGCACACACGGCGGCGACGCAGCGTTCGTCGACAAAGCCGATCGCGGCGCACGCCTCGAGATCCGCCTGCCCGCCGCCGAGTCGAGTGATCGGGCCGCGGTATGAGCCGCTAGCCTCACGCGCATCGACCACCAACATGCCGAGCCGGATGTCGCCTTCGAGTCGCGAATCGGCATAAGGGCCGTTTCTCATTTGTCACTTGAACGTCGCTCGATGCGCCGCACTGTGCGGCCGTGCAGCGCTCCACTCGTGTGTTGGTTCTGGTCGTCCTCGTGCTGTGGGTGTCGAGCGTCGGTTGTGTGCGCGATGGCACGAGTCGCGCCGCCGGCTGGACCGTCGTGCAAACGCAGCACGTGCGGCTCTACTCCGATGTGTCCCAAGCCCGCGCGACCGAGCTGGCCGAGACCTTCGAGCGCCAACATCGCGGGCTCGCGCACATCTTCTCGGACTGCGCGGCGGTCGCGGCCGAAGGGGTCGACGAGGTCGTCGTGTTTGCGCGCCAGGCAGATCTGGCAGAGCTCGTCGGCCGCGAGTTCGACGGGATCTATTCCGCGCCGAGCGACGGATTGGTGCCAGTCGCCGGGCGCGTCGTGACCCACGCTGACGCTGTGCGCGACGGAGCCTCCGGAACCTTCACGCATGAGCTCACGCACCGCTTCGTCGCGGCGTGCTTCCCCGAGCTGCCGCCTTGGTTGAACGAGGGGCTCGCGTGCACTTTCGAAGGTACGCAGGTGCGCGACGGACACATCGTCTTCGGCCTCCCGCGCTACGTCATCGCGGACGTCGCGGAGCGCGAGACGCGGACCGTGCGCGGGACGTACGTCACCGCGATGCCCGGGCGCGCGGTGCCGACGGCGAGCGAGCTCGTGGAGCTGACACCGGCTGCCTTCTACGCTGCTACGACGGGACCATCGGTGTCGAGCGCTGCCGAGGCGCTCAGCGGCCGCTACGCCGCCGCTTGGGGCCTCGTGCACCTGCTCGAGGCGGGCGGCAACCCTGATCTCCACGTCCGTTTCACCGCATTCCTCGCCGATCTCCGCGGCGGGCAGCTTCCGGCGCGAGACGCCTTCGCGCGGCGCTTCCGCGACGTCGACCTCGATGCAGCGCTGCGCGCGCACCTGCGCGGTGGCACCTACGTCGTGCAGCGCATTCCATTCGACGTCGGCGACTCGAACCTCGCGGATGCGCGCGCAGCGTCCACCGGCGAGACGCATCTCCTGCTCGCAGAGCTCGAGCTCTACTCGAACCATGGTGGCGTCGAGCGAGCGCGCCAGCATCTGCGCGCGATCGGGCGGAGCGATCCCGAGTTTGCGCGCGGGCGGCTCCTCGAGCTGACGCTCGCTCACGACGCGGCCATCGTCGCCGGCGTCGACGCTTTGGCGCGGCTCCACTCCGACGACCTCGACGTGCTCCACGCGCGCGCCTTCCTCGCGGCGCGCAGCGAGGATCCTGCAGCGATGCGCGCTGCCCTCGGTGCGCTTACCCGTCGCGGTGGGCTTCGACCGAGTGATCACCACGAGATCGCGAGCTTGCTGCTAGCTCTGGGACGCCCGGAGACCGCGATGCGACACGCGCTCGTCGCGAGTGTCGGGACGCCGGGCTCCTATCGCGTGCACACGACGCGAGCGCGGATCGCGGCAGCGCTTGGTCGCTTCGAGCAAGCACGGCGGAGCCTCGGCGTTGCGCTCCTCATCGCCAGCGAGCGCGCACCACTTCGCGTGCCCGAGCTGCTCGCGCTGGTCGCTGAGATCGAACGGCTCACGCCGCCGGCTCTCGCCGAGCCTCCCAGGCTGCCATGACGACGCGCGTCACCCGTGCGTCTCCGATCAGAACCGGGTACGCCACGCCACTCTCTTTCGCACCATTGTTCAGGGCCACTCAATGATGAACACCCGCTCGCGATATTCCTCGCTCCCTGCAGCGATCGCTTCGCTGACCTTCGTACCCTCAACAATCACCAATCGCGCCTGCGCTGTCAGGGAGGCGCACAGGCGCTCCATCATGATCACGGCTGTGCCATCGGGACGCTCGAGGCCGAGCGCGGGACTTCCAAGCGAATCACGCGAACGAGCGTAGCAGCTGGCCACGTGATTTTCGCCGCGCGCCGCGCGCGTGTCCGGCCGATCACTCCGGGTCGAGCGCGTCGACAAGCGGGTAGAGCTCGCGGTTCTCGCGACGCAGTACGAGGTGCGTGAGCAGCTCGAAGGCCGCGGTCTCGAGCTCGTCATGTTGGCGGCGAAAGCCTGCGGTAGCGCTCATGGGTCGACCTCGCTGATGCGCGTGCGTTTGGACCGCGCAGCAGCGCCGCGGCTCAGGGGAGTGTACTAGCGCAGACCTGAGTGCGCGCGCCCGCGCCGACAATACGATTCGCGCTGGGTGGCGGATCGGATCGCGTGAACTCAGCACCGATCGCCTCGGCCACGGCGCGGGTGACCGCCAGACCGCGGCCCGGTTGCATCGTCGCGGGATCACCCGGACCGTCGTCCATCACCTCGATGCGGTAGCGACCGTCGACGACACTGAGCACGACGCCGACGCGCGCGGCTCTGTGGCGCAGCACGTTCTCGATAAGGTTCGAGATCGCTGTCGACGGGCACCGCGCGCAGTGAGCGACCCTTCGCGCGCGTCTCCAGCTCGAGCTTGCAGCGCGCGCGTACATCGAGCGGCTTGAGCGCCAGCGCCGCATCACCGGCGTCGGTGACATGGGGGCGCATCGCGCGACGCGCATGTCGCAGCTCGCTACCTGCGGGAGTATCGCGCTGATCTTGGCGTGTGTCGCCACGCTGGTCGTGGGTTGGTCCTGAGCGACACGCTCAAAGGCGCGGCGCTCGGATCGCCTCATTCCCCGGGACCACGCGCGCTCACATATCAGCCGGCGTCGGCGCAGGACAGGCGGCATTGCACGTGAAGAACACGGCAGCACACGTCACGTTCGGGACACACGCCACATGGTTCGCGAAGTAGCGGGGATACGCTACGAGCAGCTCGGGACAAACCGCGCAGCCATTGCCACGGCAGCCGTCCCATCCGCCGATCGTACCCGTACAAGCTGGCGGTGGACACACCGCGCAATCGAGGGCGCACGTTGCACAAGTCTCGTCGCCCTCGCAAAGGGAGTCACCGCGAAGTCTCAGGAGGTTGCGGCGTAAGCCCCCGGGCACGTTGGTGCCAAAGCTGCGAAACAACATCCGCCCGGCGCGCTCTTCGGCGACGTACTCGCGCGTGCGGACGAAGCGATTGCGGTAGCGAACAGAGTGCCCATCGAAGGCGAATCGGGGCACCCTCCCGTCCGGCATGCGGAGGCATGTCGGCGCAGAGCGCACTCTTGCAAGGTGACGCGTGCGTCAGATCTCGTACTCCTCGCCGTCGGGCGTGCGCACGCGTACGCGATAGAGATCGGTGCGACGGTCGAACCAGTTCCGCACCGTGCCACCGCGGCGCGCGCGCCGCAGGAGCTCCGTGTCGAGATCTTGCGTGATGACCGTCTCGATTCCGGGCAACGCCTCGCCGGCGATACCGTCCCGCGCGAACGCGATGTCGCAGGGAGTGAAGATTCCGCTCGCTGCGTAGTGCGTGTCGGCGTTCTCGACGTGCGGCAGGTTGCCGACGCAGCCCGCCGTCACGACGAATATCTGGTTCTCGACGCAGCGCGCTTGTGCGCAGTGACGAACGCGCAGATAGCCATTGCGGTCGTTGGTGTTGAACGGTACGAACAAGATCATCGCACCGCCGTGCGCCGCCGCCCGCCCGAGCTCCGGGAACTCGACATCATAACAAACGTTGATCGCGATTTTGCCACGATCGGTGTCGAAGATCTCGATGGCGTGGCCGCCGCGCACACCCCACCAGCGCGCTTCGTTGGGTGTGACGTGCAACTTCGCCTGGCGGCCGACGGTCCCGTCGCGGCGGAACAGATAGGCGATGTTGTACAAGCGCTCGTCATCATCGATCGTGAACTGCGAGCCGCCGATGATGTTCACGTTGTAGCGAACCGCGAGATCGCGAAAGAGCGTGACATAAGCGTCGGTGAAGCCCGCGACCTCGCGCGCGGCCTTGCCCGGACGAGAGTCCTTCAGCAGCGAGAGCAGCTGCAGGGTGAACAGCTCGGGAAACAACACGAAGTCGCTCTTCGAGTCGGAGGCGACATCGACGAAGAAGCGCACCTGCTGCGCAAAGGCCTCGAACGATTCGACGCTGCGCATCTTGTACTGGACCAACGACACACGGACGGGCGCGACCGCACGGCGCGCGCGGTGGGAGCGGCTCGCATGGTAATCGAGGTTTGGCCACTCGAGGCAGGTCGCCCAACCGCTCGAGTCTTCGTCGCTCGGCATGTAGTCGTTGATCAGCTGCTTGAGCTGGAAGCCGTTCGCGAGCTGTGCCGTCAGCACGTGATCGTAGAGGTGCTTTTCGTTCACGCGGTCGACGTACTCGCGCGCCGTCATCTCGTGCTTGTGGTTCGCGTAGCCCGGGATGCGCCCACCGATCATCATGCGCGCCAGGTTGTGCTCGCGGCACAGCTCCTTACGCAGCTCGTAGAGACGGCGCGCGAGCTTCATCCCGCGGAACTCCGGATCGACCATGATCTCGATACCGTAAAGCGTATCGCCCTCCGGGTCGTGGTTGCGGATGTAGCCGCGGTCGGAGAGTTCGAGCCAGTTGCTCCAATCCGTATAGTCGGAGTAGTCGAGGATCAGGCATGCCGAAGACGCGACCAGCTGGCCGTCGAGCCAGATGCCGATCTGTCCTTCGTTGAAGGCGACGAGTTGACTCTCGAACTGGTCGAGATTCCACGCCTTCATGCCTGGGAAACAACGGAGCTGCATCGTGACGAGCGCGTCGAAGTCGTCGGGGCGCATGGCACGTATTTCGATGCGCTTCTGCGAACTCTTCGGGGTCGATGTTCATGACGGGTTCACCCTACGATCTCGTCGGAGAAATGCCATCGTTTCCTCGGCGCGCTAGCACGACCAGCCACCGATCAGCGCTCCGGGTGCCCGTCGAGGCGGCGGTTGAGGTCGAACGCCGAATGTAGAGCTGCTTGTGCCGATCTGCCTCGGCGAGCCACCCTTGCAGCCTTGCCGATGCCTGCATAGAGCATGTAGGCATGGCAGCGAAGGCACGTCAGTACACCGTCCGCAACGTCCCGCCACGCGTCGATCGCGCTCTGCGGAAGAACGCCGACAAGCGCGGGATCAGCCTCAACGCGCTGGTGGTGCGGGCGCTCGAAGTCGAGGCTGGTGAGACCGGTTCGCCGGCGAGGCGTTGCCCGGAATCGAGACGGTCATCACGCAAGATCTCGACATGGGGCTCCTGGGGCGCGCCCGCGCGTCTTGGACGGAAGAGCGCCACACGCCTCGCTACGCGGGGTAGAGTCGGCGGCCGATGGCGATCGAGATCACCCTGTTCGTGCTGCTGATGGTCGCGAGCGCGGTCGCACTCCTCGCGAAGCGACTGCAACTTCCGTACACCGTGACGCTAGTAGTCGCTGGGCTTGGCCTCGGCGCGCTCTCGCCGCGTGCGTCGTGGCTAGACCTCGACCGTGTCCGTCTCACCCCGGAGCTGCTGTTCAACGTCTTTCTCCCGGTTCTGCTGTTCGAGGCGGCGTTCCATCTCTCGTGGCCCAAGTTCAAAGAGAACCTCCGCGCGATCCTTCTGCTCGCCGTACCCGGCGTGATCGGCGCCATCGCGCTCGGTGGCGCGTTTGCCTTCTGGCTCGAGCCGCTCGCCGCAGCGCCCCTGTCTCTCATCGTGTCATTCCTGCTCGCGTCGATGCTTGCGGCGACCGATCCGGTCAGCGTGGTCGCGCTGTTCAAGGAGCTCCGCGTGCCACGGCGAATGGCGGTCATCGTCGAAGGTGAGTCGTTGCTCAACGACGCCATTGGGGTGGTCGCGTTCATCGTCGTGTCGACATCGCTCGGCTTCGGCGCTCACGGGGGCGAGCCGGTCACAGCGCTGTGGGTGGCGCGCTTTCTTCTGTGGGAGGTCGCAGTCAGCCTCGCGGTGGGCGTGGGCGTCGGTCTCTTCGTCAGCTGGGCGACGACGCTCGTCGACGATCATCTCATCGAGATCATGCTGACGACGATCGCTGCCTTCGGCAGCTATCTCGTCGCCACGATGCTCCACGCGTCACCCGTGCTCGCGGTCGTCGCCGCTGGTATGGCGTGCGGGAACGTCGGCGCGCGCTACGGCATGACACCGACCAATCGAATCGCAGTCGAGAGCTTCTGGGAGTACGCGGTCTTCGTCGCCAACGGCTTCGTGTTCTTGCTGCTCGGCAAAGAGATCGACCTGGCTCGCATGCTCGGTCACGCCCTGCCGATCTTGATCGCGTGGTTTGCGTTGGTTGCGTCACGCGCGATCGTGACGACGGCAGTCGTACGACTGTTGGCGCGGACGCGGGAGCGCTTGCCTCCGCGGTGGATCGCCGTGCTGTCTTGGGGTGGCCTGCGAGGCAGCCTATCGATGGTGCTCGCGCTGTCGCTACCGGCATCGTTTGCCGAACGCGAGCTCCTCATCGATCTGACGTTCGGAGTCGTGCTGCTCTCGATCCTCGTGCAGGGACCGACGATGAAATACGTGCTGCGCTGGGCTGGCGCGATCGGCGATGCGGGCGAGCACGTCGAGTACATTCGTATTCGCACGGCGCTGCGCGCGCTACGTCAAGCGTTTCGTCATCTCGACACCCAGCGTGCGTCGGGCGCCGTCGACGAGCTCACCTATGCGTCGATCCGCATGCGCCTCGGGGGCCGGGAAGCGCACCTCGAGCAGCAGCTTGCGGGGTTCGATGGGATCGCCGCAAACGCCAACGAGGCCGAGCGCACGCGCATCGAGCGCGAGCTGCTCGACGTCGAACGGCGCGTGGTCCAGCAGGCCGGCGACACCGGTGTGCTGCCGCAAGAGGCCGTGGTCGCGTTGCTCGACGACCTGGCGGCGCGTGAGCTCGCGACCCGCTCCGAGTCACGCGTGGACGGGCTCCCCGAAGAGAGTGGACGGTCGAGCGACGAAGAGGCCGCGGCGGCGACCGCGCCGAGCGAGTCCGCCGGACCGGTCAAGCACGACGAGTGACGGCGCGCGGGCCATCCATGCGCGACCGGAGCTCAGCTCGCGAGTCGCGTGAGCGCGTCGGATTCCTTCTACGCGCGCTATTCCGCGATGTTGATCTAAGGATCCCTCTGCACGGCCGCATTTCTTCCACCCACGGTCTTGCTGTGGGGAAACACCGACGTCGCCTGGGCGTACGCGCGCACGCTGAGCTGGGTGGGACTGAAGATCCGCGCTAGAGTCGCTGCTCCATGAGGCACCACATGAACGGCATGATGAGAGGTATCGCGCTCGTCGCAGGCACGCTTGGACTCTGCGTCGTCGCGGCGCCGCGCGCGCAGGCAACGACGTTCAACGCCGCGCCGGGCGACGACGTCGAGACGATGATCAACGCGTTGGCAGCGGGCGACGAGCTCGTGCTCGCCGATGGGATGTACACCCTCGACAGCTCGCGCTTCTTCATCAATGTCGCCGGGACCGAGGCGCTGCCCATCGTCGTGCGCGCGGCGGATGGCGCACGGCCACACTTCCAGCGGCCAAGCGATAGCCAGAACATCTGGGACATTCGGGCTGA
>Ga0105048_10017800_pt1 | contig 10953 bp, 7 predicted proteins | sample MAT05_FD_78382 | JGI IMG/M metagenome (GOLD analysis project Ga0105048, IMG submission 78382) | Freshwater microbial communities from Lake Fryxell liftoff mats and glacier meltwater in Antarctica - MAT-05 | ecosystem: Environmental > Aquatic > Freshwater > Ice > Liftoff microbial mat | place...
GGCTAAAACCCATTTCCAAGTCGGTGAGCTTGGGAAACTTACCCGCATCGCACACTGCGTTCTGGGGACCTCGAAGAATTTGGTGCATCCCCACCAAGACGCTCTCGTAGGCCACGGCGTTGAGGCTGTAGAGTTGAGGTTTATCCCCCGCCCCAGGGTAGCCATCAGTCGGCTCGGGCTTGTCGAGCCGATCAATATTGGTCCAGTACACGGCTTTAGACCAGTCGGCACCAGCCAGAAAATTCGGATTCTCGCAGTAGTAGCGGCAACGGCCTCGTGGCCCGTCCGACACCCGGATGCTTGAGACCCACACCTGTCGGAAAGGATTATAAAAAAAGGAGCAGTAATCACCATAAATACCAGTAGGATGGGCTTTTGACCAATTTTTGCCATCGGATACGTGCAGGGTGTGGGTGGTATGACGTGGCCTTTGGTCGGCAGGTACGTGCATCCAACAGGTCAGGTATTTGATGCGCTCACGGGGGTTGGCCGCTTCCAAATCCAACCAGATGCTGTTGTCTGATCCAGCCGTTACGAGTTGTTCTCCCGAATAGGCTGGCCCTCTGGGGAGGAGCAGATTACCGCCCGCCAGACCCAACTCTGGGCGATTCCAATGAATCAAATCATGACTGGTGGCCAACGCCAATCCTCCCAGCCAGCCGGCTCTATAAAACATTTTGAACGAACCTTCTTTCCAATCAAAAAACACCCCCCCATGACCTGTATACACCACCGAACGTTTCCCGTCAGTTCCCCCCACCTCATCGGTACTTTGTGGCTTGAAAACTGGGTTGCCCTCGTACTTTGTCGCTTGGTGAAACGTCCGCATCAGGGTTGTGTTTTCCACCAAAAAATCATCGACAAACAACTGCCTCCCCACGTCAATGGGAATCACAGTAGGTAGGTTACTCAAATAGGGAATCGGCATGGGTTCCTCCGAGTTTGGAGAAAAATGCTTCGGTGGCCATTCTTCGGGCAGCACAATACCATTATAGAGGGGGGCACTTTTGTCTATTTTTTTCCAGCTTCCTTGAAGTTTGGAAAAATTTGATGTAGAAAAAAAAGTGGGTGAAATGCAAATACTTTTGGCTGCGTTTTGCAGAAACAGACGTCTTTTCATGAAATGATGGGTTATCGTGAATTGGTAGATTTATGAAAAAAGAATGGTTACTTATTTTGATTTATGAAAATTGTTAAACTCATTAATGATTAATTGATAGCCATTTCGAAGAATACCTATATCTGATGAAATAGCTAAACACGAAAATCCTAATTGGGAAAAAAACTCAATTTCTGATAAATTTGAGACCAATATACCACTCTGTTTTTCATGCCTTTTTGCTGCTTCTACTACTTTTTTTAAGACATCTTTATAGTCAATTTGTCGATTATATTGGCTTAATAAACTCAATTCTAAATCCGATGGACCCACAAAAAGGACATCAACGCCTTCCACTTCTGCGATGGCATTGGCGTTTTCAACTCCTTGATAACTTTCTATTTGGACCATTAACATAGGAAAAGAAACATTTCTTGGGTCCTTGGGCCTATTTATTCCATAAGAATATGCCCTAACACTACCCGAATATCCTCTTTGGCCATACGGCGGGTATCGCATTGCATTGAGACACGAAATTACCTGAGATGGATCCTCTACATGAGGTAGCATAATTCCGGAAGCTCCCCAATCTAACACACGACTGATAAGGGCAGCATCTACGGAGGGGACTCTAACTATTAACCGTGTATTCGTACTTCGAATTGCTTGAAAATTAGAAAGTAATAATGATTCAGTCAGGTTTCCGTGTTCAAGATCGATTAAAAGCCAGTCAAAATCAAACGCTGAAGCCAGCTCTGCAATAACGGGATTTCCTATTGAAAGCCACGTCCCCCTGCTTAACTGCCTTTGATTCGGCTCTGGTTTGTTCTGATTATTCATAAGTCAATAATATTTGCCTTACCTTTTAGACCTTCACAAGCCAGTTTAATTCTACCTTTAGTGAAATTCTTCAACCCTTCTCCCGATTCACCTTTGCCAATTAGAAAAAAGGTTTGATCACGGTTAAAGTATCCGTAAAGTATTCTTATTACTGATTTTACAATCATATTGCGCAGCAGATGTAACCAGAAGCGAACTAAGAAATTCTCTGGCAAATCTTTCTCTCGTTGGTACCCAATTAAGACACTATTTATAAACTGGCCAGAGTGATAACAAGCCAGTAGTGAAATATCATCGGTTGAATCACCCGAAATAACATCATCCCAATCAATGAAAGATTTAACTTTTCTTTCTGTCCCAAGAATGTTCCACAGTGCCAAGTCTTTGTGAACCAGTACCCCTTTCTCAATTTGAAGACACCAAGAATTCTCTTTCACCAGGATTTGTATTTCCTGATAATCATTTTCATTGATAAACTCATTTGTCAGCAGATAATCCAGGTGCTTATCCCAATTCAGAAAAAAATAATCTTTATAGGTTTTATGAAGCCCTATTAACGAGTTCTCTTGCGACAGAATTTGCTGATTAAACAAACCAAATTCTTGGGGCTGAATTTGTTGCCATTTTACAATAGAATATCCAATTATTTGCCCAAAACTAGGTAGATTAATCTTCCCATTTTTCCACAAAATATTTAAATCTTTAGCGTTGATATACTCTATTAATTGGTATGAAAAGGGGAAAATTTGGCGTGATACATCGACCGCATACACTTTTGGAGTTGGCACACCGACTGATCTTACTAAGTCTAATACCTTAGCCTCGACTTCCATGTATTTATCACCTTCTGAACCATTTTCTATTCTCAAAAAAAAATTATTTCCAGCAGATTCAACTATATAGTTTATGTGATTCCCTTGACTATCCGCTGGACGATATAGGTAAGAATTTGCTCCGAAAATTTTAGTCAATAACGTGTTAACTGATGATTCAAAATCAAATTCTCGGTTGTTTACACCTATCTTATGGAACGACTGTAACGCAGATTGACGATCGCATTTCCAATAATAAACATTTTGACGATTACTCATTGTTGAGAATTGTTTACTTTAAAAAGGGCGGAGGGAAGAGGGGATCTCTCACATTATCAATCCCCTCCCCATGCTACTTTTTATAGATAGTTCGTTTAGTTCCTCCTGAGACTCTTCCAACTGCACGTAAATCGTCGTCCTCAATGCCGCTATTGAGTGATATTGTCATTCAGAGCGCATTTGGCAGGCAACTATCTGAGAATCGATTTAGCCTAAGTCGTTATCATAAATTAGGCTACTCACATATGGAACCAAAAAAGGTGCAGCGACCGAATTTAGGTTCTTGTTTCTGCTTACCTAATACTCCATTCATAAAAGTTGCCAACTTATCGGTGCTACTGCACTTAAGCCAAGCTTCCGAAACATATAGTTTGATTTCACAATTTCGCCCAGAATAGCCGGGCTGCTGGTTCATAGACTGTGTTCTGGTCGGAGACCTGCGGGGCATTGGCATTGCGGGAAATCTCATCGACAGGATAAGGGAACCGCTTCGCCGTGCCGTCGGGGTCGTTTAGGGTAATCAGCCCCGTGCGCCGAACATCGTTGTATGCTTCCTGGCTTTGAAACACAAATAGGAAGATGTATTTCTGGGCTACAATGTCGCGCAGCGTCAGTTTATCGGCTCCCATCAGCACTTTCGGGCGGGCTACGTAGGCATTGATCTGTGCGGCAGTTAGGGCCACGGCCGGGTTGAACAGGGCCGACTGCGCCAACGCTGACCGGACAGCCGCTTCGTAAGCCGCATAAGCTTTAGCCTTATCGTTGAGCCGAAACTGCGCTTCAGCTTCAATAAACTTCAGTTCCGTGTAGGTCAGCAGGGGTAATGGTGAAGTCCTGTTCTGGAAGTAAAGCGGCTTGGAGTACAGTGTTCCGTTTACCGTTACGTCGGTGTTGGCCTTGCTGGTAGGGGGCGTTACCACTTTACCGCCAATTTTAGTAAACCATATATTGGCGCGGGGGTCTGCTAATACATCTTCGCCCGTATCGAGAAACGATCTCATGGCCGTTACAATCCCGTCAACGACCGCGATGGTAGCCGCATTGAGGAAGTTATTGGCAATAGGGTTGGCATTTTCAGGGTTGCTCTGGTAGCCGGTAACAATAAACCCTTCGGCAGGCGCAAATGAATTACCGATGGCCGCAATGGCCTGTTGAGCCGATTCCTGCGGGTTTACGTTGCTCAGGCGGTTAGCCAACCGGGCTTTCATTCCCCAAGCCGTTTTTTTCCACAAGGTCATATTCCCCCGGAAAATTAAATCGTCGTTACCGGGACGGCTGGCGGTCGTAGTGGCCTGGTCGGCTTTTTGAATGCCCGAATCAAGCAGTTTCTGCATTTCTATATACAATTCCTGGGCCGTGTTGAAGGCGGGCTGATTGATGGTTTCCTGCCCCACCTCACGGTAGGGAATATCGCCGTAGACATCTACCAGTAATGAGAGGGTATAGGCCGTCATGATGTCGGCAATGGCAATGTAACCCACCCGTTGCTGGGTTTCGGCTTTGGCCCGGACATCATTGAAGTACCGAATGGCCTGAAAACCACTCGTCCAGTGATTGCCTCCGCTGACGTTAAAGGTAGCCGCCCCACCAAGCAGGAGTTTAGTGGCGGTGTTGAGACCTGTAGAGTTGGTATGCTCGGCTGCATAGCCACTTAAAATTGAAATACTCCCTACCACCCGTTGCACCACTACCATCTCGGCGGCTGGCAGAATGGTGTTCAGCGGAGCGTCGGAAATGACGTTGGGGTTAGTGTCGATGTCGTTCAGTGTTTTGTCGGAGCAGGCCGTTGACAACAGGGCCAGGGCGAAACTGATACAGATTATTTTTTTCATGATGATGATTGCGTTTGGATGAGAGCCAGGCTTACAATTTCAGGCGAATACCCCCGCCAATGCTGCGGGTCTGGGGTTGTTGATACCATTCGATACCGACCGAATTACCCGTGCCGGCCCCCGACAGCGTGTTGGTCATGTTCAGTTCGGGGTCAACGAAGGTGCTGGTAATTAGGAATAAATTCCGCCCCGTCAGGAACACGCTGGCCCCTGACAGTCTTACTTTTCCAAGTACGGAAGCGGGCAAATCGAAATTCAGATTTATTTCCCGAAGCCGCACAAAGGAAGCTGGGTCAAGGTTTAGTTCGGGAATGGCATTGACGGTTCCCCAGTACGGGTTGCGCTTTAGAATGGATACATCGTTGTTACCTTCGACCACCAACCTCCCGTTTACAAATCTCCCTTTCTGGCCGGGCAGAATCTGCTGAATATCCCGGTCGAGGGTTTCGGCCGATAGCCCCCTGGTGCGCGATTCGGCCTGTAGCTGCGAGAAGAACAGCCCCCCCTGCCGCCAGTCGATCTGGAAACCGAGCGAGAGTGATTTATAGCGGAAGGAGTTGATAAAATTAATCTCAAAATCAGGATTTGGCGTACCCAGAATCTGCTGTACCGGGTTTTGCAGCGGAAATCCGGTTGTTGAATTGACTACCGTTTGCCCCGTTGCCGGGTCGCGTACAACGGGTCGGCCATAAAACGATGGGTAATTCTGGCCCGTTTCGGCCACCAGCTGGATGGCCCCGCTGGCATCGGCCAGTACAATCCGGGATAGCCCGGCAGGCAGGGCTTCAACGGTAGTGCGGTAAGTCGAGAAATTGGCGGTAAAATCCCAAGTGAAGGCGGCACTTTTGAGCGGTGTGAGCCGCAGCACGACCTCATGGCCTCGCGAAAGCAATTTGCCCGCATTATTGACCTGGGTACCAAAACCCGTAGAAGGCGGCAGCGGAATGCCAAAAATCTGCCCGTCAGATAGGCTTCGGTAATAGGTATAGTCAACACTAATGCGGTTTTTGAGGAAGCGCAGTTCGGTACCAAGCTCCACACTGCGGGTATTTTCGGGGCGCAACGTAGGGCTGATGCTGGTACCACTGGGCAAAAAACCCGCTACGCCGTTGAATGGAAACAGGAATCCGGTACTGAGGACCGAATAGCCAACGCCGTTGACAAACAACGGGCCTAACTGACCTACTTCGGCGTAGTTGGCTCGCAATTTGGCAAAGGTGAACACGTCTTTGAGCGATGGCACGGCCTCCGTCAGTACGAAACTCAGGCCCACCGACGGGTACAGAAACGACCGATTGCCCGATGGCAGGTTGGAGGCATAATCCTGCCGGGCCGATAGGTTCAGATACACCATTTCTTTGAAGGCCAGATTGGCATTGCCGTAGAAACCCACCACCCGCTGCGCATTGTTGGTATTGCTGGCCGTGATGGTCGTACCGTTGGCGATGTTTGGCCAGTTGCCCGTTACCAGATTGGAACTATTTGTGCCGCTGAACGACCGGCGAATGTCGAAGAACTCATTGCCCACAATGGCGTCCAGCACCAGAGCCGGGGTAATCGTTTTAGTGTAACTCAGAAAAAAGTTAGAGTTGATCTGGGTTTCGCGCTGGTTTTGCAACACAAACTGCCCGCCACTGGGTGGGTTGGTTCGGCCAATCGGGCCGGTACCCAGTTCATCGTACCGCTCTACTTTGGTATTGAAGTTATCTAACCCCACCCGATAGGTGGCTTTCAGGCCATTGGCAATCTGGTAGTCAAACAACAGGCTCCCGTAGGTGCGGTTGGTGCGGGAGTTCCGAAAGTTATTATTGATAATCCAGTACGGGTTATTCTGGGCAGCCCGGAACAAAATCTGTTGGTACGGATTGGTTTCCGTAGTGTAGGGTTTGCCTTTCAAATTATAGGACGGGGGCGTTTCATAAACCGTTCGAAAAAAAGCCGTATTGCCCGCTTCGTCGGGAAAATCATCGACGTTTGTATCCGTATAGTTGAGCGACAGGCCAATTTTGAATTTCGCGTAAGGGGTCATCAGCCCGTTGAATTTCAGGTTGGTACGCTGCAGCCCAGTGGTAGCAATAACCCCCTTCTGGTCGGTTCGGCCAATGCCGATGGCGTAGTTACCGAAACTACCTCCCTGAGCGACTTCTAAATTATTATTGAGGGTAAATCCAGTGCCGTAGAACTCGTCCATGTTGCGGTAGGAAGCCGCCTGTTCGGTCTGACCCAGCAAATTGGTGTAGGAACCCAGCGAACTGATTTTGGGGCCGTAGGAGAACAGGTTATTCTGGTCAAAAACTTCGTTGTTGCCTTGGGCATAGTCATACTGGAGTTTGGGCAGAAAACTCACCCGGTCCTGGGCATACTGCGAATCGAAGGTGATAGTGGGTTTGCGGCTGGCGTTTTTACCGCTTTTGGTTGTAATAACAATTACGCCGTTGGAAGCCCGCACCCCATATAGGGCCGAGGCAGCCGCCCCTTTCAGAATATCCATCGACTCGATGTCGGCGGGGTTAAAGTCAATGGTTCGGTCGCCGGAGGCAACGGGCAGCCCGTCAATTACATACAGCGGCTGATTATTGCCCGTAATTGAGCGCGACCCCCGAATGTTGACCTGTGCCGGACGGCCCGGCATCCCGCTGCTCAGGCGCACCTGCACCCCGGCGGCTTTTCCCTGGAGGGCATTTTGCAGGTTTGTATTACCAACTGCTGAGAGTTGCTCCCCTTCTACTTTTTGCGAGGCATAGCCCAAGGCTTTCTGTTCGCGCTTGATGCCAAAGGCCGTGACAACCACCTCATCGAGTGATTTGGAATCGGTACTCATCGAGACATTGAGTACCGACCGATTCCCGACCGTGATTTCCTGCGAAACGTAGCCCAGAAAGCTAAACACCACGGTACTGTTGTCGTTCGGCACCTCAAGGCGATACTTCCCGGCTGGGTCGGTGGTGGTTCCTTTACTCGTGCCTTTCACCACGATACTCACCCCGGGCAGGCCATCACCTTTTTCGTCAGTAACGGTGCCGGTAATAGTTTGGTCGGCAATTTCAGAGGTGACCGTGGGTTGGGACATCAGGCCGACTTTTTCCGGAACCTCGCTCTGGTGTGCCGGGCGGAGCAAAATCATGTTGCTCGACACTTCATAGTCGATTTGTAACGGTTTCAGGATGCGGTTTAGCACCGAAGCCAGCGTTTCCTGTCTGGCCGACAGGGTTAGCTTCCGACCCGAGCGAATTAGTCTGGAGTTATAAACAAACCGCGCTTCGGTTTGCTGCTCTACCTGCCGGAGTACACTGCGCACATCGGCATCCTGAACCTGAATTGTTACTTTTTGCTCCAGTAATGTCTGCGCGTTGCTGTCCGTAGCGAAAGCGGTCACGGCACAGACCAATGCCAGAAATAGTTGAATGCCCGATAGTTGCATAGCTCTGATGGCTATATTTTTGAGTGGTACGAGTTTTCTCATTAGATTTACACTGTTTTGTTTGACGGTGATTAGACAGGACAAACCCCTCATTTCAACTGAAATGTCTCCCCGGTGGCATCCGGGGTGGGGTTCTTTTCCGAAGCCGGTGATGTTCCACCATCACCGGCTTCTTCGTTCATGGACTACGGTGGTTTAGTGCATGGATTCGATGGTTTAGTGAATAATCAGGGTTTACAGCCCTGTCCCTGAATAATAATCTGCCCGTCCAGCACGGCATACTGCACCTGACTAACCCGGCAGATGATGTCTAACTTTTCAAATAAAGGCTGATCAGTGAGGGTAGCGGTGAGGGGGCAATTGGCAAACAGGCTCTCGTCATACACAATATCCACGCTGTACGCCTTTTCCAGCGCATCGAACACGCGGGGCAGGGGCGTTTCGTCGAATACAAACGCCGACCTCGCCGACGGAGGAGCGACCATGACCGGGTTCTCGACTAATGATTTCGTGAGCCGGACGGCCTCGCGGGCATATATAATTTTTTGATTGGGTAACAGCACCACGCCCGATAACTCGCGGTCGGTAATTTTCTGGTTTCGCTCCGGGTCCGACTGGGCAAACACGGCTACCCGGCCTGTTTTCACCTCTACCGTTACGTCTTTATCAGCGGGGTTGGCCCGAATCAGGAAACTTGTTCCCAGTACTTTAGTGACCAGGCCATTAGCGTAAATCAGGAAAGGTTTTGAGGGGTCTTTCTGCACCTCAAAGAAGGCCTCGCCTGACAAATACACCTCCCGGCGCGGGCCGCTGAGTTGGGCGGCATAGCTAATCCGGGCCTGCGGGCGGAGCATCACTAGCGAACCATCGCTGAGCCGAACCGGCATCGTGTTGAGGGTATTATTGACCGTTTCGACCAGCTTTACTGGCTGGTCGGCTACCTGATGTTGATACGTGAGCCGGTCGGTTAGGGTAGTGGGTGTGGGCTGGTACTGCGTTGCCCAGAGCCAGTAGCCCCCCAGCACCAGTAGTACCGAAGCCGCCAGTTGAAACCAGGTTTGGCGGTACACGGGCAGAGGCCGGATGGGGGTTTCGGAAGATGGGTTCTCCAACGGCTGCTGGCTGCGCAAACTGGCCTTCCGAACGGCCTGCTGCATGTCATCATCGGAGAGGGGCAGTTCTCTTACGCCCACTGCCAGTACCAAACTTCGGGCCTGACTGATTACGGATTGCTTTTGTGAATGCTGCGCCAGCCACTGCTGCCAGAAGGCATCTGATTCCCGTGTGGGCGCCAATACCCACTGCCGGAAGGAAGCATCCCAAAAGAAGTCATTCGATGAGTAGTGGGTGTAATCGCGCATGGTCCAGATAAACAGTCTTTTCTTGTAGAGAGACTATTTACTTAGACAGATACCAGAAAAAATAAAACTTTTTCAAAAAGTCTTTCCGATTTACCAGCAGGTGCTTACCAGCCAGAGAAGGGGAAGCAGTAATTCAATGCCCTGGCTATTGCGCAGTTGCCGGAAAGCGAGTTGTAGCAGATTGGATACCGTTTGGGGAGTAATACTCATCACCCCGGCTATTTCGTCGCGGGAGAGTTCCTGAAAAAAACGGAGATAAACCACTTCTTTTTGCCGGGCAGGCAGGGTGTTCAGGAGTTTTTTCAACTGCTCGGCCCGTCGTACTGCGGCTTCATCTTCAATAAACTGCTCTTCGACGGAGAACTCGACCTGAAAACCGGGTTCTGTTTCATCCGTTAACGACTCATTGACCAATTTCCCTGTCTTTTTCCGGTGCATTTGCCGGCGCAGCGATACCAGCAAATAGGGTTTGACAGAAACCTCAGGATGTAGCGAAACGCGTCGTTCCCACAGGTACAGAAACAAATCCTGAATCGAGTCTTTGATAAACTCCGGGTCGGCAGAAAAGCGATTACCATATCGAAAAAGCGTTCGATAATGAGTCGTCATCAGGTCTTCAAAAGCCCGCTGATCGCCCGCCCTAAACCGCGTCCAAACGGCCTGTTCGTCAAGTTGCCGATTGGCGCGTAGCCGACCCGCATTCAGCGCATCAGGCGCGTTATGGCTATTTGATTCGGACATGGCAGCGTTTGTTATAGACTTACTGGTAAATTGAAAGCCACCGTCTGCATCCATCTACCTGTAATACGGATTTGCCACCGAATCCTGAGCTGCCCACGGGTAATGCCACAGCGATTCCCACTTTGATTAATTACTTGATTATCAGTACTTTTAAAATCGAAAAGTGTCCTACAATTGCTTGATGATCAAGGAATTGTAAAAACAGGGAATAATGCAATTTAGTTTGTGTTGATAATCAGATGCTTATAACTTCCAAAGTGGGAATTCCTGATCGTAACAGAGAATCGCATAAGTGCTAAAACTAATAAACGGATTTGGTAGAAATTGGCCATAAACCATGTGTGTTTTTCTCATGGATGGCAACCGGTACGGATAGACACTATTTTTGAGAATATTTTTAGAATAAATTTAATTCAAATAAAAATACCATTCACTATCAACTAGTTAGCTCCACAACCAACGCTATGAATTACGATCTGCCCATCCACCAGTTCGTACGACGATCGGGTTATTTTACAAACCAGCGCCAGCTTGTCGAACAACGATTCGTCGGTTAGGTTGGCCGATA
>Ga0105048_10017802_pt1 | contig 10952 bp, 10 predicted proteins | sample MAT05_FD_78382 | JGI IMG/M metagenome (GOLD analysis project Ga0105048, IMG submission 78382) | Freshwater microbial communities from Lake Fryxell liftoff mats and glacier meltwater in Antarctica - MAT-05 | ecosystem: Environmental > Aquatic > Freshwater > Ice > Liftoff microbial mat | place...
AGGTCGAAGCCCGCGCCCTGCCGCCGGCCACGGAACGCCCGGGCGGTCGCACCGGCTTCAGCCTCATGCCGCGCGACACGCCGCCCAGTGCTGTCGAGGTACAGGGTGAATTGGCCCGCGAGGTTGGAACCGCCCTGAAGGGCGACCGCTACGCCGGCATGCGGCGCGGCGAGGGCGGGGCTCGGGTGGTTTCCGTATCGATTCCCATCCAGCATGTGCGCGCCGTGTTGGGCGTGGTCACCCTGGAGGCCAGCGACGTCGACGCCATCATCGCCCGGGAACGCGCGGCGCTGTTGCCGTTCATCCTCATCGCCATCCTGGTGACAGTGGCGTCGTCGTTTCTGCTGAACAGCCTGGTGGCCCAGCCGGTCCTGCGCCTGGCCCGTGCCGCCGACCGGGTGCGGCAGAACCGCGCCGGTGCCATCTCCCTGCCTGAACTGGCACGCCGCGACGACGAGGTCGGCGACCTCGCCCGAAGTCTGGAGGAGATGACCCTGGCTCTCAGCGAACGCATGGGGGCTATCGAATCATTCGCCGCCGATGTGGCGCACGAAATCCGCAACCCCCTTACGTCGCTGCGGTCCGCCGTGGAGACCCTGGATTTGGTGGGTGACGGCCCGGCGCGGGCGCGGCTGCTGGGCATCCTCAAGAACGATGTCCAGCGTCTGGACCGGCTGGTCACCGACATCTCCAACGCCTCGCGCCTCGACGCCGAGCTCTCCCGCGACCAGCCCCGGCGCGTGGATCTGGGCCGGCTGATCGCCGACATCGTCGCCCTCTACCAGGCCACCGCCAAGCCTGACGAGCCGTCGGTCAACTTCGCGGCGCAGCCGGACATGGGCATGATCACCGTCATGGGTCGCGAGGGGCCGCTCGGTCAGATCGTACGAAACCTGATCGATAATGCCCGCTCGTTCAGCCCGACAGGCGGTGCTGTAACCGTGGGTCTGCAGTCTTCCCGGGGCGAGGCCACAGCATTCGTGTCCGATGAAGGGCCCGGGATACCGCCGGAGAACCTGGAGACCGTGTTTGATCGCTTCTACACCTCCCGCCCACGCGGCACGGCATTCGGCGGCAACTCTGGCCTGGGCCTGTCGATCGCGCGCCAGATCGCCGAGGCGCACGGCGGCACGCTGACCGCTGCCAACCGCACAGAGGTCGACGGCAAGACCTCCGGGGCCGTGTTCATCCTGGTGCTGCCGGAAGCGTCCGCGTGATCCACCATGCCGGGTTGATCGCGCGCCGGGTCGGCGGGGCCTGGCGCGGTGTCATGATCGACGGGCCGTCCGGGGCCGGCAAAAGCGATCTGGCACTTCGGGCCATGGCGCACGGGTTCCAGCTGGTGGCCGATGATCGGGTGCTGCTCTGGGCGAGGGGCGGCCGTCTCTATGGGCGAGCGCCGGATATGCTGGCTGGACAGATCGAGGTTCGCGGCCTTGGCATTGTGACAGCGCCCGCGCGCCCGTTCTGCCAGGTCTGCCTGCTGGTCCGCGCCGGTGCCCCTGACCGGATGCCGGATCCCGCAACCCAAACGGTTCTGGGGGTCGCCATTCAGCTACTCAGGGTAGCGCTGATCGAGGACTCTGCACCGATCAAGCTTCGTCTCGCACTCACAGCCTTTGACGCAGCGCACAAGAGGCGTATCTAGCTTCGCTCGCGCCCCTTTTTCCGGCGTCATCGGGTGGGGATACCCCTTGGAACATCAGGCATGATCGGCCTTGTGATCGTCACGCACGGCCGGCTGGCGCAAGAGTTCATCTCCGCCATGGAGCACGTGGTCGGTCCGCAGATCGCGGTAGAAGCCATCTGCATCGGTCCCGATGACGACATGGAGCGCCGCCGCCAGGACATCCTGGCCGCCTGCGGTCGCGTCGAGCAGGGCCAGGGGGTGGTCTTGCTGACCGACATGTTCGGCGGCACGCCCTCCAATCTGGCGATCTCGGTGATGGACCAGACCCGGGCCGAGGTGATCGCCGGGCTCAATCTGCCGATGCTGATCAAGCTGGCCAGCGTGCGCGCCCGGGTCCCGCTGGAAGAAGCAGTTGCCGCAGCACAGGAAGCCGGTCGAAAGTACATTTCCGTCGCATCCTATGTCCTGGCCGGAGAGAAGTGAGCGAAGCGAACCGCACCGTCGAGATCGTCAACAAGCGCGGGCTGCACGCCCGGGCCTCGGCCAAATTCGTCAAACTCGCCGCCACCTTCGATGCCGAGGTGCGTGTCTCCAAGGACGGCCAGACCGTCGACGCCCGCTCGATCATGGGCCTGATGATGCTGGCCGCCGCCCCCGGCTGCTGTATCGACATCGAAGCCGAGGGCAAGCAAGCGAGTGAAGCCGTGGATGCCCTCGCGGACCTGGTGGCGGCCCGCTTCGACGAGGACGAGTAGGGGGCGGGCTAAGGCGTTGCTGCAATCACCCCTCCCCATTGAGGGGCCTGCGATGATGTCGCTGGAGCGGATTTTGATTTCGCGGGGAGGAGGTGGGGCATGACACTGACCGACGCATTTATCCTGGGCCTGCCCAAGGCTGAGCTGCACCTGCATATCGAGGGCAGTCTGGAGCCTGAGCAGATGTTTGCGCTCGGGCGGCGAAACCGTATCGCGCTGCCGTTCGCCACGGTCGAGGCTGTGCGGGCGGCGTATGCGTTGTCCAACCTGCAGGACTTTCTGGACATCTATTACCAGGGTGCCGGCGTGCTGATGACGGAACGGGATTTCCACGACCTGGCGATGGCCTATTTCCGGCGGGTGGCGGCGGATGGATGTCGGCATGTGGAGCTGTTCTTTGATCCGCAGACGCACACGGACCGGGGGTTGCCGTTTCGCGTTGCGGCCGACGGGTTGCTGTCGGGCATGGCCGAGGCCGAACGCACGCTGGGCATCACGTCGAGCCTTATCCTGTGTTTTCTGCGCCATCTGGACGAGGACGCGGCGTTTGCGACCTTGCGGGCGGCGGAACCCTGGCTGGACCGGATCGCGGGAGTGGGTCTGGATTCCTCCGAGGTCGGGCATCCGCCATCGAAGTTTGTGCGCGTGTTCGCGGCGGCGGGAGAGCGGGGGCTGAAGCGCGTGGCGCATGCTGGTGAGGAAGGCCCGCCGGACTATGTGTGGCAGGCGCTGGATCTGCTGACGGTTGATCGCATCGACCACGGCAATCGGGCGCTGGAGGATCCTTCTTTGGTGGCCCGGCTGGTGGCGGAGGGCATCACGCTGACGGTGTGTCCGCTGTCGAACCTGAAGCTGTGTGTGGTGGATGACCTTGCGGCGCACCCGCTGAAGCGAATGCTTGATCTGGGACTGAAGGTCACGCTCAACTCGGACGATCCAGCCTATTTCGGGGGCTATCTGGGGCGCAACTGGACCGAGACGGCGCGGGCGTTGGCGTTGTCGCGCCAGGAGCTGATCGTTCTGGCGAAGAACAGTTTCACCGGCTCGTTCCTGGCGGCGGACGCCGTGGCCCGGGGCCTGGCCGAGATCGACACCTACGTCTCGTCAAATTCGTAGAAGTACATCACGAAGTTCTCGGCCTCCGAACCCCTGCCCAGATAGAGGGCGCGCGCCGCCTCGTTGTCCACCTCGGTGCCGACCCAGGCTTGGACGCACCCGAGGCTGCGGGCCCAGGTCACCAGATCATCCAAAAGCCGGGTGGCGATGCCCTCGCGCTTGCGGGTGGGGGTGACGCCCAGATTGTCGATGTAGAGCTCGGTGGGTGCGTCGGGATGACGGTGCACGACGCCGCGCGCCTGACCGATGACCTCGCCATTGGATACGGCGACCACCATTAGGTGGGAAGGGTCGGCCAGATAGGCAGCCAGCCGGGCCAGGTCGATGCGATCATCGAAGACATCCTCGGTTACCCGATCAAGCAGGCCCGACTGTGCGGGCCGAACGCGTATGATCTGGACATCCATGGCGCGGACCTTAGGGTCTGGCTCAGATTTGTGAAGAGCGGTGCGCTGGCGGGACTGACCTCGCGGCGGCGGGGGCGGGAGAGATCGGATGAGGACGTTTGCAGGCGCACTTCTGGCAGCGACGGCGCTGGCCGGTGTGGCCCAGGCCGCGACACTTGCGGTGGGTCCGGGGCCGGACGCCCAGGAGCGGATCCAGACCGCCCTGCTCGACGCCAAACCGGGCGACACTGTGCAGTTGGCAGCGGGCCGCTATGAGCTGACCGACGGGCTGTCGCTGGACGTCAACAATGTCACCATCAAGGGTGCGGGACCGCAGGCGACGGTGCTGTCCTTCAAGGGCCAGAAGGGTGCCGGTGAGGGCCTGCTGATCACCTCGGACCGGGTAACAATCCGGGATTTCGCCGTCGAGGACAGCCGTGGCGACGGGATCAAATCCAAGGGTGCCGACGAGATCAGTTTCGTCAATGTGCGTGTGGAATGGACCGGCGGACCCAAGGAAACCAACGGGGCGTATGGCGTTTATCCAGTGTCCTCGACCAATGTGCTGATCGACCGGGTGGTGGTGCGAGGGGCGTCTGACGCCGGCATCTATGTGGGCCAGTCGAAGAACATCGTGGTCAAGAACAGCCGGGCCGAATTCAACGTGGCCGGGATCGAGATCGAGAATTCGATGAACGCCGATGTGTTCGATAATGTCGCCACTCGCAACACCGGCGGCATTCTGGTGTTCGACCTACCCAACCTGCCGCAGATGGGGGGCCATTCCACGCGATTGTTCCGCAACAAGGTCGTTGACAACGACACGCCCAACTTCGCGCCCAAGGGCAATATTGTGGCGGGCGTGCCTACCGGTACGGGCATCATGGTGATGGCCAACCGCAACGTCCATGTGTTCGACAACGACATCGTCGGCAACCAGAGCACCGCCATCATGCTGGTTAGCTACACCCAGAAGTTCGACGACAAGACCTACAATCCCCTGCCGCGCGACATCGTGGTGCGGGACAACAAGATCGGCAAGAACGGCTGGAATCCTCAGTTCAAGGGCGGCCCGATGATCGCCAAGATGATGGGCGGGGCGTTGCCGCCGGTGGTCTGGGACGGGGTCAGGACGTTTGCGGGTCTTTCCGATGTGGTGAATGTGCGGATCACTGACGGGCCGGTGCTGAACCTGAACCTGCCCGCGCCGGGCGACGTGGAGCAGGCCAAACCCTCGGTGGCCAAGACCGTAGCTGGCACGCCCGTCGCGGAACCCGATGCTGTGGTGCTGCCGAAACGTCAGGCCGACCTGGGCGCATGAGGCGTGGGTTTGCTGCCCTGGCAGCGCTTGTCTGCCTGAGCGCGACGCAGCCTCCGGCGGGCGTGGCGCTGGACGTGCTGATGGCTGAGGTGCCGGCGCAGAAGCTGGGTGACTATCGGCTGTTTACGGATGCAGGGGCCCGGCGTCCGAATGCCGGGCTGACACCCTATGGCTTGAACACGCCGCTGTTCAGCGATTATGCCGAGAAATTTCGGCTGGTCTGGCTGCCGCCGGGGATGAAGGCCGGGTACACCGCCGAGGGCGTGCTTGGGTTTCCGGTGGGTGCGGTGCTGGTCAAGACCTTTGCTTATCCGGCAGACCTGCGGCATCCGGATCACAACATCCGTTATGTTGAGACCCGCCTGTTGATCCATCAGGCATCCGGCTGGGTGGCACGGACCTATCTATGGAATACCGAACAGACCGAGGCGGTGCTGAAGCGCGCGGGGGCGCGGCTGGATGTAGGGTTTGTCGATGGCCAAGGGCGAGCGCGTTCCGTCGACTACGCCGTCCCCAACCAGAACCAGTGCAAGGAATGCCACCAGCTAGACAAGGCCATCACCCCCCTCGGCCCCAAGGCGCGCAATTTGAATGGCGATTTTGCCTATGCTGACGGGGCGGAAAACCAGCTCGCGCACTGGACGCGGCGCGGGCTGTTGAACGGCGCACCCGCGCCTGCGGCCGCGCCGCGCACGGTGCGCTGGGATGATGACGCGGCCCCGTTGGAGGCGCGCGCCAGGGCCTATCTCGACGCCAACTGCGCCCACTGTCACAACCCTCGCGCGGTGGCCAGCAACTCAGGCCTGTTCCTGGGGGTCGAGGAGACGCGGCCCGCCGCTCTGGGCGTTGGCAAACAGCCGGTGGCCGCGGGGCGCGGTGCGGGAAACCTCAATGTCGGCATCGATCCCGGCCACCCGGATAGGTCAATTTTGGCCTATCGCATGGCCTCGAGTGAGCCCGGTGTGATGATGCCGGAGCTTGGGCGGTCGGTGATCCACAAGGAGGGCCTGGCGTTGATCCGTCAGTGGATTGCAGCCATGCCTGTCAGAAACTCTGGTTTGCCGGACGCCGCGGAAGGCCGGTAGGGGTGGCGAGCATTTCGCGACCGGAGTTCCCGCCTTGGCCGACCTGTTCGAACCGATGACCTTGACCCGGGGTCCCGCCATGAAGAACCGCTTCATGCTGGCACCTCTGACCAACCTGCAGAGCTATCCTGATGGTCGAATGTCAGATGACGAGTTCCGCTGGCTGACCAAGCGCGCAGAGGGCGGCTTCGGGCTGACCATGACCTGCGCGGCCCATGTTCAGGCGGTGGGTCAGGGGTTTCCGGGTCAGATGGGGGTGTTTGGTGATCAGCATCTGGAGGGCTTGACCCGCCTGGCCGTCGCCATAAAGGCTTTCGGCAGCGTGTCTTCGGTCCAACTTCACCACGCGGGCAACCGCTCGCCCACGGACCTGGTCGGCCAGCCGGTGTGTCCGTCTGATGACCCGGGGACCGGCGCGAGGGGCCTGTCCATCGGCGAGGTGGAACAACTGATCGAAGACTTCATCGCAGCTGCCGCCCGCGCGGAGCAGGCCGGATTCGAAGGCGTCGAGATTCACGGCGCTCACGGCTATATTCTGGCCCAGTTCCTGTCGCCAACGGTCAATCAACGCACCGACCGCTATGGCGGCTCCGTCGAGAATCGCGCCCGGATTATCCACGAGATCATGGCTGGCATCCGCAAGCGCTGCGGTGCGGGGTTCCAGTTGGGCCTGCGTCTATCGCCCGAGCGGTTTGACCTGAAGCTGGCCGAGATCATCGAGGTCGCCCAGGCCACGATGTCGAGCGGCCATCTCGACTATCTGGACATGTCCTTGTGGGACGTTTTCAAAGAGCCTCTGGAAGAAGAGTTCCAGGGCCGTACCCTGATGTCCTGTTTCACCGCGCTGGACCGGGGGCAGGTGCGCCTCGGCGTGGCCGGGAAGGTCACCTCTCCGGCTATCGCCCGTCAGATGCTGGACCAGGGTGCCGACTTCGTCCTGATCGGTCGCGCCGCGATCCTGCACCACGACTTCCCGAAGCTGGCGCACGACCCGGATTTCACCCCTATCGCCACCCCGGTGAGCCGCGAACACCTGCGCAACGAGGGGTTGGGCCCGGCGTTTCTTGACTACATGGCGTCGTGGAAGGGGTTCGTGGAGGAGCCGACGGCGGTTGAAGCCTAGGTCACGGCTGCAGGCTTCGGCCCACCCGTCGCCCAGTCCAACAGTTCCACGGGATGGACCACGGGTGCCGACAGGACGGGCCGCAGCTGGGTCATGCAGCCGATGTTGCCGGCGGCCACGACCGCTGCGCCGATGCGGTTGATGTTTGCGGCCTTGCGGTTGCGGAGTTGCTTGGCCAGGTCGGGCTGAAGGACATTATAGACGCCGGCGGATCCGCAGCAGAGGTGTCCCTCGGTTACCAGCCGCACGTCGAACCCGGCCTCGGTCAGCAGCGCCGGGGGACCGGTCTTGATCTGCTGACCGTGCTGTAGCGAGCAGGCGGCGTGATAGGCCACGGCAAGTCCCGACGGTGCCGTCACCGGCGGCAGGCCCACCTCATCGATAAACTCCAGGATATCGCGGGCGGGGACGGCTTCACCTGCGACGCGCTGGTAGGCTTTCAGCATGGTGCCGCAGCCCGCGGCTGTGGTGATGATGGCGTCGACCTGGCCGGCGCGGCTCCAGGCGGCGAGGTTGGTCCGGGCCATGGATCTGGCTTCATCGGCGCGGCCGAGATGTTCGGACAGGGCACCGCAGCAGCCTTCGCCGTCGGCCAGAACGACCTCGTAACCCGTGCGATTGATCAAGCGCATGGCGGCGTCGCGGATATGCGGCGCGAGGGCAGGCTCGACGCAGCCTTGAAGCAAAATCACGCGCCCCTTCCCCTTTGCGGGGAAGGGGTTGGGGATGGGGGTGTTGCCTCCGTCGGGGGCAAGATTGGCACCCCCACCCCCGGCCCCTCCCCGCAAGGGGGAGGGGATCAGGCGAAGCATGGCCGCGAGCGGTTTCAAGCCTACCCGGTCGATGAGCGGCTCTAACGGCATGACAATGCGCCCAAGACCAAGCGCCACGGCCAGCCGCCGCCGGTCTTTCAGCACGAACGCCAACGTCGTCCGCAAGACCCGCTCCGGCCATGGGCGCACGTGATGCGCCTCGATATGCGCGCGGGCATGATCGATCAGCTGGGCGTAGTCGACGCCGGTGGGGCAGGTGGTGGTGCAGGCCAGGTACGACAGGCAGCGGTCCACGTGAGTGACAGTGCTGGCAGGGGGCGGGCCGCCGTCTTCCAGCATGGCCTTGATCAGTTCGATGCGGCCGCGCGGGCTGTCGCGTTCGTCGCCCAGCAGGACATAGGTCGGACACGTCGCGGTGCAGAAGCCGCAGTGGACACATTTGCGGATGGCCTTGGCAGAGGCGGCGATCTCGGGATCGGCCAGCTGTTCCGGCGTGAACGCCGTTCTCATGCGCTGGCCTCCATGCGTCCGGGATTGAGCACGCCCAGCGGATCGAACGCCGCCTTGACGCGGGCCTGAAGCGCACCCAGCGGGCCGCTTCGCGCTGTGAAAGCCTCGCCGCCCCGGAGGCAGAGCGCGTGGCCACCAAGACTTTGGGCGACGGCCCGCACCTTTTGCGCGGGTGCGTTGGTGAGCAGCCAGACCTGGCCTCCTGCCCAGTCATAGAGTGCGTCACCCGGCAGGTCGCGCGGGCCGAGCCAACCTCGAGCTGGAGGCAGGGATAGTCGCCACAGGGGTCGTGGGTCGTCGACAAAGGCCTCGACCTCGCGAATCTGGCCCCAGAATTCGCGGCTGTGTACGGCGTCCAGTGGCTCGATGCGCCCGAAGGCTTTCAGTGCGGTGGCGAGAGCCTCGACCCGCGACGCCACCGAGGCCTCGAACCCGTCAAGCCGCAGGGCGGTCACCGCCATCGCGGCCTTCAGCGGTGCGGCACCCGCTGCGAACGCCGGTAGATGCGCCGCGCCGGACACATCGAATGGACCATTCATCGCGGAGCCCATCGCCTCGGCGGCGGTCGCGTCGGTCAGGCCGAACAACAGGAGGGTGGTTTCGGCGCGCGGGGCTGGCAGCACCTTGATGGTGACTTCGGTGAGAATTGCCAGCGTTCCCCACGACCCGGCCATCAGCTTCATCAGGTCGTAGCCGGTGACGTTCTTCACCACCTTGCCGCCGGCCTTGAACACCTCGCCACGACCAGACACGGCCTCGAAACCCAGAAAGTGATCCCGAGCTGCGCCAGCGCGAACGCGTCGGGGTCCGGACAGGTTGGTCGCCAGCACGCCGCCAAGCGTAGGCTCGCCTTGTGCGCCCAGCAGCCTGGTCAGGCGGGGCGGCTCGAAGGCCAGCATCTGGCTGCGTCCGGCGACCAGTGTCTCAAGATCGGCGATGCGAACGCCGGGCTGTGCGGTCAGCACAAGTTCGTCTGGCGCGTAGTCAATCACCCGGTCCAGAGCGGCCGTCGACACCACCAGATCGACCGCGCCCAGGGCACCGATCGCACGTTTGGTGCCGCCGCCAATCACCTCGATATGCTGACCCCTTGCCCCGGCTTCGGCCACGGCATGCAACACCTCGTCAGGGGTTGCTGGCGAAATAGTACGGATCGGTTCGTTTTGCATCAGAAGCGCGGCAGGTCAGGGAAGGCCAGCTTCCCGCGATGGACGTGCACGCGTCCCAGCTCGGCGCAGCGATGCAGCACCGGGAACACCTTGCCTGGATTGAGCAGCAGGCCGGGATCGAAGGCGCATTTGACTCGCTGCTGGCAGGCCAGATCGGTCTCGTCGAACATCTCGCCCATCAGATCGCGTTTTTCCACGCCGACGCCATGCTCGCCGGTCAGCACGCCGCCGACGGCTACGCACAGCTTCAGGATATCGGCCCCGAATGCCTCGGCTTTCTCAAGGTCCCCCGGGATTTCTACGTCATAGAGGATCAGCGGATGCAGGTTGCCGTCGCCAGCATGGAACACATTGGCCACGCCCAACCCGTATTGACCGCTGAGCTCGGTGATCCGGGCCAGCACCTGTGGCAGCTTTCCGCGTGGGATGGTGCCGTCCATGCAGAAATAGTCCGGCGCGAGCCGGCCCACCGCCGGGAACGCGGCCTTGCGGCCGGCCCAGAATGACTGACGTTCCGCCTCCGACTGCGACACGCGCTCGAAGGTGACGCCGCGGGCCACCGCCATTGTCCGGATAAGATCGGCAAGTTCATCGCACTCGGCTTCCGGCCCATCCAGTTCGACGATCAACAGCGCTGCGCAGTCCACCGGATAGCCCACGCGCACGAACGCCTCCGCTGCCCGGATCGCCGGATTGTCCATCATTTCCAGACCCGCCGGGATGACACCGGCGGCGATGATGTCTCCCACCAGCGCACCGGCCGCCTCGACGGACTGAAAACCCAACAGCATCGCCTTGGCGGTGGCGGGCCTGGGCAGGATGCGTACTGTCACCTCGGTGACGATGCCCAGCAGGCCTTCCGATCCGGTCACCAGCCCGAGCAGGTCATAGCCGTCGGCGTCCATCGCCTTACCGCCCAGGCGCACGACTTCACCACTCATCAGCACCAGTTCGCAGCCCAGCAGGTTGTTGGTGGTCAGGCCGTATTTCAGGCAATGCACCCCGCCGGAATTCTCCGCCACATTGCCGCCGATGGTGCAGGCGATCTGACTGGACGGGTCGGGGGCGTAGTAGAACCCTTGGG
>Ga0105048_10017803_pt1 | contig 10952 bp, 11 predicted proteins | sample MAT05_FD_78382 | JGI IMG/M metagenome (GOLD analysis project Ga0105048, IMG submission 78382) | Freshwater microbial communities from Lake Fryxell liftoff mats and glacier meltwater in Antarctica - MAT-05 | ecosystem: Environmental > Aquatic > Freshwater > Ice > Liftoff microbial mat | place...
AACCGGCGCCCGGCGTCTCCCCCGTTCCGGCATCCTATTCCCTCGTCGCCGATGGCCGGTGGCTCCTGCAATCGACCGGGGCACGGTTTGATGCCTCCGCCCTTCTCCGTCTGCCGGATGGCCGATTGCTGACGGTCAACGACAAGCAACTGCCCGCGTGCAGCATCGAACTGGGGACGAACGGGACGGCTCAACTCGTCCCGCAGACCGCGCTTTTTCCCCTCGAAGCAGTCCGTTTGACCACCCCCAACCCGCGCTATGCCCCGGACAACGAGGGTTTGGCGCGCGACGCGGAAGGACGCCTCTATCTCTGCACCGAGGGCGAGCGATGGATCTTTCGGACCAGCGCAGGAGGCGGACCGGTAGAGCGTCTGGCGATTGATTGGACGCCGGTCCAGAAATGGTTCTCACCCAAGGATGGCAACGCCGCCTGGGAGGGGATTGCGGTGGGCGGAAGCCACCTTTACCTCGCCAACGAACGTTCCAGCGGTCGGATTGTGGTCGTGGATCTCCCCACCCTCCGCGTCATCGACGATTTTCAGGTGGCCCCCGCCGGCAATACGAGTTCTGACGTCCACTATTCCGACCTGAGTTGGTACGCGGGCGAACTCTGGGTCTTGTGCCGGGACATCCGAAAGGTGCTCCGGGTAAACCCGGAATCGCACGCCGTCCTGACAGAATTCGACTTCTCGGCCATCGAACTGGACCCTCAGAACGCCTATTTCAGCCCCATTCCCTACGGATTCATCGAGGGACTTTCCGTTGACGCCACCCATCTGTGGCTCGTCGTCGACAACAACGGACTGCCCCGGCGGGCTGCCCCGACCGACGTGCGTCCCCTGCTCTTCCGGTGTCCGCGCCCGGATCTGATAGGCCGGTGATCCGCCAGGCAGTTTCGGGGGATTCAAGATCGACAGTCCGGGGAACCAAGGATAACGAAGGGCGCGATGGAAGAACTCCCCTTTCCGGATCTTCACCATGCCCGCGCCGCGGAAGGGTGGCTGGACCTCGGCGTGGCGGACGAGGCTCAGATCGAGTTGGAAAAGCTGACCCCGTCGGCCGGGTCCATGCCGGAAGTTCTGGATCTGTATTGGCGACTTCGCAGCGCCCGGTTGGATTGGGAGGGCTCCTTGAGCATCGCAGAAAAAGTCATCGCAATCGCGCCCGAGCGGGCAAATGGATGGATCCACCGAAGCTATGCCCTCCACGAACTGCGCCGGACACGGGAAGCTCAGGAAAACCTCCTGCAGGCGGTCGACCTTTTTCCGGATCAATCCATCATCCCCTACAACCTTGCCTGCTACGCCTGTCAACTCGGAGATCTCGACGACGCCCGGAAATGGCTGCGTCGGGCCCTGAAATTGAAGGGAATCGCGCACCTCCGCGAAATGGCCCTCGACGATCCTGATCTGGCCCCGCTTCGGTCTGAACTGGCTCAGTGGTAGGCGGACGGCGCCCGGTTCAGCGGCCGCCTTCCAGGTCGTGACCCGTCCCGTATCGCCACCGTGAGCCGATCGATTCGAGGATCAATCCCTCGGGGAACTGACGAAACACGTCCAACAGGATCGCGGCCCCCGGCGTGACGCCCGCCGGGCCCCGTTCCAGCAAGCGCATGACGCTCTGTCGCGCCCGCTCGATCCCCGCATCCGGCACGGTGCGCTTCCCGACCAGTGCTTCCAGCAATTCAACCAACGCATCCAGGCCGACCTCCAAGGCCACCTCACGGAAGACCGTTGCCCGTGCGGCGCTGTCAAAACCGGGAGGGCCGAAAGCCGCCTCCAATCGCTGCATCATCGGGGTCCCGTCCCCGTTCGTGGCCGTCGTCCCAAGGGTGGATGCGCAGACGGGCTCCACCTCGGAGACGATTCCCTCGCCTCGAATCCAGTCCAGGTCCACCGCATGCGACGACGCACCCATCGCCGGCCGCCAGACGCCCTGCCCGTCCACTCCCGGAACCCATTCCAGACCGAGCCGGAGATGGATGCGGTCGATCCGCCACGGGACACTGCCGGGGCTGGCTGCGGAAGCTGCATCCAACTCGCGTTGGAACGCCACAAGCGCCTTCTGCAATTCGGTCATCACGCCCATGGGACCTCCCCGCGCAGTCGCTGGCAATGGCGGGATGTCGGAAGAATCATTCGACCCGGTAGAGCCCGGACTTGCTCCGGAGCAACAGGGCATTTCCCACGATGGCGGGCGACGCCATGTAGCCGTCTCCCAACTGGTTCTCTGCCAGCTTGCGAAACTCCCGGGCTGCGGCCACCACCGTGGTCTTGCCCTGCTCACTGCAGAAGTAGATCCGGCCGTCGGCGCACACGGGCGACGCCGAGTAATTCCCCCCCACACGCTCGTTCCAGAGCGAGGTGCCCGTCGAGGCTTCCCAGCAGGTGGCGACCCCGTTGTCGTCGATGCCGAACAGCAGACCGTCGACCAGGAGCAGGGCCGGTTTCTTCGGGACATTGCGCTTCGAACGCCAGGCCACCGAAAGCGAACCCGAGTTGGTCTCCGAACCGTTCACATCCAAAACTTCTCCTGCCTTTCCCGGGCGGATCGCGAGCAACTGTCCCTGCGACCAACCGCTGGGGAAAAAGACCATTCCCCCGCCCACCACGGGACGGGTGCCTGCCGAATGACTGTTACGTTCCTCGATCCTCCACAACTCACGTCCGGTACGCGGATCGTAGCTGTAGAAGGCCTTCGCCCCCTGGCTGAGCAACTGCGTGACACCGCCGAATTCCGCGACGTGGCAGGTGGCGTAGGCCTTGCGCCAGTCCCCTTCGCTCTCCGGTTTGCCATCCGGCCCGAGATCCTTGTAGTCCACCGAGCGATCCACCTTCCACACCGTGCGCCCGGTCGCCGCGTCCAGGGCCACGAGGTACTGACGGTCGCTGCCGTCGAAATTAAGATACAGACGGCCCTCATGGAGGATCGGCGAAGATCCGGCACCCCGGTAATGATTGCACTCAAGGTCGCGACGTTCCCACAGCAGTTGACCGTTGGTGGCATCCAGGCAGGCGGTTGCCGGAGATCCGAAGGAGACCCAGACCCGGTCTCCTGCGGCGACCGCAGAGGGGGAGGCCCCCGAATTGAAGGCGTGGATGAACTGGGGTCGATCAATGTCGTACAGCTTCCGGTCGATCAAGGTCTTCCCGGTCGCGGCATCCATGCACACCACGAACAACTCGGTCCCCTTCTCGTTTGCCGTGGTCAACCAGACGCGTCCACCCCGGACGATCGGTGAGGACCACGCCTTGCCATGGACCGGGGTGAACCACTGGACCGACTTTCCCTCGCCCCATTCCACCGGCGGCTTCGAATCGAGGGCCACCCCATCCCCCCGCGGCCCCCGGAACTGCGGCCAATCGGTGTCGGCGCTCACGGACAAAGAGATCGCCACGACGCCCGCGAGCACGACGATGCCGTTGCGCGGAAGCGGGCGGAGGATCGGAGAGGACTTCAGAGGCACGGGATGCATGCCGCGGATCGTACCGGGATCCTCGTCCGGCGTGAAGGGGGCAGCGACCCCTGGTTCAAGTCTCTTTTGCCTCCCGGCTCCGCCATTCCTTCTCACGTCGGCGGATCTCGGCGCGGAGCAACTCCTCCGCCGACCACCCTTGCTGTTGGCACGCCTCCGCCAGATCAAACAACCGCTTGCCCACCGCGTCCGGGCTCACCTTGCGTCGGCTCCGCCGGGCCAAGCCCGCCTTGGTCGCCTTCTTCACCAACTTCTGCGCCCGCATCAACGAGGGCATCCGCCGGGGAATGCCGTCCAGCGCCGACTTCCGTTCCCGGATCGATCCGACCTTCTCGGCGCGTTTGATGCGCTCCCAGTTGGCCCAGACCTGATCAACATCCTTCACCTGAACCTCGCCGAAGACGTGCGGATGACGTCGGACCAACTTCTCGACCAGAGACCGGCAGACCGCGTCGAAATCGAAGGCCCCACGCTCGCTCCCCAGTTGGGCATGGAAAACCACCTGCAACAGCAGGTCACCGAGTTCCTCCACCATCTCCGTCTCGTCCCCGGCCTCGATCGCGTCGAGCAACTCGTACACTTCCTCCACCGCGTGCCACCGGAGTGTCTGATGGTCCTGTTCCCGATCCCACGGGCATCCGTCGGGAGCCCGGAGGGCGGCCATGACTTCGAGGACCTGACGGATCGGAGCGAGACGGGCGGAGGGCGGCTTCGGCATGGGGTCAGGGATGGGATTGAGGGATGCGGTTCAGAGGATGACCAAATCATCTCGGTGGATCACCTCGCCGCGATCCGTGGGACCGGCGCGGAGGGCAGTGGAGCCCAACCGGGTCAGACCGCGGGCCAATTCCCGCCCATCGGGACCACAAAGACGAACGACATCCCCGACGGCAAACTCGCCTTCAATCCCGGCAATCCCCGGCGAAAGCAGGCTGCGCCCTTGCTCCACCAGGGCCCGGACGGCCCCGGCATCCACATGCAGGGTGCCCCGAACATGATGGTAAAAGGCGATCCACCGTTTGCGGCTTGGGAGCTTGCCGTGAACGGGCTGGAAAAGCGTTCCCTCCGCCTCTCCGGCGAGGATCCGGGCCAGACCGTCATGCCGACGACCGGGAGCGATCACGAGGGGAATCCCGGACCGGACCACGATCTTGGCGGCGGTGATCTTGGTGGCCATCCCGCCGGTGGCGGTGGCGCTGGTCGTCCCGCCGGCCATGGCCTCGATGCGTTCGTCGATCCGGTCCACGGTTTCGAGGAGTCGGGCCTGGGCGGTACCGAAGCCGTCGATCAGGCCGTCGGCGGTGGTCAGGATGACCAACAGATCGGCGGGAAGCAGGCTGGCAACCAGGGCCGACAACCGATCGTTGTCGCCGAACTTGAGCTCCGTCACCGAGACCGCGTCGTTCTCGTTGACGATGGGCAGCACACCCCGCTTGAGAAGGGTGAGGAGCGTATTGCGGGCGTTCAGGTGTCTCTCGTGGTCGGCCAGGTCCTCGTGGGTCAGCAGGACCTGCGCGATCGGTTGGTCAAAATGACGAAACAGGCTGTCATAGGTGGCCATCAGCCGCGACTGGCCAATCGCCGCGCAGGCCTGACGTTCTGCCAGGCTTCCGGGGCGTGTGTCGTATCCCAGGACCCCCATGCCGGCACCCACCGCGCCTGAAGTCACCAGAACCACCTCCAACCCCGAGGCCCGCAATGCCGCGACCTGCGAGACCAGTTGGGCAAACTGGACCAGATCGGGACGCTTCCGGGAGTCGGTCAAGACCCCGGTCCCCAGCTTGACCACCAGGCGACGGACGGATTTGAGGGCAGAGGAACGCACCGGCCGAAGAAACGGAAATCCAGCCAAGGAAACAAGCCTCGGGACGATTGGTGTCGGAAAGGGGTCTTTCTGACAAAAGATTTGCGGGCCACGGCACGGATATGGCTTAGTCACCGCTCTGTCGAAACCTGTGAATCGTACCGTTACGGTCCATGGGAATAGACAATGGGAGACGGATGAACCGCCGCCGCATGCAGGTACTTTACTCCGGCCGTGTGCAGGGGGTGTGCTTCCGCTACCAGACCCGACAGGTTGCCTCCGGTTTTGAGGTGACCGGGACCATCCGAAACCTGCCCGATGGGCGGGTGGAAATGGTCGCCGAGGGTTCGGAAGCGGAACTCAAAGAGTTCCGGATAGCCATCCGCGAGAGTGGCCTTGGGCCGATGATCCGGGACGAACAGGAGTTTTGGGCAGAACCGGGCGGGCAGTTCCGCGGGTTCGAGATCGTGCGTTGATGAGATACGGAATCATTGCTGACATCCATGCCAATCTGGAAGCACTCCATGTGGTGTTGGAAGACATCAAGCAGCAACACTGCACTCACGTGGTGTGCCTGTGTCAAGTCGTTGGTTACGGCGCCAATCCCAAGGAGTGCCTCGATATCATCCGGGGGATGAACATCCCGGTGGTGAAGGGCAACCATGACGAGTACATCGGCAGCACCGAGAATCCGGAAGGATTCAATGACGCCGCCGCCGAGGCCGTTGCCTGGAGCCGGAATCAACTCACCGAAGACGACCGCAAGTGGCTCCGAGAGCTGAAGTACTTCCGTCTGGTAGCCAACTTTTCCATCGTCCACGCCACCCTCGATGCTCCCCAACGCTGGGGCTACGTCTTCGAGAAACTCGAGGCGGCAGCCAGCTTCACGTACCAGAACACCCAGGTCTGCTTCTTCGGGCATACCCACGTGCCGGTGGCTTTCATCCGCGACACCGGCGTCCGGGGTGGCACCTACTCCAAGTTCCGCGTGGAGTCCGGCAAAAAGTACTTCGTCAACGTCGGCTCGGTGGGGCAACCCCGGGATGGAGACCCACGCGCTTCCTACGTGATCTACGATCTCCCCCAGCAGACCATCGAGATCCGCCGCTTGGACTACGATATTCCCACCGCACAACGAAAGATTCGGGCGGCCGGTCTTCCGGAGCGTCTGGCAGAACGTCTGGCGAGCGGGCGTTGACCCCCGTGGTCACCGGCCGCGCCATTTTCCGCCGTGATCCAAATCCGCCGGTCCGGTCCGAGTTCCGGATGCCACTTTCCCTTTTCAGTTCTCTCCGACGATGCCGGTCGTCGCCCGGCTCCCTGGCGCTCTTCGAGCATCGAAGCCCCCGGGAGTCGTCCTTGCCGCAAACCACCACTCTCCTAGAATCCCGCGCATGAAGCGCCTCCTCCTTTCCCTCTTTGGCCTGCTCGTCGCTGTGCGACTGATGGGACAGCTTGATCTGCGCATCACGCTCCCTCAGGACCAATTCCTGCCCGGCGAGTCCATCGAGACCGCCGTCCGAATCGCCAATTTTTCCGGACGCAAACTGACCTTCGGAGCCAACCCCGGGTGGATCCGCTTCAACGTCGAGGCCACCGAAGGCTTCATCGTGAATCGGATCTCCGAGATTCAGGAAAGTGGCGAGTTCGACCTCGAAGCTTCCACCCGTGGAACCATCCGCTATGACATCCAACCCCATTTCGACCTCAGCCGCCCCGGACGCTACCGGGTGACGGCCACCGTCCGATTGTCGGACACGGAGGAGTACGCCAGCCCGGCGATCTACTTCGAAGTCTTTCGCGGAACCCGACTCTGGGAACGCGAGTTCGGGGTTGAGGGTGCTGACGGGGTGGCTTTGCGCCGAAAGTTTCTGCTCCAGCAGGCGACCCACCTCCGGGATGTACGCCTCTACGTCCGGATCACGGACGATACGGAGACGGCGACGGTCAAGGTCGTCCAGATCGGCCCCACGGTTTCCTTCTCCCGCCCTGCCTGCGCCGTTGACCGGAAGTCCCGCCTCCATGCCCTGCACCAGATCTCTGCCGACACGTACCGTTACCATCTCATCGGGCCAGACGGAGCCGTGATCCTCCGCCAGTCCTTCGAGTTCACTGAGCGCCGTCCCCAACTCCGCGTGAATGAGGGCGGAGAAGTGGCCGTCATCGGGGGATCACGCAAACGCGCCGCCAACGACTTCCCGGAAGAACCGAAGACCGACGCGCCGTTCCTCAAACTGGATGAAGCATCGGTCACGAATTCCCCTTCGAAATAACCTCTGGCGCCTCTGGGTGTCGGGGCTTTTTCTGCTTGGAACATTGGCGATTGCGGCGAGCCCGACGGCTCCCCCAGTCGTTCTTCACCTGCGGAATGGCGACCGATTGACCGGCGAGATCCTCAAGGAAACCCGCAAGGCCCTCGTCCTCCGCTCCACCGCCGCCGGAAAGATCACGGTTCCCCTCGACCTCATCGAGCGGCGCGAAATTCTTGGACTGCCAAAAGCCGCGGTCGCCTCCAGGGCATCGACCAATTCGCCTCCGAGCGTCGCCCCGGTCACCACGCCTGCCGTTCCGGCACTGGCGAAAGGACTTGTCCCCGTCCCTGTGCCGACGGCCCCGCCCTCCGCCATCTCCGCCCGGACCAACCACTCTGAAATCCCGGGCCTGTGGACGGGTCGTTGGCTGCCCCGCTGGCTGACGCCCTTCACCACCAACTGGCATGGAAATGTTGGTCTGGGCATGAACCTGGGATTCGGCACGACGGAGAGGCAGACCTTCTTCGCCACCGCGAACGCCAACCACACCTGGCAGCGCATCATCAATTCGGCCAACTACAACGCGGCGTACGGACTGGTGAATGAGATCGAGTCCGCCAACCGGATGGAAGGCTTGCTCAAGACCGAGGTCTTCGTCGATCGCTCGCGAAAACTGTATGCCTACAATCTCGCGTTGGGTGGCTATGACGCGATCCGACTGATTGATCGACGCCTCGAAGAAGGCGTCGGCATGGGCTATCGCGTCTACGAACGCCCCCGCGTCGTCGTCACCATGGAGTTGGGCGGGCAGTACCAGAGCTTCAATTACGCCCGGCAGGAAGACCGGCATCTCTGGTCCGCGCGCATCTCGGAGAATCTGAACTGGAGACCCTCCGACAAACTCACGCTCACCCAGAAGTTCCAGTTCATGCCCAACATCGCTGACGTGTCGGATTACCGGGTCCGGATGGATCTCATCGCTTCGTTCCCGGTCTTCAAACGGATCACGCTGAGTCTGAACGCGGTCAACGAATACGAGTCGCTGCCGCCGCGCGGAGTCGACAACAACGACCTCCAGATCACCACGAACGTGAACATCACGTTCTGACTGGGAAAACAGTTCACCCCCACTTCTCGGTCTTCATCTGCTCCTTCGGCAGGCCGAGGTCGTGGGTCACCAGATGTTCCACCGACGCCACCATCTCGTTGGTGCCGCAGGCGTAGAACACCGTGTTCGCCGGATCGTCCACGAAGCTCTTCACCCAGTCCGGCGTGATGCGCCCGCGGCGTCCGGTCCAGACGTCGTCCGGATGAAGTCGCGTGCAGGTGACCTGGAACTGGATCCGCGGGTTCTTCTCCGCCAACTCCCGAAATTCAGTCGCGAAGATGATGTCCTGGGTGGTGCGCACGGTGTAGAGGATCGTGATACGGGTATCGAGGTTCCGCTCCGTCGCCTCGCGTGCGAACCCACGGAACGGCGTCACACCGGATCCACCGGCAACACAGATGAGATGCTTGCCGGGCGGATCGAACGCCGGCAGGAACCGACCCGTCGGCGGGATGACCACCATCTTGTCTCCGGCATCCAACCAGTCGACCACGCTCGTCCCCATCTTCCCGTCGCGTTTCACGGTGACTTCGTAATGCCCGCGGTCCAGTGCACTCGAGCTCAGGGAATACGCCCGTTTATACTTGGGCTTGTGAGGCCAGTAGACGGTGATGAACTGCCCGGTCTTGAACTCGGGTTCGTATCCAGCGGGCCACTGGAACCGCACCGTCTTCGTATCCGGAAGCTCCATCTTCACGGATTCCACCAGCATCTCAGCGATGACTTTTGACATGTCGGGAAGGAACCAGGCCCGTCGTGGACCCAAGGTCCCGCCGATGATGTCCAAGCCATCCCCCGTGTAAAGCCCGGGCCGGGCGCAGAAAGCCGAAGGGACCAGCCTTCCTCCAAAGACATGCCTTGCCCTCGGCCACCCGGCAGGTAAACACCTGCTTCAACATGGAAGCCGTTCCCATTCCGCCCCCCCAGCGGGCCGTTTCACTCGATGCCTATCGCGGGTTCGTCATGCTCTTGATGGCGGGCGAGGTCCTGAGATTCCACGCGGTCTCAAAGAACCTTCCCGAGAGCGGCCTGTTCCGATTCCTCGCCCACCATCAGGACCATGTCGACTGGCGGGGATGCACGCTTCACGACCTGATCCAACCCTCCTTTTCCTTTCTGGTCGGGTGCGCCCTGCCCTGGTCGATCGCCAACCGGAAGGCCCGCGGCCAGGGCCCTGCCGGGATCTGGATACACACGATCTGGCGCGCTTTCCTGCTGATCGCCCTCGGCGTCTTCCTGCGCTCGGGTGGATCCAAGTTCACCAACTTCACCTTTGAAGACACTCTCTCGCAGATCGGTCTTGGCTACGTCGCGCTGACTTTTCTCGCCTGGCGTCCGATCGCGATCCAGGTGACCGGGTTGGTCGCAGTCCTGGCCGGTTACTGGGCCCTGTTCGCCTTCTCCCCCGTCCCGGGCGCGGGCTTTGATCCGGCCACCGTCGGCGTCCCGGCCGATTGGCCCGAAAAGCTCACTGGATTTGCCGCGCACTGGAACAAGAACGCCCATCCGGCACACGCCTTCGATTTCTGGTTCCTCAACCTGTTCCCCCGGATCAAGCCCTGGCTCTACAACGGAGGCGGGTACGTGACGCTCAGCTTCATCCCCACCCTGGGAACCATGATCCTGGGACTCCTGGCCGGACAATGGCTGCGCCGGACCGACCTGGGCGCTGGACCGCGACTGGGCGGGCTCATCCTGGCCGGACTTGCCGGACTCGCCTTGGGGACGGCTCTGGACCTGACCGGGGTCTGTCCCAGCGTGAAGCGGATCTGGACGCCCTCGTGGGTTCTCTTCAGCGGAGGATGGTGCTGTCTCTTCCTGGCGGGATTCCATGCTGTGGCGGATCTACGCCGATGGACCGCCCCGCTCTTCGTGCTGGTGGTGGTGGGGATGAACTCGATCTTCACCTACGTCATCGCCCACCTTTGGGATGGCTTCTTCCGTCAGAACACCACCAACCATCTCAACACGTTTCTCCTCTGGCTGAAGGGCCCCGAAGTCTTCGCCGAAGGCGGCAACTTCTGGACGATCACCACCGGTCCCTATGCCCCGTTCTTCGAGGGGGCAATGGCCCTTTTGTGCATCTGGCTCTGCTGTCTCTGGCTGTGGAAGAAAAAGATCTTCATCCGGATCTAGCGCTCCATCTCCCTCTTTGCCGGAGGACCGGCCTGACAGTTGCTTGGAAGGCGTGCATTAGGATGAACCGCCTTCATTGATGAAGCCTCCCATTGATTCCCGCCAGCTGTACGCCTTCGTTATTCTCGCCAGAACCGGCAGTTTCACTCAAACCGCCCGTGAGCTTTTCCTGACCCA
>Ga0105048_10017805_pt1 | contig 10952 bp, 8 predicted proteins | sample MAT05_FD_78382 | JGI IMG/M metagenome (GOLD analysis project Ga0105048, IMG submission 78382) | Freshwater microbial communities from Lake Fryxell liftoff mats and glacier meltwater in Antarctica - MAT-05 | ecosystem: Environmental > Aquatic > Freshwater > Ice > Liftoff microbial mat | place...
AGCGAAGCTGCGCCACCAGAGGATCTCCGAGCACGCGATTGGAGGCCATCAGCATGGGAGCGCTTTTGACGGGAGCCGGAGCCTGGGCCTCGGGAGCGGCGACCTTATCGTCGTGGAGATCGTAGATCAGGCGGTCGAGGGCTTGTTCGGGCTTCCGCGACATCACAATGAACAGCCGTTCGGTTCCCGGCTCTCCGGTAAACCGGAAAGCGGAGCCCGAGGGAATATCGTACGACTGCCCCGGCTGGACACGATTCGACCCGCTGGCGACCTTCTCATTCGGGAACATCACCTGCCAGGAGCCACTGGTGCCGCGGTGGACCACATACAGGTAGCCTTCGTCGTTCACTTCGACTTTGAGGCGAATGCGGTCGCCCGAACGAAAGACGGTGTTTACAGGCACCTCAAACGAATCCGTACCTTGCACGCGGATTACCGCATAGCGGAGCCCGAGGGGCGTTCTCGGAGTGGCGACGCTCGCATCCACCGCACCGGAACGAGTTGTGCCTTTCTTGCGCTGCGGGGTCGCCTGCGTGGCTGCTGGATCGCTTCGTCGGACGGCCACAGGCGGCGTCGCCGTATTGGAAACCGGACGGATCTTTCCAGTCTTGTAATCGTCGAGGCCTGCAAAGTAGAGATCCCGGGCTACAGACTTCTGCGGCGCCTGCGCGCCAGCCTCGCCCCGGATGCCCAACAGAAAAATGAAAGCGAAAAATAGATAGCGGATCATCGGCAGTCTTCCTTCTCATCAGTAATCTACCACGTATTTCACCCACTAAAGCGGACGCTGGCGTGCGTCACACCTCTCAGACCGGGCGCTTGATCAGGAGGAAATCGGGCGTCTGTTCACGTCGGCGGAAGCCACCACGGCTTTGACCAACTGCTGGGCGGTTACCCCGTGGGGGCTCTCCCTGTACAAAGTGATTCCGATTTGGATACCCGCCTGGTCTGGCTTGTCGTCCCAGGCTCGCGGGATGGGGAGGTCGGCAATTCTCTCGGGCAGGCGTCCCGCAGCAAGACTGGAGCCTGCCTGCTCCAACCCGGCGCCATCCAGCAACAGACCTTCACCAAATCTACAGGCGGCCCCGACGTAGCCGTAGTGAATGTTGGACCATACATCGTAGTAGTACGCGAACGCGCCGAGCCGATGGTACTGGCGCGTGCTGGATGAATCGGGGATCCGGCTGATCGCTGTCTTGTGGTCCCACTCACCACCCTGACGGACTTTCCAGGTCCAAAGGGCGAGGGCGGCAGCGGAGGAGGTCATCCCGCGCCTGACACATGAGGCGGCATTCGCCGCAGCCAGGATTTTGCCCCACCCTGAATTCTGTTGCACATCTTCCAGGCATTGGTCCGGCCGCTGGGAATTGAAGTGCCGGATCAGAAGTGAGTAATCGCAAGCGGAGTTCTGGTTCATCTCACCGGCAATATACTCCGCAACCGCCATGGCTTCGGTGGGGGACGATTCGACCCGTCGTATGGCCTGAAACTGACAGCTGAACGCCACGTCAGCGGTCTGCCAATCCAGGTCCGGGTCCGATAAATCATTCCGGCCGGTGGAGCCTGGCGTCTGGCGCGACGCCGTCCAGGGAGCCAGTCCCTCGGTTCGCCTGCGGGTTTGCGCTCTGCCCGTTCCCGACGCCATATCCCTCGCTACCCTCCAATAATCACGGTCGGACAGCCCATCACGATCACGCCGCCGTGCACCGTCATGTCCCCCATGCGCGCGGCCGGGAGCCCGCCAATCATGACGGTCATTGAGCCCTTCACGATCACATCCGGAGGTCCCACGCACACTGCCATGTCCGTCACCCGCGCCGCCGGCAGAAAGCCGATCATCACCGTCGGGCAGCACGGCGGCAAGATCGGTCCGCCCACGTGAGGCACCACTCCCGTCACCATCGGACACACATGCATATCCGTAATTCGCGCCGCAAATGGCATGACCTTAACTCCTCTTCCCTGGCATTCCCGCCGGCGCGGCCAGCAAATGCGGCTGCGTCACCAACTCCCCCGACTTCCGCGAAAATTCGGCGCACTGGGCCGGATCCTCGGCCTCCATAAAATATGTGGAGACCGTGCCGAATATCTCGTTGAGTTCAGTCGAATTACATGTCGGCAGAAACACCCGCAGCACCCGCGGATCGTAATACCGGAAATACATGGGATCGTTGTCCGGATCGTGGACAATCAGAAATCGGCGGAAATGCCGTCGCGTATCGTCAAGCTCAGCCGCGATGCGTGCGAAGATCCCCCAATGCCGACCCCAGCCTTCGGTAACAATCCACTCCGCGAACTCGCTGCCGGGCTCCAGCTGAACCAGATACGGCGCCACTTCAGCCAGGTCCGCTTCCAGCTCGCCGCGATACAGGCACACGTTCACCGGATTATCGCTCACCAGACGATCCAGCAGGTCCGGAATGGACGCTCCGTCCAGAACCGCGTACACGTGCTCGCCCGCCTGCGCCTTGTCGAACAGCAGGCACCTGATTTCCTCGAATATCTCGGGGGCAATTGACATCGTTTCAGCTTCCCGCGCACACTTTGCAGAAAGGAGTTCCGCTGACCGCCGCCTGTTTCAGGACCAGCGCCTGCGGGCTGTAGGTCACCGGCTTCGGCGGACGGACCGGAGGCGGGGCAACATTGGACACCTCTCCCGGCCTTCCCGTGTCCGCTTCTTTCGGAGGCTTCGGCGACTCCGGCGATACGCCAGACCCGGAACCGGCCGCACCGCCGCTGTTGATCATCACCATCGGGCCGCTGATAAAGACGCCAGCGGGATTAATATTGACAAAACTACCGCCGACTTTCAGCGTGAGCGCAGCGCCAGCCTCCAGCACCATGCTCATGCCAGCTTTAACGTGGACTTCCATTCCCGCCTGAATGCCGAACTTCATGCCGGCCTTCTGCTGAATATCCATCCCCGCCTGGGCCGACCACGTACCGCCGACCGTCACGTTCTCGTCGCCCTTTACTTCAAGGTGCGAGGTGCCCTTGATGAGTTGAAACTCGTCCTTACCCACGATCAGGTGAGAATCATTGCCCACCCATTCCAACCGGTCCTTTTTGATCCGCGAATCGTAGTTGCGCTCCGCATGAGTGAAGACCTGCTCGTTGCCTTTGGCATCCTCCATACGGATCTCGTTGAAGCCGCCTCCGCCTTTTGAGCTGAGCGTCTTCATCGTCGATTTCGTCTTCTCGTCAGGCAGCTTATACGGCGGCATCTGCGTGGCGTTATACAACCGGCCTGTGATCAGCGGACGATCCGGGTCGCCGTCGATGAACTCCACGATCACTTCCTGTCCAATTCGCGGCAACGCTACCGCGCCCCATCCTTTGCCCGCGAACATTTGAGAAACACGCACCCAGCAGGAGCTTTTCTCGTCGTACTGGCCGTAGCGATCCCAGTGAAAATGGACCTTCACGCAGCCGTTCTGATCGGTGAATATCTCCTCACCCGATGGCCCGGTGACCACGCCCGTCTGCGGTCCCTGAAGCACCGGCTTCGGCGTCGATCGCGGCGGCCGGAAGCGGGTCGCCAGCGGAATACAGACGAACTGATTCGAGTAATTCTCGTCGACGACGTGACCTCCGGTGGAGTAACTGCTGCCCGCCGAGGCCATGTGGCGTACCGTCGTCAGCACGTAGGCTCCGTCCAGATCGGGCCGGTAGTGCTCCTTCAGGGTGAAGTGAAAGCCCGGCGTCATGGTCCGGCAATTGCCTTCCCCGCTGGCGAGGATTGCCGGAGACTCCTCCTCCTGAATGCGAAGCTTGGCAAGCGCATCGCCCTGATTCTTTTTCCGGTATTCACCAGGATATTCGAATAATTCCAGCGAACCCGACGCGGGCAGCTTTGAGACTCCGGACGCGGTGGCCAGAAGATTCATGGCCGGCGTCAGAAAGTTGTAGTCCGTCAGCGCGTATCTGCCGGCGCGGACCTCATGTTGAACGTCGAACAGACGGACGGAGTCCTCCGCCAGCGCGGCGGCGTCGGCATCGTCGAACAGGAAGTCCGACTTAACCGGGCATGGCGGATGCGTCTCCTTCAGCGAGGGAGTATCCACCAGGACCATGGTGTGCTTCGTGCCCCGGTGTTCAAAAAAGTAGAAAATCCCATACTGCTCCATCAGCCGCGACACGAAGTTGAAATCCGTTTCGTTGTACTGGACGCAGTATTCCACCGGCTCATAGCTGCCGCGCAGGCGGACGCTGAAATCCGACAGGCCTCCACCGGGCTCTCCGAGGACTTCTTTCAGGATGTCCGGAATGGTTTTGTTCTGAAATATTCTGCAGTCCGACGTTCGCGTCAGGAACCAGAGCCACGGCACCAGTTCAGCCCGGTAATGCGTGAAACGCTCGTCCCTGCCTGTCTGCGCGAAGCGGCTAATGAAGCCGTTCACGTACCGGAAGCTGACCCCGTCGGTCAGCCGCACCGAAATTGTGGCGCGCTGACCGACGATGTTATTGAACGAAATCGACGAGTTTTCCGACAGCAGATCCAGCTGAAACCGGAACAACCGCGACATGCCTTCTTCGCCGGAGTACGCCTGCAGCAGCAGCACGTCCTGTCCCAGCGGAGTCTGCACTGCCAGCAGCCGTTCTTCTTGTGTATAAGACATCTCAGCCCCGCGTCTCTTTCGCAATCACTAGCTGTAAAGGAACGAGCCGTCGGGGGCCAGCCCGACGCGCATTGACTGAATTGCCCGTCCCTCCGCGATTCGCTCCAGCACCTGACGCGACATATCCGGCAACATCGTATTGGTCAGAATGTTGTCCACGTTGCGGGCACCACTTTCCACTTCGGTACACCGCTTCGCCACTTCTTCAACCACACTGTCGTCCCAGGTGAAATCGATGCCGTGGGTGCTCTTCATACGGCGGGCGATGCGTCCCATCTTCAGGTTGATGATGGTGCGCATCACCTCATCCCTCAGCGGGAAATAAGGCGCCAGAATCATTCGACCGAGAAATGCGGGCTTGAATACCTTGTCCAGTTCAGGTTTAATCGCGCGAATTAAACCCTCCGGAGTCGGCATCGTCTCCGGATCCGCGCAGAGTTTCGCCATCTGATCCGTGCACGCGTTCGACGTCAGGATCACGATGGTGTTGCGGAAGTTGATTTCCCTGCCTTCGCCGTCCTCCATCATGCCCTTGTCAAATACTTGATAGAACAGCTCCAGCACGTCGGGATGCGCCTTCTCCACCTCATCCAGCAGGACCACCGAGTAGGGACGTCGCCGCACCGCTTCGGTCAGCACGCCACCCTCGCCATAGCCCACATATCCGGGAGGCGAGCCCTTCAGCGTGGAAACCGTGTGCGGCTCCTGGAACTCCGACATATTGATGGTTACCAGGTTGCGCTCGCCGCCATACATCAGGTCCGAAAGCGCGAGCGCCGTCTCGGTTTTGCCGACGCCGCTGGGCCCAATCAGCATGAACACGCCCACCGGTTTGTTGGGGTCGTCCAGACCGGCGCGCGAGCTCTGCACGCGGCGGCTGATTGCTTCCAGCGCATGCTCCTGACCCACGACCCTCTTGTTCAGATGCTCGCGGAGATTCAGGACGGTTGAGACTTCGTCCTTCAGCATTTTGCCGACCGGGATACCCGTCCACGCCGAAATCACTTCGCCCACCACCTGCGCGTCGATGCAGACGCCCATCAGCGGATTCTCGCCCTGACAAGCGGATAATTCCGCCGAAAGCCGGTCGAGTTCCGCCCGCATTGCCGACGTATCCTTGCCACCAGCCGCCGCCGCTTCCTCCAGGCCACCACGCAGCTCGCGGATTTTCTCCACCAGCGCCTTCTCGATTTCCCAGCGCTTGTTCAGGGCTTCCAGTTCGCCTTCCAGCGCCGTCGTCCGCTCAGCGATCTCAGCCAGCCTGGCAGCATGATCGCCCCCGGTCACCGACTCCCGCTCCAGAACCCGCAACTGAATCGCGAGATCCTCCAGCTTGCGCGTCGCCTGCTCAATCGCCGCCGGAGTCGTGTTCTGGCTCAGCGACAGCCGCGCGCACGCCGTGTCCAGAACGCTGACCGCTTTGTCCGGCAACTGGCGCCCGCTCAGGTACCGGTCGGAAAGGTGCACGGCCGCGTGGACCGCTTCATGAAGCACACGGACGTTGTGGTGTTGCTCCAGTTTGGGCATCAGCCCCCGCAGCATCACCATGCACTGATCGGGCGTGGGCTCTTCCACTTTAACGACCTGGAAGCGACGCGCCAGAGCCGCATCTTTCTCAAAAAACTTCTTATATTCCGACCATGTTGTGGCCGCGATTGTGCGTAATTCACCACGGGCGAGCGCTGGCTTCAGCAGATTGGCCGCATCACCCTGTCCCGCCTGACCGCCCGCGCCGATCATGGTGTGCGCTTCGTCGATAAACAGAATGATGGGAGTCGGGGAAGACTTCACTTCCTCGATCAGACCCTTCAGCCGGTTCTCAAACTCGCCCTTTACCCCCGCGCCAGCCTGCAACAACGCCAGATCCAGAGACCGCAACGCCACGTTGCGCAAAGGCGGCGGAACATCTCCCGCGACGATTCGCAGCGCCAGGCCTTCCACCACGGCCGTCTTGCCGACTCCGGCTTCGCCCGTGAGAATGGGATTATTCTGCCGGCGTCGCATCAGAATATCCACCGCCTGCCGGATTTCGAAATCACGCCCCAGAACAGGATCGATTTTGCCATTCCGTGCGTTCTCGGTGACATTTACGGTGTACTGATCCAGATTCACCGTCTTCCCGCCACCAGGGGCAGGAGCGGCTCCGGTGCCACCCGGTGAGCTCGCAGCGGCCGCCGCGGGCGACCGTTCCTTGTTCTCGCGCGACTTGCTCACCAGCGCCACCAGGTCCTTGCGCAGCGAATCCGCCGTGACCAGGCTCAGCTCCCGGCTCCAGTCGCCCACATAACGCGCCAGATCGCTGTTGCCGACAATGGCCAGCAGCACATAGCCGGACCGGATCGAGTCGTCGTTGTAATCGATGGAGCCCGCCAGCCAGGCTTCGCGGAAAAGCTCCAGCAGGCGCGTGCTCAGCACCGGCCGGCTTCCGCTGCCGCCGCGCAGGCTGTCCAAACGTGCGGCGATTTCTTTCGCAAAGCGCGAGGAATCGACACCGTAGTGCTTCAGGATGTAGAAGAAATCCGTATCCGCGGTTTCCGCCAGCTTCGCCAGCAGGTGCTCGATCTCAGTATCCGAATGAGAGCGCGAAGCACACAACCCGACCGCGCCTTCCAGCGCCCCGCGAGTAGTGGCATTCAGCTTCGCGACCAGTGACTTCATGTTCATGGCTTAACTCCAGTTCCTCGTCGTGGCTTATCCCTGCGCCGCATTGAAGGCAGGGCTGAGTGGAAGAATGGTATCGCACGCATCTTCCTCCCGCAATGGTTGAGACATCCAGGTCATCCAGCCCAGCCGGGAGTCGCCCGTTCCGATGCGGCATCCAGGCACCCGGTCTTTGGCCAGAATTAATTGCACTTCAAATTCAAGTTCATTCGAAAATAATCGGACCAGTGTTCGCAGCGGAGCCCAGGCGCTGCCCCCGGGGAGAAACTTCCGGTACTGCCCGCGGCTCAGCGGCCCGATCCGGATTCGCACGCGCGACGATGCGTCCAGCACTTCATCGCCCGCCACTGCCCCGAAGCCCAGCTGCGCAGATTCCGAGAATCCATCGTCCAGCAGGCACTGCTGTTCGGGTTCCAGCGTCCGCCAGACAGGCACAAATTGCTCCAGCTCCACCGGCACTCCAAAATAGTCCGACAGCAGTTGCTCCAGCGCCCCGGCCGAGCGTACCTGGAGCGACAAGATCCCGGTATACCAAACGAGCGCCGCGTCCTGTAGGACAGGACTGCCATCCGCGGTGAATTCCTGCCCGGCGCGCTGCTGCAGTTCCGGCAATCCGATCCCGATCAGCGATCGGAGCACCTCCACAAAGGGCGTATCCTGCTGACCGCGTTCCACCGCGAAGGCGAACCGATATTTTTCCCATGCGGCATAGTAGAGCCAGATGTACAGGCTGTTGAAAATGTCGATAAAATCGCCAAACGACGGTTCGCCACTTTGATTATGCCGGATTACCTGTTCCGTCCACACTTGCGGAAGGACACCCGCCGGCCCCGTCAGGCCCATGAAATTCACCGTCAGTTCAGCCTGCTTTCCATCGGCGGAGAATGTGAGCGCCTGAATCTCGCTGGCGGGGAAATCGAGCGCCGGATGCGCGCGGAAGCGCACGGCGATGCGACGGCTCAGCAGAAGCCGGACCGCCTGATAGAAAGTGAATCGCCACGGCGCCACGCGGAGCAGGGCGAACACGCCCTCATCCGGCAGCGTGGCTACAGCAGCGTTCGCGCGCCCGCTCTGGGTGGCCATTGGTGCAGCGGTTGCCTCCTTTGTGGGGTCTTCACCACCAGTTGGCTAAAACTGTTCATCGATACATACTGGCCCAAAAAGTGATCCAGCACGGCCGCGAACAACGCGGCGCCTCCGCCGGAAAACAGCTCCTCGTCCAGATCCATATGCACCCGGGTGCCGCGCGCAAACACGATCCCGTGGGGCGAATTCACGCGGGCAAAATGCGGCGAACTAGTCAGGCCGCTGATGCCCTTAATGTGATTATCCAGAAATACCGATCCCGAAAGGTTGTACAGGCGAAGGATTTCCTGCAGCGCCTCCTTGCCTTCGGACACCAGCGAGAGATAATTCAGCGACAGGTGTGAAACCAGGCGCCACAGACGCCCCCCGCGCTCCGGAGCCCTCTGCGGGGCTCCAGGTTTACGGAGCGTGGTGATGGTCCTGATCGTGCTGCCGTCGTTCTCAAAATCGCCGTACTTCTTCTCCTGACCGAACAAGAGCCTCGACGGCAGGCTTCCGTTGGAACAAGTGCAGCGGACGGTGACTGTTTCCGCATCGGGTGATGCTCCGGCGCCGTCCAGGTTCACAAACGAAAGCAAGGTATCCGACGATCCGTTTCCCGTTGGCCTTTGCGACGAGAACCAGAAAGTACCGCCAGGCGCGGCCCCGTGCCGCCAGGAGAACATCGGCTGGTGCGTTCGCGTCACCGACGTGCGGTGATTCGTGGAAATCACCTCATCCACGCTGAAAATCTCCAGCGAGTCCCGCTGATTCTGGTCCGCGATGACCGCGTACTGATGGCGCGTGCCATCCACGCTGACCGGCTCGGCCGTCTGCGGAAACAGGTTGATCACCGGGGTGGCGCCCAGCCTGAAGGTGTCGGCGCTCACGGTGGTAGTTAACGACTCCTGCCGATCGGCACGCTCAAAGCGGGAGAACAGGAATACCAGGTCGGCCGCGCCGGTCAACCGCGAATCCCACGCTCCCGCCAGGTTATTCACGTCGATAAACATGAATTTATCGGGAAACGAGAAATATTCCTGCAGTAAACCATAGCAGGCCAGCGACCGCCGTGAGCGCCGGGTGTCGGACGTCTGGCCACCGGGGGCATCGTCCCAGGGAAGCAGGGTCTCCCTGTCGCTCCATCCCACCGTGGAAATGGAGCGCGGGGGCAGCACCGCCGGCGGAATCTTCGATCCCCGCGCCGGGTCGCACACCAGCACGGATTCGCAGTTCGAAGCCAGAACTTCATACAATGTGTGAGCAATCCGGCTCTCCGCATCGATGAAGAAGCGTAGCTTCGGTATGCCCAGCACAGGGAAGGTAGCCCCGGGATAAGTCCGTAGTTGCACCCGCAGGGCGGCGAACGCCTCGCGCGCTCCTGGCAGAACTGAGACCTCGTGCGGCTGCAACCACTGCGCTCCGGCCACCTGCACCGGCCAGACCTCGGTGTCGTAGCTGGACCGAAACCGGCACTGCACCGGCGGACTTCCCACCGGACGCGTGTAGAGCAATCGGCCCCGCGGAACCGTAACGGATTGCGTGAGGCCCTGTTCAGGGTCGAGTTCAAACTGAATGATCGCCGCCGAGGGCATGGGGCGCAGAAAATGCGGATAAACCACATTCAGCAACGCTTCCACGATTTCCGGAAAATCGCTGTCCAGCCGCCGGTGCACTCGCGCCGCCAGAAACGCCGCACCTTCCAGTAGCCTTTCCGTGAACGGATCCGAACTCTGATTTCCGTCCAGCAGAAGCCTCGCCGCCTGCCCCGGATATTCCCGTGCAAACTCGGCACCAGACTGGCGCAGCCACGTGAGTTCCTGTTCGTAATAGCTGAGCAGATTATCGAGCATTACCGGCCACCCTCCACCCGGCAATTACCCGTACTTAAATCCACCACCGTATTGAATGAGACCTTGTCCACACACGGCGGCGCCACCAGCGTGGCGGAAATCGTGAACCGGATGGCGTAGGTTTGGTCCATGCTGTCCTCGACGATGACGCGCACATCCGTCAGGCGAGGCTCCATGGTGCTGATCGCTTCCTGCAGCAGTCTCTGCAGCCGCATGCGGTCAGGTCTGGAGCGCACCGCGAAACTCGTCAAATCCGGCAGACCCCAGAGATAGACCGACTTGCGGACTTCTTTGAAATGCGCCGGAACCTCGTCGGGTATTCTCCGGGTATTCAGCAGCCATTCCACGTCACGGCGTACCACTTCCTGCAACTGACGCTCAGCCTGCTCCTGAGTCGTAGAGGGCCCGTATGGCTGAATGAACCGATCAAACAGCGATTGCAAAGGCAGCGATTTTGAGGCGGGGCCGGCCATTTTAGTCCGAAATCGCCAGTGCGCCGGCGGGATCCAGCCGGCGCAGGATCGTCTTCAGATCGCCGCGCCGGGTTTCGTCTATATCAAGAGCCGTCAGGCATTCATACAACAGGCGCAATGGCCGCGTTTGAATCGATGTTTCTTCCCACTCCACCAGTTTGCGCGATTCCGCCTCGGCGACCAGATCCTCCAGCAGGGGCAATGCGACCATCGGCGCGCCGGCGCGAAGGCAGATGTCAGCAAGTTGCAGCCGCCGCAGGAATCGCGCGCGGCCTGACGCC
>Ga0105048_10017806_pt1 | contig 10952 bp, 12 predicted proteins | sample MAT05_FD_78382 | JGI IMG/M metagenome (GOLD analysis project Ga0105048, IMG submission 78382) | Freshwater microbial communities from Lake Fryxell liftoff mats and glacier meltwater in Antarctica - MAT-05 | ecosystem: Environmental > Aquatic > Freshwater > Ice > Liftoff microbial mat | place...
ACGCGGCGATTCTGGCGAATTATGACTTTGACTCTACCATCTTCATCCCCACTCCCAATGTGAACGGCGCGAAGTCGTCTGCCTCGACTGTTCAGCCGACCAACGGCACCGCAAGTGCATTCACTTTCACGATAAATTCATCTGAGGACGCCTCACCGACCGATTCAGGTTTTTCCACTTCTACGTCAAATCATGCTTTTATCCGCAGTAAAGCGACTGGCACGGATGCGGCCGCAGCTGCGGCGGATGACGATTTCTTTAATTTTACGGTAACGGCGAACAGCGGTTATAAGCTCAATTTGATGTCGCTCACGTTTGATCTTGGGCCAACAAGCAGCTCAAGTTTCACTTCGACGCTTTACGTATGGTCCGGAGTCACCCCACCCACCGCGGGCAACGTGATCGGATCCGGTACAGCGTCTAGCGCCGGCGGGACGCCCATCTTTTCGAGTAATAATAAGTCAATCAGCTTGACGGCGCCTGCCTATCAAGGTCTTCAGACGATCACGTTCCGACTTGCGTTTGCCGATTCTTTAAATGCGGGGGACGCGATCAATCGGCTCGACAATGTCGTGCTTAACGGCAATGTTGTCGTTCCCGAACCCGCCTCGCTAGCGCTGCTCGGGCTTGGCGCTCTGATGCTACGGCGCCGAAGGACCGCGAGCGCTCGGTAACAGCGATGAGAACGTGCTAGAATTCCACGGATCAGCCGGGGTGGCCTGTGCCACCCCGGCTGACGTGAATAGTACGCAGAGGCAGCTAATGCCGCGTTAGCTGCGTCGGCGTACCATTCCCTCACGACGCCTGCTCGTTGGGTGGCGAACCCGAAGCCGGACACGAGGTGAGCAATGAATGGTGCAACGACGATCCCCGAACGGCGTGCCTTTACATTGGTCGAACTGCTGGTTGTCATTGGCATCATCGCCGTCCTCATTGCGATTTTGCTTCCCGCGCTGTCCAAGGCGCGGGCAGCAGCGATTCGGATCCAGTGTCTGAGCAACGTCCGACAGGTGGCGACAACGCTGCGTCTTTATGCCCTGGACAACCATGACTTCGTGCCCCTCGGCTACCGTGCCAACACGAAGTGGACAGGCTACGCCGTTCGCGTAACAAAATCGATCTCGTTTCCGAATGACCCGCCGGGACTCTATCAGCTCTTTGGTCGGCTTGAGATAGCCGGGCATCTGAAACAACCCCGGTCGCTGTACTGCCCCGCCGAGAATGACCCGCGATGGCAATACAACACGCCCGTCAATACCTGGCCGCCCGGCGATCTGCTCGGAAGCGACTTCGTCCGAGCGGGCTACAATCTTCGACCGGTGGTCGACTGGCAGAACGCGAATTATCCGTCGGTTGCGGGAAAGCCGGCTTGGTCGAAGCTCACGCGGCTGAAGAACCGCACCATCGTCGCCGATTTTGTCGCGCACCCCGGAAACGTTCGGATGAGGCACCGCAGCGGAGTGAACGCCGGCCGAGCCGACGGCTCTGCTGTCTGGGTAAGTTACGACGTGTTTCGTTCGACGATCGCGAATATTCCCGAAGACTACAATTCGATCGGTGCTGCCTTCAACTCCAAGTACCTCGATGAGAGTGTCTCCCCCGCAAGCGGGCTGTGGGCGAAATACGACGCACAGTGACGCAGGGGTGAACGGTGAGGAAACTGATTCGGGCTGATGATCCGTTGGGGGATTGATGCACTTCTGTATTGAGAACAAGCTTTCGAGTGGCGGCCAGTTGTGTGCTGCTTGCTTGTGCGTCGCCGCTGCTTGCCGTCCGAGGCGGCTTGCAGAACCTTGTGAAGCGATCCTCATCGCATAGTTGTTGTCGGTGACGTTCCTCATCCTTGGAGTTATTCGTCTGATTCTGTCCCGAAAAGGCTGAAGAACACTCGGGTGAGGCCCAGGTCGGCGTAAACCGAGCCGCCCTGGCAAAGCCGCGGCTATCGGGCACCCAATGGGTAAAAAAGGGGGCGGCTTTGCCGCCCCGCCTTTCGGTCGGTCGTCGACCACGACTCGCGACGGCACGGTGCCCGTAGTCGCGCGTTGCAGTAGTCGCACGATTTCGGCGTTCGGCAACGCGCCGACAGAGGTACTTCAGTAGGTCGTGCAGCGACGCCCTTTCAGGTATAGGCCCCGGTGGTACATCAGACGATGATTTTCGAGCCATGAGATCTCCTGGGAAAGAAAGCACCTCGGCCGCAAACGGACCGAGGTGCGGGTGAAGTGAAGGTGGGCTGGAGGGACTACAGCGGACACGGCACGTAGCCGTCACGAGTCTGAAAACGGTAACGTTGGTGCTTATGCCGTCGATGCTTGGTGCCGAGCTCGTCCGGCGAGATCACCGGCACGAACGGCGTGTCGAGGTTGCGCTCGGCCATCATCCGGGTAAGGCGGCATGCGCGTTCGATCGCGGGTTGCGTGACTCCGAGCTTGGCGGCGGCATCCCGCTGCTTGCATCCTTCTTCGAGGAGTCGGACTGCGGTTTCGCGGACTCGGGCCCTCTGGGGAACGGTCGCCTCATTATCGACCGTAAGCGCGACCGTAAAAAGCTCCTGTGCGATTGGCACCGACGCCGTGTCCGGCCAACTGGCAAGAAGATTCAAGACTACACGCGTCCGCGGGATCGGTTTTTTTGAGTCAATCAGCCGGACGAGATGCGTCTCCATTGAGATGACCATCGGCCGTAGCAGTGACGCAAGCTCGTACGAGTTGGCGTCGTGCTTCAGAATGTCACGAAAGGCCTGTGTGATCTCGATCAGATCTTTCGGCAATCGCGGAGTGATCGCCGTTTTTTTCGCCTGGGCGAGATCGCTCGTGATCTGATCGCGCGCATTCACGAGGCGACGCAACTCTGCGAGCAGTGCCTCATTATCAGGCACGCATGCAATGGCGGGGGCGAGATTCTCTTGGTACTCTTGATTCGTCTTCAATTCGCTCTCCAGCTTCTCAACCTTCTTGGTTCCCCCGTCCTTGAGGAAGCCCGCCTTTTCAATCATCGCGACCAACTGGGTTTCAACGCGCGGCAGATTCTCGATCATGTTGACGATGGCAGTGGTCACCGCCGTGGTGATGGAGGCAGCGTCGACACCGCTAGAGTTCCAGCAGACGCGCTGACGCGACCCACCGCACATGAGGCGGTCGCGCTGGCCATTCCCGCCCCAGACGTATTCACGGCCGCAGTACCAGCAGCGCAGACAATGACCCGGAAAACGCGAGCGATTGCGTGCGACGCCTTCGAGAGGATCGCCGGTAACCTGAGCACGCTTGTAAGTTCGACTGTAGTGGTCGAAACGTGCCTTGAGCAATGGCTCGACCGCCGGGTCGAGAAAGGCGAGATCGGGCCGTTCGATCTCGATCCGGCCCTCAGGATTCTTCTGGGAACGGCGACGGCCTGTCTCATAGTTCTTAACCGTTATCTTATCGTTGCGAAACGGGCGGCCGAACAGGATGGTGTTCTTGAAGAAGCGCACCACCGCCGGCCCGGTCCAACGACCCGTTCGACTCAGAGGTCCCGGAGCCAAGTCGGTGCTATTCAGGAACTCTGCAACTTCCTCACTCGAATGAGCATATTCCATTACCTTTTCTCCTCATTGGTTTTGCGCATCAACATCGCGGCGGCTTGACGAATCACCGGCTCATACGCAGACAAGCGACGCATGTCGCAGCGGCCGTCATCTTTGACGCGTTCGTAACCCGCGATGAGATTTTGGAAGAGTTCCCCGCGCGTCCGGAAGCGATTTCGCAACTTCTGCTTGATCCTGCGGGAAACGTGACGATTATGTCCGACGTGATCGGCGCAGGCCTGAAGGCATTTCTCCTCCCAGCCTTCATCCCACGTGTCGACATCGTCGTTGATTGCCATCGCGCGCGTCACGTGGTCCGCCGCAAGCCCAAACAGGTACTTCGCGACGATATCGCGTGCAAGGCGACCGAGATCCTCAACGAGGAACGCGTCGAACTGGCGCGTACGGATTTCGCGCTCGACGACGACGATCTCCTCGCGCTCAAGGAGTTCGCCCTTGGCGACGCACTCGATTGTCTGAACATCAAAGTTCGCCGCGTTTGTGAGTGGACGGATGAACTCGATGCAGTTGTCGCGTTGGTCAGCGTTTGACTGGATCTTCTGATTCGGTCCGCCGCTGATACGCGTGGCAATCAAGAGACGGAACGTGTCTCCAGTACGCGGCGTCATCAACCGATTAAAACGACTAATCATGGCCAAACTCCTATCTTCTAAATCAACCGCAGTCTGTCTCATCCCGATCACATGGGCGCTCTCACGGCGAGATTCCTCCGTAAGAGCCAGGACCTGAACCGCGGACGCATCACCGTTGCTTTGGGCCTCCTGCTGCCAGCAACTGTCGAGCGCTTGCCCACGAGAGGGTGGATGGTTGTCGCACCCCTAGGCCACAACGGGTCGTTGTGCCTGCTCATTCACAATGCTCCAATTTACGTGTCGCCATACTGCCATTGGGCGATGTCATGGCGATTGCGCCGTGACATCGTTCATGCCGCCGATCCGTCCGTTCGATCGGATCAACGCTCGGTGCAGCCTCGCGCCTCAGATGGCACATGATCAGTTACTCCCGTTCGAAACCGCCTCCGTGATCAGAGCCGACGACTCGGAACTGGATACCTCCAAATTCGTCCTGGAGATGGCGGTCTCGAAATGACGGTCCGTCACTTGCAGGTAGTGATCACGCGCGACAACCTCGCTATTGCCAATCCACGCGCACGCCACGTGGGCCGGAAATCGCTCCACCAGATCGGTTTCACAGCTCGCCCGAAGGTTCTGGAACAGCCTCGGCCAAGGCTGTACACCGGCTCTCGTAAGAATACGCAGAAACTGAGTCCGAAGGTTCGCGTTTGAATCCCGATACCGGCTGATCACGTACACGCTTCCTGCCGGGGCATCGGCTTCAAAAAGGGATTCGAGATGCCGGCGTAACTCGGGGAAGATTGGGACGATGCGCGATTCTTTCCCGGCATACCGCTGGGTCTTCTTGGCACGGACACTCATGCGACCCGTCAAAAAATCAACGTCGCCCCAAGTAAGCGCCAGTGGCTCTGACGGCATGCGAAGGCCTGCATATCGCGCCAACGCGATCAGTACCTTCCATTGGGGATCATCCACGGCGGCAATGGCCTTCTCGATGGCGCCCACCGGGACATATTGTTGCCTTGCCGGATTCCGGTCCGATCCGAGCGTGACCTGCCGCCACGGATTTTCACTTAACAGTTTACGGTCAACGGCATCACGCCAGAGCTGGCGGGTGCCGCGGATGATCTTGCTGGTGTAGGCCTCGCTGTACTTCGCGGCGAGCCAACGCCGAAAGTCCTTCGCCTCACCCACTGTGATCTCATCGATCATGTGCGCGGGACCGAAGTAGACGACAAGCAGTCGCTGCGATTGCTCAAATACCGTCCGGGTGCTCGGTTGCCAATCGGTCCGACGGGACGCATACGCTTCGCATGCGCTTTGCGGGTCCAGCGGCTCGCCAGCTTGTTTATCCTGGCGACCGACGCACAGTCCCGCTCGAGCAATCCGCTCGTGCAAACGTGCGGGGATCGTAGTAAGCCAGTACAGCGTGTCGTTCGGTGCCGCGGTGCCGGAGATCCGACTTGCGGCCAGACGCTCCAAATGCATCCGAACGCCCACAGCCGTCTTCTCGTTGCATCGGCCGAGCCGCACTGCCACTTGCTTGCCGTCTTCGCCGGCGATCCTAATTTCGCGGCAGCCATTCGGCCGCCGAACAATGCTCGCCATATTATTGGTCTCCTACGGCATGATTGAGCCGCCGTTCAACCCAATGCGCGAGCGCGATCGGGCTGTAGAGGACTCGTCCACCCAACTGCACAGCCGGAATCATGCCGTCTTTAGTTCGTGTTCTGAGGGTTCGTTCGCTGATCGACAGGAGCCGGGCCGCCTCCGGCGCCGATACCAGCAGCGGCGACGGGTCCCTGCCGCGCTCGGAAACGGCGCTCGAAAGTATTGGTCGGCGATCGTCGTGGTGGCTCATAGTCTCCGTCGCAGTCACGCGAAATGCGTCTGCTCGGAGGATAAGCATGTCGATTGCGCAGCGGTTGCGCGGCGCAATCGAGGTTTCGTCAGCGATTCGTATGGACGCTTAAGCCCGATGGGCTTTGTGTTCGACCAAAGTTGCTTGCGGCAGGCTCACAGGGTCACCCGTGAGTCGGCCGTATTAGGTCAAAGGCAGATGAGGACGACTGGTGCGCATTTTGGTGCGCTCCGAATCGCTGCGCTTGAAATAGACCGGAAATCCGCTCTTGTTCGTGGGCCTGTATCGGCCATTTTGAAAGCTCCGGAATTGCAGCCATAACTGCATTTACGGAGCTTTTTTCTCGCGCAGACTCCGCCAATGTCCCTGCTTGTCCGTTCTTGTCCGACGCTGATCGTAGCGCCTGCTTAGCGCGGTTCCTCGCGGCGTCGAAATCTGCGTCTGTCACCTTTAAGTAATGCGCGCGGGCGATCGCGACGGAGTGGCCAAGCCAGGCAGCGGCGACGTGTGCGGGATGGTGCGCTGCAAAGTCGGTCGCGCAACTGCCGCGCAGGTTGTGGAAGAGACGCGGCCAGGGGGCGACGCCGGCGCGGGTGATGAGCCGTTCGAGTTGAGTCCGGAGGTTTATGTTTGGCCGGCGGAGTTTTGTGAACACGTACACCTGCCCCGGCTCAGCATCCGAGTAGAGTTTGGAGAGGTACTGCTCCACTTCAGGCATGAGGGGGACGATTCTGATTCCTTTACCGTCATGGTGCGCGGTTTTTGCTGATCGGATCGTGAGGCGGCCCAGGCAGAAATCGACGTCTGCCCATGTCATCGCCAACGGTTCGGACGGCACGCGCAGGCCGGCATAGCGAGCAAGTGCGATCAGGGCCCGCCATTCCGGGTCTGTCGCCTGGGCAATCACGGCGTCGATGGTGGGGCGGTCGATGTATCGCACGCGGTCTGGGTTGGCTTCCGCGGCGCCCTCTACGCTGGCAAATGGATCTCGGGGGAGGATTTCACGTTCAACGGCGTCGACGAAGAACGTTTTAGCCTTGGCGACCAGCTTCGCCACATAACCTGATGCTGGCACGCGGCCAAACTTTTTGCCGTCGTTCAACTCGCCGGCAGCGAGACGGCGACGCCAATCCTTTGCGGTCGCGGCGTTGATGGTAATTACGTCGCAACGCTCCCCGAAGTGGCGCACCAGGAACGTGCGCGCCTGCTCGAGTGCCACCTTTGTTGAGGGTTTCAGGTCTGTCCGGCGAGCGATATAGGTATCGATCATCGTGCCCAACGTCGTCGCCTTGGCTGGGGTGGCGGTTTCCCGCGGCGGACAAAGACCCATGGCCACGAGTTTTGAATGGATCTGTTCGCTCACGCCCGCCAGCCATTCTGCCGTTTTTTCGACGGGGGCCTGATTCGCGCAGGAGGCCGAGTTCAACCGCTCGACGTGCATTCGGATCCCTTCGATGTATCGCTTATCGAACCCGCCGAGCGAAATTGTGCGCGGTCGATTTTCTCGGTCCCTAAACCTGATGAATCGTTGGCCGTTCGGGCGCTTGTGGATGCTTGCCATGATTTTACGCCGGCACTTTTGCCAGCTCCCTTTTTTCGGCCCATCCGCGTAGCGTCTGGGGGTTATATAGCACTCGCGAGCCGAGACGGACGCACGTGATTGTACCGTCAGCGGTTCGCCGCTGGAGCGTTTTTACGCTGATGCTCAGCATCGCCGCCGCGTCGATTTGGTCGACGAGGATTTGATCTATGTTTTTTTTGCTGCACGATTCCATTTTTTGAACCAATCGCCCTGACCGTTTCCAATGATCTTTTAAGTGATGCCTTAACGCCCTTTTCTCCCGGAATAACAGGCTGATTCGTCAGTCTTGTTAAGGCGTTAAGGCAAATTTCACAGAACGAAATTCGCTCGATGCGCGAGCTAACGAACACCTCGCACCACCCCGCCCCCTCCCGGAGTACCTTGGCAATTTGGCGGGGATGGTATGAGGATTGCGTCACGTCGCACGCGCGCCTGTTCGGTTTTCGATTGCCGCGCGATAGCTTTCGCGCGCGGACGTTTTCTCGATTGGCTGGCCCGGTGCGTGAATCGGCTTCGGCGCGGCCTTCGGATCGATCGCGTCGAGTGGGACTCCGATTTCTGTTCTCAGCCATCTGTCAGCGTTCTGTGCGCGGCCCACGCGGACGCGGACATGCGATTCGACTAGCGCGAGTTCGACCTGTGCTTGCGTGTGCCGTGATGCCGCACGTTCGGCCCATGCCTTCGGGATTCCGCTTTGGATCAGCATCGCAACGGTTTCGTGATTTGAAACAGAATTTGAGTGGCTGGAAGCTGGCATCGCTTCGGCGATCGCGACAAGATCGGTGAACTCGGCTTCCGGCTGATCGGGAGCGCGAATGAACTCGTACGATTTTGGCGCGAACTCGGGGCCGCAGGCGGTTCCGGTTGCGAGGGCGCAGATGAAGATCGTCTGCCCGTCGTCGTGTTGAACATCAAGGCCGGGTCTACACCGGAGGATTACGCGCTTCAGCTTTTTTCCGGCGGAAATGTCGCGGATCAGTTCATCGTCGCTGACGTGGTTTTTCTCCGCCTCCACGCCAAGTCGGAGGGCTTCATCGATCGACAGGTTCGGCCACTTTGCGACAAGCGCGCAGTAGTGAAGGCGGCGTTCAGCGACGACTTCAGTTCGCGCGCGGGTTACGTGTTGTAGCAATTCAGCGGTGTTCATTTTTACCTTGTTTTCTGCCCGTTTGAGGGCTTTGAGTGTTGATCAGATCAGGCTTAGCCAGATCACCGGACATGCCCACGAAGTTCGGCACTTCGGAAGCCGATGTAGGCTTTTTCACTTGAAAATTTGGTGCGAATGCCGCCAGTGTTGGCGGCCCACTCTTTCGTCGCATGGGCTTTGGCGTCCGCCTCGGACAACTTTGTAGTTGTGGCGGGTTTCGATCCGGTAGTGCGAACCAGGCCAGCCTCGTCGGCTTGGCGGTAGCAGCTGTAAGATTTGAAACTTGAAAACGATTGCCGGCATCCGTTTTGGTTTGATTCCCAATCGGTGCGGTGCGCCTTTTCCATGTCCTCTTTTTCAACTTCACTCATCGCGTTTCCTTCCGGCGTTCGCCGGTGTTGAATCTCCAGCACTATGCTGGCGATTGAAGCCCCGCGTCCGGTTTGCAGCCGGTCGCGGGGTGTTGCCGATTGTGCCGCCGCAGGAGTTATTGCCAGGGCGGGTCGATCGGTTGGATCGGACGGCCGTAGCCGGTTTCGATCGCTTTGCCCATGTGCTTTCCCGCCTGGGCCCGCGGGGACCGGCCTGTTCGTTCAGGCCAGAGAAAGGTTTTTTATCCGCCTCCGTGTGGGGGGGGTTCAGACCGGGATATCCTCCCCGGCCGGTTGCACGTTTGCATAATTTCGGCGCTGGATCGATTCCGACGGCGTCATGCCCAACGCGCTGCTGTAGCGGTCGATTGGCCAGTTGCAGAATCGCTGGAATCGCAACTTTGCGTCCAGGACGATTGTGTGCCCGCGTCGGCCGTCGCGCATCTTTTCAATGAGCAGTTCGGCCTCCCCGGTAGGCTGGTAGTTGGCCATTCGTGTGCCGAAATAGTCTTCCCGATGGAGAAGAATAATCCCGTCTGCGTCCTGCTCGATCGCGCCAGAATCGCGCAGATCGGTCATCGTCGGTCGGGGATCGTCCCGCTTGGCTGATTCGCGGGATAACTGCGCGGCGATGATCCCGGCAACGCCAGCATCTTTGATGATGTCCACCAGCTCACCCGAAGCGCGCGTCGTCCGTTCATATTGACTCGATCCGGACACACGCACGCGAGACAGGTGATCGATCAGCACCAGCCCGATGCCATGCTTGGCTTTTGCCGCGGCGACCCGGGCGCGGATGGCGTCTGGGGTGCGGGCGTCATCGCAAACGTACAGCGGCGTATTTGCCAGCGTGTTGACCGATTGAGCCAGCCGGTTCAGTTCAGCAGGCGACAGCCCGCCCGAGCGCAGATGGTGGTTGTCGATTTCTGCAAGGTTAGACTGCAAGTTTTGAACGATCTTGAGCCGGCTTTCCTCCAGGCTCACCAAAAGCACCCCTACGCCTGCGCTGGCAACATTCAAGGCGATCTGTTTGCAGAGCGCTCCTTAAAAAAATCCGAGTGGAAACCAAAAAATGGAAAGTTGCCACGCTCAACCTGTTTCTACGTCTGCCACCGGATCGCCTCCCATCGATCGGGGAATCTCGCCCCGCTGCATGCGCTTCATGGATGCGATGATGCGGCTGTTTCCGACGGCGGTGTGCGACTTCCCCACCAGCTTTCCAAGTTGACGATTGGTGAGATTTGGGTCGCGCTCGAGGTGCGCCGCCGCACGCGCCTCCCATGCGAAATCTTTTTCAGAGACGGCGACGGAAAATGTCTGCGCCCCGACGTCGGTCGCCCGAGCGCACTCAACCCTGATGCGGGCGGACCAGTCCGTTGAATCGAAACGCGGTCGCCGCCGCCACTCGTCCAGAAGACCGGCCGCAACCGCCTTCCGCTTCGCCCCGTCTGAATCAGGAGCGACCGCCGGCGGCTGGTAAATAATCGCGTAATCAGCGTCGAAGAAGAGCAGCACGCGACACACCACGTCAAGCACCAACTCAAGATGCGTACTCCGCGTCGCGCCCCCGAAAGTGATCGGCTCGGGCCTGTCCTTCACCGCAGATGCCAAGCGGTTTCGCATCGGATGGTCAAGCAAGCCCTCCAGCCGCCCCCGAGCTGCCACCAGCCCCTGCTGCACCCTGTCCATCGCAGCATCATCATTGACATTGTCGATGCCGCGGGCGCGACGATTCAGCGTCGAAGCTAAAACCGTATCGGCGGCCATCAAGCAGCCAATCGCTTCGATCGCTTCGTCTCGCAACTCTTCAATTACCCGGGGCGTGATATCAGA
>Ga0105048_10017812_pt1 | contig 10950 bp, 11 predicted proteins | sample MAT05_FD_78382 | JGI IMG/M metagenome (GOLD analysis project Ga0105048, IMG submission 78382) | Freshwater microbial communities from Lake Fryxell liftoff mats and glacier meltwater in Antarctica - MAT-05 | ecosystem: Environmental > Aquatic > Freshwater > Ice > Liftoff microbial mat | place...
CGGCTGCCGAACTGCTGCACGCCGATGTCGAGGCCGGCCCCTGGCCGCTGGCCGGGCGGCAGTTCGACGCCATCGTCGTCACCCACTACCTGTGGCGGCCGCTGTTCCCGGCCTTGCTGGGCGCGCTGGCCGATGGCGGCATCTATCTTCACGAAACCTTCGCAGATGGCCAGCAGCACATCGGCCGACCTTCGCGGCCGGACTTCCTGCTGCAGCGCGGCGAGTTGCTGCGGGTGTGTGCGGGCCTGCGCGTCGTGGCCTTTGAGGACGGCTTCGAAGCCGGCCCTGGGGGCGGGGCGGAAGGCGCGCGCTTCGTGCAGCGCATCGTGGCGGTGAACGAATCGGCGGCTGCCGGCCTCCAAAACCGCTGGCGGCTCTGAATGCCCTCGGCGGTCACCCCCGGCCAGCCTGGCCCCGCCAGCTAAAATCCGGAAATTACCCTTGCAGCCTTCCTTGCAGCCCTCCTTGCAGCCCTTGCACAACCGCACCGCATGAACCCCATTCAAGGCAGCATCGTCGCGCTGGTGACCCCGATGCTCGAGGACGGCCGCATCGACTTCGATGCGCTGCGCCGCCTCATCGATTGGCACATCGCCGAAGGCACGGATTGCATCGGCGTGGTCGGCACCACGGGCGAATCGCCCACCGTGTCGATGGAAGAAAACTGCGAGCTCATCCGCGTGGCGGTGGAGCATGCGGCCGGGCGCATACCCATCATGGCCGGCACCGGTGCCAATGCCACGGCCGAGGCCATCGAGCTCGCGCGCTACGCCAAAAAGGTCGGCGCCGACTGCCACCTCTCGGTGGTGCCCTACTACAACAAGCCTTCGCAAGAAGGCATCTACCAGCACTTCAAGGCCATCAGCGAAGCGGTCGACCTTCCGCTGGTGCTTTACAACGTGCCCGGCCGCACCGTGGCCGACATGCAGCCCGAGACCGCGCTGCGGCTGGCCTTGTTGCCGCGCATCGTCGGCATCAAGGAAGCCAGCGGCAACATCGAGCGCGCCTGCCAGCTCATCAAGCACCGCCCACCTGGCTTTGCCGTTTATTCGGGCGATGACGGCACGGCCGTGGCTTTGATGCTGCTGGGCGGCGACGGCAATGTCAGCGTCACCGCCAACATCGCGCCGCGCCTGATGCATGAGATGTGCGTGGCCGCCTTGGAAGGCAATGCGCGCCAGGCCGCAGCGCTGCACCTGCAGCTGCTGCCGTTGCACAAACAACTTTTCTGCGAACCCAGCCCGGCACCCACCAAGTGGGCGCTGGCGCAGCTGGGCCGCTGCACGCCGCACGTGCGCCTGCCCATCGTGCCGCTGACAGCCGCTGGCCAGGCCGCCGTGGGCCAGGCGCTGAGCGACGCTGGCGTGCTGGCCTGAAGCCAAGCCATCGCACCGCCCCTTTTCCCCTTCACCTGCTGGCAGCACCGCAAGACGGCCGCTGCGGAGACCCCGAAACGTGAAAGCTGAATCCTTCGCCGTTGTGCCTTCCTTTGTGCCTTCCTATGTGCCGGCCCTGTTGGCCGTGGCGCTGCTGGCCGGTTGCACCACCCTCGGTGATGGCCTGTTCTCGGGCGAGAAGGTCGACTACCGCTCGACCACCCTCAAGGCGCAGCCGCTGGAAGTGCCGCCCGACCTGACGCAGCTGTCGCGCGAATCGCGCTACCAGCCGCAGGGCGGCGTCGTCAGCGCCGCTGCGGCCGGTGCAGCGCCGGTGGCCGGTGCGGCCTCGGCCCCGGTGGTGGCCTTGAACAGCCTGGGCGACATGCGCGTGCAGCGCGACGGCGACCGCCGCTGGCTCCTGGTATCGCAGACGCCCGAACAGTTGTGGCCGCGGCTGAAGACCTTCTGGCAGGAAAACGGGTTCACGCTGACCGAAGAGAACGCCACCACCGGCGTGATGGAGACCAACTTCTCCGAGAACCGCGCACGACTGCCCAACGATGTGGTGCGCAACACCATCGGCCGCCTGCTCGGCAACCTGTACGACACCGGCGAGCGCGACAGCTACCGCACGCGCCTGGAGCGCAGCGCGGCGGGCACCGAGATCTACATCAGCCACCGCGGCGTCGAAGAAGTGAAGACCAGCGATGCCCGCGACAGCGGCACCACCTGGCGCGCCCGCTCGTCCGAGCCCGAGCTGGAAGCCGAACTGCTGAGCCGCCTGATGGTGACGCTGGGCGCTGCTTCTGCACCGGCGCGCGCCGCCGTGGCGTCTGCCGGCGCCACCGCACCCGTCGCGCTCAGCCCCGCGACAGCCACGGGCCCTGCGCGGCAGGCCACGGTGGCGCCGCAAGCCACGTCGCTGACGATTGCCGAACCCTTCGACCGCGCCTGGCGCCGCCTGGGCGTGGCACTCGACCGCAATGCCTTCACGGTGGAAGACCGAGACCGTTCGGCCGGCATCTACTACGTGCGCTATGTCGACCCCAAGAGCGCCGGCAAGGAAGAGCCGGGCTTCTGGTCACGCCTCTTCGGCAACGACAAGAACCCGCTGGCCGCGGTGCGTTACCGGGTGGTGGTGAAGAGCGCGGCCGGGCAGTCCGAGATCACGGTGCAGAACTCGGCCGGCAACCCCGACGCCAGCGACAACGCCAAAGCCATCATCGGCCGTCTCGCACAGGAACTGAAGTAGCTCTCCGCCACCAGCGATCAAGCTTCCCGTCGCGGAACCGGCTTTGCCGGGCCGCTGGCGGACGGCCCCCTCGGGGGGTAGCGAGCGCCAGCGAGCTTGGGGGCGCCAACTAGCGTTCTGCGATGGGCTTGATGTCGCGGGGGGTTGAGCCGACGAAGAGCTGGCGCGGGCGCCCGATCTTGTATTCAGGGTCGCCGATCATCTCGTTGAGCTGCGCGATCCAGCCCACCGTGCGCGCCAGCGCGAAGACGGCGGTGAACAGGCTCACCGGAATGCCCAGAGCGCTTTGCACGATGCCCGAGTAGAAGTCGACGTTCGGGTAGAGCTTGCGGCTCACGAAGTAGTCGTCTTCCAGCGCGATCTTCTCCAGCGCCATGGCCAGCTTGAACAGCGGGTCGTCGTGCAAGCCCGTGGCCTGCAGCACCTCATGACAGGTCTCGCGCATGAGCTTCGCGCGCGGGTCGTAGTTCTTGTAGACGCGGTGGCCGAAGCCCATCAGCTTGACGCTGCTGTTCTTGTCCTTCACGTTCTTGATGAACTCGCCGATTTTCTCGACGCCGCCATTGCGCTGAATGTCCTTCAGCATCGTCAGCGCGGCCTCGTTGGCACCGCCGTGGGCCGGCCCCCACAGACACGCCACGCCGGCGGCAATCGCCGCGAACGGGTTGGTGCCGCTGCTGCCGCACAAGCGCACGGTGGAGGTGCTGGCGTTCTGTTCGTGGTCGGCGTGCAGGATGAAGATGCGGTCGATGGCGCGCACCAGCACGTCGTTGGGCTCGTACTCCTCACAGGGCGTGGCGAACATCATGCGCATGAAGTTCGCGCTGTAGCTGAGCTCGTTCTTCGGGTAGATGTACGGCTGCCCGATGCCGTACTTGTAGGCCATGGCCACCAGCGTGGGCATCTTGGCGATCAGGCGAATGGCGCTGATCTCGCGGTGAACCGGGTTCGTGATGTCGGTGCTGTCGTGATAGAAGGCCGACAGACCACCCACCAGCCCCGTCATCACCGCCATCGGATGCGCGTCGCGGCGAAAGCCGCGCAGGAAAAACTGCATCTGCTCGTTGACCATCGTGTGCGTGCTCACGAGGCGGTCGAAGTCCTTCTTCTGCTGCGGGTTGGGCAATTCACCCTTCAGCAGCAGGTAGCAGGTCTCCAGAAAGTCGCACTGCGTGGCGAGCTGCTCGATGGGGTAGCCGCGGTACAGCAGTTCGCCCTTGTCACCGTCGATGTAGGTGATGCTGCTGTTGCAGCTGGCGGTGCTGAGAAAGCCGGGGTCGTAGGTGAACTTGCCGGTCTGCGCGTAGAGCTTGCGGATGTCTATGACGTCCGGACCCATGCTGCCCTTGTACAGGGGCAGTTCCATGCTGGGGCTGCCGTCCGAGAAGGACAGGGTGGCTTTCACGTCGGAGGGGGTCATGGGCAGGGCCTTTCTTCGGGGTCTGACGACGGGGGCTTGGGTTTCAGTGGCCGGTCTTCAGTGACGGGCGACACGCATCAGCGCCAGCACTTCATGCACCTCAGGGATGTCGCATTGCTCGTCACGCAGATCGGGCGGCTGCTTGCGCGAAAGCAGCAAGTCGAGCAGGTCGTTGTCGGCCAGCGCCATCAGGGCCTGCAGCCCCGTGGCCTGGCGCACCGTGAGCGTGGCCTCGTGCTCACGGAAGAAGCGCTCGACGAAGAGATCGTTCTCCAGCAGGCCGCGGCGGCAGCGCCATTTCAGCTTGCTGAGTTCACGTTCGCCGAGGCGCGGGGAGTCCATGGCTTCAGATCGCGCGACGCACCATCAGCTCTTTGATCTTGCCGATGGCCCGGGTCGGGTTCAGGCCCTTTGGGCAGACATCGACGCAGTTCATGATGGTGTGGCAGCGGAAGAGCCGGTACGGGTCTTCCAGGTTGTCCAGCCGGCCGGCGGTGTCCTGATCTCGGCTGTCGGCGATGAAGCGGTAGGCCTGCAGCAGGCCGGCGGGGCCGACGAACTTGTCGGGGTTCCACCAGAAGCTGGGGCAGGCCGTGCTGCAACTGGCGCACAGGATGCACTCGTACAGACCGTTGAGTTCATCGCGCTCCTCTGGGCTCTGCAGGCGCTCTTTCTCGGGCGGCAGCGTGTCGTTCACGAGGTAGGGCTTGATGCTGTTGTACTGCTTGAAGAACAGCGTCATGTCGACGATCAGGTCGCGGATGACGGGCAGGCCCGGGAGCGGCTTCAAAACAATCGTGCCCGGCAGCGTGCGCATGTTGGTCAGGCAGGCCAGGCCGTTCTTGCCGTTGATGTTCATCGCATCAGACCCGCACACGCCTTCGCGACAGCTGCGGCGAAAGCTCAAGCTCGGGTCGACGGCCTTCAGCTTGTTCAGCGCGTCGAGCAGCATGCGTTCGCTGCCGTCGAGCTCGACCTGCAAGGTCTGCATGCGCGGCTTGGCGTCGCTGTCCGGGTCGTAGCGGTAGATCTGGAAGGTTTGAAGGGTCATGGGGTACTGCTCCTGACTCAGAAAGTACGAACCTTCGGCGGAACGGATTCCACCGTCAGCGGTTTCAGGTTCACGGGCTTGTAGTCGAGGCGGTTGCCTTCGGAATACCACAGGCTGTGCTTCATCCACTGGGCGTCGTTGCGGCCGGCCGGGTTCTCCGGCGTGTCGCCGTAGTCGTTGACGGTGTGGGCGCCACGGCTTTCCTTGCGCGCTGCAGCACTCACGATCGTGGCCCGCGCGCTTTCGATCAGGTTGTCGACTTCCAGCGCCTCGATGCGCGCAGTGTTGAAGACCTTGCTCTTGTCCTTCAGGCCGATGTTCTTCGCGCGTTCGGCCAGCGCCGCGATCTTGGTCACGCCCTCGTCCATCATGGCCTGGGTGCGAAAGACGCTGGCGTACTGCTGCATGGTGTCGCGGATGTCGCCGGCCACATGTTGCGCGTATTCACCGGTGCTGTTGGCGTCCAGCCGCGCCAGGCGCGCCAGCGATGCGTCGGCGGCATCTGCCGGTAACGGCTTGTGCTTCTGGGTCTTCAGCCCGCTCTCGGCGATGTGGTTGCCAGCAGCACGGCCGAACACCAGCAGGTCGAGCAGCGAATTGGTGCCCAGGCGATTGGCGCCGTGCACGCTGACGCAGCTGCATTCGCCCACCGCATAGAAGCCGTTCACCACGCTGTTCGGGTTGCCGTTGGGTTTGCCAACTTCAGGCACCACCACCTGGCCGTGGATGTTGGTCGGAATGCCGCCCATCTGATAGTGGATGGTCGGCACCACGGGGATGGGTTCCTTCGTGATGTCGACGTTCGCGAAGTTGTGGCCGATCTCGAAAACGCTGGGCAGGCGCTTCATGATGGTGTCAGCACCCAGGTGGGTCAGGTCGAGGTTGATGTAGTCCTTGTTGGGACCACAACCGCGGCCTTCCTTGATTTCCTGGTCCATGCAGCGGCTGATGAAATCGCGCGGCGCCAGGTCTTTCAGCGTCGGGGCATAACGCTCCATGAAACGCTCGCCGTTGCTGTTGCGCAGGATGGCACCTTCACCGCGGCAGCCTTCGGTCAGCAGCACGCCGGCGTTGTGCACGCCCGTCGGGTGAAACTGCCAGAACTCCATGTCTTCCAGCGGAATGCCGGCGCGCGCCGCCATGCCGAGGCCGTCGCCGGTGTTGATGAAGGCATTCGTGCTGGCGGCAAAGATGCGCCCCGCGCCGCCGGTGGCGAACATCGTGGTCTTGGCTTCGAGAATGTAGACATCGCCGGTTTCCATCTCGAGCGCGGTGACACCCAGCACGTCGCCATCGGCGTCGCGGATCAAATCCAGTGCCATCCACTCGACGAAGAAGTTGGTGCGCGCCTTCACGTTCTGCTGGTACAGCGTGTGCAGCATGGCGTGGCCGGTGCGGTCGGCCGCGGCGCAGGCGCGCTGCACGGGCTTTTCGCCGTAGTTGGCGGTGTGGCCGCCGAAGGGGCGCTGGTAGATGGTGCCGTCGGGGTTGCGGTCGAAGGGCATGCCCATGTGCTCGAGTTCGTACACCACTTTCGGCGCTTCGCGGCACATGAACTCGATGGCGTCCTGGTCGCCGAGCCAGTCGGAGCCTTTCACGGTGTCGTAGAAGTGGTAATGCCAGTTGTCCTCGGCCATGTTGCCCAAGGACGCGCCGATGCCGCCCTGCGCCGCCACCGTGTGCGAACGCGTGGGGAATACCTTGCTCAGCACGGCCACGTTCAGGCCGGCCAGCGCCAATTGCAGCGAAGCGCGCATGCCGGAACCGCCGGCGCCCACGATGACGACGTCGAATTTGCGACGCGGAAGGCTGTTGGTCAAAGCCATGTTTTCAGAGTCTCCAGAGCACTTGAATGGCCCAGCCCATGCACCCCACGAGCCAGACGATGGTGAACACCTGCAGCACCAGCCGGATGGCGGCTGGCTTGACGTAGTCCATCCAGATGTCGCGCACGCCGACCCAGGCATGCCAGCCCAGCGAGAAGAAGATCACGAGGGTCAGCACCTTCATCCACTGCGCCGCGAAGATGCCCGCCCAGGTGTCGTAGCCGATGGGGCCGCTGGTGAAGATCACCTGCGCCAGCAGCAGCACCGTGAACAAGGCCATGAGCGTGGCGGTGACGCGCTGGCTCAGCCAGTCACGCATGCCGTAGTGGGCGCCGACGACGACGCGCTTGGAACCGTAGTTGACCGACATGTCAGTAGCCTCTTTCAGTACACGCCGAAGAGCTTGGCGCCCAGCACCACGGTCAGCGTCAAGCTGCCGATCAACGTCGCGACAGCCGATGAATGACCCTGCGCCTTGGAGACGCTGTGCGTCATGTCCATCCACAGGTGACGCACCCCGGCGATGAAGTGGTGCAGGAAGGCCCAGATCAGGCCCAGCATGGCAATTTTCACCAGCCAGCCCGGCACGAAACCCAGGCCCGCACTGAAGGCGCTGGTGAAGCGCTCGAAACTGATCTCGGAGGTGACGCTGACGTCGAACATCCAGATCACCAGGGGCAGCAACGCGAACATGACGACGCCACTGATGCGGTGCAGGATGGACACCAACGCCGCCACCGGCAGGCGGTACTTCACGGCATCGATCAAACGCATCGTGCCGGGTCTGGTTCTTCTCATCTCTGCCATGTCAATTCAGCCGTGTGTTGTTCTTGAAAGCGAAACCCGGTGAAACCCTAGCAGTCTATTGCACTGCGCCAGGCTTACACGGGGCTGCATGCGTGATGTTCGCAGCCCTCAGCTGAGCTCGTTGCGGTAGTGGTGGGCCTCGGTGTGGTACAGCCCGCGTCGCAACTCGACCGGCCGGTCGCCGTAGGTGTAGGCCAGGCGCTCTACCGAGAGCAGCGGCGCATGTTCAGGCGCGGCCAGCAGTGCGGCGTCGGCTGCGCTTGCGGCCACGGCGCGAATTTTTTCTTCAGCGCGGATCATGTGCACGTTGAATTCAGCCTCAAAAAGCCGGTACATCGGCCCCCGCCAGGCCTGCAGGCGTTCGGCCGTGAGACCTTTGAAGAGCGTGCCGGGCAGCCACAGGTCGTCCAGCACCACCGGCCGAAGTGCGGCGCCGTCGCGGGCCAGCAACAAGCGGCGCACCTGCACGGCAGCCTCACCGGGCGCCAGAGCCAACAAACGTGCCACCTCGGCCGGCGCACGCATGCGGCGGCATTCCAGCAGACGGCGCTGCAGCTGCGGCGCGCTGCCGTCGTCGGCCACCAGGCGCAGAAAACGAAACTGCGTGGCCTGCTCGGCATGGCTGGCGACGAAGGTGCCCTTGCCCTGGCGGCGCACCAGCACGTTGTCAGTGGCCATTTCGTCGATGGCCTTGCGCACGGTGCCCTGGCTGACACGGAAGCGCGCGGCCAGTTCCACCTCGCTGGGGATGGCCTGCCCGGGCAACCACTCGCCCGCCTGCAGGCCCTGCACCAGCAGCGCCTTGATCTGCTGGTAGAGCGGGCTGAAGGCGGGGGCCGCAGGCGCAGCCGCGCTGGCTGGCGTGGGCAGGGAGACGTCGGCGGGCATGTTGTGCATTGTCCCTCATCAAGTCTTGCATAAGACATAAGACGCATGAGACAGCAGACCTCCGCACGAGTGCCTTGACTAGAATCTGTCGCTGCTGTTCCTGCAACGACCACCCCTTTTCGCCCCAGGAGACCCCCATGTCCAAGAAGCCCGTCCGCGTGGCTGTCACCGGTGCTGCCGGCCAGATCGGCTATGCCCTGCTCTTTCGCATTGCCAGCGGCGAAATGCTGGGCAAGGACCAGCCCGTCATCCTGCAGCTGCTGGAAGTGCCGGTGGAAGGCCCGCAAAAGGCGTTGAAGGGCGTGATGATGGAGATCGACGACTGCGCCTTCCCGCTGCTGGCCGGCATGGAAGCGCACAGCGACCCCATGACCGCCTTCAAGGACAGCGACTACGCACTGCTGGTCGGCAGCATGCCGCGCAAGGCCGGCATGGAACGCGCCGAGCTGCTCAGCATCAACGGGCAGATCTTCATCGGCCAGGGCAAGGCGCTGGACGCCGTGGCCAGCCGCGACGTGAAAGTGCTGGTGGTGGGCAACCCCGCCAACACCAACGCCTGGATCGCGATGAAGAGCGCGCCCAGCCTGCCGCGCGAGAACTTCACCGCCATGCTGCGCCTGGACCACAACCGCGCACTCAGCCAGCTGGCGGCGAAGACCGGCAAGCCGGTGGCCGCCATCAAGCACCTGGCCGTGTGGGGCAACCACAGCCCGACCATGTACGCCGACTACCGCTTCGCCACCATCGACGGCGCCAGCGTGAAGGACATGATCGACGACCACGCCTGGAACAAGGACGTGTTCCTGCCCACGGTCGGCAAGCGCGGTGCGGCCATCATCGAGGCGCGCGGCCTTTCCAGCGCTGCCAGCGCGGCCAACGCCGCCATCGACCACATGCGCGACTGGGCGCTGGGCACCCACGGCGGGTGGGTGACGATGGGCATCCCGAGCAACGGCGAGTACGGCATCCCCAAGGACACCATGTTCGGCTACCCCGTCACCTGCGAGGGCGGCAAGTACAAGCTCGTGGAAGGCCTGCCCATCGACGAGTTCAGCCAGGATTGCATCGCCAAGACCCTGGCCGAGCTGGTGGGTGAGCAAGAAGGCGTGAAGCACCTGCTGTAAGGCGATGTCGAACCTGCCGCGCGATGTGCTCTTCGGCGCCGGCGATTTGCCGCCGGCGCTGCCGGTGTGCGACCACTACGCCGGCGTCGAGCCGCGCATGACCAAGAGCCTGCAGCTGCAGGCCGAGCTGGGCCCCGTCTTCGATGTCACGCTGGACAACGAAGACGGTGCGCCGGTGGGCGGTGAAATCGACCAGGCGCAGCTCATCGTCGGCCTGCTGAACGGGCCCGACAACCACCACGGCCGAGTCGGCGTGCGGCTGTTGCCGCTGCAGCACGCCAGCTTCACCGACGTGGCCGCGACCGTGCTGGCCAGCCCGCGTGCACCCGCCTACGTGATGCTGCCCAAGGCCGAGAGCGTGGCCGACGTGCAGCGTGCGCTGAAGGCCATCGACGCCCTGGGCGGCAGCGCGGTGCCGGTGCATGTGCTGATCGAAACCCACGGTGCGCTGCGCGATGTGTTCGCCATTGCCGCGCTGTCGCGCGTCGAGTCGTTGTCTTTCGGCTTGATGGACTTCGTCTCGGCCCACCGCGGCGCCATCCCGCTCAGCGCGATGGGCGTGGAAGGCCAGTTCACGCACCCGCTGGTGCTGCGCGCGAAGCTCGAAATTTCCGCTGCCTGCCATGCCGCAGCAAAGACACCCTCGCACTGCGTCGTCACCGAATTCAAGAACAACCGCGCACTGCAGGCTGCGGCCGAGAAGGCTTGCCGCATGCTGGGCTACACGCGCATGTGGAGCATCCACCCGGCGCAGGTGCGCCCCATCGTCGAGGCGTTCGCGCCGACGGCGGCCGAGATCGACGACGCCATCGAGATCATCACTGCCGCACAGGCCGCGCAGTGGGCACCCATCCGCCACCACGACACGCTGCACGACCGCGCCAGCTACCGCTACTTCTGGCATGTCATCGAACGTGCGCACCGCACCAGCCTGGCCGGCGCGCCGCAGCTGCCTGCCGAACTGCGCCTGGCCTGGTTCAGCTGACCCCACCTTGTTCTGACTGCTGCATGAACACACCTGCGCGCCTGCTTGCAGTGGCCCTGGCGCTGGCGTCGTTGTTGCCGCTGGCGCAGGCCCAGCAGCTGAAGCTGCGCCTGCTGCAGACCACCGACCTGCACATGCACCTGCTGGGCTGGGACTACTACCAAGACAAGCCGACCGAAGAGTTCGGTCTCGACCGCACGGCCACCTTGATCAAGGCC
>Ga0105048_10017813_pt1 | contig 10948 bp, 8 predicted proteins | sample MAT05_FD_78382 | JGI IMG/M metagenome (GOLD analysis project Ga0105048, IMG submission 78382) | Freshwater microbial communities from Lake Fryxell liftoff mats and glacier meltwater in Antarctica - MAT-05 | ecosystem: Environmental > Aquatic > Freshwater > Ice > Liftoff microbial mat | place...
ACGGTGTTGGCCACTGCATGGTCGCTAAAAATAAAGAAGGCCACAAAATTGAAAAAAGCTGCCCACACCACCGCCTGAAATGGCGTAAGCACTTTGGTAGAAACAATAGTGGCTATGGAATTGGCCGCATCGTGAAAACCATTTATGAAGTCAAATGCAACACAAAGAAAAATAATGCTGAGTAGTAAAATTGGCATAAGGTGCTAATGAGCAAATGAGAAAATATACGGATGGGCAAAATATGCAAATGGACAAATGGGCAAATGGGAATGATCTGCCCATTTGTCCATTTGCATATTAATTATGCGTATTTCAATATGATGGATTCTATCACGTTAGCGGCATCTTCGCATTTATCGGTGGCCAGTTCCATAATCTGGTATATCTCCCTCTTTTTAATTACTTCTTTTACATCAGCCTCCTGGTCAAAAAGCTTTTCAATGCTAAGGTCAAAAATGTCATCGGCCTGGTTTTCGAGGCTGTTAATTTTAACCAGCGCATCGGTTATAATGCGCATGTTTTTCATGTTCCGCAATTCGTGTACGGCGTGGCTCAATTCTATGGCACCCTGCTCTATTAGCTCGGCCATTTTATGGATGCCGCTATCGTTAGGGTTTACTTTATAGAAGTTTATTTTTTTGGCACTTGCGTAAATGTAATCGGCCACATCATCTATACTCGAAGCCAAATAGTGGATGTCTTCCCTGTCAAAAGGGGTAATAAAATTGCGGCCGAGCTCTGTAAAAATTTTATGGGTAAAATCGTCGCACACATGCTCAAGGTCTTCTATCTGCGCTATAATGGTGGCACGTCTATCAAAATCTGGTTCCCTCACCTCGTCGCTCAATAGCTTCCCCATGATGGTTACGTGGTCGGTAAGTTTTTCGAACAAGTCGTAAAACACCTTGTTTTTTGGGGAAAAAATTTTGATGATGGAACTAAACGACATAGCAGATTTTTTGTTAGCGACAAAAATAGCGGGTTGGTACCATCGCCAACGGTACCCACCTAAATTAATAATTACTTAATAGTAGCCCCTTTGGCGGCAGCGTCCTCAATTGCACTAAGGGGCATCTCTAAAACCTTCCATTTTCCCACCTTTGGAGGGGATTTAAAGGGGAGGCCAACAAAGAAAAGTATGTTTTTAGAGGTGCCCTAAGGTTATTTGCTGGGTTGTAACGGTCATACAGTTTGCTTTACCAACTGCGCTACCAGGTCGGCCTCGGTGCAAACTTTGTTGCCCACATATACTGTGCCCCGCATTACACAAATACCCCGGCGAATAGGTTCAGTCAGTTCCATTTTTAAAATCATGGTATCGCCAGGCCCTACTTTTTGTTTGAATTTACAGTTGTCTATTTTTAAAAAGTAAGTATCGTATTGCCCCAACGGCATGGCATTAATGCAGAGTATGCCGCCGGTTTGGGCAAGTGCCTCTATCTGTAAAACGCCTGGCATCACGGGGTTTCCCGGAAAGTGGCCCTGAAAAAACCACTCGTTGAACGTTACGTTTTTGATGCCCACAATGCGTTTGTCAGTAAGTTCTATTACTTTATCTACCAATAAAAACGGGAACCGGTGTGGCAATGTTTTTTCTATTTGCTCCAGGGTATAAACCGATGGCAGGGCAGGGTTGTAAATAGGTACGCCCTGGTTGTGCCGGTTTTTCTTGACGTATTGTTTTATCTTTTTGGCAAACTCCACATTACTGCTGTGGCCAGGCCGGTTGGCAATAATGTGCGCCTTTACAGGGTAACCTATTAATGCCAGGTCGCCTACTACATCCAGCAGTTTGTGCCGGGCCGGTTCGTTGGGAAAACGCAGCTCCAGGTTATTAAGATACCCCTCAGATTTAATTTCCATTTTTTCACGGCCAAAAGCCTTGGCAAGACGGGTCATTTCATCTTCCGTAACGGGCCTGTCCACCACCACTATGGCATTGTTAATGTCGCCGCCTTTTACGAGGTTATTGTCCAGCAGCATTTCCAATTCGTGTAAAAAACAAAAGGTGCGGCAGGGCGAAATCTCGGTTTTAAAGTCCCGCATTGTTTTCAACTGGGCATGTTGGGTGCCCAGCACTGGGCTGTTAAAATCTATGAGGGTGGTTATTTTATAATCGGTGGATGGCAGGGCAGTTATCTCCACCCGTTTGGTTTCGTCGTAATAACTAATGTTTTCATCAAGACTGTACCAGGCTTTTGCCGCATCCTGTTCCATTACGCCGGCTTCGGCTATAATATTAATAAAGGGTTCGCTGCTGCCATCTATTATGGGTGTTTCGGGGCCGTTTATTTCTATATGGCAATTATCCACTCCCATGCCTACAAGGGCCGCAAGTACATGCTCCACCGTACTTATTTTGGCTCCGTTTTGTTCCAGCGTGGTGCCGCGGCTGGTGTCGGTCACCAGGTCGCAGTCGGCTTTTATCATAGGCATTTCCGGCAAATCTACCCGTTGAAACTGGAAGCCATAACCGGGGTTGGCCGGTTTAAGGGTCATATTTACAAATACACCTGTGTGCAGCCCGGTGCCTGCTATGCTAATGGCCGTTGCCAGTGTATGTTGTTTATCGGGGTTAAAAGTTGCATCCATGCTGTAAAGGGTTTATTGACGCCAAAAGTAAACGAATCCGTGCTATGGTTTTTATGCAAGCATTTTAAGGGTCTTCCCTTTAAAGAAGTCAAGTTTTAAAACTTGACTTCTTTAGGCAAATCAGTACATTAGTTTTTTTAAAACCTGGTAATAATGAAAAGAAGCCACTGGATATTGGTGATGTTCGCTATTGTTTTTTGCGCCTGTACCCCAGGAAAAAAAGTTAGTGGAATAGCGATGCCAACAAGTATGGATATTTTACTGGCAGATACCGCTCTTACCGGGACCCACACCGGCATATACGTGTACAACCCAACCACCCAAAAGGCGCTGTACAGTCACCAAAGCGATAAATTTTTTGTGCCTGCCAGTAACACCAAACTGTTTAGTTGCTATGCGGGGATGAAGTACTTGGGGGATAGTTTAACAGGACTGAAGTATGCCATGATTGGTGATACATTGGTGCAGTTGCAACCAACCGGCGACCCCACCTTTTTTCATGATGATTATAAGACAAATCCTGTTTTTAATTTTTTAAAGAATATAAAACGCAGGTTTAGCATAGATGCATCTAACTGGAAAGAAGAAGCATTGGGCAGCGGCTGGGCCTGGAACGATTATGATGAACTCTATATGGCCGAAAGAAGCCCGATGCCCATTCTTGGAAATGCTACAACATTCATTGCCACAGAATCTAAACCAGGAGCGGAATATAGTGCAACGATACAGACCGATGCCCTGCTAAATATTACTAGCCGTTCATTTATGGATAGTACTAAAACCAAAGTGCAGTTTAAGAGAGATTTTTCGTCAAACCATTTTTCCCTTTCTGGCCCAGGCAAAGGAAGCACTGTAAAAGCATCTATTCCATTTGTAACCAACGGCATTGAAAGCACTGTCCAAATTCTGAAAGCTGGCCTTTTTAATATCGAAATTCAACCGAAAACAAATCAAACATCTGCCGATAAGCATCAGCATCCCGATACTACATTTAATCGGAACAGCGCACATTCTACATGGTTTTCAATCCATTCCCAACCCACCGATTCGCTCCTTAAACCCATGATGCACTACAGCGATAATTTCTTTGCGGAGCAAACTTTACTCATGGTAAGCAACGAAAAACTGGGCTACATGAACGACGGGGATATTATAGACACCCTATTAAAAACCGACCTGAAAGACCTACCGCAAAAACCCGTTTGGGTAGATGGCAGCGGCCTTAGCCGGTACAACTTGTTTACACCAGAGGACTTTGTAAAACTGCTGGAAAAAATGAAAGATGAATTTGGGATAGACCGTATGAAAAACATTTTGCCTACTGGCGGCGAAGGAACATTAAGCAGCCTTTACAAAACAATCACCGGGAATATTTTTGCCAAAACCGGAACCCTCAGCGGTCAGGTAGCTTTGAGTGGCTACCTATTTGCCAAAAGCAGTAACATGCTTATTTTTAGCATTTTGGTAAATAACCATACCAACACAGCCACCAATGTGCGCAAGGCCATAGAAAAATTTGTGCTGGATCTGTGGGAGCGGAATTGACATTGCGGCTCTTTGCTTTTCAGCCATGGTATGCAATGGTATTTACCGGAATGTGGTTGCCCCCACAGGTGTTTATTTGTGGCACCATGTTGTATAATAAATGATCGGTTTTAATTGTCGAGGCCCAGCACCCTGCCCGTCCATCCCCTTATCTCGTCGCACAAGGCTGCATCTTCCGTTATTTTTCTTCCAAACGATGGAATCATTTGCTTTGCTTTTTGCTGCCAATCCGGCGAAGCCATATTATCCGAAAAGCATTTTTGGATAACGTTCAGCATAATGGAAACCGAAGTAGAAGCACCGGGAGACGCACCGAGCAAAGCCGCCAACGACCCGTCGGCAGCGGTTACCGTTTCGGTACCAAACTCCAGCACGCCGCCATGCTCCTCATCTTTTTTTATTACCTGCACCCGCTGTCCGGCTATTTCTAGTTCCCAGTCTTGTGCAACTGCGTTAGGTAAATATGCTTTAAGCGATGCAATTTTATCGTCCATGCTTTGCATCACTTCGTGTATCAGGTATTTGGTAAGTGGTATGTTGTGCAGCCCGGCACTTACCATAGGAATGATATTGCCAAAGTTGACAGATGCCGCCAAATCTAAATACGAACCATGCTTTAAAAACTTAGTGCTGAACCCTGCGTAAGGCCCAAAAAGCAGGGCTTTTTCTCCATCAATAAAGCGGCTGTCGAGGTGCGGTACACTCATTGGCGGTGCACCTACACTTGCCTTACCATATACTTTGGCATGGTGGCGTTCTATGACCCCGGTATTGCTGCAACGCAACCATTGCCCACCCACGGGGAAACCCCCAAAGCCATTTCCTTCGGGTATATCACTCTTTTCAAGTAAGGGCAGCGAACCGCCGCCTGCACCTATAAAAACAAATTTTGTAACCACATTTCTATCCATATTATCGCCCAGGTCTTTTACATTAATGCGCCAGTTGCCATTGCCTTCCCGGTTTATATTTTCTACTTCGTGGTGCAGGTAAATATTTACGCCTTCGAGGCTATCGAGGTAGGCAAACATGCTGCGGGTAAGCGCCCCAAAATTTACATCGGTGCCGATATCCATTTTGGTAGCGGCCACTTTTTCGGCGGCATTGCGGCCTTCCATTACAATGGGCATCCAATCCATCAGCAGGGCATGGTCTTCGGAATATTGCATGGCTGCAAACGGGTGAAACATCGTTAAAGCATCGTGGCGTTTTTTTAAAAAATCCACGTTATCATCACCCCACACAAAACTGATGTGTGGGATGGGCATGATAAAATCTTCGGGTTGCGGCAATACTTTTTGCTCCACCAGCCAGGCCCAGAATTGCTTGCTTATTTCAAACGATTCCATAATGGCCAGCGCCTTGCTGCAGTCTATGGAGCCGTCTGGTTTTTGCGGGGTATAGTTGAGTTCGCACAGGGCTGAGTGGCCTGTGCCTGCATTGTTCCAGGCATCTGTGCTTTCGCCTGCAATTACTTCCAGGCGTTCGAGTATTTCTATGGTAATACCGGGATTAAAATGCTTGAGCATAATACCGAGTGTAGCACTCATAATACCAGCACCAATGAGTACAACATTGGGGCCGGTGGCAGTATTTGGGTCAGTCTCTTTCAGATTCATAAAGCAAATATCGGCTCCAAAAAAAGTAAAGCCAGCCCGGGGGCTGACTTTCCTAATGCAATCACAGTAAGATGTAAAAGCTTATTGACGGATAATTATCTGTTGCGTGCCGCCGCCGCCACCACCACGGCGAAAGGCTCCAAATTGCTGCTCTGCCATAGTCCTGTATTCTTCACGGGTTATTTTTTTTGCACCTGATGGCGCTTTTACAGTTCCAGCTTTTGCTTCAAAATTTAGCGGGGTAAAAACGAGTGCACCTTCATCCACATTCAAGTAAAGAATGAGGCCGGGCAAACCACCAAAATCATCGGGGCCGCCAGGGGTTACTATATTATCAGCATACCAGGCCACTGCTTGCTGGTCGGGCATTACAGGTATGGCTCTGCGGGTGGCTGTATCGCCATTGTTGTTTCCACCGCCCCTGTTACCGCCTCCCCTAAAGCCTTGCATGGCCGATCCAAAAATGCCACCTTTAATAGTGGTAGTAGCTTTGTGACACAAGTGGCCAAGAATGGTCATGGTATCGGGGCTCAGCTTCCAGCTATAATGTTTCAGGCTATCGTCGAGCAGGTACTTTTTGGGGCCTAATTCTCTCATTTCTGTTTTAGTGTCTTTTTCGTAATCTTTAAAAGATTCCGTATCGCCGCCACCCATACCGCCAAACCGAAAATTGCGGCGGCCACCGCCACCACCTCCGCCACCAATGGCTTCGCCGCTCGGCATATCGTCGTCTTCGGTTTTAAAAGGTTTATACAGCGACTGCTGATCCCGGAATGCCAGTTCCATTTTGCTGGTTTGAAATTCGGGTATCATGGCTTTCATTTGCTCTGCTTCGGGTGGCAGGTTCTTGTGCATATTCATTTTACGTTCGTACACCACCTTGCCTTCTGTTACCTGTGCAGCAGCACCCAGTGTTACAAGTAATGCCGTGGCAGCCATCCATATTGTTTTCATATTTCCGTGTGTTTAAAAGGTTTTTTTTAATGATGCCAAAACTAAGGTTCATCTGGCACCTAAAATGTTAACCCGGTTGGCATTGTGGTTAAATAAAGTTAACGATGTGGAAAGGCGGTTTTCAATCCTTCTACATTTGGCTCCCTTGTAACTACGGGGAGGAGAAGGGCACCGCCTGTTTCGATTTTTGGCACTAGTCTCGAATAGTAGGGGTAAGCTATAAGATTAAGGGGGAGAAAATCAGGAATTAGATTTGTATGGGAGGAGTGGATTCTGTACTAAGGATTCTTTTACTAACCCAAGGCTTCAGAGGCCCCCGAAAAGTGACGACTGCCCTTACGAACGCCTGCGTTCCGGATGGCGGTTTGCACAAACTAATGCAGGATATTCCCGGGATGGAAGTACGGAGGCATTGCCCGGTAGCCAAAGCCAACAAAACATTGCTCCACACCAGTTTCCAGCTATTACAATAAAAAAAATACTTGATTGAAAAATTCGCTTCGCATATCGCTTATTTCTATGCTGGCAGCTATATTGCTGATTGTTTCTTTCCAGGGCTGGTGGCTATATAAAACCTATAAAGAACAGCAGCGGGAAATGTGGCGAAGCAGCAGCTCCATGTTTAGAGAAAGTGTGTGGCAATTGCAGGGAGCCAGACTAAAGCTGGATAGCAACGAACGTTTCCGGTTTCCTGGCAGGGGCGAATCGGTAGCCATTATGATGAACATGGTACGCAAAAAGTTAAACGATAAAGGCCGGTTAGATGGCACAAAGAAAATAGCGATGAAAAAGGGAAAAGAAGATTCTTCTTTTTTACTACAAATAAAAATAGGTACCGACACGGGCCTCAACAAAAAAGAGAAGGCTTTAGACAGAATGCTGAATATTATGATGGGTGCCGACTCGCTGCTGGCGCCGCTTACCATTACAGAAATAAGAAACAAGTACGACCGTCAATTACATAAACAAGGCATGGGCCTGGCTTATACCATTGTGCAGGACACGGTGGACATAAAAGAAGATGGCACACCAAATATTGATAGAAACGAAGTGGTGGTTGGCTTTAGCCACCCCACTGTTTACAAGCTAAAAATAGATAACGAAAATGGGTACCTCTTAAAAAAGCTGGCGCCGCAGTTTGGGTTCTCGTTGTTTCTAATTGGCCTTACTATAGTTTCTTTTTTGCTACTCTATAAAAATTTATTGAAGCAACGACGGCTTACCGAGCTAAAAAACGATTTCATTAACAATATAACCCACGAACTTAAAACACCCATTGCAACGGTAAGCGTGGCCATAGAAGCCCTCAAAAATTTTAATGCTATGGACAACCCGGAACGTACCCGGGAATACCTCAACATTAGCGGCAACGAGCTGAACAGGCTGGGCATGTTAGTAGATAAGGTATTGAAAATGTCTATGTTCGAAAAAAGCGAAATGGAAATAAAGAAGGAGCCTATTAGCCTGGATGCGATGGTAAAAGATGTAATACGGAGTATGCAGCTTCAGTTTGAAAAAGAAAATGCCAACGTTATCATCAACCTAAACGGTACCAACTTTACGGTGAATGGCGATAAGCTCCATATTACAAGCGTACTGTACAACCTGCTGGACAATGCCCTTAAATACAGTAAGGACAACCCGGCCATAACTGTAGCTATTACCGATAAAAATGACGCTGTTGAATTTGCGGTATCCGATAATGGCATTGGCATTAACCCTGCGTACAAGCAAAAAATATTCGAGAAATTTTTTAGGGTGCCTCACGGCGATACCCACAATATTAAAGGTTATGGGCTTGGCCTAAGCTATGTGGCGCAGGTAGTAAAAGAACACGGCGGTACAATAGATGTTTACAGCGGGGAGGGTAAAGGCAGTACGTTTAAAGTGATATTGAAAAGGTAATTTTTTTAGCAGCTAGTCGGCATTACATCATGGTAGTTGTTTAGCACAAACCCATTCTTTTTTGACAACTGCATACCAGCTTATATTTATAGTGTAAACCATTTTTTTTAATAGCAGGAACATCAGAACCCGGATTGCAAACTGTAAATTGCCGAACTGCCAACTAGAATTATGTCTATAAAAGTATTATACGTGGAGGATGAAATGTTCCTCGGCAAAATAGTAAAGGAGAGCCTTGAAACCCGCGGCCTGGTTGTGCACATGGAAAGCGACGGAGCCAAAGTGATAGCCGCTTTCCGCAAATCGCAACCCGATATTTGTGTGTTGGATGTGATGCTTCCCAATAAAGATGGCTTTCAGTTGGCAAAAGAAATACGGGAAATAGACAAGCAAATTCCCATCCTGTTTCTTACAGCCAAAACCCAGACAGAAGATGTGGTGAAAGGATTTACACTGGGTGGCAACGATTACATACGCAAGCCTTTCAGCATGGAAGAGCTTATTGTACGCATTGATAATTTACTGGCCTTAAAAAGCGGCATAAAAAAAGAAAGTAGCTCTAAAGCAGATGTGCTGCACATTGGCATTTTTACGTTTTATCTGCATAAGCAAGTGTTGCATTCGCCAGCCGAAGAGCGTAAGCTTAGCTACCGCGAAAGCGAATTGCTCAAATTTCTTTTCAATAACCGTAACGGCATAACCGACCGGCGGGACATACTAAACGAACTATGGGGTAACGATTCATTTTTCAATAGCCGTAACCTTGATGTTTATGTAACCCGCCTACGCAGCTATCTTAGAGAAGACCCGTCCGTAGAAATACTTACTATTAAAGGCATTGGATACCGCTTTGTGGTGGAGTGAACACCGGTTGCTTGGTGCCTGTATGTCGGTTGCCGGGTTACGGTAGAAAAACAATTGCCACGTTACACAGGGTGCAGGCATGGGTACAATTTTTTTTTTGGGGAAGGCTTGAGCCCTTTTTTTTGGCAAATGAGAAAAGGCAATTTTAAAAATTTCTAATGTACCTACTTCCCTACAATGAATGGCAAATGGAGCATCTTTGCTGCCAATTAAGTAACTAAATACCGTGGTATTAAAAAAATCGCTTGGCCAGCATTTTCTAAAAGATGAAAATGTACTTGCTAAAATAGTGGAGGCACTAAAGCAAAACCCATTTACCCAACTTTTAGAGGTAGGCCCAGGTGGCGGCGCTCTTACTAAACATTTGGTAGCCCTGCCCGATATAGATTTTATAGCAGTGGAGCTGGATGATGAAAAAGTAGCCCTGCTACCGAAGTGCCTGCCCCATACAAAAGGTAAAATCATCCACAAAAATTTTCTGCATATAGACCCGCCATTCGATGGGCTGTTTACAATCATTGGCAATTTTCCCTACAACATTTCTACAGAGATACTTTTTAAAGGTATAGAGTGGAAAGACCAGGTGCAAACCATTATCGGCATGTTTCAAAAAGAAGTGGCGCAACGGGTAGCCGCACCTGCGGGAAGTAAAACCTATGGCGTAATAAGTGTACTGATCCAGGCTTTTTTTGATGTGGAGTATTTGTTTGATGTGCCACCGCAAAGTTTTACGCCGCCCCCAAAAGTAATGAGCGGGGTAATAAGGCTTACCAGGGCGGCAGTGCCATTAGTGGTAAAAAGCGAAAGGGCTTTTAAAGTGCTGGTAAAAACGGCATTTAACCAACGCCGTAAAATGCTCCGCAATGCGGTGAAAAGCCTTTTTAGCGAAACCACCCTGCAGGACGATATTTTTACAAAACGTGCCGAGCAACTGACGAAGGAAGATTTTGCGGCACTGAGTTTTAAAATGCTGTAGCCTGTTTGCTACTACAGCCCTGAAAATATAATCACCTCCACCCGCCGGTTTAAAGCCCGCCCCCGTGGCGTAGCATTGGTACTTACCGGCCGGCTTTTACCAAATGGATGTATAGAAATTTTATCTGCTGATAACAAGCCTTCTTTCAATAACCAATCTTTTACAGCCTGGCTGCGGCGACGGCTTAACAGCATGTTTTGGGCTTCGCTGCCAATGCCATCTGTATGGCCCTCCACATAAATACTATCAATACCGGTTTTACTTTTACCCGCTGGGTCCAGGGCGAAAATTTTCTTGAGTATGGCTGTTGCGGCTGGCTTAAGAATGGCCTCATTAAAACCGAACAATACATCGCCCAACAAAACGGTATCAATACTGGCTGCAATAACAGGCGGTAATACTGGCGGCAGTTCCATTTTTGTAATACTACCTGTTCCGGTATCTGTTTTTTTTATGGGCAGTTCGCCTTTGATATAGAGAGAATAATCCATCT
>Ga0105048_10017814_pt1 | contig 10948 bp, 4 predicted proteins | sample MAT05_FD_78382 | JGI IMG/M metagenome (GOLD analysis project Ga0105048, IMG submission 78382) | Freshwater microbial communities from Lake Fryxell liftoff mats and glacier meltwater in Antarctica - MAT-05 | ecosystem: Environmental > Aquatic > Freshwater > Ice > Liftoff microbial mat | place...
TAGCTGTTGAAGCATTGGAACGATGCGAAACGACGAGCGGTGAGGAGTTTCATACCGCGTTGCTCAAGACCATCGCCGTCATTGATTTATTCAAAGAGCGCTCTGGGCTTGTTCCAACCGTTGCGATATTGAAGTCCTGTTTTCCTGAAAGGTCTGATCTGGCATTGAAGAAGGCCCTGTCACAGCTCAAGGAATGGTCCTTTATCATCTTCAAGAAATTTCTCGACGGTTACGCGATCTTTGCGGGAAGCGACTTCGATATCGAACTGGCATTGCAGGGAGCTTTAGTTAAATTTGAAGAGATTGACTTTCTAGTGCTTCGAACACTTGCAAATCTCCAACCAATCCTTGCCAAACGTCATTATCATCGAACAGGATCTATGCGCTGGTTCGACGTGAACATTGTGCCCTCAAGAGACTTGCTGCAGCACACGGCCGATTATCGGCCCACTTCAGGCGCAATCGGCGAGTTCGTTTTAACGATTCCCACTCAGGGTGAAATTGAAACCGACGTTGAGGCAACCTCCCGAGAAGCAGCCCGGCATTCCTACCAATGGGACATCGTGGTCGGAATAGCCCAAAGAGCCCAGTCGATAGTAGTTTTCGCTAGAGAATTGCTCGCTTTAGACCTGATCAAGCAAGAGCGGCCAGAGTTGGCGGGAGATTCAGTTGCGCGCCGCGAACTATCCGCGAGAACTGTCTCTTTACAGTCACAACTCGAATTGGAGCTACGCCGCGCCTTCGATGGTGCAATTTGGTTTCGAAAGGGAAAGAGCGCGGGTAAGCGGTATCGACAGGCAGATTTGAATGGTCTGGCATCGCAGCTTGCAGACAGGCGATTCTCAAAGTCCCCACTTTTGCACAATGAATTGCTAAATCGGCAAAAGCCTTCGAGTAATGCTGTTGCTGCACAAAATGAATTACTCCGTCGTATGGTTCTATATGAGGATCAAGCCAGACTCGGAATAGATGGCTTTCCCGCCGAGGGTGGCCTGTACGCCTCTTTATTGGAGGCGCCAGGACTTCATCGGCAAACACCGTCCGGTGGGCGATTCATTGCCCCTGTCGGCGAAGAGCCGCAATTCAATTTATTGCCAATCTGGGAAGCGGCTATCAACTTCGTAAAAACAAACTCGAATCGCACGGTTCAAATGATCGAGCTCTACGAAATTTGGAAGGCGCCGCCGTATGGGGTGAAGGAAGGATTGATGTCTGTCCTCGCTGTCGCCTTTATCCTTTCCACCCGCGGTAATCTTGCAATTTATAGAGATGGGCTTTTCCGCTCTCGATTCGATGACGTGGATGTTCAGTATTTGTCTAAAGATCCTAAGATTATTCAAATCCGCTGGATGGACCTTTCAGAATTGACTAGAGACCTTCTATCCGGGATGGCCGATGTGGTTCGTTCCTTAGATAAATGCAATGCACTCACAAACCTAGAGCCCATTGATGTCGCCCGAGGCCTAGTCTCGCTTTTCGATGCGCTTCCAACTTGGACCAAGAGAACTTCCAGACTATCCTCTAACTCCATACGCATTCGAGATCTCTTCAAACGTGCCAAAGATCCCAATCAGTTCCTTTTCAATGATTTGCCCTCTGCTCTTAGCGCCGCACCACTCAATTCAATCACCGGCATCCGAAGTGTTGTCAGCGACGTTCGTAATGCACTGGAAGAAATGCAGCTTGCCTATCCCTCAATGTTGAATCGCCTTCGCGAAATCATGTTGACAGAACTTGAGGTACCCAACCTCTCGCCCCAATCACTAACGGAGCTTCGCGCACGAGCACTTAACATCCGTCAAATTGCAGGTGACTTTCAGCTTGACGCGTTTATAGGCCGTCTCAATAGCTTTGATGGAACTGAAACAACCTTTGAAGGAATTGCTAGTCTTGCAACAAGTAAGCCTCCGAGAGAATGGGTGGATCCAGATGTGGACCGCGCTGCATTGGAGCTAGCATCAATCTCGCAGAAATTTCTCCGCGCTGAGACATTTGCCCGTGTTCAAGGCAGGCCCGAGAATCGCCAAGCCATGGCAGTTATGATCGGCCGCAAAGGGCGGCCGAGTCCCGTCACACAAGAATTTGCCGTTAGTGCTAGCGACCGATTGCAAGTGGAGGATCTGATCTCCAAACTTCGGTCAACTGTAAAACAGTCTGGAATCGCAAAGCAAAACATCATCCTCGCGGCTCTTGCAGAACTTAGCGCGAGATGCATTGACCGCATACATCAGATGAAGCGAAAGGAGCAGGAGTAATAAGCGTCACAATGTCGTCCAACACTATGCACGTCTTGGGCTTGTCGGGCGGAAGAGACAGTGCAGCCCTTGCTGTCTTCATGCGCCAACATCATCCAGAACTTGATATTGAGTACTTCTTCACAGACACGGGCAAGGAGCTACCAGAAGTATATGAATACCTTGGCCTTCTTGAAGGTTTCCTAGGGAAGTCAATTCTTCGCCTCAACCCCGACCGCGACTTCGATTTCTGGTTGAAGCAATATAACGACTTTCTGCCATCCCCGCAAACTCGTTGGTGTACACGCCAACTCAAATTGCGTCCGTTTGAGAAATGGCTTGGCCCAATTCTAGAAAGAGGGATCAGCGTCATTAGCTATGTCGCAATCCGTAGCGATGAAGAATATCGCGAAGGATACAGCTCAAAAAACGAACGTCTAGTGGTCAAGCTGCCATTCAAGCAGGCCGGAATCGACAAACAGGGCGTTTTGGATATCCTGAACGACTCTGGCCTCGGCCTTCCTCGCTACTACCAGTGGAGATCAAGGAGCGGATGCACCTTCTGCTTCTACCAGCAGAAGATTGAATGGGTAAGACTGAAAGAGCAACACCCAGAAGCATTCCAAGAGGCGCGGGCTTACGAGAAGAACGCGGTCGAACACGGCTCGCCGTTCACATGGAGCGAAGGCGAATCGCTTGACGAGCTTGTCATGCCGAACAGGGTCGCTCAAATTAGAGCGGACCACGAAATGCGGTTACTGAGGGTGCGGGCCAAAACTCAGCCGAATCCACTACGCTCCGACAATGAACCAGTTGATCTTGATGATCTCTACGGTCAGAACAAGGCCTGCCTAGCTTGCCATAAATGAATTCTGTTCAAAACAGGCATATACAAGTGGACATGGTATCGTAGGCTTCGCTCTGTGCAAGACAAGATGGCAAACGCAAAGTCGGAATTGTCGCGTTGACGAGCCCGGCCGATCCGTGAGCGCGTGCCGAAATTCAGTTCTCGTCGCGAGACCTGCGATAGGGACATCGCTATACGGCCCTGGCGGAATGGTGGATTCATGTGATGAAGGCCGCTGGGTGCAATAATACATAGAACAAAGAGCTTGATTCCCAAGTCAACGCCGCAGGATTTGTGGCATATTTGCGAGACGCAGAACATTCTATTGAGGGGCAGCAATCGTGGCAATCGACGAAGCAAGCAGATCACCCATAAGCCCAGCGCCACTAGGCGACCCGCAACTCCACGCGACAACGTCCCTCTTCGCCCATGAACATGCAGCATTGGTTTCCATAGGCCAGTTCATAGACTCGCATCAGCTTGGAATCACTTTAACAAATCTCGACTTGAATGATCCGCAATCCAATCGATATTTCGAAGTAGACCTTGTTGTCCTTTCAACGTTTGGAATCTATGTTGTTGAACTGAAGCATTGGAGCGGACGAATCGAGATTCGTCCTAATTCCTGGGTGCAGAACAACTCGTTTTTCAAGCCAGACCCGCACAAAGCTAACAATTTCAAGGCAAAGCTAATCAAAGGCTTTTTCGAGCGAAAATTTCCGCAGTTTCCACGTGTCTACTTCGAGTCTGTAGTTGTGCTAACAAACCCTGAGGTTGCGGCTCAAGGAGTGTCGATTCCTACAACGACATCGAACAATCCAACATTTGATAGTGTAGAGCGGTTTTTACAATACCTTAAAGTTCAGCGCAAGAACCCGCCCCGGCACCTCACAGAGGCACAGCTCCGGGATTTCGCCGAGTATCTCAAGAAACTTCACACGGCTGGTGCTCCCAGGGACTTCATGTTCCCCGGCTATGAAATCATCGACCGACTATATCAACACGTAGATAGAGCTGAGGTGATAGCGAAGCGAACAGATATCCGTCATCGAAGGCTAAGTCGTCTTCGCATCTTCTATCTTCTGAGTGAACGATCAGAGGAAGAAAAACGCCGTGCGCACGAACGGGCGACAGCAACATTGAACGCGGTCGCAAAAGTTGGAGATCATCCAAACATTCTCAAAGTTTGGGCGGTTCCCAATGAGAACAACTACATAGTCGAGGGAAGTGATTGGTCGGAAACAGGGACGCTCCGCGACGTCTTGGAGCGTGAGGGAGCTCTCTGCGAAGATCGCGTAAGAGCTATTGCATTCGGTTTAGCCAATGGGTTAGCTAGCATTCACCAGCACTGCGTAGTTCATAGAGCCTTATCTCCGGAAAATATTCTAATCGTCAATGATGCTCCGAAGCTGATGAACTTTGATCTCTCTTTTCAGCTTGAAGAAGATCGAGTCACTGTAATACCAGACGCCGCACGCCTAAAACGCTCCCCATACATCTCTCCAGAAATCTATGCGGGAGGTGATATCCCTGATGGAAAGGCGGATCTATTCAGCCTCGGCGTTATCATTTATGAGCTTCTCACCGGCAGCCGACCCTTCGGCTGCTCTACCGATCTTGAACGAACTAATGGAGTATTGACAGACTCGCAGCGTAGGGAACTAGAGAAGCGTAACGTATCTTCCTCTCTTACGGAATTGATATTCGACTTAGTTCAGAGAGACCCCTTATGTCGGCCTGGGGATGTACTCGTAGTCATCAAGCGGCTTGAAACTGTCAAAGAGCTTGTCCCAGTTGGAGTACGGGTCAATGCGCGACTCTTGCCAGGCGAGCAATCCGGGTTGTACGTAATTGAAGACTTTCTCACCTCTGGCGCTGAATCGCAATTGTATATCGCACGGGGGGTAGAAGGGCGAAAGATTGCATTGAAAGTTTTCGACCGTGACGTTCCGCAACAACGGGTTGTGAACGAGCATCGCTTAACGGGAGCAGTATTGCACTCGAACATCGTGCGTGTCGATTCATATGGACAATGGCCGGACGATCGATACTTTATTGCTTTCGAGTGGGCATCCTCTAGGAACCTACGCGACGAGATCACTGAACGCACTAATCCAGACTCAATCCGATTTATCCATGTTGCGAACCAGGCGCTAAGAGCCTTAGCCGCACTTCATAATGAAGTCGACGAAGATGGGTGCCCTCATCCGATCCTACATAACGATATTAAGCCAGAGAATATCTTAATGGCGCCTGGCGACAGACCCATTTTTGTTGACTTTGGTGCTGCTTCTGAACCACGCGTCGGAACGTACGAAGGAACTGAAGGGTACGTTGCGCCGGATCTCAGACTTGGCCCAGACCGGCAATACAGCGAGGACGGCGATCGATACGCTCTGGCGGTAACGCTATGGGAATGGCTAAATAAACGCGAGTCCGCACTCGACATTGGCGGACCTGATGGCAAGACTCAGGAAATATTGGCGTGGTTGCGAAAAGGTAGCGCTCCAAATTCCGTTGATCGATTTGCGTCGATCGGTGAAATGCAGTCCGCGTTTCAATTAGCCTCAATGTGGACCGCCCCAGAATCTACTGGACAACTTTCCGGCACAACGCTTACATCGCCAGACCTAAATACTTTCGAGCAGTATATCCAGAAGGCTTCTGACCACGACTCAACGGCAACAGCTGATTCTGAGCTCAACGCTTTCGTCCCATATCTAAACTCTTTGCACAGCAGGAACGCGGAGACTGACAATGCTCTTGCCGAGTCGCAGGCCCTCAATTCGTTCTTCCCTCTCATCCAGGTCTCCCACCCTATCGTTGGGATGATTGAAGCTGTTCTCCTTGGTTCAAACAAAACGCACGTAATCCTGACCGGTCACGCAGGTGACGGTAAGTCTACTATCGCAGTTGAACTACTGAAACGCCTTCGAGGAGTACCCACTGTGAATCCCCTTGGAGAGGCCCTAAAACAGCGGGAAGAGTTCGCAGCCAAATCGATATCGATCAGTCTGATAAAGGACTTTAGCGAATGGTCTGCGAGTGATAGGCAGGAACTACTTGCTGAGATGTTGGTTGCCCAAGGGAAGCGATTTTTACTAATTTCTAACACTGGTACCATGCTCGATACGTTCCGGTCCCATGAGAACTCAGGGGACTGGGCGGGTATCGAAAGTGAGCTCTTGGCTGCCATGGGTCAACCTCAAGGCGGAACGGTTCATTTTCACGAATCTGCGTTCCTTGTTTTGAACATGGCGATGATTGACAATCTTGGCATTGCGAGAAAGATATTTGAGCGCATGCTAGATCCTGATCGCTGGTTGGCGTGTAGTTCGTGCGGTGATAGGCACCATTGCCCTATTGTCACGAATGTGACGTTGATTCAGGCAAATCAGGCACTGGTGACTGATCGAATGTTTCTTGCCTATCGTCGAATGTTTGAATATGGCACCCGACTCACCTTGAGGCAACTCAGCGCTCACATGGCTTACATGATCACTTCAGGGCTGAGCCATGACGACGCAAGTGCGATCGCCAGGCGAGCCAATCCTCCCCTTATGGCAGAATTCATGTTCTTCAATCGGTTCTTCGGAGACAACGGCGTAGAAATCGATGAACCGGCCCTTCAGATCCGAGCGGTTCGTGCCGCCCGCGAAGAGGGCTTTGGGGATCAGCCGTCTCCCACCTGGGAACGGAGACTGTGGCTAAACAGTCGTGGCCAATCTTTCACATTGCGGGCTGCTGCAACCCCCGAAGACTGTGAGTTATTACTGCACATTGGTGCTGGCAAGCGAATCGTTGATTCCATTACAGGAGCACAAGCCCGTGAACAGGTGAGAAGAATTGTCTTCTTCCTTCACTCTTTTGAGACCGCAGACGACGGGCGCTTTTTAAGCTCTTACTTGAAGTCGGAAATGCTCTTGGCCTTCGCGCGCTGGCAGGCTCAATTCAACAATGTGCTTAGCCTGCAAGAGGCCACCTTATTAAAGCGGCAAGTGATACATGTACTTCAAGAGCATTTCACTGGAGTTCGACTACCTGAAGGAATCTCATCCGATCAATACCTTATCGTCACCTTAAGCAGGCGTTCAAACGAGCTTCGCCAGAGCGCCCAGATCGTTTTGGCGCGTTATCCAGAGGCCGACTTTCGAATCCACCTCTTGACCGCGAGCAGTGGTACAACGAGTAGTCGCCGGGAACTTGTTTTCGACGGCATCGGGCAGAATAAGATGCCGATGCTGACTCTGAGCCTTCCGTTTCTCGATTACGTGATGATGCGAAATCAAGGTGAAGTAGGGCGAAATCTTCAGGCTTCTTTTGTGGACAGATTGGAGCGATTCAAGGGTGAACTGATTCGCTTATCGAAATCGAAGCAAAGCGACGGAATCATGCTGGTGCGTCTCCGCACAAACAACATGTTTAAAAGGCAGATCTTCTCAGTGCGTGACGATCGAATGGACGTAACCGATGGCTAAACCATTTCCGCCGATCAGCCAACGCGTCGATGACTTAGGGAATATCGACACAAATCCAGCCATTCAGCTATTTGGTCGGCGATTTTTTTCTGATCAGACGATACCCGAACTGCTCCTATAGCTTCTTCTCGTGGCAACGTCTGAGAAGCTGATAGGCAAAACCGAAATCGATCGCGATTCACTATTGCCAAGCCTCGCTCAATTGCTATCATGGCCAATTGGCGCACCTCTCGAATATGCGCCTAAAGCTCGACTCAACCTGAAACTGTTTGCCTTTCTTGGCTCATCCAAGCTGAACACCAGACATGACAGCCACAAGCAACATTATCGAGACCTTATCGATTCAATGTTGGATCCGAAACACTTAAGCATTTCTGGCACGATGGATGCGACTGAAGTTCTCAGAACACTTGAGAATCTTTTTCTCGGATTTCAATCTGTGAGCCGGCAGCGGACTTGGTGTGCAGTCAGCTTCCTACCGGTAGCAAAGGAACTGATCGCTGGGGAGAGCATTTGGCAAGAAACCAAGGCGAAGGCGAAGCGAGAGGGCATTAAGGACTGGGACGAAGCGCTAGATTATTTCTCCCATAATCAACAGAGCTTCCTTGCTCGCGGTGGAGAACTCTTGTATTTGCAGATGTGTAATGCTCTGCGGCAAGACGCATCGACCACGCGCGCATGGATGACTGAGTCCTCAATCAGTACCTCACAAACTGAAGGTGACTCGCAGAGTTTACACTCTGCACTCACAGAGGCGTTTGCCACTCTCTTTGAAGCCTGTCCAGATACAGTTGGCAAGTTAGCGGAATTTCTAGATGCCCGCGTGGAGGGTAAGACCGCAGAGCACACGGATTTCAAATCTGGCCAATTGCGCTATGCGAAATGCGGGTGGTGCCCCGAAGAAAGCTGGCGTGAGGGAATCCTCTTTGCGATCGAGTTCGTGCGTATCTGCAGCGCTTTAGTAGATCCAGTTGAACGTCTAGAACAACTTGAGGTTTTGTGCGCGTTGCAGGTGCTTAGGAGTCTCTGCGCTCAAAGTGCTAGATATACTTCGCAACCCGGAGGCGAACAAAACGGTGCGGGTCCACTCGGATATGTTTGGGTAATATCCGAGCCCGCTGGACGCCACCCAGCAATCAAGCAAATATCCAGACGCAACGTTGATGCAGTGCAACGAATGATTTACGATGCAGTCCGACATCCGGATATTCGCAACAGTCCCAACCTTGCTGGCAAGGACGATGCTTCCATTTCAAAAATATACACGTCTGCGGACAGTGGTTACGGATACAAGCTATTTCTGAGTCTTGGCAAGCGCCTTGGACTGATTGTCCCGAAGAGAGGAGCCGGGGCTCGGTTTGTACTCAACGAAAAACTATTGCGTTGTCTGGTGATGTCGACGGTTCGACCTGGTCAGCGGATCACATATGACAGCTTCAAGAAACTGCTATTTGCCCATTACGGACTGGCTGTTGACGATGCCTCCATCGTCCGGTCATGCCTTTGGTCTGGGACTTCGCGATTGTCGACCGTCGGCGGACATTCGGATAGTTGGCTTATCGAAATGCTGAACGCATCTGGAATGTTGATTCGCCTCTCCGATTCGTGCTCCCTTGTCACAAATCCTTTCGGTGGTGCCGGAGGGTCTTTATGAGGCACTTTGCATATAGTTGTTTTTCATATATACGAAAACAAATTGAGCGTCGGTCAGAGGCCGATGGACTCGGCGGGAAACTAATGTTCATGATGCCGAGCGTGCCACCTCAAGTCGTTTTGGAGCTCGGTAGCTTATTCAGCTCCTTCTGCGCCGAACGTCCGGAGATGGCATCACCATTGATCAAAGTGTCCATGCCTCTCGCTGACGAGTGGAAGGCTGAACCGGACCTCGAACTCCAGGAGGCCGCGCATGCGGTCTTGACTAAAGGGTGGTGTGACGATCGGGGAAACCTAACAAGCTATCGCAATTTCATTCATGACGGAAGTTCTGTTCTTATTGTCCTATTGCTTGGCGTAGACCGTGTTACTGATTCCGCCAGTATGGCTGACTTTCATCATTGTGATTTTGACACTATTCGACACCATGAACTTCAGGATAGTTTTGGCGACTGGACACGCTCGGCACTTGATCGATCGGTTGGATACGATGAAGTTACTGTACAGCGCTTTGACTGGATTTTAAAGCCACTCGTCGAGCGAGGCCTGGCGGATATACTCCAGATTAGTAGTCTGTTGCAATATCTTGACCTGTCGGCCGCTCAGGACGGTAGAGACGCTGAGAAGGCTTTGCTGCAAGGATTGGGGCGTTTCGGACTTCCCTTATTTAACAACTTCAGGTTTACCGCGTCACGCGCATTTGTCTCGTACCTCGATGATGCATTGGACTTCTTCTCTTATGACGAGTTCCTTGATGACCGCAAACGCCAGAAGGCGATAAAGACTCTAGACGCGTATGTAAAGGATCGCCATTCGGAAGAGGCGTTTGAGCCAAATGATCGGCTGGCGTTCAATACTGATGAACAGTTTCTCGAAGGCCTTAGGCATTACATCGATGTGGGTGATAAGAAATCCAGAACGCAGCTCCTTGACTGTGACTTTGTAATAATAAGAGATGAAATCCTATCATTTCGAGCAGCGAAGGATCCGAGTAAGAGAAAAGAGAAAAAGGAAACAGTCCGCAAACTGAGCGGAGGTCCAGTAGAAGTGGCACTTAGTGCTGTCTGGACCACTTTGGCTGAGTTTAAGCGTGCGGCAAACGACCAGGGCTTCTTTGCGCACGAAGTCCTGAACGGCATCGATATCAACACCCGCTTATTCAAGCACGATTGTGACGGTGAATCTCCAGAGGGCCGAAGTATTAAAGCTCGTGAGTACTTAAGTCGCTTCCTCGGTGGCGTGGATCAATTGATTGAAAAGCATCTCGGCGATAGTCGATTGGGCGAAGGTGTTAAAGTTCGTTCGCAGCTTCTGCACAGTGAGATCGATTGTCAATCGGCGAGGACAGCTGAGCCTTACCTCCAGTTTTCAGTCACGCTCAATGGTGATGGACTAGAGAGATTGGTTAGTCAGTCTTTCGCTTGGAGACTTCCTGAAATTCAGCCATACAGAGTCGCTGACGAAATGATTCGATGGGCTGCGGCTGCGCTGACCGAATCGACACAATACTGCTTACCCATTTTCAACGTTTCTTACTATGAAGAACTGATGTTGGCAAAGGACGACGAAGAGACTCGCCGTGTCTTGCTCCAATGTGTTCATGAAGAAGGCAACGGTGTCCGGAATCTGTTGAAGGCTCCAGATCTCGATGTCCGAGATCCAATGTTTCAAAAGCTTCAAAAGCTGGCTTTCTCGTATTCTCGCTTTATCCAAGAGGCGAATACAAATGGTCTCCA
>Ga0105048_10017815_pt1 | contig 10948 bp, 5 predicted proteins | sample MAT05_FD_78382 | JGI IMG/M metagenome (GOLD analysis project Ga0105048, IMG submission 78382) | Freshwater microbial communities from Lake Fryxell liftoff mats and glacier meltwater in Antarctica - MAT-05 | ecosystem: Environmental > Aquatic > Freshwater > Ice > Liftoff microbial mat | place...
AAGGAGCGCGGCGGTCGCGCAGAGCGATCGCCTCGCTAGGACCGTGGAGGAGGGGCGCGAGAACCCACCCCCGCCCCCTCGGGGGGGGGGGGGGGGGGGTAAGCTAGTTCATCTCCCTGCACAAAATATGTATCGGGTTTCGGTTAGCTGAGGCGGGAAGCAGGATATTAAGACACAATTTGCAAGTTACAAGACTGAAGGGCTCAAGGGCAACGGCGATCACCACCGCCCCAAACACCGATCCTCCAGCTCCCGCATCGCCTGCTTCTGGGCCTTGGTCTTATCGCCATGCCCCAACAGGTGCAGTAGGCCATGGACCATTACGCGACGTAGCTCGTTCTGTGCGCTTACACCGAAACTGGCGGCATTCTCCTTGATGCGGTCGTAGCTCATGAGCACATCGCCGGAAACACCGGTGCCGGTCTGCCCATCGAAGGTGATCACGTCAGTGAATTCGTCGTGGTCCAAGTAGCGCTGGTTGTATTCCAGCAGGGCCTTGTCCGTGAGCAATACGTAGTTGAGCTCGCCAATGCTGTGGCCATGGTCGCGGGCCACGCCGTGGAGCCATTTCCGCAGGGCGGTCCGATCACGGAAGGCGTTGGGTACTTCCACTGCCTTGAACGCGATCGCACCCATGGTTCACTCTTTTACCGGCTGTAACCCGAAGGCCATGGTAACAGTGGCACCGTTGTCCTCAAAGCCCACCTCGTCGGCCAAGGCACGCATCAAGAAGACACCGCGACCGTGGGGCCGCTCCAGATTGGAGGGGTCAGTGGGGTCGGGCAAGTGTTCGAAATCAAAGCCGGGGCCTTCATCCTGTACGCGGAAGATGATCCGATCACCTTCCACCATGTAGGCCAAATGCACCTTCTTGGCCGGGTCCAACGCGTTGCCGTGGTGGATGGCGTTGTTCACCGCTTCGGTAATGGCGATGAGGATATCGCCGTAGTGGCTCTCGTGTACGTTGTGCTTGGTACACGCTTCATCGATCATTTTCTCGGCAAGCGCGATGTTCTCTGCTTTTGCCGGAAATTCTATCCGTTGCGTGAATTCCATCTCTTCGGTCAGGGCTGCCATGGGCGTTTCAAGGTCGGTCAAAAGTACCGAAATAGCTGTTCACCCGATCGCGGTAGTACGGCTTCAATCCCGGTGGCACTGTTCGTAACAGTTCCGCCTCGCGTGCCTTGCGCCGCTGGTAGTCGAAATAGCGGGCCGGATCGGCGGCAGGGGTCACCTTGCCTTCATTGCTGGTGCGCTTCTGGTCCAGCTCCCGTTCCCGTTCAGCCTTCTCGTGTTCCAACAGGCGCGTCATGATGTCCTGCTGACGCCGCATGGTCTCGGGCGTGATCTGTTTGTTCACGATGTCCTTTTCGTTCTGCTCCATCTGCTCGGCCAGCTTGTTCAAGGGGTTGCCGGCACCACTGCCGTCCTTGTTCAGTTCTTGGGCGAGCTTCTGCATCTCCTTGCGGATGGCGGCTTGCTGTGCGGCCATTTGTGCGAGCTGCTTGCTCATGCCCGGACCCATGCCACCCGGGTTCTGCTCACCGGGTTTGTCGCCGGGCTTCTTCCCCTTTTCCATGGCCTCGCGCATTTTCTCCAACTGCTTCTGCAGGGTTTCCTGATTGGCCTTCATCTTGGCCATCTTCTTCCCCCCTTCCCCACTGCCACTGCCTCCGGGCTTTTTGCAACTTCCGCTGCCCGGCTTGCCTTTCGCGTTCATCTGGGCCATCATCTGTTGAAGGGCCTCATCCAACAGCAGGGCCAAGTTGTTCAAGCTGGTCATGGCGTGTTGCTGCTTGTCCGCGGCCATCGGCTTGTAGCGTTCATTGGCACGTGCCTCGCCCATGAATTTGGTGGCCTCGTCCATGTTGTCGTTCACCGCGTTCATTTCCCGGTTCACGATGCTCTGCAATTGGGGTACACGCTTGCTCAGGGCGAAGAGCGAATCCTCGATCACCTTGGCATCGTCGCGCAGTTTGCGTTGGGTGCGACCATGGTCCACGAAGCGCGGGTCATTGGTGCTGGTGGTGGCCAGATCTTCCATCAAGGCCTCCTCATCGAAGCTCAGTTGCACGATGTTCTCCAGCAGCTGCCGCAGCGCATCCATGTCCTCCTCGCTCTGCTCCTCCTCGTTGCTCTGCATGGCGCTCTTCATCTGGAAGGCGAGCTGTTCCATTTGCTCAGCGGCCTTCTTCTGCGAATCACTGGCTTTGCCGTTCTGCTTCTTCTCCAGCTCTTCGCCGCTCTTCTTCTGCTCGTCCTGGATGCCCTGCTCCTGCTCGTCGGTCTTGGGGATGTCCATGGGTTCTTCCAAGGCCTCGTTCTTCTTTTCGAGCTCGTCCATCTCCTTGCGCAGCTCTTCCATTTCCTTGTTCAAGGCCTCTTGGTCCTTCTTCAATTCCTCCTGATCGGTCTTGTCTTCCTTGGTCTCTTCACTCAACTTTTCCTGCTTCTCGGCAAGCTCCTCCAACTGCTTGGCAATGTCATCCGCCTTCTGTTCCACCTCCATCCGTTTGAAGAGTTCCAGTGCACGGTCCAACTCCTTCTCGATGTCCTCTTGGCCCAGTTTCATGTCCTGCAATTGTTCTTGCAGTTTGTCCTTGTCCAACTTCTCCATCAGCTCCTGCACTTGCTTGTAGAGCTCCTTCATTTCTTCACTCAACACGTTCTCGAACAGTTCTTGTACTTGCTGCTGCTTTTCCAACAGGCGCTCATCATTCGGACGGAATTCCTGCTGCTGCTGTTGGCTCTGGCGCAATTGTTCGCTGCTCTTTTCGATCTCCTTTTGCAGTTGTTGCTGGCGCTGCATCACGTTCTCCAACTTCTGCTTGTCCTGCCAGTTCACATCCTTCTTCTCCAATATTTCCCGGCGCAGTTTGTCCAATTCCTTTTGCAGGTCCTGCGCTTCTTTGATGTTCTCCTTCAGGCCGCTCTTGATGGCTTCCGCCTGCGCTTCTTCCTGCTTGGCGAGTTCCTTCAGCGTAGGCGCTGCGAATACTTGCGGAGTGCTGCGTGCGCTCTTGCTGCCGTGTACGCCGTCGTTGTCCCACACTTCGAACCAATGCTCGATCTTGTCACCGGGGTTTATGGTGAAGGCGTACATGTCCCAACTGTGGAAGAACTCTTGCCGTGTGTTGCGCGCATCGATCGGTAATTCCTTCACCCCGGTACGCAAATTCTCCGGCACACTGTCGCCACCGCTTACGAAGCGGTAATGGAAGAGCAGTCGCTTGAAGCCGTGATCATCGCCCACTTCGCCACGGTAGAATAGGCGCTTCAGTGCGGTGCTGTCGGTCTTGGTCTCCACGTTGATCGTGGGGTACAGGTCGGGCACCACTTCCACGCGGTACTGCAAGGGGTCGCGAGCGGTGCGGGCGCCGTTCCGGGGCGACATCTTGTAGGTGCGGCTCTGCATGAAACGGCGCGAGGAACGGAACACGTCGGCCTTGCCAACGCCACCACGACCGGCATCGCTACCGACCGGCGCTAGCGTATAGGTGCTGTCGTCGAAGACCATGTCCAAGGCATCGGAGCTGCGCGCGTTCACGTTCCAGGTGATGCGCGTGCCCGCAGGTACCGTAAGATCCCCTGTGTTGTTGGCGGTCTCGTTCGGCCTGCCGAGGTAGCCGGGAAAATCAAGCGATAGGCTGAAATCCAAGAGCAGCGGATCCGGAATGGTCTTCAGCGTGTAGGTCTTTGAGTTGAAGCCTTCAGCGGAAAAACGGAAGGCAACGGCTTCCTGCACATTGCGGAAACGGTGCGTGAACCGAACGGCATCCTTCTTCACCAACGGGATCCTTTGGCCATCTATTTCCAGGTCCACTTGTTGCGGAATGGCTTGGCCCTGGATCTCCACGGTCACTTCGAAATCCTGTTGTTCGGGCACTTCCAACGAGTCGTTCAACAGCACGAAACGGAAGGGCGCATCGGGGATGAATTCGCTGCTGTGCGCGATCAACCGTTTGGTTGGGCCGGTGATCAAACTCGGCGCTGCAAAGAGCAGTACGACCAATAACAGCAAAGGTGGCAATGCATACCGCAGGTACTTCCGGTTCTTGCTCAGGTCGATGGCGTTGGCGAAAGGCACCGGGCTTAGTTCGCGGCTGCGTTGGGCGATCGCGGCTTCGATCAATTCCCGTTGTTCGGGTTGCGCAGAAGCCATTTCGCGCAGCTGCAAGGTGTTCAGCAACTTGTCCTTCACCTCGCTGAAGTGCGTGCCCACGATCCGTGCTGCTTCCTTGTGCGAGATCACTTCACCCAAGTGGAACAACTTCACCAAGGGCCATGCAATGAAGCGGCCCACCACAAAAAGCCCCGCGGCCACGGTACCCCAGAACAACGCCGTACGTGCCCCGGTGCCGAAGTGGCCCACGTATTCCAACAATGCGGCGATCAGGAAAAAGGCCACCAACAAGCCCACGCTGTAGAGCACACCACGGATCAGCCGGTCCTTGTAGAACTTGCGGATGAAGGCATCCAGCTTGCTGATCAAATGGTCTTGGTTCGTATGCATGCGTAGTTCTCCAAACAACGGGCGTGCCGCATTGTTGTTGTACAAAGTTACGACCTCGCCAAGGGCTGCACCCTTTCGGTACACCCGGTGGTGGCGAACAGTTCAATGTGAAGGACTACCTCACAACCACCCGTTCAACCAATTTCCGCCCACCCAACTGCAACTCCACGAAGTAGGCACCGGGCACAAGATCCACCTGCACGGGGACCGCACCCTTCTCCGGAATGGCGCGCAGCCCCAGTTCATGCACCACACGACCTGTCATGTCCAACACACGTATGCTTCCCGAACCTCCCGATGCGTTGGTGATGGACACGGTGAAGCGCCCATCGTTCGGCACAGGATATATGGTGAAACTTGGTACGGATGAGCTGTTCTCCCCGATGCCGGTGAAGCCGGTGAACTCAATGCTCGCGCTAACAGTACACCCATAAGTTGTTGTGATCGTAACTGCGTAGAGGCCACTGGCACCCGCCTCCAAAAAGGACCCATTCGCACCGGACACGAGTTGGCCATTCCACGTCCACGTGTAGGAGGCAAAGCCGACTTGCGTGACCAGCAAGCCACTGTTCTGTGTCAAGGTGATCTCCGGGCAGATCAGGAGCGTGTCGGAGTAGCCAAGGCAACCCTGCAGATCGATGCCATGGGCCGTCCATGCGCCAGGTCCGAGGTTCGCCACACAAGGACCCGTGGATTGGCCCACGAACATGCCATTTTGGTACCATTCGTAGCTATCAAAGTCGAGAACATCAGCACAAAATTGGTCCGTGCCTTGGTCATAGCTCAAGCTGAAAGGTGCGCCACCTTCAGTGCTCACGACCACGGCATCGGAAGCGCTACAACCTGCGGGTCCGGGCACGGTGATGGTCAAGGTGTATTCCGTGGTGACCGCTGGAGCTGTGAACGGGTTGAGAATAGAAGCATTAGAAAGCCCCACAGCAGGGGACCATAATACATTCCCGTAGCCTCCGCAGTCCGGAATGCCTTCATACAATAGTCCAGTGGCTGGACCCAAGGGGGTATTGACCAACATGTTGCCGTCGGCATCGAAAAGGCGCACACTATTATCGGAGTTCCAGAGCACAGCGGCCGTATAGAAAACTTGGACGCTTTGATCATTGACCACGGTAATGGTGTAATCGACAACCGGAACGCCCGGAGGCATGGTATAGACCGTCGAAACACCAGCGACGACAACTTCCACTTGTGCGCTGGGACCCCAGCCATCATTGAATAAATCCATCAGTTGCAAAGTCCATTCGCAGGTCGGGTCTTCGCTTCCGCCCATTACCACGGGTTCGATCTGTACGGAGTCGGCACAGTAGTAAAGATCCGGTCCGGCGTTCACCAATGGAGCATCCACCACATGAACGCTCACTACTGTGGAATGGACGCATCCGTAGCTGTCGGTTACCGTGTAGGTGAAATCTGTTGGACCCGCGGTGGAAGCGGTGGCCGTAGCAGCGGTTGCGTCCGATGCGTCGTTCACCACGCTCGGACCCGACCAAAAGGAAGAGTCAGGGCTTTCGGAACCCAGTACTGGACCCAACTCCGCAAAGCTGCTATCAGCAGATCCACTAAGCCCGAAGCACCAACTGCAGAGGAAGCCGTTGTCCGCCGCCCAAAGGTCAACGACCTGAAGGATCCAAGTGCCGTTCACCGGGCACCCGACCAAATTGGCAAGAGGTTGCACCGACTCGTAGGTTCCGGGGTTCAAGGATTGGTTCGGAGGGGTGCCAGCCGTGGTGGTGTTCCCCGCGACAGAAATGTTCTCCACCCATGTGCCATTGGTGGCGGCATCGTTCCAACAATAGGTCCAGCACTCGCCGGGGATCGGGTTCAAATTGCTGTCCGTGTCGTTCGGCGATCCCAAGTAGGTGCCACCACCACCTTGTTGGTGCAGTATATTCGTTTGGCCATTGGGGCAGGTCAACGAGATCACCAGGTCGCCCATGAAAGAGTGCTCCATGACCATACAAATGTCACCCAATTCCGAGGCATCCGTGATCACCGCTCCGGGCTGGCCCGTATTGATCTGAATGGGGATGTTGAGCACATTACCTACATCATCCGGCAACGGGGTCGGTTCGCCATAGTCGGTACACTCGCTGCCAGCGATCCCGAAAAACACCGGCACGGGAGTCGCCTGCAACGGAATGCTCGAACCCACGCAGGCTGCGCCGGGTGCGGGTTCCGTTACGAACTCCAACCCGCCGCTCACCAGGATCGGGATGTTACCGGCGATGGTGCTCGCACAACCGAGGTTGTCCACCACTTGCAGGCGAAGTACGGCGGCTCCATTCTCCGGGACATCCAGATCTGCGAGTGGAGTTGTGGTGGTCTGCGTACCGAACCCCGATCGTATCCAGTTCCATTGCGAGATCGTTCGTCCTGGAGCAGCAAAACTCGCTGAACCATCCACCGCAAGCAATTCCCCCGAACACATGCGCACCGTATCGGAAGGAAGGGCGAAACTCGCGAATGGCGGACTGCATGGAGAGCCACAACCAAGGGTTGCCGCGAATACACCGAAGCCCGTTGTGTTGGAGGTGAAATACAGGGTCAAGCAACCCGTTATGTTGTTCGCAGAGGCCACCACGACTTGGCCCTGCAGTGCATTGCCGGTGAACGTTCCGAGGATCGAAGCATTGACGTTATCCCCATCGCGGATCACCAAACGGTCGTCCACACCCGTGGTGTCCAACGCGAAAACGGCGAAGTTCAAGGATAAGTAGCTGCCCACTGTGCTTGGACAGATCGTGCAGGTGTACGACTGGTTCGGTCCATACCCACTACCCCCGGGCCCACCACTGTCATACAATACCCCGGAACAGGATGTGATCGACGCGTCGGAGATATAATGGACCTGCGCCACTGCGGGAAGAAAGATCACGGAACAGACCAAGAAAAGGGCGGTGTGCAGGATAAAGCGCATTTCAGTGTTGTGTTGGTTCGATGTTAACAAGACGTTGATACCCAACGGAACGATGCTTGATCGAAACGTGAAGGTAGTTGAACGACCGCTTAGTTCGCCTTCCGCAACATCTTCACCGCCATAACTCCCATACCCACCATCAGCGCAAGGATGATCACCCAGATCCACCATTTCGCAGGATCAAAGGAAGGACCCTTGTCCTTGTCTTTGGATCTTGGTTGCAGCGCTCCATGGTCCATGGTGGCCACGGGTGCCGGCAGCTCTTTTTGGAAATGCGCCATATCGAATTCGGGCGCGTGCAGTTCCGGATCACCGGTGGTGAGGTGGTAGCGCATGCCCGGCTCCAAGTTGGCAAGTATCGTGCGTTCCACTTGGTACACCTTCAGTTCCGAAAAACGCAATGGACGATCATCGCGGTTGTCGATACGTAGATCGAATTCCTTTTCCCACGAACCGGGCAAGGTGATGAAGTGGTCCAGATCGGAGGCAAGGGTGAAGTATGCCAAGGTCATTTCCTGTTCCACGGTGCGCAGTTTCCGACGGTCGCGGATCTCCGTTGTATGCATCGCACGCATTTGGCCCGAACGGTGGTAGGGCATGGTATCGCGCAGTGCATAAGAAATACGTTCAACCAATAACGGCCGTTCTGCGCTTACGTGCAACGTGGTGATGCCTGCCGAGTCGCGTTGTTGCCAATTGATCGTGGCTTCGGTGTAGCGTGCTGGAAGTGCTTGTTCCACAAAACGGCCCACACCCAAGATCCGCATGGGAGCGGTAACAGAATCGTTCAAGGTGATGCGCAAGAACCGATAATCGCTACGCGGCACTTCGAGCAACAACACTTGATGCGGAGGATCGCCTCGTGCCCCTTGCGGCACCACGTGATCGTCCTTCACCATGAACCATTCCGTGCCGTTGTCGCTGCCTGTTATGCGGACTTGTTTGCGGACTTCAACCGGACGGATCCAGATGTGCAGCTCATCGATCTGTTGGTCTTGCGGACGGGCGATCTCCACCACCGTGCTTTTGGGCAGTACCTCATTGCGCACCAATTCGTAGGGCACAAAACGCGAACGTACCGGACCCGCTTCGGCCATGCGCAACACGTAGGGCACATCCTGTCCGGTGCTGTCCACCAAGCGCAGATCGCCCATGTCCGCGCGCGATGCACCCACCAGTTCCGGACCCAAGGTGATCGCATGCAGGCCGGGGCTTTCGACCGATGGCAGTTCGGCCTGCCATTGCTGCGCTTGGGCGATGCCGGAGAGGAGGATAAGGTTTAAGAGAAGAGCTTTTTGCATTGCGTTGTCTGTTGGTTGCTGAACGGTGAATGGTGATGGGTGATGGGTCCATCGTAACACCATTCGGCACTTATCATCCGGGTCCGTATCAACCGTCAACTTCCTTCATTCCTGAACTCTTCTCCTTCGTTCGGTGCTGTTCCTCCTTGAATGGGTTCTGCCGGCGCATCTTCAACCAATAGCAATTTCAATTTCTGGTACATGAAGGAGATCACCAAAAGCAGCGCACCCAAGAAGATGAACGCTGCCACGCGTCCTCCCTCGCTCAACTCGCCGAGGTCGAACAAAAAGAGTTTGAGCAAGGTGATCGCGAAAAGCGTGAGGGCGATCACCCGCATCATGCGCATCCGAGCGCGCATGCCGTACCACATCATCGCAAAGGAACCGATGCCCCAAAGGATCGGGTAACCCACGCGGCGTGCACTGTCCAACAACACGCTGGTCGCTGCGGTTCCTGTTCGGCCCAACAACATGGCATGGTCCAGTTCTTGGCTGACGAACACCACCATGAATGCACACATACCCCAGAGGTAGATATTCCACTGCTTCGATGGGCGCGTGATCCGTTGCCGCGCCACGTAGGCCAATCGTACGATCGCGATCACCATGAGCACCATGGCCACGTAATGGAAGGGCAGGAAACCGCCACCGCCGGTGCCGCGTTGGGCCATCTCCAGCGCCAGTCTGCTGCTGGAATAGAACTGCGTGATGTAGGCGGATCCACATACGATCAACAACACGCCGACCGCGCTACGGAAAAGAAGGGTCGCGCTGCGGGTGGCCACTTCCAACACCAGCACGAAAAGCAGCGTGTAGGCCATCAGGGCCATGTCCACCACGCTGCTGTCCAAGGTGCGGCTGAGCTGGTAGCGCTGTTCCAAATAGTTGGTGGCATAGAGAACGAGCACCCCGATCGCGGCGGTGAATTGCGACAACGTAGAGGCACGAATTCCGCGTACCACCAAATGTTCCGGATCGCGTTTGCGCAACAACACAGTGACAGCACCCAGCGCGATCGTGGCCACCATGCCGGTGATCCAGCCCTTGTTCAAGAGCGGTCGCATGCCTTCCGCACCGCCCCAGCCGTAGATCTGCTCCAAGTCCATCCATAAACTGAGGAGCATGAGCACCAGGACCAACACAGCCCCGCGTTCCACCAACCGGATTCCCGCACGCTGCGCGAACCACAGGAGCAGCACCGCTTCGGCAGCCCAGAACAGGGTGATGTGGTTGCCCTCCAACTGCACCGGAGCGGCCAAGCTGATGAAGGTGAGCACCAAGCCGATCAACAGGAATTTCAATGCGCTCGGTATGCCTTCACGCCGGTGGAAGTACCACGCGAACACCATGTAGAAAAGTCCCAACAACACGGTGAAGAGGCCCGTTACCCGTACCGTTAGATCACTCAACAGATAAATGCTGATGCCATAGTACAGGGCAGTGTTCAGCAACAGCAGCATGTGGTCCAGCGCCACGAATGCCTGCTTGTGGCGTAGGTTGTAGCGCAGGTTCATGCCGAAGAAGACCAAGAAGAATGCCGTGGCGAACGCGAACGCCTGCAGCGCGGGCCGCGGGTCCAGGTCCGGGTAGCGCACCATCGCCCAACTACCGAAGATCAACACCGTGCCCGCGAATGATACGATGTTGATGATGTGCCATTTCTTGTAGTTCGCCAGCACAAGCATGCCCGCATCCAAGATCAGCAAATAGGTGAATAGCACGCGGAAGTTCCCTTCGCCGGTGCTTACCATGAAGGGTGTTGCCAAACCACCGAGCAGTGCGATCACCGCCAGCTCCTTACGGTCGTAGGCCAAGGTCAAGAGCACGGCCAAGCCGGTGATCACCACCATGATCGCAAACGCCGGTATCTGCCCGATCAAGCCGTATTGGTGGAAGGCGATCGCAATGGAGAAGTAGAACACCGCAATGCCGCCAGCGACCAACACCGAACTGAAAGCACGGAACCCGCTGCGTGATCGATGCGCGAAGAACAACAGCACACCACCCGCCACGAGACCGATCAACGTGCGACCGGTCTCGCTGATCATCCCCTGCCCGATCGCATACTTCAACAACAGTCCAATACCAATGACAAGCACCGTGATGCCGATCTTGTTGATCAAATTCTCCCCGATGAATTTCTCAAGGTCCGGGTGGCGCTCGAAGAAGGACAGCCTTGGTGGTCTTGGCCGTTCTGGT
>Ga0105048_10017816_pt1 | contig 10948 bp, 10 predicted proteins | sample MAT05_FD_78382 | JGI IMG/M metagenome (GOLD analysis project Ga0105048, IMG submission 78382) | Freshwater microbial communities from Lake Fryxell liftoff mats and glacier meltwater in Antarctica - MAT-05 | ecosystem: Environmental > Aquatic > Freshwater > Ice > Liftoff microbial mat | place...
CGACCGTCAGAGAAGAGGTGAATAAGATGCCGATCGTCATCGATCTCATGGAAAACGACATCGTTGGTCCAGCCATCCGGCGAGGGCTCGCTCAGGGCCTCGAACAGGGTCTCAAACAGGGCCAAACGGAGGGCGAGCAGCGGGTGCTCCGACTGCAGATCGAAAAGCGCTTCGGACCCATCCCGGACTGGGCCAACACCAGGCTCACTTCCCTCTCCACCGCCGAAATCGAAGCCCTCGCCGAAAGCATCTTCGACGCCCAAAACCTGGAGAGCCTCCTCAAGTAGATGCGCCCCGAGCTCGACCTCGCCGCCGAACGCGCCCCCTGGCCGGCCCCTTCCGGAACACCCGACCGACCCTGCCCAAGTCATCGCCCTGCTCGACCAAGCCGGCTCCCCCGCCACCTTCGCCGCCGCCGGCGGACGCTACTTCGGCTTCGTCACCTGCGGTGCCCTCCGCCGCCTGGAACCAGAATGCCGCCCTCCGCGTGATGTCCCCAGTCGCCGCTACGCTTGAGGACATCTCTCTCTACTCAGGGACTCAGCTTACTCAGGGACTCAGCTCGACTCAATCATAAAACCATTATAATCAATCGCTTACAGGAGAATGAGCTTTCGCTTAAGGGGCAGATGTCCCGGCAAGATCTTGATAATAAAAGACTTTTCCGCAGAACTCGCCGTTAGATTGATGCTAAGTCTTTGGCCTCCCACGGCCCCCCGGGCATCCCGGACCGGCATTCAGGACCATCCACGGGGTGGTTCGGGATTTCCGCAACTGATGACGAATCATCGACTTACAAACAACAAACTGCGGAAATCGCCTCCTCTTCGCGCCATTCCGCCAGGGTTTGGGTACCCGCGAACCGGCCGACTACCGACAGTCCAGATCAACCTCATCCTCTGCCAAATACACGGCGATCGGTGCCTTGATTCCGAAAGGGAGCCGGCCCGCGACAGGAAGCGTGGCGCCATCGAAGCCGATCGCCATCCCCAACTTAGGCGAATCGACACGTATACTGGACTTAAAGACTTGAAGCATGACCCAGGAGCAACGAACATGAAAATGGCAAGAGCGACACTATTCCTCACCCTCGCGTCGATATCGGCTTGGGCCCAGGTGAATGTCGGCGAACAGCAGCCCGAAGCGACACTGCCCTTCAAGATGACCACCGTGGCCACCTTTGGATTGCCCTGGCGCATTGCCTTCCTCCCCGACGGCCGCATGCTGGTGACCGAAAAGATCGGGCCCATTTGGCTGGTATCCCCGCAGGGAGAAAAGATCGCGCCGTTGGCCAATACGCCCGCCGTCTACTGGCAGGGCCAGAACGGCATGCTGGGAGTCTTCGTCTCGCCGACCTACGGGACGGACCAGAGTATTTATCTCACCTACATCGAACCCGGTGACTATGGCGGAGGCCAAGCATTAGCCCGCGCCAAACTAGTCACCACCGGCAATCGACCCCGGCTGGAAGCTTTCGAAGTGCTGTGGCGCCAGATGCCCCGGGGCAAGGGCGGCCAAGCGGGCGGTCAGGTGGTCTTCTCGCCCGATGGCCAGTCTCTGTACATGACGGTGGGCGACCGCCAGCGCATGACGCCGGCCCAGGATCCGAACCAGCCGGTAGGCAAGATTCTGCGGCTGACGCTCGATGGCAAGCCCGCCCCGGGCAATCCCAATGCCGGCAAAACCGGCGCAGCCAGCATCGTGCTCATCGACCCGCCACGCGACACCGAGGCCGCCAAGACCGCCAAGATCGTCAGCACCTATACCTTCCCCACCCCCAACCTGACGCCGGCCGAAACCTGGGCGAGCGGCTTTCGCGCGCCCTATGGCTTGGCCTTGTCACCCGCCGGCGAATTGTGGGAGGTGGAACATGGCCCGGGCGGCGGCGACGAGTTGAATTTGGTCGAAAAGGGCAAGAATTACGGCTGGCCCGCCGTCTCCTATGGCAAGAACTACAACGGGGTGCCCATCCCCAGCCACGACACACGGGCCGACTTCACCAAGCCAGTGCTCTATTGGGTGCCGGTGGTGGCACCGGGCAACCTGATGTTCTACCGCGGCACCAAGACCTTCCCGCAATGGGATGGCAGCGGCTTCATCAGCGGCCTGGCGACGATGTCGCTCAATCGCGTCATCTTCGACGGGAAGGGCGGCGCCAAGATGGCCGAGCGCTGGAAAGTCGGCAAACGCATCCGCGATGTCGAGCAAGCCCCCGATGGTTCCCTCTGGATGCTGGAAGATGCGAATCCCGGCGCCCTGATCCACGTAACTCCGAAGTGATTCCCTTTAAACCCGCTTCACCGGCCGGCCGGGCGGCCCTGCGCGTTAGGTTCATAGATCCAAGCGCTGGATCTGGGTCCCGTGCCAGAGCCATAGCCTCCGGTGATGAGAACCCGCTCACCCGGCAGCAACGCCGCGGCTGAAAACTGGCCCGCCATTCGCGCACCTCCGCCCACCACCTCGCTCTCGCCAGTTATCGGATCGTACTCCTCCGCCTGGGGGGCTCCGCCCGCCACCAGCAACCTGCGGCTCGATAGTAAGAAGATCGTGCCCCGGTATTTGTAGCGGCCGAGGCGCATGTCCGGCGCGGCTTGGAACCGGTTGCGGACGGGATCGAACACTTCGGCACTCGGATAGACGCCTTCGTTGTCACGCTCGTCCGCTCCGCCAGCGATGAAGACGCGGCCATCTTGGAGCGCGATGCCGTCATGCTTATGGCGGCGGACGACCATCGGAGCGGCCACCACGAACCGTCCCGTGGCGGGATCGAAGATCTCCGAGGTACGAGAGATAATTGCGGCGGGGCGACGGCCACGGTGTCCACCCGCAATCAGGACGCGCCCGTCACGCAGTTTGATGGCCACGTGACTCTCTCGGGGCTCACGCATTGAGCCGGTTGCGGAGAACCCCCCGGTGCGCGGGTCGAAGATCTCTGCCGTCGCGAGGAAGGTCCACCCGGTCCCTACGCCGCCGGCGAGCAAGACCCGGCCGTCGTCCAAGAGCACCGCTTCGTGACCCGCCCGCGCCATGGTCATGCGGCCTGCAGCGCGGAACGTCTTTGTCGCCGGGTCGAACAGCTCTGCCGTCGCGAAATACTCTTTGTCCGCGGACATGCCACCCGTGATCAGGACCCGGCCGTCCGCCAATCGCGTTGCCACGTGACTGTGCCGAGGATCGCGCGGCTGCGCGATGGGCGTGAACTTTCCGGCGCGCGAGTCGAATAGCTCGGCCGGTGCAACCAATGATTCCGAGCCCGTGAATCCACCGAAGATGAGCACGTCGCCAGTAGGTAGCGTGGTCGCGGTATGGGCGGCACGCGCCTGCCGCATAGACTCCGTGGCGTGCAGCAGCCCAACTCTCCGGGTCGGCTGCGCCAAGGCCGCCGCGGGCGCCACCCAAACAACCATAGCGGCCCCCAAGCCGATGGCCAAGGCTCCCGCAATCAGCCATCGTGACCAGCCATTGATCACCTCGCCTCCTCCGGCGGATTCGCAGCGGAGTGGCTTCTTAACACCTAGTTCCACGAAATACCTCGAACTTTCAACGCGAGGATAGCACAACAAAAAGCTGGGCTGTTTCGAGTCTCGATCCAGACTTCGCCTCATGCAATTCCAGGGGAGATGACACTGCTCTTCGCCCTATCTTGTCTTGCCCTTTCGCTCGACGCCCAGACGGTGGATTGGCCCAAGCACCAGGCCGAGATTCTCCAGCATTATCGGTCGCTCGGTCACCATCGCGCCGATTATGTCGTCGCGCCCCGTCGCCCCACCGTCGAAGCTCGATAACGACATGTATCGCGCCATCGAACGAGCCGGCCGGCTCAGCTTTGCCGGCTCGCCGGTGCTGCCCGGCATGCTCGCCGGCTGCACGGACATGGCCCTCTCACGCGCCCGCGGAATTCAGTCTTACGGCATCGGTCCGCCGGCGACCCTGAACGACCAATCCAATTTCGGCCCCCATCGCGATGTCGAGCGGATTCTCGAGTCCTCGCTCTACCCGTTCGTCGAGTTCACCTGGATCGTGGTGACGGGAGTGGCCGGAAAGCAGTAATTAGTCAGCGCTGGTTTCAACGGGACGTTTTGTGACAGGTGTCCCCCACGGGCGCGCTAAGATCGAAGAACCCCCGTGATTGAAGTTGAATCCCTCAGCCGGAGCTTTACCGACAAGAAGCGTGGCGTGGTCCACGCCGTCAACCAAGTGACTTTCCGCGTCGCTCCCGGCGAGATCTTTGGCCTGCTGGGCCCCAATGGCGCGGGCAAAAGCACCTGCCTGCGCATCCTGGCGACGCTGCTTGCCCCCACGTCCGGCCGCGCCCGGGTGAACGGCTTCGACATCCAACAGGACCCCGCGCGGGTCCGCGAGTCGATCGGCTTTCTGTCGGGCGACATGGGCCTTTATCCGCGCATGACCCCCCGCGAACTGATGCTCTTCTTCGGCCGGCTGTCGCAGGTGAGCGAGAGCGACCTGAAGCGCCGCAGCGGCGAACTAATCGAGCGCCTGGGCATGGGCGGTTTCGCCGATTCGCGCTTCGACAAGCTCTCTTCCGGCATGAAGCAAAAGGCGGCCATTGCGCGCACCTTAATCAACAACCCGCCCGTGCTGATCTTCGACGAACCCACGGCGACGCTCGATGTGGTGACGGCGGGCATTGTGGAAGGCTTCATCCTGGACGCAAAGCGCGAAGGCCGCTGCATCATCTACTCGACGCACATCATGGAAGAGGCGGAGTATCTTTGCGATCGCATCGCGGTCATCAATGAGGGCCAGTTGCGGATGACCGGGACGATGGAAGAGTTACGCGTGGCGACCGGCAAGCAGCGTCTGCGCGAGATCTTCCTCGACTTATTGCACCGTTAGGGCCTGGCCCATCGCGTGAGCGATGGGTCACATCTGCCAAAGAAACCCCTCAAAAACCCCATCAAAACCGACCGAATGGCAATTTTCAGTAGCCCTGCCTCTACCCTAGCTCAGCAGCATCTCCAGGTCCTCGCGCTTGATATCCCGCAGCACACTCGCGTCGGCGGTGATGATCGCATCCGCCAGTTCGCGCTTGTCCTGCTGTAACTCCAGCACCTTCTCCTCCACCGTATCGCGCGCAATCAGTCGATACGCAAACACATGCCGTTCCTGGCCGATGCGATGCGTACGATCGATAGCCTGGGCTTCGACCGCCGGGTTCCACCAGGGGTCCAGTAGAAAGACATAGTCGGCGGCCGTCAGGTTCAAGCCGACGCCGCCCGCTTTCAGGCTAATCAAAAAGAGACTGCACTCGGGCTCGCTCTCAAAGCGATCCACGTGCCGCTGCCGGTTCGTCGTCTGGCCATCGAGATACTCGTAAACTACTTTCTTCGCATCCAGTCGCTGACGCAGAATCGCGAGTAAGCTGGTGAACTGCGAAAATACCAGCGCCTTATGCCCTTCCGCGCGTAACTCCTCTAACTTCGGTAGTAACACATCGAACTTCGCGCTGGACTCATCCGCGTGCGCCGGATTCAGCAAACCCGGGTGGCAGGCGGCCTGACGCAGACGCAACAACGCCTCCAGCACATGCATTTTGCTCTTATTCAAACCCACGTCGGCGATCTTCCCCAGAATCGACTGTTTATAGTGCGCCCGTAACTCGTCATACAATTTCCGCTGCGGCGCCTCCATTTCGCAATACAGCGTCTGCTCCGTTTTGGGCGGTAGTTCCTTGGCCACCTGACCCTTCGTCCGCCGGAGAATAAACGGCCGCAACGCTCGCGCGAGTAACTCCCGCGATTCGGGTGACGGCCACCGGCCATTGCCGCTCTTGTCGAAACCTTTCAGCGTGCCTAACATGCCCGGATTTAGAAACTCGAATAAACTCCACAGCTCGCCTAAGTGGTTCTCCACCGGCGTCCCCGTCATCGCCAATCGGCGGCGACCCTTCAGTAGCCGCGCCGCCTTCGCCGATTCACTCACCGCGTTCTTAATCGCCTGCGCTTCATCCAAAATCACATAGTCGAACTCAAAATCCTTAAACTCCACCGCGTCGCGACGCAGGGTGCCGTAAGTGGCGATGATCAGGTCGTAGCCGGCAAAGACGCTCGCGTCCTTGCTGCGCGCGGCCTGGCTATGGTCCAGCACGCGGAGTTGCGGGGTAAACCGCGCCGCCTCCCGCATCCAGTTATCCACCAAGGACCGCGGCATCACCGCCAACGACGGCCCGGCCCCCGCCGCCCGCCGTGTCTCGAGCAGCGCCAGCACCTGCGGCGTCTTGCCCACCCCCATGTCGTCCGCCAGACAACCGCCGAAGCTAAACTCGTCCAAAAACTTCATCCACGCCAAACCATGGCGCTGATAGTCGCGCAACAGGCCCACAAAGCCCGCCGGCTGTTCCACCGGCTGAATCCCATCGAAGGCGCGCAGGGCGGCCCGGGCCTCGGCAAACAGCTGATCCACCCGTACCTCGGGCTTATCCGCCAACAGCAGATCCAGCAGGCCCGCCTGATTGCGCCTGAAGCGGATGCTTTCGCCTTCCGCCTTGCCCATCGAAACGATGGCCCCATAGCGCTCCAGCAGATCGGCCGGCAGCACGCCAAAGCCACCGCCCGGCAAGTCGACTACCGCTTCGCCCTTCTCGAGCGCCTTTAAGAGCGTCGGCAATCCCACCGTGACCGAGTCGTAGGCCACCGACACTTCGAGGTCGAACCAGTCAATGCCGGAGACCACATTCAGGTCGAACTTCGTCGCCTGCCGAAACTCCTCGCCCTCCACCTCCAGCGCCCAACCCGCGCGCGCCAGTTCGCGCACCACCCGGCTCAGGCTCTTGGTCGATACCTCCCACGTGTGATCGCCCGAGTAGATCCGGTCCTGCGAGAAATTGAGCGACCGCAATTTAAGGTTGGCTTCGCGCTCCGCGTCCAGATCGCGGCAGCGGATCAGGCGCGCCTGCGGGTCCACCAGTTTCTCCGTCGCATGGCCTTCGAGCACCGAAACCGGCCCGTAGAAGAAGCGCAGTTTGCCTTGCGTCCGGTCCGTCCGCCAGGAGTTGGTGCTCTTGAGCCGCAAGTGAAATCTGGGCGCCTCGACGATCTCGGTGAAGACCAGATCCGCGGGCCATTCGATCGGCAGTGGACGTTCGCTCGAGATCACCTCGGCCGCGAACTCGGCCGCTTGCGACGCCGGAATCAGCAATTGGCCCTCTTCGGCCCGCAAGCCCACCAGCCAGCCGAATTGGCCGCGATGGTCAAGCCTCGCGATCGCGTCGTCCCGAATCAGAAACCCTTCCGCAAACAGCACATCGGCTTCGGCGATGGCCACTTGCTGCTCGCCGCGTTCGAGGAAGCCGGAAAGCCGCCAGGCCTTCGCCTCAGGGGCCTCCTCGATCCGCGGCACAAAGCGCCACGGCTCGCCCGTATCCCATTTGAGCCGCACCCACTGGTCCACCGGCGTGGTTACCGCGTTGCGCCAAAACAAGCGCCCCGTCTCGCACAGCTTCGGCAAATAAACCGACGACAACGGCGGCTTCAGATAGAACCGCGACGGCAGCGTTCCGCTCTCCCGCTCCTTCGGATCGGGCACCCCGGCCAAGGCCAACAACAGGTCGCGCTGCCCGGCATCGCCCCAATCGGCCACCTCGGCCACGCTCAGCCGTTGAGTCTTCGGCTTGCTCAGCGCGAACGCCCCCGGCGTCTTCATTGGATCGCGAAAGGCGATGTCGATCGCCAGCCCTCCAGGGCCTTGGCGATTGGTGTGCACGTCCACGATGTAGAACATCTCACGCGCCGCGGGCCACCGCGACTCGCTTGATGGTGCCACGGGCGGCGGGCCGGTATTGGCCTTCGCCGTCTTCAAAACCGCCCGCCAATCCTGCGGTGGACGTTCCGGAGTGAACTCCAGCAGCCCCATTTGCTTCGGCCTGGGGGCTTGCTCCTCCTTCTCCTCATCGATAAACAGGGGCGCCAACTGCACCAGCGGCGTGCTGTTGCCCTTTAGATGTCCCTTCGCCTCCGCCGACAACAGCAGCGCCCACAGGTGCTTGCACGGATGAAAGCCCCGGAAGTCCGGGCAGTTGCACGTCACCTGCAACACCTTGCTATCCCGCTCGGCGCGTTCGGCGCGCATGTGATAGAACTTCCCGCCGGACATAAACGCCTCAATCGATTCGTCGTTGCCCAGCAGAACGCGCACCCGTCCATGCTGCACCAACTCCTTGCCGCGTTGCCGCGTCAGCGGAGTAAAGTAATGTCCCAGGCCTTTCAGCCAAAATGCGTTCGTAAGCCTGCTCCTCGGTTAGTCAGCCGGCACCAGCCGGATCATGCTCAGATTCACGGTGAGCTCGCGCGCGTCGCCCTCGGGTTTCCACAGGGGACTCGCGGTAACCTCTATTGTGTACCCACCGGCGGGGGGGACATTCTGTTCTATAACGAATAGGCCCGGGCGATCCAGTTTTGTCTCCCCCACCTCCTGCCCGTTCACCCGCAGCCCAATCCGGAAAAGCTGCTCCGGACGCGCTGGCGCGAAGCCCCGGATCCGCAGCCGCTGCTCACCGCCCCGGACATTGCCGAGTGTCGCCGTCGCCCGCCCGCCGATCCAGCGGTAACGATTGCCAAACACCCCCTCCAGCGAATGCCAGCCCTCACCCAACCGGACTTCGTGGCCCGGCAAACTGAAGTCGATCACATCGGCCCGATCGCCCGGGTAGAGCTCTTTCTTGTCCGCGCTATTGAGTAAGTTATAAACCCCGCCCTCAAGCAGTGCCGAGTAAGTGCACTTACTACACGCCAAAGTATCTTCGCGATTCCGCAGTAAGTCGCCGCCACAATCCGGGCAGCGCAGTAAGTGCTCGAATTGCGACGCATCGTAAGCACGAGGGTGCGCTTCCCCGGCCTTCCGGCAACTCGCCGCCAACGTCCCGCCCAAGGCCCGCGCGCCCCGCCAATCGGACCCAAACGGATCCAACCGCCGGGCCAAACGCTTCATCCCCCGCTCGCCCCAACCGCGCTCCGGTACGCAGATCTCATACTCCTGCGCGACAAAGTGCTTCCGCACCAAGTCATGCCAATGGCGCAGATTCATCCGGTGATTCTGCCGGATGCCGAAGCTCTCTTCCTGATGCGCCCCGATCACGTCGCGCACCACGTACCCCAGCAAGCCCCACTCGTGCAGCTTCTTTTCCCACGGCTTCATCGTCTCCACATAGGGGCAGCGATACAGCCGCAGGCTCAGCGCCCGCCGCATCGGCTCTTCGGCAAAAATAAACACGCCGCCGGGATGCAGCACCCGCTTCACTTCGAGAAATACGGCCTCAATATCCTGGAACTGGCTCAGCATCTGATACGCCAGCACGGTGCGCAAACTGCCATCGCGAAACGGCAGCCGCAACGCATCGCCCGCCATCCGCACCGGCGCCTTCGGCATGCCCCATTGCTCCTGCAGCGCGATGCCATACCGCAGCGAATCGGCCGAAATGTCGAGCGCAAAGCCCTCCGCTCCGAACTCATTGGTCAGCAGATAGCTGGTATGCCCGGCGTTGGCCCCGATTTCGAGGAAAGGCGTAAAGCTCCCAATAAAGTCCGCGTGCTTTTTGAGGATCGCCCCGCGCCGCTCGTTCTCCTCGGCATATACGCGGCTGGCGCGCTCCGGCTCTCCGAGCGAAGCGAAGTTATGAAACTCCACCTCGGCCCGCTTCACCGACATCGACTGGGCGCTATGGTTCATAACTGCTCCAGCTTCAATTGCCGCAAATCCTCCAGCAAAATATCCGGCTGATGCAAGGCCAATTCCGCAGTCGAATAGTGGCCCGTCGCCACCGCGATCGACACCATCCCATTCTCCTTGGCCGCCTGGATGTCGTTCGCCGTATCGCCAATCAGGTAAGTCGGCGTGGACTTCGTCGCCCAACCGGCCCGCTGCGCTTCCCGCGCCGCCAAGCCCGCCAGAATGCCCCGCGTCGATCCCATATCGGCAAATGCACCCAAGTGAAAATGATGGTCCAAGCCCGCCTGTCCCACCTTGCGCCAGCCGATCGCCGTCAGATTTCCCGTCACCAAACCCAACGTCGCCTGCCGCCGCGTCAGCCCATTCAACAGCGGCCGCACGCCCGGGCAAACTCGCTTCCGCAGATCCGGGCAACGCCGATGATAAAGCCGCTGCGCCCGCGCGACAATCCCCGGCATTGCCCGACGGATCGCCGCCGGCTTCTGCCCTACGTCACGCATCATCCAGGCGATAATGTCCCGGTCCAGCATCCCAAACACCGGAATGCTGGCGATACTCACCCGCAGTCCGGTCTCGAGCCGCACCGCGTCTTCCAGCGCCTCTCCATGGGCCGGTCCGGCACGGCGAAGCAAGGTGCCGTCAATGTCAAAAAGAACGAGGATGCTGTCGGTCAAGCTTCCATTATGCCAAGTTATAGTTCCAGCTTGCCCGCAAACACCATGTCCTGCAGCTTGAACTTCCGCTTGATCTCCAGCGGCCCCAACCGCGTCGCAAACTCCACTTCCTTGTCCTCCAGCGTGATCGACTCCGTGCGCGGGAACAGGAAGTAGACCGTCATTGTCTTCGGCCCCTTCGCCATCTTCACATCTTCCGGCTTAATGGGATCCTTGCCCTTCCGGTTCAAAGTCGTCGCCCGGGCCAGCATCTGCCGCATCCGCTCCGCCGGGTCCGCCCCAGCTTCCTGCTCTGGCCCGCCCGCCGCCGCCCGAGGCCGGCCCGCACCCATCATCGGGAGCTTTTCCACCGCGATCACATAATACGTTTCCTGATTCTCAAGAATCGCCTTGGCCTGCGCCGCCGTCCCCGCCTCGCTGCCGAACTTGCTCTTCACCAGCGCCTGTTTCATCGGCAGGGCCGATTGCCAACGGATGAGGACGCTCACTGCCGGTGGGCCACCGCCACCGGGTCCGCCACCGGGAGCCCCGCCACCACCGGGAGCCCCGCCACCACCGGGAGCCCCGCCACCACCGGGAGCCCCGCCACC